>Ga0105044_10015949_pt1 | contig 10149 bp, 11 predicted proteins | sample MAT01_FD_78092 | JGI IMG/M metagenome (GOLD analysis project Ga0105044, IMG submission 78092) | Freshwater microbial communities from Lake Fryxell liftoff mats and glacier meltwater in Antarctica - MAT-01 | ecosystem: Environmental > Aquatic > Freshwater > Ice > Liftoff microbial mat | place...
GCTCTTCTTCATGTACGCGACGATGCTTATCGCGGTGCCCACGGGCGTGAAGATCTTCAACTGGATCGCCACCATGTGGCGCGGCTCGATGACTTTCGAGACGCCGATGCTGTGGTCGGTGGGCTTCATATTCGTGTTCACGATGGGTGGCTTCACGGGCCTGATCCTGGCGATGGCGCCGATCGACATCCAGTTGCAAGACACCTATTACGTTGTCGCCCACTTTCACTATGTGCTGGTGGCCGGTTCGCTGTTTGCGATGTTCGCCGGCTACTACTACTGGGCGCCCAAGTGGACCGGCGTGATGTATTCCGAGTTTCGCGGCAAGCTGCACTTCTGGGCTTCGCTGGTGTTCTTCAACATCACTTTCTTCCCGATGCACTTCCTCGGCCTCGCGGGCATGCCACGTCGCTATGCCGACTATCCGATGCAGTTTGCCGACTTCAACATGATTGCCAGCATTGGCGCCTTCGGCTTCGGCATCATGCAGGTCTACTTCTTTGTGTTCGTGGTCATCCCGGCCATGATGGGCAAAGGCGAGCCTGCAGCGCAAAAGCCCTGGGAAGCTGCCGAAGGTCTGGAGTGGGAAGTGCCATCACCTGCACCTTTCCATACCTTCGAGACGCCGCCCAAGCTGGACGCTACCGCAACCCGCGTGGTTGGCTGATGGCCTCAAACTTGAGTGCACCCTTGAACCCTGCCGTGCCGACCGATCAGGATCAGAAAAAGTCCAATCTGCGGCTGGCTTTGGCCTTGGCCAGCCTGGCGGGGATCTTTCTGGCGGGCTTTGTGATCAAGATCACCTGGTTTCAGGGTTGAGGGAAGAAGTATGCGTGTCAGTGAACTGATCGCCGACAACCGCCGCATGGTGGGCAAGCTGCTCGTCATGGTGGCGTTGATGTTCGGTTTTGGCTATGCCTTGGTGCCGATGTACCGCGCGATCTGCGAAGCGCTGGGCATCAACGTGCTGAGCCTGTCCGAGCAGCGGATCGCCAACGGCGGCTGGACCGGACGCAAGGCGCCCAGCAACACGCAAGTGGATACCACCCGCAGCATCACGGTCGAGTTCGACGCCAACGCACGTGGGCCGTGGGACTTCAAGCCCGCCCAGCGCTCGTTGCAGGTTCATCCCGGCGAAATGGCCACCGTGATGTACGAATTCAAGAACATCCAACCGCGCAAAATGGCCGCACAGGCCATCCCCAGCTACGCCCCCAAACTGGCCGGCTCGCACTTCAACAAACTCGAGTGTTTCTGCTTCAGTGAATACATCCTGGAGCCGGGTGAAAGCAAGCAGTGGCCGGTGGTCTTCATCATCGACCCCAAACTGCCCAAGGATGTGAACACGATCACCTTGTCCTACACCTTCTTTGAAGTCGGCGGCAGGGTGCCGGCAGCGCCTGCAGGATCGATCGGCAGCCTGAGTAGTTTGGCGCCTTTGCCTGCTGCGCCTGCTGCGCCTGCAGCCGCCCTTGGCGTTGCGCCGGGCGCCTGAATCTGAAGCGTGTCAGGCATGGTTCAACCCACACACCCGCAAGCGCCCAAGCCCGCGACAGGCACGCCGCCTGCTGCCGGCTTGCGTGACGCCAGCCAACGCAAGGCTTCGTTGAGGCAGACCTTTGCTGCAGTGGGCTGGTCGTTTTTTGGTGTGCGCCGGTCGTCTGACCATGCGCAAGATGTGCAAAAGCTCAACCCCGTGCATGTGATCCTGGCGGGTCTGGTGGGCGCTGCGTTGTTTGTGCTGGCGGTGTTGATGCTGGTGCGTTGGGTGGTCAGCAGCGGGGTTGCGCTTTGAGGCTGTGATGAGCCCGTCGGCAGCCCGAGCTTCAGACTTGGCGCTGCACCGAACAGGATTTGAATTTCAGGAGAATTTGCAACATGTCAGCCGCGTCCCCAGCAGGAATCACCCCGTATTACTACGTTCCTGCGCCCTCACACTATCCGGTGCTGACAGCCATCGGCATGTTCTTTGTCATCCTGGGCGCCGGGCAGTGGGTCAACGGGGTGGGTTGGGGCGCCTACAGCCTGCTGGCAGGCATGGTGATCTGGTTGGTCACCTTGTACTCCTGGTTCCGCCAGGCGATCAGAGAGAGTGAAGGCGGCCTGTATTCCGAGCGCATCGACGTGTCTTTCCGCTGGAGCATGAGCTGGTTCATCTTCAGCGAGGTGATGTTCTTCGCCGCGTTTTTCGGCGCTTTGTACTGGGCCCGTGTGCATGCATTGCCAATGCTGGGTAACCTGGATCATCAGGTGTTGTGGCCGGATTTCAAGGCCGTCTGGCCCAGCGCCGGGGGTGGCGCCACCGCTTCGCCGGCTGGTACCGTCGAGCCCTTTGCCACGATGGGACCGTTCTGGCTGCCCACCATCAATACCGCTTTGCTGCTGACATCGGGCGTGACCTTGACCATCGCGCATCACGCCTTGATCGCCAACCAGCGCAGCAAGACGATCTTCTGGATGTGGGTGACGGTGATCCTGGGCGCCAGCTTTGTCGGTGTGCAGGCTTATGAATACATCCATGCCTACCGCGACCTGAACCTGAAGCTCACCTCGGGCATCTTTGGATCCACCTTTTTCCTGCTGACCGGGTTTCACGGCTTTCACGTGCTGGTCGGCATGTTGATGCTGCTTTTCATCACGCTGCGGCTGATGAGCGGGCATTTCACGCCCGAACGCCATTTCGGCTTCGAAGGTGCAGCCTGGTATTGGCACTTTGTGGACGTGGTCTGGCTGGGTCTGTACTTCTTGATCTACTGGCTTTGAGCGCCGAACGGCGCTGGTCCCGAATCACTTTGGCGACGCCGCACTGGATGGCGTCGAAGCTTGCGGGAGCGTGAAGAAGCTAGCGGCCGGCAGGGATTCCGGTGGGCTTGATCCAGCCCATGTACCAACTGAACAGGATGAGCAGGAACAAGGCCACCGACAGGCCTACGCGCAGCGCCAAGGCCCAGGCCATCTGCCGGTTGGGCCCGATGCGATTGCTTTCGCTGCCGGCGGGTGGCCGGCGCAGCATGAATACCCCGGCACTTGCCAGCGCCGCCAGCACTGCGATCAGCAGTGTCACCATCAAAGTCTTCATTGCTCTGGATTATGGGCGGCTGGGCAATGTTTCGCCCGCTGGCTCGCGCCCTGTGTTCTGCGCTCCGTGTTCTGCGCTCTTTGTCTTGCGCTCCGTACCGGCCCGACCTTGCCTGAGCAGACTTTCAGCCGCAGACCGAAAATATCGAGGCCATGAGCGCATCATCTTCAGCAAGTCAGCCAGCCAGTCCGGCAGCCAGTCGGCCATACAGTCACGAGCACGAGCACGAGCACGAGCAGGGATCCGGTCGCAGCCGCAAGCCGTGGCTGGTGCTGTTGGCCGCGGTGGTGGTCGCACTGATCACCGCACGTCTGGGTTGGTGGCAACTGGACCGCGCAGCGCAGAAAAACGCCTTGCACGCTGCAATGGCGCAGCAACAAGCTCTGCCGCCGCTGGGCTTGGCCGAGCTGGCGCGTGACGAAGCTGGCGCTGCCGAGCAATACCACCGTGCCGTGCGCTTGCAAGGTGCCTGGCTGCCACAACAGACGGTGTACCTTGAAAACCGGCAGATGAACGCACGCGTGGGCTTTTATGCCATCACTCCGCTGCTGCTGACCGACGGCACGGCAGTGCTGGTGCAGCGTGGCTGGTGGCCACGCGACCTGCTGGACCGCAGCAAGGTGCTGGCGCCAGCAGCGCCGGCAGGCCCGGTGCAATTGCTGGGCCGCATCGCCCCCTCGCCTTCACGGTTGTACGAGTTCGACGCGCAAGCTCAGGGTGTGATCCGGCAGAATCTGGAAGTTTCTGCTTTCGCGTCGGAGCGCAATCTGCCTCTGCGGCCGTTGACGGTGGTGCAACTGGATGCACAGCCTGCACCCAACGACGGCTTGATGCGCGAGTGGCCGCAACCCGCCAGCGACGTGCACAAGCACTACGGCTACGCTTTTCAGTGGTTTTCTCTCAGCTTGCTCAGCCTGGGCCTGTACCTCTGGTTCCAGTGGTGGCGCCCGCGCCGCGCCTCTCGTACTGCCTTGGCCGCTCAGAGCCCTGGCCCTCCTCATGACCAAGCCTGAACCTCTCAGTTTCACCGTCCACAACGTGGCTCCCCCCGATGTGGCAGATACGGCGCAAGCCGCGCAGCGTCGTACCCGGGGAGGCCGGCTCAAGATGCTCCTGGTCTTGCTGGCTTGCGCAGCGCCCGTGCTGGTGTCGTACTTCATGTACTACGTGGTGCGGCCCGATGGGCGCACCAACTACAGCAGCTTGATTCAGCCCACGCGCAGCTTACCGGCCATGACGATGACGCGGCTGGACGGCAGCGTCGTCACCCCGGCTCGGTTGCGTGGCCAGTGGCTGGTGGTGGCCGTGGGGCCAGCGGCTTGCGACACGGCGTGCGAGCAGCGCTTGTTCACACAACGCCAATTGCGCGAGATGCTGGGCCGTGAACGCGACCGCGTCGACAAGATCTGGCTGTTGACCGACGACCGGGCCTTGGCCCCAAGCTTGCGCGAGGCCATGGCGGCCCAGCCTGCCATGCAGGTGCTGCGCGCGCCACGCGAGCAGGTGGCCGCCTGGCTGCAGCCGGAAGCCGGACGGGCACTCGAAGAGCATCTGTATGTGGTCGACCCGATGGGCGAATGGATGATGCGGCTGCCGGTCAATGCCGAGCCAGCCCGTGCCAAAAGTGACCTCAGCCGTTTGTTGCGGGCTTCTTCGTTTTGGGACCAACCTGGCCGTTGAACGTGGTGCCTGAAGCTCAAGCCCTGATCGATCTGGCCCCCTTGGGTCGGCTGCTGTTGCTGGCTGCGCTGCTGGCGCTGCTGCCTTTGTCGTGGGTCTGGCTGCGCCAGCGCCAGGCTGGACTGCCGCAGCGGCTGGCTGCGTTGACGGCCGTGACTTTGTTTTTGACCTTCGATCTGATCGTCTTCGGCTCTTTCACGCGGCTCAGCGACTCCGGTCTGGGCTGCCCGGATTGGCCGGGTTGCTATGGCGAACTCAGTCCTTTTGGTGCCCGTGAAGACATTCACGCCGCCCAGAGTGTTGCGCCCGGGGGCCCGGTGACCTGGTCCAAGGCCTGGATCGAGATGATCCATCGCTACCTGGCGATGACGGTCGGGGCGCTGATTCTGGTGATGACTGCGGTGGCCTGGAAGGCCCGGCGCCAATTGCCGTTTTCACCCTGGTGGCCGACCTTGACGTTGTTTTGGGTGCTGGTGCAAGGGGCCTTTGGCAAGTACACGGTGACTTTGAAGCTGTACCCGGCGGTGGTCACTTTGCATCTGCTGGGCGGGCTGCTTTTGTTGGTGTTGCTGGCGCGGCAGCATGTGGCTTTCAACCCGCGGCCTTTGGCGCTGCCTGCTTCGGTACGCAACCTGGCCTGGCTGGGCGCCGCCGCTTTGGCGGTCCAGGTGGCGCTGGGCGGCTGGGTCAGCACCAACTACGCGGTGCTGGCCTGCACCGGGTTCCCGACCTGCAACGGTCAGTGGTGGCCGGCGATGGATGTGGCCCAAGGTTTCACGCTGTTGCGGGGCCTGGGAGAGGGCACGGTGCACGGCCCCCTGCGGCTGGAAGCGCTGGTCGCCATCCACATGGCCCACCGGCTGTTTGCGCTGGTGCTGGTGGGCGTGCTGTCGCTGTTGGCCTGGAAGTTGTGGGCAACAGGCACACCAGCGCCCAAGCGCTTTGCCGTGGGTCTGGTGGCTTTGTTGACTGCGCAATTGCTCAGCGGCCTGTCCAACGTCGTCCTGGGTTGGCCACTGGTGGCTGCGCTGGCCCATTCTGCGGGGGCTGCTGCGCTGGTCTTGATGTTGAGCCTGCTTTTGGCACGCAGCACACAGGCTCGCACCCAAGTCTTGCCTGGGTTGCAGGCCAGCCCCGCCTAAAATAGGGCAACTCAAGAGACACCATGTCACAGTCCCTCGCCGCCACACCCAGCTTCAGCACCCGCTGGTCGCAGTTTTATGTGCTGACCAAGCCACGGGTGGTGCAGCTGATCGTGTTCTGCGCCGTGATCGGCATGTTGCTGGCCCAGCCTGGGCTGCCCGACATGCAGCTGGCCGTGGCCGCCACGCTGGGCATCTGGCTGGTGGCCAGCGCTGCCGCAGCTTTCAATTGTCTGGTCGAGCAGCAGGTCGACAGGCGCATGGCGCGCACTGCCTGGCGCCCCAGCGCCAGAGGCGAGCTCAGCTCCAGCCACACTCTGATCTTCTCAGTCACCTTGTGCGCCCTGGGCAGCGCGGTGTTGTACTGGTGGGTCAACCCGCTGACGATGTGGCTCACGTTTGCCACTTTCGTGGGTTACGCCATGGTCTACACCCTGGTGCTCAAGCCGATGACGCCGCAAAACATCGTCATCGGTGGTGCTTCCGGGGCCATGCCGCCCGTGCTGGGTTGGGCCGCGATGCGCGGTGATGTCGGCCACGAAGCTTTGATCCTGTGCTTGATCATCTTCTTGTGGACCCCGCCACATTTCTGGGCCTTGGCGCTGTACCGCGTCGAGGACTACCGCCGCGCCGGCCTGCCGATGCTGCCGATCACTCACGGGTCCGAGTTCACCCGTCTGCAGATGCTGCTGTACACGATCGTGTTGTTTGCCGCTACGCTGTTGCCTTACGTCTTCCGGATGAGCGGCGTCATTTACCTGCTGGCTGCCGTGGTGCTGGGCGTGACGTTCATCGTCTATGCCTGGCGGCTGTGGCGCGAGTACAGTGATGCGCTGGCGCGCAAGACTTTCAAATTCTCCATTTGGCACCTGTCGCTGCTGTTTGCGGCTCTGTTGCTCGACCACTACTTGAATCCATGGCTGCTGTCGGTGTTTTGATGCCCCGTCGTACAGTTTCCCGTCGTCTGATCTTGTGCGCTGGTTTCGCCAGCGCGGCGACCGTGCTGCTCTCGGGTTGCGACAAGAGACTGCTGCCGGCGCAGGCCTTCAGAGCCATCGACATCACTGGCGCCCCGTACGCTCTGGATTTTGAGTTGCCGGATACCGAAGGCCGCATGCGCCGCCTGGCCGACTTCAAGGGCAAGATCGTTGTGGTGTTTTTCGGCTTCACGCATTGCCCGGACGTTTGCCCAGCCACGCTGCTGGAGCTGGCAGCGGTCAAGACGGCACTGGGTGCGGACGGTGATCGTGTGCAGGGCATCTTCGTCACCGTCGACCCAGAGCGCGACACCGCCGAGGTGCTGCGCGCCTATGTGCAGAACTTTGGCTCAGACTTTGTGGCCCTGCGCGGTGACGTCGAGCAGACCAAGGCACTGGCCAAGCATTTCAAGGTCTTTTTCGCCAAGGTCCCCGGGCAGACCCCCGAAAGCTACACCATGGACCACACGGCAGGCAGCTATGTGTTTGATGCCCAGGGCAAGATCAGGCTGTTCACGCGCTATGGCACGGGGCAGGAAGCGCTGCTGCACGACCTCAAGCAGTTGCTCGGCTGAGGCGGCGGCGGCGCTGTACGGAAAGTCGCTCTGCAGTCCTGAGACTCTGAAGCGGCGACTCTGTACAGGCAAACGCCCTGCAGTCCTGGAGGACTGCAGGGCGTCGTCGCAACGGGCGCGCTTGCTCAGATCAGCGCAGCTCAGCGCGATTCAGCTCGGCGCGTTTCAGCTCAGCGCGTTTCAGCTCAGCGAAGCAGCGCTGTCCAGCGCCTTGCGCATCTTCTTCATCGCCGCCACTTCGATCTGGCGGATGCGCTCGGCGCTGACGCCGTATTCGCTGGCCAAGTCGTGCAGCGTCATGCCGCCGCTGCTGTCGTCGTTGACCTTCAGCCAGCGCTCTTCGACGATACGGCGGCTGCGCTCGTCCAGCACCTGCAGCGCGCTGCTGATGCCGTCGCTGGCCAACCAGTCGCGGTGCACGGCTTCCATGCGGTGCGTGGGCTCTTGGCTGTCGTCGCGCAGGTAAGCAATCGGCGCATAGGCTTCTTCGCCTTCGTCGTTCTGCGATTCCATCGCCACGTCACCGCCTGAGAGGCGCGTTTCCATCTCCAGCACTTCTTCCGGCTTGACATTGAGCGCCAGCGCCATGCGCTGTACCTCGGCAGGCGTCAGTGTGCTGCGGTGGGTGTCGCCGTTCTCCGCGTCTTCTTTCATGCCTTGCTTCAACGAGCGCAAATTGAAAAACAATTTGCGCTGTGCCTTGGTGGTGGCCACCCGCACCATGCGCCAGTTTTTCAGGATGTACTCGTGGATCTCGGCCTTGATCCAGTGCATCGCGTAGCTGACCAGCCTCACCCCATGCTCGGGGTCGAAGCGCTTGACAGCCTTCATCAGGCCTACGTTGCCTTCCTGAATCAGGTCGCCCTGCGGCAGCCCATAACCCAGGTATTGGCGCGAAATCGACACCACCAGCCGCAGGTGCGACAGCACCAGCCGGCCAGCGGCCTGGACGTCACCGGTGTCGCGCAAAGAGCGACCCAGCTCGGTTTCTTCGGCCTGCGTCAGCATCGGCATGCGGTTCACGGCCGACACGTAAGCGTCCAGGTTGCCCAGCGAGGGCACCATGGACCAGGGGTCACGCAGTTGAATGGCAGTGGCGCTGGCGTTGTTCATGGGCTGTTCGAGTCTCCAGGTTTTCCCTAAGTTCCGGCAAGTTTAGCACTCTCGCGGCCAGAGTGCTGACAGGACAGCAGCGTGGAAGTGGATCAGATCACGCGATTGGCCAGACCCTGGGTTCCAGCGGTCCTTGCTGGATGACTGAGCCTATGAATGTATTCCATCGATTGGCAAGAATGTATACACTTTGCAGGCTGTGTCAACACCCACCCGTACCGTGAATTCCATTGCATGGTCAAGCCCTCCCTGCGCTTGAAGGTCGTTGCGCCGACCAAGATGTCGGGTCAACGAGCGCCTGCCGGCACCACCGAGCGCATCGTCGAATCGATCACCGGCGCCATCATCGAGCGCCGCCTGAACCCTGGCACCAAGCTGGTCGAGCAAGCCATTGCCGACATCTTCCAGGTCTCGCGCACGGTCGTGCGCCAGGCCTTGAACCAGCTCAGCCGCGATCGGCTGATCACGCTGGAGCCGGCGCGTGGCGCCTTTGTGGCCATGCCCAGCCTGGAAGAAGCGCGCCAGGTGTTCGAGTTGCGCAACATGCTCGAATCGGTGATGGTCAGGCATTTGTGCGAGCGCGTCAGCGATGCGCAGGTGGCGCAACTGCGCGCGCACTTGCGCGAACAGCGGCAATCTGTGGCAAGCGGTGACGTGGCCTTGCGCACGCGGCTGCTGGCCGAGTTCCACGTCATCCTGGCGCAATTGCATGGCAACATGGTGCTGGTAGACACGCTGCGTGATCTGCTCAGCCGCTCGCAACTGATCTCACTGATGTTTCAGTCTTCGCACTCGGCCGACGAATCGCAACGCGAGCACGAACATGTCGTCGACGCCATCGAGCGGCGCGACGCTGCCGCCGCTGTGCGCCTGATGGCCAAGCACATCGGCAACGTCGAGCGCAACCTCAAGACCAACCCCGAGCCAACCGATCTGGCCCAGATCCTGAAGGTCAAAACTTGAGACCTTGCCGTGCCCAGGCTGGAGCCTTCACTGACCGCCGCCCGGCGCTATGCCGCAGCGAGCCCCCTCACCTTGGACCGATCCCGTCATGAGCCATCCCGACCCGCAGACCCAGACCCAGACCCGGGCCCTGGCCCAGACCCAGACCCTGGACGCGCTCAATGCGGCGGACCAGAAGCTTTTCACAGCGATGCTCGAGGGCACCTGCGAGCACTCACCCTGGATTGCAGCCGCCGCTTGGGCGCAGCGCCCATTTGCCACACTGGCGCAGCTCAAACGCGCCTTGGTGCAGGTGGTGCGCGAGGCCAGCCTTGAACAGCAGATGGCGCTCATCCGCGCCCACCCCGAGTTGGCCGGCAAGGCCATGGTCAGCAAGAGCCTGACTGCGGAGTCGAGCAACGAGCAAGGCAAGGCCGGTTTGACCGACTGCACGCCTGATGAGTTTGCAAATATCCAGCAACTCAACGCCGCCTACAACCTGCGTTTCGGCTTCCCTTTCATCCTGGCCGTGCGCGGGCCGCGCGGGCAGGGTCTGAGCAAGGCCGAGATCATCGCCACCTTCGAGCGGCGCCTGGCCAACCACCCGGACTTCGAAGTTGCCGAGGCTTTGCGCCACATCC
>Ga0105044_10015952_pt1 | contig 10148 bp, 5 predicted proteins | sample MAT01_FD_78092 | JGI IMG/M metagenome (GOLD analysis project Ga0105044, IMG submission 78092) | Freshwater microbial communities from Lake Fryxell liftoff mats and glacier meltwater in Antarctica - MAT-01 | ecosystem: Environmental > Aquatic > Freshwater > Ice > Liftoff microbial mat | place...
CTCGACATGACCTTGGAGGGCACCTCCACCGAGCGATTCCGCACCCAGTTCGAGGACGACGACGGCATCACCTTCCCGGCCGTGCATTGGGACGCCACCACCAAGGGCGTCCTCACGCTCGACGAGGTTCACGGCCTCTCCCTCTCCGGCATCGACCCCGCCTCTCTCTCCGACCATGATCGCCGCGCCATCGTCGAGAACGGCGCCCGCGCCGTCCTCCGCCAGTGCCTGGAGTTCGGCTTCTTCCACGCCGACCCGCACCCCGGCAACATCTTCGCCCTGCCCGGAGGCCAGGTCTGCTTCATCGACTGCGGCATGACAGGCCACATCGACGACAGAACCCAGCAGCAGCTCGCCGATCTCATCGCGGGCGTGGTCTCCACCGATGCCGACCGCGTCATCGCGGTCGTGGGGGCCCTCTGCGATGCCGACCCCAGCAAGCTCGAAGAACGCCCCTTCCGCGCCGACGTTCGCGAGTTCATCTCCAACTTCAAGGACACGCCCCTCGAACGCCTCCACATGGGCCGATTGCTCAGCGAGTTCTTCGACAAGCTCCGCATCCACCACATCCGCTGCCCCGCCGACCTCGTCCTGCTCATCAAGGCTCTCTCAACCATCGAGGCCGTCGGCGCAACACTCGATCCCAAGTTCGACATGGTCGGCTACGCGCGCCCCTATGTCGAGAAGCTCGTCTCCCGCAAGTACGGTCTGGCCGCGCTCCGCAAGCGCCTCGAAGGAGGCCTGCTCCGCTACGCCGAACTCGCGGAAGAACTCCCCAACGACGTGCGATTTCTGATCACGCAGGTCAAGCGCAACCGCCTCGCCATCAACCTCGAGCACAAGGGCCTCTCGCGCCTCACGCAGACCATCGAGCACGCCAGCCGCAACATCTCCTTCGCCCTCATCATCGCGGCGATGCTCGTGGGCTCTGCAATCCTCGTCCTCGCGGATCGCAACAGCTCCCTCGGCGTTCTCACGGCGCTCGGCATCGCTGGCTTCCTCGCCGCCGCCATCCTCGTCGTCCTCATCGTCATCACCAATCGCCGCCTCAAGGACCGCGAATAGTCGCAACGCAAGCGCGTTCAAAAAGCACGACCGCCCGGCCGTGATTGCCGAGCGGTCGTGCCACACAGGAGAACGCAGGCCCAGTTGCCCAAACCGCAGCGCCGGGAGCGATCCCGACGCCGCGTTCTTCGATCTCTCCTCCAAACATCCAACCCATCCAACTCACTCCAATGTGCCACACGCCCGCGGCGTTGCCACCCGCAGCCCAATCACCAACCCACAACCCCACATTCACGGTCCGTCTGCAACGCGCAGCGTCCGCAAAGCGCCGCCCGCTCATACCATCCCCCCGTGCACCACGACTACCGCGTCATCGTGATCGGAGGAGGGCACGCGGGCGTAGAGGCCGCGTGGGCCGCCGCCAACATCCTCGCCTCGAACCTCGGCCCCGACGCCGCGCCCCACCAGCCCGCGCACGTCGCCCTCATCACGCTCGATCCAATCAAGATCGGCGTCATGAGCTGCAACCCCGCCATCGGCGGCCTCGCCAAAGGCCAGCTCGTCCGCGAGATCGACGCCATGGGCGGCCTTATGGCCCTCGCCACCGACGCCGCGGGAATCCAGTTCAAAGTCCTCAACGCCACCAAGGGCCCCGCCGTCCACGGCCCGCGCGCCCAGTGCGACAAGCACCTCTACGCCCAAACCATCCAGCGCATGATCGCCTCGCGAAGCCAGATTGAGGTCATCGCCGGCAGCGTCGAGTCCCTACGCGTTCATGGTGGCCGCATCACCGGCGTCACGATCAAGAGGCCGCCACCGCGCCCACACGCCGCGCCCGCATCCGATCTCACACCAGACTGGTCCGCGCTCGCGCACTGGTCCGAAGGCAGCGTCACCCTCACCGCGTCCGCCGTCGTCCTCACCACGGGCACCTTCATGCGAGGACTGATGCACACCGGCGAATCGCAAACGCCCGGAGGCCGCCACGGCGAGTCCGCCGCCAGCGCCATCAGCGTCGCCCTCGCCGAACTCGGCTTCGAGCTCGGTCGCCTCAAGACCGGAACTCCGCCGCGCCTCCGCAAAGGCTCCATCCGCTGGGACGATCTTCCCGACGCGCCCGGCGATGCCACTCCCCTCCCCTTCAGCGACCTTACCGCCGAACCCGGCAACCACGCACCGCCGATCTCAGAGCCGCACCACCACGCATTCCCAAGCCTCGCCAACTTCCCCGCCCTCCCGCAGGTCATGTGCAAGCAGACCCGCACCACGCCCGAAGCGCACGCCGCGATCCGCGCCAACCTCCACCGCGCCCCCATGTACAGCGGCCAGATCGAGAGCGTCGGCCCGCGCTACTGCCCAAGCATCGAGGATAAGGTCGTGCGCTTCGGAGACCGCGACTCACACGGCGTCTTCCTCGAGCCCGAAAGCCTGAGCGATGACTGGATCTACTGCAACGGCATCTCCACCAGCCTCCCGCGCGACGTGCAAGACTCCATCGTCCACGCGCTGCCCGGCTGCGAGTCTGCCGAGATCCTGCGCTACGGATACGCCGTGGAATACGACATGGTGCGGCCGCACCAGATCTCCGCGAGCGCCATGACCAAGCTCGTCGAAGGACTCTTCCTCGCAGGGCAGATCAACGGCACCAGCGGCTACGAAGAAGCCGCCGCGCAGGGCATCATCGCGGGCATGAACGCCGCTCGCCACACGCTTCAACAAACTCCGATCATCCTCGCGCGCAATCAGGCCTATATCGGCGTGCTCATGGACGACCTCGTCACCAAAACACCCGTCGAGCCTTACCGCATGTTCACGAGCCGCGCCGAGCATCGCCTCGTGCTCCGCAGCGACAACGCCGCCGACAGACTCACGCTCCTCGCCAAAGACGCGGGCCTGCTCGGCGGCCACGACCTCGGCCGCGCACGCCTCCAACGCTTCGAACTCCGCCAGTCGCAAGCCGCGCGCGTCGGTGCCGCGATCAACACATCAAAGCTCGACGCAACCCCGCTCGACCGCCTTCTCCGTGGACAGCACCTCTCACTCGATGAAGTCTGCCGCGCCGCAGATCCCGATGGCACGCTCGAGGCCGACCCCTCAGTCTGGCGCGAGGTCTACGCCCAGCGCCGCTACGCCGCGTACATCCATCGCCAACTCATCGTGATTCGCAAGACCGCCGAGCTCGAACATCGCGTCATCCCGATCTGGATCAACTACACCGCGCTCGGCCACCTCCGCACCGAGGCCCAGCAAGCCCTTCACCGCTTTCGACCCGCAACCTTCGGCCAGGCCTCGCGCCTCGAGGGCATCACGCCCGCCGACATCACACTCCTCGCCGTGCTCGTCTCGCGAGCTCGCGCCACGCACTCTGGCACCACATGACCGCACACATGGCCGAGTTCTTCAACAACCTCTCCTGCACAAGCAGCACGATGACGACCCTCGCCAGCACCAGCTCCGATTGGCTCGGCCTCGACCTGATGACGCTCCTCGGAGTCGCGGCGATTGTCGCGTGGCTCTTCCAGCGCCTCCGCCTCGAAGCAATCCCCGGCTACCTCATCGCCGGAATCGCCATCGGACCCAACGCCCTCAATCTCATCAGGGGCGAAGCCAGCATCGACCAGATCTCCAGCATCGCGGTCACACTCCTGATGTTCGGCATCGGACTCCAGCTCGATCTCAACTCCATCCGCCGCGGCATGGTCCACATCCTCGCCATCGGCATCCTCTCCACACTTCTCTTTGTCCTCGCATCATGGGGCCTCATCTCCCTCGCTGGAGTTCCAGCGCCCGTCGCGCTCCTGGGCGCGTTCGCGCTCTCGGCCTCGTCAACCGCCGTCATGGTCCGCGTGGTCCAGGCGCGCCGCGAGAGCAACACCGTCCACGCGCGTGTCGGACTGGGCGTCTCCATCGTGCAGGATCTCGGCTGCGTTCTCTTCATCGCGATGGTCCCGGTCCTCGCGACGTGGCAAGGCGTCGAGACACTTCCAGCGCACGGGCACGCGTCCTCATCATGGTTCGCGACGCTTCCAAAGTGGCTCGAAGTCGGCGCGCGTGGCGGCATCGCCGCCGGAGGCATCGCACTCCTGATCGTCGTCGGGAAGACGCTCCTACCTCGCGTACTCGACGCGGTCGCCGCCGTCGGCTCTTCGGAGCTGATGCTCATCGTCTCCGCCGCCATCGCACTCCTCGCCGCGGTCTTCACCTCCGCGATCGGACTCTCCGCCGAGATGGGCGCGTTCCTCGCTGGCTTCATGCTCGCCGCCACGCCGTACCGATTCCAGATCTCCGGCCTCGTCGGCCCGATCCGCGATGTGCTGATGGCCGTCTTCTTTGTCTCCGTCGGTCTCAAGGTAGATCCGATGATCGTCATGCAGGATTGGTGGGTCATCGGAGCCGCCGCACTGATGGTCGTCGCGCTCAAGGTCTTCTTCATCGCTGGCACCGGCTGGGCGCTGGGCATGACGGCCAGCTCCGCGGCGATCTGTGCCGCGTATCTCGCCAACGCTGGCGAGTTTTCACTCGTCCTGCTCACCGCCGCCGAGCGCGGCGGGCTCGTGACGGAGATCGAGCTCGGCCGCATGATTGCGATCTGTGTTCTGACGCTGGTCGCAACGCCGCTGCTCGCCGGGCCCGCTCCCGCCCTCGCGTCGCGTCTGGTCGGAGTTCCACAGGCTCGTTTCTTCCGGGGCGGCAATGCGCTGGCCGACACGCCACCAGCGGCGCCGAACAACGGTGACGAAGCGGCCCACGCCACAGGCCCGATCCAGCCGCACGCGATCATCGCGGGCTTCGGTCCCGTGGGCCGCGCGCTTGCGGATCGGTTCGAAGTGCTTGGCATTCCGTACATCGTGGTGGAGCTCAACCCGCGAACGGTCACGCGGCAGGGCAAGCTCGGACGCAAGTTCGTGTACGGGGACATCACGAATCCAGAGGTGCTTGAGTCCGCGGGGCTCGCGCACGCGATGGCGGTCTTGCTCACGATTCCTGATGATGAGACGATCCTTCGCTCGTGCCGCGTGGTGAGGTCGCTCGCGCCGCACGTCTTCATCGCCGCGAGGACGAGCTTTCTGAGCGGATCGTTCGCGGCGATGCAGCTCGGCGCGGACGTGGTGACGGTTGAGGAAGTGGCGACGGCCGCGGCGATGGAGCGTGATGTTCTCGCGCAGCTTCCGGCGCTGGCGTCGCGACGCGTCGGGGCTACTCCGTGATCTGCTTGAGCTCATCGCGCAGGATCGCCGCGAGCTCGTAGTTTTCCGCCTTGATCGCCGCGGCGAGGCGCTCGCGCAGCTCGGCCTTCTGGCTTGCGGGCAATCGCGGCGCGAGTGAGTCGCGCATCGACTTCAGCGTCGCGACTTCCGGCGATGCGTCAAGCTGCCGACCCATGCCGCGTGCCGCGTACCACTGCGCCAGCACCTCGAGGCCATCATCGATCACGACGACCGCGGCCCGCTGCTCGCCCGATGCGAGCATCAGTCGCGCTGTCGCGACTGCCTTGGCGCGGATCAGGTCGGGGCGAGCGCGTTCGAACGCCGCGATGTCCTCTTCACTTTGTGCGTGGTCAACAACGAAGTCGATCAGTCGGACATTTCGCGATGCGTCCCGCACCACCCGCGCGTGCTCCCCCAGCAGTTCAAACGCGGCCATGCGGCGGCGATATTGCGCCGCTTCGGCCGCGAGCAGGCGGCAGGCCTGTCCATCGAGCCGGATCGAGGCCTCTTGACGCGCACCGGGGCTTGTGCCTTCTTCTTCACCGCGCGTGGCGCTTCCCGGGCCGGCCTCGCGTGCGCTCCCGGGTGGGCGCGGTCCGGTCATCTCGCCCTCGTCTGACAGCACTTCGTAATGTTCGAGGAGGCTGCCGTGTCCGTATGGCTCTTCACCATCGGGGCGTCCGTCCAAGTGGAGTTGAAGGATCCCCAGCTCGACCCGCAACTGGAGCCTCGGCTCGCCATCGAGTCCGTCGATGATCCGAGCGGCGGGCTCGTCGGGGCGGAAGGGCCACTCAGCCAACATCGAAGTGAGGTCGCTCGACATTGTGACGAGCATAGGGCTTCTCCGCGCTGGGATTCGGACGTGTCGATTCGCTGATGGGTATTCGGAGAGAGTCGTTATCGGTCCTCTGTAGCAATCCAAGGTCGGCTTGGGGTACCTAGCAGCCGTGTCAACAAGGTCCGGTAGGGGACGAACACTCCACTTCAGGGACCTAGATCCTCGGCGTGGGTGTGCTAAAGTTGTCTGCACGGCTGGAAAATATGGAATCTAAAGCACTTGTGACGATTATGCAGGTATTTCTGAGAATGGGTGGCCGCTCGGTCGTTCCGTGTCACATTGTACATTGGGGAGTTGTAGAGAGATTCGGGGCTGAAGGCTCCAAACCCCCATGTCGATGAAACCCTAGCACGGGGTGGTGCGGATAGGCACGGGCCTCCCGCGTCCACGGCCATGTTTGTTCGGTCGTTGCCGTTCTTGGGATCGCCTATGCGATCTTCGGCGAGCTTACTCGCCGGGAAAGTGGGTGGAGAGTGAGCCAAGTGAAGTCGCAATCTAGTGCAGGGCGCGCGGTCCAATCGGACATGCAGATGTACCTGCGCGAGATCAACCGCCATTCCCTCCTGACGGCCGAGCAGGAGAAGGAGCTCGGCTGGCGCATCATCAATGACAACTGCCCCGTCGCTAGAGAGACCATGATCCGCGCCAACCTTCGCTTGGTTGTCGCGATCGCAAAGAATTACACCAACCGCGGCCTGCAGATCCAGGACCTGATTGAGGAGGGCAACATCGGCCTCCTTCGCGCGGTTGAGGGCTTTGATCCCGCGCAGGGCGCTCGCTTCAGCACGTATGCCTCGTGGTGGATCAAGCAGGCGATGAAGCGTGCGTTGGTCAACGCCAACCAGCCGGTTCACATTCCCGCGTACATGGTTGAGCTGGTTGCGAAGTGGAAGGTTGCGTCTCGCAAGCTCGAGGCCGATATGGGCTTCCCGCCTTCCCTTGCGGATCTCGCGAAGGCCATGGATCTGCCGCTGAAGAAGGTTCGCATCATCAAGCGCGCCGTCCGCGCCATGCAGTCGCCCGCGACGGGCATGAAGGATGCTGGCGGCGACCTTGTCGGCCTTGGCGAGATGCTCGCTGATACGAAGATCGGCACGCCCGACGAGCGGATGTTCAAGGAGCAGGAGCTCGAGACGCTTCGCCGCCTCCTTGAGACGATCGATGACCGCGAGGCTTCCATTCTTCGCCTGCGTTTCGGTCTTGATGGCAGCGAGCCCCTGACTCTTAAGCAGATCGCCGAGGAGATCGGGATCAGCCGCGAGCGCGTCCGCCAGATCGTGGATGAGTCTCTCGCGAAGCTCAACGAGCGTCTGACTGGCGAGAAGCCCAGCCAGTTCTTCCGCCGCTCGTTCGAAGAGTCGATCTCCGAGGCGTAGGCGGAGGAGCGCCGTTGTGTGGCTTATGCCCGCGACATTGGACCGCTTACAAATCAGCCCACACGGAACGACGCGATCCCGCGTCGTTCTTTTTTTCGCTCCTATGTCGCACCCCGGCTGGCGTCGGATGCACATCCGACGCCGCACCCCTGGCATCTTTGCTACCATCGGGGCATGATTCAAGACTTCGTGCAGTGTCTCACCCGCGTCCTCGGGCGCGGGATGGTGGTTGGTGCCCTGGCCCTCGCGATGGGACTGAGTGGTGCTTCGGCGCTTGCCGATGACTTCCTTGATCGCGTGAATCAGCCGTGGTCGGCGATTCCCAACGCGCGGCGCAGTGAGCTGGTGATCCTGCCGCTGCTCGCGAAGGCCGACCGGCCTCCGGCGGGAATCGCGACGATCGAGCGATCGCGTCTCATCCAGTCGGGCATGCAGGGATGGTCCGAGGCGGAGGCGTGGGCCACTGCGAAGCCCCAGACGGATCTCATCAGGGTGCTGGCCGAGATCAGCAAGGAGATGAGCTTCACCAAGTCGCACGCGTTTGCTCAGCCGTATGGCGAGGCGGGGATCCCGCCGGCGATCATCGCGGCGGAGTTGTACACGGCGCTCGGCGATCCGCCGACGCTCGCGGCGGCGCAGCACCAGTATCTTACCGCCTTCGATACGCTCGCTGTGCTCGTGAACGTCGAGGCGACTCGGCTGGCGGCGGCGGGGCAGGTCAACGAGTCGATCGATCTGCTCACGAACTTGTTGGTGTTTGCCCGCCAGATCTGCGACCGCACGTTCTTCGCTGAGGCGAAGTGGGGTCTGTCGAGCCTGGCTTTGACTCACGAGCGCATCCGCGATATCGCGTATCGAGACATGGTGTCTGATCGCAAGCTCGACGCGGCGCGTCTTCTCCCGCAGATCCAGCGGCTGCTTGAGGGAAAGGACCGCGTGCTCGATCTTGATCGCATGCCCTTCCCGCATGGCAATCAGGCGGCGGTTGATCAGATCATCTCGCGCGTGTACATCCCTCGCGCGGGTGTTCGAGAGGACATCTTCCCCTCGACGATGGCGCGGCTGGGGAGCACGGATCGTCCGCTGCGACTCTTTGGCGAGGCCGCGCGGTGGAGGGATGCAGCGGCGAACCAGGCCAACTGGTTCGATGCCGAGACGAAGGCTCGCGGCGTCTTCGCGGACTGGGAGTCGCGTTGGCGGCTTGAGTGGTTCAACAATCGATCGAACCAGCCTACCGAGTGGTCGCGCACTGATCTGGCGAAGTTTGCGACGATCTCGCAGGCGACTCCGATGATGGACGACCTGCGAGGGCTGCGGCAGGCGGCGCGTCTTGAGTCGGCGGCGACGCGGCAGACCCTCGCGCTCATCGGCCTGACGCGCACGAGCGGTTCGCTGCCACGGGCCATTTCCGCGGTGCGTCCGCGTTGGCTGAGCGTTGTTGAGACCGACCCCTTCAACGCCAATCTCTCGGCGGGTAACGCGCCGCCGCTGCGGTACTTTGTCCCGATGCGCGACACGCCGCGGGCCGAGCGCGAGGATGCCAAGCCCTTTGAGATGAGCGTCATCCCGTACGAGGGTGGGACGGCAATTGGCGTACGGCTCATCGACGACGTGTTTGTGCTGTACTCGCTGGGCTCGGATGCCAATGATGACTTTGCGCGGCGCATCCAGAACGGCACGGTTGGCGTGCGCGGTGCGGACTACCTCCTCTTCCCGCCCGTTCTTTCTCTCTATCGGCAGAACCTGATCGACCGCGGCGACCTCAAGTAGCGAGCCACTCAGCGGCACGGAGCCTTCATGTCCAATCAGTCCACTGCGAACTCCGACGGCGTTCACAAGATCGTCATCATTGGTTCTGGGCCAGCGGGCTGGACTGCGGCGATCTATGCCGCGCGTGCGCAACTCTACCCGATCGTCTTCTGCGGGATCGCGAAGCAGGATCCGGGGCCCATCCTTCCGGGTGGGCAGCTGATGCTGACCACGGAGGTTGAGAACTACCCCGGGTTTGAGCATGGCGTCATGGGTCCTGAGATGATGGCCAAGTTCCAGGCGCAGGCCGAGCGCTTCGGGACCAAGGTGGTGGGTGAGGATGTCGAGCACTGCGACTTCACCAAGCGACCCTTTGAGCTCAGGCTGAGCAACGGCATGATCGCGAAGGCACACGCCGTCATCATCGCTACCGGCGCGACGGCGAACTGGCTCGGGCTTCCCAACGAGATGAGGCTCGCGACGACTGGCGGCGGAGTTTCGGCCTGCGCCGTGTGCGACGGTGCGCTCCCAGCATTCCGGGACCAGGAGCTGGCGGTCGTGGGTGGCGGCGATACGGCGATGGAGGAGGCCACGTTTCTCACCAAGTTTGGGAAGACGGTTCACCTGATCCATCGGCGTGACTCCCTCCGCGCTAGCAAGATCATGCAGCAGCGATTCCTGTCTCGCCCGAATGCCAAGGTTCACTGGAACAAGGCGGTGATCGATTGCATCGGCGAGAGCCACCTCGAGGCGGTGCAGCTCGAGGACACGGTCACGGGTGAGAAGAGCACGCTTGCAGTGAAGGGGCTCTTCATCGCGATCGGCCACACGCCCACGACCAAGTTCTTGAAGGGTGCTGGGCTTGATACGAACGAGAAGGGGTATCTGGACCTCAAGCAGCGCAACTCGTACACGAACATCCCGGGCGTTTTCGCGGCGGGAGATGTGGCGGATGAGCATTACCGGCAGGCC
>Ga0105044_10015955_pt1 | contig 10148 bp, 6 predicted proteins | sample MAT01_FD_78092 | JGI IMG/M metagenome (GOLD analysis project Ga0105044, IMG submission 78092) | Freshwater microbial communities from Lake Fryxell liftoff mats and glacier meltwater in Antarctica - MAT-01 | ecosystem: Environmental > Aquatic > Freshwater > Ice > Liftoff microbial mat | place...
GGTGGTTTTGTCGGCGCAATGGTCTTTGTCGCCGTGGGTGCTGGTGTATTGGTAGCGGGGACCGGCGTCGTTTGAAGTGCTGCGGCTTGGCCGATCACCAAAAATGAAAGCTGGACGCTCTGAACCTGTCCGGCTGCGGATTCAGATTGGCAGAGCACGTTTTGCACCCCAGGTGTCGTGAGCGTAATGTTTAGGCTATAGTCGCCTGCCGCTGCAATCGTGGTGTTGGCCAGTGTTGTCTTTTCTTGCCACACCGTGATGGTGCTGTCTGCCTCGCCCCGGCCTGTGATTGCAATCGGATCACCGGCACGTACCAAGGCTGGCGTGCCCAAACAGGTGAAATCGCCTGCGGCAGCTTGCATAGTTGTGACTGCCAAAGGGGACTGTACAAACAGGGTGGCAAACATTGTGGCACAGATCAGGCTAGCCAGTGCTAGGCTAAGCACACTCCAGGCGCCCTTTGGGCGACGAAATCGGAAGTTGGTGAGATAGCCCACTGCCCCAATGGCGACTACGCTCACCACAAAAATCAATAACCAATTTGTTACGTTCATAAGATAAACCCTTTTCTATGAGTTCTACACTTTATACGGATGAAGAAGATTGCATGATGTATTCTATAAGCGAGAGTTTGCCGTTTGCATACGACATTGTTTTGTCTACGTAAACACCAGATTAATGCGTTGTAAATTTGTAGAATCGCGGTCTGCGGTTTGGGTCACAGCAGGTTACAGATGGTACCAGTGGGCAGTGGATTGCCTAGAGAATTGTAGGGTGAGCACCAACTTACCCTGTCTCATGCTGTGGAAAATCGCTTGTCTGCTGTTGACGATACTATGTCAGCGCTGAGGTCGATTACAAAAGCTTGCCCTGTTTGCTGTTTGCCCGTTTTGTCTGGCGCAAGGGGGTATTTTCTAGAATACCATAATATTGCCTATGATTGCCCTTGCTTGTCAACTTTCCATGATCGAATTTAGCATATTTCGCAACAGCATTTAGTTGTAAATAGGGCTGTCCCCTATTTCTGCCCATAGTACCCCTGCAACATCTGATCCATCACCCAGCTTGTGCGCGCCGCGCTCTCGCCTGTGCTGGGGCATTGGCCTAGGCCATTGAGCTCATCGACAATCGTTTGGATCAGCGGCTGCTGTACATGGTCTGGCGTGGGCTCTGGAAAATCGATCGTACTCTCTGCCGTGGTCAAGCGAATTGGCTCGGTGCCAAAGGAGGAAAAGGTGAGCTTGCCACGATTGCCGATAATTTCCGTTTCGTCTAGACGTTCACAGCTATCAAAGCACCAGATGCCTGTGCCGTGGGCACCCGAGGCAAACACAAAGCTACCCGCCACAACATCCTCGGCAGCGTAATAACCGCCTTGATTACCCGCATAGCCTTGTACCTGGGCAATGGGCCCCAGAAAATAATCGAGATAGTCAAAGGTATGCGCGGCCAGGTCGACAAAGAAGCCGCCACCGGCAATTTCTGGTTGCACACGCCAAGGCAGTTGACCATGGGTCGGTTGTTTCCAATCGCGGTAGAACCGTACCGTGACGGTGCGCGGCGTACCAATTGCCCCAGCCTCGATTAATTCTTTGACCTTGACAAAGCGCGGCAAGCAGCGCCGATAGTAGGCAACCCAGAGCGGTACACCCGCGGCTTTGCAGGCAGCTACCATGGCTTGGCACTCGGCATGGTTCAGCGCCATTGGTTTTTCTACATAAACCGGCTTACCCGCCTTGGCTACGGCCAACGTATAGGCGGCGTGTGCGTTGGGGGGCGTGCCAATATAGACGGCGTCTACATTGGGGTCATTGATCAAGGCTTGGGCATCATCATACCACTTGGGCACGCCATGGCGTTGGGCATAATCTGCCGCCAAGGCTCCATCGCGGCGCATGACGGCAACCAAAGCCGAATCGGTTGCCTTCTGAAAACCCGGCCCACTTTTGACCTCTGTGACATTGCCACAACCAATGATGCCCCAGCGAATCGTGCGCATAAGTTGCTCCTCGTTTTGGGTTATAGTGAGCAGGCCATAGCGGAAAAGGCCGGTGCGTAGATACGCTTTGTCTATTTTTGCTATGTGCGCTATGGCTGCTTGTCGCGCTTCATTATCAAACAAGATCGCGGAAGAACGCAAATACCCAAAGCGTGACAGGGAATCACGTCCGCGATCGAGAATCGCGCTAGGTTGATGAAAGGGGCGATTACCTGCAATCCTGAGAAAATAGGATGCACCCATTGACAAGATCGCATTCCCCGCCGATAATACGGGTGTCTTTCTAACGCCTCACGTCCATGATGAATCCTCTATATTCGCTAGCTGAAGGAGCCACGATGGCAAAAGTAACCGGTGGTGAAGCACTTGTTCAATCGTTGATTGCCCATGGCGTCGATACGGTATTCGGCTTGCCAGGCGTGCAAAATGATCACCTCTTCAATGCACTCTATGACAACCGCGACAAAATCCGCGTGATCCACAGCCGCCACGAACAGGGTGCCGCCTATATGGCGTTGGGCTATGCGCTCTCTACGGGCAAAGTGGGCGTCTGTAGTGTAGTGCCAGGGCCGGGCTTTCTCAATGCCTCGGCTGCACTGGTAACTGCCTACAGTACAAACGCCAAGGTGCTCTGTTTGGTGGGCCAGATCCAGTCCGACTCGATCAACAAGGGCTACGGCTTGTTGCACGAAATTCCCGATCAGATTGGCATCCTCAAAACCTTAACCAAGTGGGCAGAACGCATTGAAACGCCGGCAGATGCGCCTTCCCTGGTGGCCGAAGCCTTTCGCCAACTACACTCTGGCCGTCCGCGCCCCGTTGGGTTGGAATGCGCGCCCGATGTGCTTGCGACAAAAACCGAAGTGGATCTCGCACTGGTCGATTACCCCTTGCGTCACCCACCGGTGGATATGGATCATTTGGCAGAGGCGGTGGAACTGTTGCGACAGGCGAAAAATCCGCTGATCTTTGTCGGGTTGGGCGCTATCGACGCCGCGCCTGCCATTCAAGAACTGGCCGAACTGTTACAAGCGCCGGTTGTTTCGGGGCGCAGCGGGCATGGGATCTTGAGCAGCCGTCATCCACTCTCCCTGCGCACGACCGCAGGCCACCAACTGTGGGAAAAAGCTGATGTGGTTTTGACATTGGGCAGCCGTTTGTCGCGCCCGATGATGACGTGGGGCACCGATGACAACCTGAAAATTATCCGTGTTGATATTGATCCCGCGGAACACTATCGTGTCAAGCCACCAACCGTAGGCTTTGTGGCGCGCTGTGAAGAAGTGGTGCCCGCGTTGTTGGATGCCCTTAAGCAGCAGGGCATTGCAAACGCTTCGCGTAGCGAAGAGATGGAAGATATCAAAGCCGAGCTTGATACGCGTGCCGCCCTGGTTGCTCCGCAAGTGGCTTTCCTTCAGGCGATGCGCGCTGTGTTGCCCGATGATGGCTATTTTGTTGATGATCTCACCCAGGTGGGCTATGTCAGCCGCACTGAACTGCCTATCTACCAGCCGCGCACCTACATCTCGCCCGGCTATCAGGGCACGCTGGGGTGGAGCTACGCCACGGCACTTGGCGTCAAAGTCGCACATCCAGACAAGTCTGTACTCTCGATTGCCGGCGACGGTGGCTTTATGTTCAATGTCCAGGAATTGGCCACGGCAGTAAAGCATAAAATCAATGTGGTGGCTGTGGTCTTTAGCGATGGTGCTTTTGGCAATGTACAGCGTATGCAGAAAAAAGATCATGGCGGCCGCGTGATCGCCACCGATCTGGAGAACCCGGACTTTGTGAAACTGGCCGAAGCCTTTGGGGCACTTGGCCTACGTGCCCACACGCCCGAGGAGTTAGCAGCTGCGATCAGCCAAGGCTTTGCCGCAGAACGCCCAACCTTGATTGAAGTGCCAGTCGGTGAGATGCCCGCACCCTGGTCGCTCTACTATCTGCCCCGCAATCGTCCGGCTCGAGGATAGTAACCGACAAACTCGAATGCGCCCCTAGTGAAGAGGCATTCGAGTTTGTCGGTTGTAGCGATACCTTCGTTACTCTTGTTCCAACCATTGTTCGATTTTCTCTTGTTGGCTGGCGATTGTCACAATCTCTGTGTCTCCACGCCACATGCGCAAGGTTTTATGTAAATAGCGTCTCAACAGGTCCACGAGTCGCACTGGATAATATAGGTAAAGCCAGGGGGAGCGCGGTGAAATATGATAGGTAACCGCTAGCGATTGACGTGGCAAAAATAGCCGTTGCTGGATCAACCGGAACTTGCGAGACAATTGTGCTGTTGTCATGACATTTAGAAAATTGGGTGAGGAAGCGTTCACCAACGCGCGATCGGCGAAGAATAGCATGGCCTGTAGCTTCGGCAAGTCGGGTAAGGCGCGCCGTGTTGGCCTTAGGCTGCGTAAAACGTGCTCCGGTATTGGGGTGTCAAGCAATTTCTGCGTGGCATATAATGCCAGAAAGACACCGCCTTGCCACTTCCATTCCACTGCTTGCTGGATGATACTCTCCCAGTCCAACTCATTTCTATAACGCCGCACAACTTCATCTATATCGCACAGAAAACGTATCCCTTGGCGAAGCTGGTGCTGGTAGGTGGCGTGCATACAGATGTGCAATAATAAATCTTCTGGGCAGAACGTACGCACGGAACTATCCGACAAAGTCACAAGTTGGCTGCGCGCCCAAAGGTCTTCCATCGGAACCGCATAGGTGCGTGTCGAACTGGTAATCGTCCAGTGAATTTCAATGCTTGCCGCCGCGTTGGGATGCACAAAAGGTGGCAGATGATGCTTATGGTCTACATAAACATCTAGGGTTAGAAGTGGCATGAGGGGCTGGTAGCCGAGTGCCTGCAATTGTTGAATGACCGTCGGCAGATCTGCGCGATGTACCATAATGTCAATATCGACAATGGTGCGCAGGGCAATGCTTTCGTAGACACCGGCAGCCAGATGCGCGCCTTTGAGGACAAGCATGGGAATGCCTTGGGTGTGCAAGGCAGTGGTCAGTTTTCTCAATTCTTGATAGAGGCGCATATTGCGCAGCGCAATACCATAATACTTTTTTTGTAAGGTTTGCCATACTTCCGTTGGGATAATACTTTCATAGCCGTGACTTTTCAGCCGATGGTACAGCAATGAGGGTACTTGTTGTTCAACGGCCAGTGTAGTCAATTCTTCCCACTGCACTAACGAAAGTTGAGCAAGCTGCGCGCCAAGGTTGCCCGGCGGTGTCTGGCGCAAACAAGCTAGCAACAAATCAGGAATGCTTTCTGCTGGATTCATTCGGACGCTTTCTGTCCCATGGTGGAATTGTGGTTAGTTGAATCGTGGTTGCCAATCCATGAAAATCGGCGTAAACATGCCTTGCCTAGGTGCAGCGGGATCTGCCAGGGATAATCTAGCTGGAAGCGATGTTGCAGATATTGTGATAGGCTTACTTTGTCGTGGCTCAGCCCTGCCTGTTGCGCCCACCACTGGCGACGTTGGTACTCGGCCCACAGCAGCCCTACTTTGGTGGATGTGCTAGGTGCTTGTTGATACAATTGTGCTTCCCATTGTTCAAATGGTTGTACGGCCATTGTTGCCAGCTGCTGTAAGACCGCCATTGGAATAGGGACATGCCAAACCTCATGTAAATAAGCAAGCGCGTGATGCATGCGCAATGACTGCGCCTGCTGTGCTACACGGCGAAGCAAGCGGCTCCAATCAAGCGCGTTGGCTCCTTGCAGCAACCTGATCGCATCGGGAATCCATTGAATGCTATGGGTAGGCCGCTCTTGGGTGCAGACCGCCAGCAACAGATCGGTGGCTGATAGTGTGTGTGCTGCTACGTGGTTGACCATGACCGGGATAGCGGTTTGCCACAAATCATCCTCTCCCTGTGGATAGCCGTGATGCGGCATTATGTGCCAGTGTAGCATCACTTGCCCCCCCTGCGCGTGCTGAAAGCGGTGTATCTGGCTTGTGTGTAGGCTGGAGGGCAATCGACGTTGTGTTGCGGACTGTGGTTGCCAACCCGCTGCTGTAACAACGGCAGAACGCGGGCTGCTGGTTCGGGCGTGGTGGCTATGTCAATGTGGGGGAGTGTCCGCAGGCTGTAATCTGGGTAATGGGCCAGCAGTAAAGCAGTATCGGCCAGCAGCAATGGCTTGATCTGCGCGTCGTGTAAAGTATGCATCAAGGCTGTCAGTTGTTGTAAACTCAACTGGTTTTGTGACCATGTGCGCCGATAAATTCCTTTGCATTTGACCAACCACGGATCGCGGATGCTGTGGTGGTGCAAGTTGTGATAGAGCAATGGTAACAGCGCAAACGCACCGGCTTCCAACTGATCAAAATCAACGCTGGCGCGCCAGGTGTGCCATGCATCCACCGCTGCCGTACCTTGAAGCAAGGCCGCGCGCAGGAGCAACGTTTGGCTCGGGGTTGGGTTGTTATGGAATGTAGGCTGTCCTATATGATGCAAGAGATAACGTCGTTTCTGTCACGCCTATTTGCATTAGAAGAAAGGAATTTTAATTCGCTCATTGCGTCATCTTGTCCTTGCTTGTTTGACAGAGGAAGTGGCGAGATAGCTTTGTATAGATAACAATTCCATCAAATTTTACTGGCTAAGCCTATACTAAATGGCAACCTTCTGGCGCAGTATATCCTATGTAGAGTTACCCTGCATCGGTAATTTTGCCGAAATTTTCTTGTCTACACCTGGTCGCTTCCATGCCATGCGCCCGATTTATCGGCTCATTGTTCTGGATTGGCCCGTGTGCTACAATGGAGCTACGAAGGTACTATGACCTATACACCTCAACCACATACGTAGGAGAAGCTTGTGCAAACAGACGTGATTCAATTAGCCCAATCCTTGATCGCGATCCCCTCGGAGACAGAAAGTAGCAATGCCGCGGTAAGCGACTTTTTGCAAGATTGGCTTGTCCAGCATGGCTTTGTCGTTGAACGGATTAGTTATATCGATAGCAATAGCAAAGAAAAAGTGAATTTGATCGCCAAGCTTGGCACAGGTACAGGTGGACTTGGCTTCTTTTCCCATTCGGACACGGTGCCCGGCGACGCTCGCGAATGGAACCCATTTGATCCCAAAACGGAAGCCGGCAAATTGTACGGGCGCGGTGCCTGTGATATGAAAGGCCCCCTGGCCGCCACCATGATCGCCGCAACGAGTATTGATCCGGCCACCTTGCGCAAACCCATCTACATCGCGATTGCCGCCGATGAGGAACAGGGCCATATTGGTGCCCACTATATCCAGAAGAATTCGACGATTTTTCAAGAGAATTGGCCAGATTATGCGGTGGTGGCCGAACCGACCGAGATGCAGCCGGTCTACGCACACAAGGGCGGCGTCACACTGGCCGTCACTGCCACCGGCCGCGCCGCCCACACCAGCACCGACAAAGGCAGCTCGGCCAATTTTCTGATTGCGCCTTTTCTGGCCGAGATGGCCGCGCTGGTGCCACTTTTCAAAAGCACCAAGCGCTATCAAAATGACGAGTTTGATCCGCCCACCAATGGCTTTAACATGACGATTGATGATGGACAATGCCGTTCCAATGTGACCGCCGCCAAAACGGTTGTCCAACTGAGCATCCGCCTAATGCCCAACGATCACCATGAAGAGCAGGTAGCTATGATCATGGAAAGCGCGCAGAAATACAATTTGAGCGTCAAAGAGCGCAAACTGCTGCCTTTTTATGTGGACCCCAATGCAGAGATTGTGCAAGCCGCGTGTCGCGCCACGGGGATTGCCAAGGCGATCTCGGTACCCTATGGCACCGAAGCCGAATCCTATCAAAAGTATACCCAATGTGTCATTTTGGGGCCGGGCAGTATTGCCCAGGCGCATACGATTGGCGAGTGGGTCGAAGTGCAGCAGCTAGAGGATGCCGTGGCCATCTATCAGCGGATGATTGCCGATCTGTGTATGTAAGCGAAGTGTGCTTGTCGGTAGAGGATGGTGCGTAACCAAGTTGCGCATCATCCTCTAGTACTTTTGAGCACAAATAAGTAGACAGTCAGACAAGTGGTACAGTAGGACAGTAGGTCAGTAGGACAGTAGGACAGTACAAACTGTCGTACTGTCCTACTGTCTGACGATTTCCGCCGCAGTATACTAGGTTGCTCAGCGTAGCACTGATTTCGGCAGCATCAGTTCGACTGTGCCGGTCGCTTCGGCATCCACATGGGTGCGCCAGCCAAAGCTATTGCTGAGCGAACGCAAATAGGGATCCGGATTGAGCACCTGTTCGATCATGTAGGTAGAGCCGGTGAGAATGATCACGTCATCGTCGCGCTGCATAGACTGGGCAACTTCTAGGGCTTGACGTGGCTCGTTGATCACCAATACCGGAATGCCACGCGTCAATGCCGCCATTTCCTGCTGCACCTTGCCCGGATCTTGCCCTTTGTAGGAAGCCCCTGTGACAATAATCGCCTTGGCGACTTTGGCTAACGCGGCAAAGACTTGGCTGGGTGCCCGTTTGCCGGACATGCCTAGCACCAAGATCTTATTGCGCTGGCCAAAGTAATCGGGCAGTTCGCCCGCCAGCGCCGTGATCTTCTCCACGTTGTGCGCAATATCGGCGTAGATATTGTCTTTTACATGCCAGAAACGTCCCAGAAGTCGCGCTTTACTAAAGGCTTCCAACACCCGTCGCTCATCGACAGCTGGACAAAGCTGGCGAATCACTGCATAGGCCAGGGCCGCGTTGCATTTTTGATAGGTTGCATTGAGCAGCGATTCGGCCTCGACTGTAAGATTGTGGCGCGTCAACGCATTCACCAACTCGGCCACCGCTGCCTCATCGACTACATGCAGCGGCGCGCCGGCTTCCTGGCAGACCGCCGCAATGATCGGTAAATTTTCGGGATTGCTGTCACTGGTAAAAAAAGGCACCCCTGGTCGCGCGGTCCCCGCTTTGTCGAGCGTCCGTTGCCACAGTTCCTTGCCTAGCAGGTGTGCGTGGTCATTGCCGACATTGGTCAGTGCCGCGGCTACCACGTCCAGCGCACGCGTTTGGTCATAGCGGCCACCAACGCTGGTCTCTAGCGCGGCCCATTCTACCTCATGTTTTTCATAAAGCGCCAGCGCAATCAGAATCGAAACTTCGTGGAAGCTGTGCGTCAGGTGTGGGTTGTGCATTGCCAGGCGCACACAATAGGGTTGGACGCGCACGTGCCATGCCCATTGTACATCGGCTTGGCTGGCAAATTCGCCGTTGATGCTAAAGCGCTCGCGGTAATCAAATAAATGGGGGCTCATAAATGCCCCCGCCTTGCCGACACAGCCGAATCCTACCTCTAAGAAGCGCGACGTCGAACCTTTGCCACTCGTTCCACTTACCTGAATGAGGCGCGTGGGGTGGCCGTTGGGCCATAACTTCGTAATCGATTCGCGCAATAATTCCAGGCGCGCCAACTTGGCAATCGACCACTCGGCGTGATAGATCTGATCAACCGTGTTGTAATAGGGAAAATTGATTTCGCTCACCGGTGCTCCTTAATATGCCCGCGCAAAAATGGCTTGGCGGGTTGCCCGTTTGCCGGTGTAAAAGCAAATGCCCTCGCCACCCGGTTGCGCCAATGGGTAGCAGCGGTGGGTGGCCTTGGTCTCGGTTTGCACCTGCTTTTCGTCGGCATCGTCGCCCGCCCACCAGCCGCGCACAAAGCCACGCTGGGCTAGCTCTTTGAATTCGGCATAATTGGTGGCTTCAAACGTATTGGCGTCGCGAAATTGAGTAGCCTTGGCAAGCATCCCCGCTTGAATCGTTTTCAGTAGGTCCTGTACACTCTGCGCGATGTTTTCTTGGCTTACTGGCTGTTTACCGTCGCGGCCAGGCATATCACGCCGGGCCAGCATGACAACATTCTGTGCCACATCGCGCGGGCCAATCTCCATGCGTAACGGCACGCCGCGCATCTCCCAATCATTGTATTTAAAGCCAGGGGTCAAGTTGTCGCGATCATCGACCTTGACGCGCACGCCGGCGCCGGTCAATTCTTGCTGCATGCGCGCCACCGCCGCCAAGACGACACTTTTTTCTTCGTCTTTCTTGTAGATCGGCACCATGACGACCTGATAGGGTGCCAAGCGCGGCGGCAAAATCAAGCCCTTGTCATCGCCA
>Ga0105044_10015958_pt1 | contig 10147 bp, 9 predicted proteins | sample MAT01_FD_78092 | JGI IMG/M metagenome (GOLD analysis project Ga0105044, IMG submission 78092) | Freshwater microbial communities from Lake Fryxell liftoff mats and glacier meltwater in Antarctica - MAT-01 | ecosystem: Environmental > Aquatic > Freshwater > Ice > Liftoff microbial mat | place...
GGTCACGACCAGGCTCGCTACCAACAACCCGCCGCGAACCAACACGGCCGCTATCAACCGCCCGACCCATCCGGTTATCAACAGCCCGGTGCAAACCCACCTGGCTACGACCAACAGCCCGGCGCGAACCAGCCTGGTGGTTACGACCAGGCTCGCTACCAACAACCCGCCGCGAACCAACACGGCCGCTATCAACCGCCCGGCGCGACTCCTGGTGCCTATGATCCATCCGGCTATCCACAGCCCGGTGCGACTCCTGGCGATCAACCGCCCAGCGCGACTCCTGGTGGCTACGATCCATCAGGCTATGCACAGCCCGCCGCGAACCAACCCGGCCAACGAGCCTACGACCCATCAGGCGACCACCGGCAACCGAACCAGCCCGGTGCGTACGATCGGTCCGGCGGCAATCAGCCCGACCCTGGCGCGTCCCAGCAACCCGCGCCACAACGCTCCGCCTTCGATCAAGTTCCGCCCTCGGGCGTCAAACCGTTCGAGCTCGAGCTCGGCGAGTTCACGCAGATCGGCGCTGCTCCCCTGATCGCGTTCGGCAAGACCGGCGAGACGCCGCTCGCGCTTGTCGGCGTCGTACCGAAGCCATCACGCACGGCCGCACCGTCGCTACCGCCGCCGGTGGCGATGATCGCCGCGAATCGCGTCGATGACGTCGACGAGGCACCACCGCTGAAGAAGATGGTGATGATCGTGCTCGGCGCGTTGCTCGTGATCGCAGGCGCAGTGATCGCGTTCCTGATCTTCAGCGACTGAATGGTCGCCAGGGACGCGGATCGTTCGCGTGCCCGTCCGCCGAACGGCTGCGGGCCCCGGCGAACGGAGGCCGTCTCAGAACCGATCGAGGTTCATGACCTTCGTCCACACCTTCACGAAGTCACGCACGAACTTGTCCTTCGCATCCGCGCTCGCATACACCTCGGCAAGACTCCGCAGCACCGCGTTCGATCCGAACACCAGATCATTCCGCGTCCCCGTCCACCGCACCGCCCCCGTCTTCCGATCACGCCCTTCGAACACGTCATCCTTCGGCTTCCACTCGATCCCCATATCGAGCAGGTTGACGAAGAAGTCGTTCGTCAACTTCCCGGGCCGCGATGTCAGCACACCGTGCTCCGTCCCACCGACATTCGTCTCGAGCACGCGCAACCCACCCAGCAACACCGTCATCTCCGGCGCCGTCAGCGTCAGCAGCTGCGCGCGATCGACGAGCAGCTCCTCCGCCGGCACCGAGTACCGCTCCTTCGCATAGTTCCGGAAGCCATCGACGATCGGCTCGAGCACCCCGAACGACGCCGCATCCGTCTGCGCCTGCGTCGCATCCGCCCGCCCCGGCGTGAACGGCACACTGCCGCCACCCGCCTGTTCGATCCCGACCACCCCACCGAGCACGATCAGATCCGCGATCGAGACCGGCTTGCCGAGCTCCGCCTGGATCTTCTCGTACACCGCGAGCACCTTCGCGAGCTTCGCCGGCTCGTTGACCTCCCAGTCCTTCTGCGGGGCGAGCCGGATCCGCGCACCATTCGCACCACCGCGCTTGTCCGATCCGCGAAACGTCGACGCCGACGCCCACGCCGTCGACACCAGCTGCGAGACCGTCAGCCCCGCCTTCCGGATCAGCGCCTTCAACGCCGCGACCTCGCCCTCCCCGATCGTGTTCGCCGCCGGAAGCGGGTCCTGCCAGATCAGATCCTCCGAGGGCACCTCCGGACCGAGATACCGGACCTTCGGCCCCATATCGCGATGCGTGAGCTTGAACCACGCGCGCGCGAACGCATCCGCGAACGCCTCGGGGTTTGCATGGAACCGTCGCGAGATCTTCTCGTACGCGGGATCGAAGCGCAGCGCGAGATCGGTCGTCAGCATCGCCGGCGCGTGCTGCTTCGCCGGATCATGCGCGTCGGGAACCGTGCCCGCACCCGCCGTGCCCTTCGGCTTCCACTGCTGCGCACCCGCCGGGCTCCTGGTGAGCTCCCACTCGTAGTTGAACAGGTGATCGAAGAAGTCGTGGCTCCACTTCGTCGGCGTCGTGGTCCACGTCACCTCGAGCCCACTGCTGATCGAGTCACCGCCGTGCCCCTTGCCGAGCTTGTTCGCCCAGCCGAAACCTTGCGAGACCACATCTGCGGCCTCGGGATCGAAGCCGACGTGGTCACCCGGATTCCCCGCACCGTGGGCCTTGCCGAACGTGTGACCACCGGCGATCAGCGCGACGGTCTCCTCGTCGTTCATCGCCATCCGCGCGAACGTCTCGCGAATATCGCGCGCAGCCGCGACCGGGTCGGGCTTGCCGTTCGGCCCCTCGGGATTGACGTAGATCAAGCCCATCTGCACGGCCGCGAGCGGCGCCTCGAGATCGCGGTCGCCCGAGTAGCGCTTGTCCTCGAGCCACGTCTTCTCCTGGCCCCAGTAGACGTCGGCCTCGGGCTCCCAGATGTCTTCGCGACCACCGCCGAACCCGAACGTCGGCAAGCCCATCGACTCGAGCGCGACGTTGCCCGTGAGGATCATCAGATCCGCCCACGAGATCTTGCGACCGTACTTCTGCTTGATCGGCCACAGCAGGCGACGCGCCTTGTCGAGGTTGACGTTATCGGGCCACGCGTTGAGCGGCGCGAACCGCTGGCTGCCCTTGCCCGCACCACCGCGGCCATCACCGGTGCGATAGGTGCCGGCGCTGTGCCACGCCATGCGAATGAACAGCGGACCGTAGTGCCCGAAGTCGGCGGGCCACCAGTCCTGCGAGTCGGTCATCACCGCGGTCAGATCCCGCTTGAGCGCCGCGAAGTCGAGCGTCTTGAACTCGGCGGCGTAGTCGAGCTCGCCCTCCATTGGGTTCGAGAGCGGCGAGTGCTGGTGCAGCGTCTCGAGACGGAGCTGCGTGGGCCACCAATCGCGGTTGGACGCTCCTCCACCTGCTTGGTGCTTGAACGGGCACTTCGAGTCGGTCGTCATCTGCGCAGCCTACGCGATCTCCCTGCACGGACAATCCGCCGAACCAGAACGCTCTGATAGCCGCATCCTATCAGGGCTTGATGCGGCGACCATCGCGAAACACGCCGCCACTCTCCGTCGCAGCGACCCCGAACAGCACGCTCGCTGCGCCCTGCTCGACCGAGCGCGGCGCGTTGCGACCGCCCATCTCGGTGCGCACCCAACCCGGGCACGTCGAATTGATCCGCAGCTCCGGATGCTCTGCCGCGAGCACGCGGGTCAACGCGTTGAGCGCCGCCTTCGACACCCCGTAGGCATCGGTGCCCCAGTCCTCTCCCGCGCGCACGAACGTCTCGATCGCCGCGACCAGCACCCCGCGCGTCAGCGCCGGATCACGCAACAGCCGCTGATGCGCGGCATCGAGCTTCGCGAGCTCGCCGAGCCCGCTGGTCACGTTGGTGACCGTCGCACCGTCGCGTAGCAACGGCAGTAATCCAAGCGTGACGCGCAGCGGCCCGAAGAAGTTGGTCTCGATCGTCTGCGCCGTCTCGCTGCGACCGAAGATGCCCGCGTTGTTGACCAGCGCGTCGAGCTTGATCGCGCCATCGCGAAGCTTCTGTGCGCACGTCGAGATCGAGGCCTCGCTGGTGACCTCGAGCTCGACGCCCTTCAGCCGTCCTCCGGTGTCTTTGCGCAAGCGCGCTGCTGTGGAGTCGCCCTTCGCCTTGTCGCGTGCAGCGATCAACACGTCCCAGCCCGCGCTCGCGAGCACGCGCGCCACCTGCTGCCCGATGCCGCGATTGCCTCCGGTGATCAGCGCCGTTCGCACGGTCGCGAGGGTAGCATCGACGCCTTCGCACGTTCGTCGTGCGCCTCTCCCACAACCCTCGACCGCGCCTCTCGGAGACCGTCGTCGATCTGCACGTGCTCGACCGGTAACGCGTCGAGCACGGCGAGCACCCCACCGAGGCTCGTGGTCTGAAACAGCGTCGGTCGCGCACGCACGGCGAGTGGTCCGAGGAGCTTCAGATGCCGCCGCGTCGTCTGGACACCGCGGGTCTCGCCGCGCGAGGATGCGTTCGCGATCACCAGCGCGCGATAGCACGCCACGCGCTCGGCGAGTGACGGTGCGATCACGGGCTTCCCGGCGAGCTGCGCCTTCGCCTCGCGAAAGATCCATGGATGATCGATCGCACCGCGTCCGATCATCACACCCGCACACCCGGTCTCCGCGAGAGCCCGCGAGACATCCTGCGCTGTTCGCACATCGCCGTTGACGACGACTGGAATCGACACCACCTCGCGCGCCCGTCGCGCCCACTGCCAATCCGCACTTCCAATCCGCACTTCCTGTGTGGCCCATCTGCGCGGTGCGGCAGTGCAGGAAGATCGCCGCGACGCCGACATCCTCGAGCTTCCGTACGAGATCGCAGATCGGCATCTCCGACTCGGGGCCGTAGCCGATCCGCGTCTTGATCGTCACCTGCAGACCGACTGCACCGACGATCGCTTTCGCCATCGCGACCATCGCCGCCGGATCGCGCAGCCACCCCGCACCTGCACCGCGCCTCACGATCTTCGGGATCCAGCACCCACAGTTGAGATCGAGGAACGCGGGCTCGGATCGCGCCGCGATCACGGCCGCGCGCATCAGCAGCTCCGGGTCGTCGCCGTAGATCTGGATCGCGGTCGGCCGATCATCCGGTGCGAGATCGAGTTTGCGCCGAGCCTGCGGCGATCCGGCGATCACGTGCCGGGTCTCGATGAACTCGGTCACGCACACCGTCGCGCCGAGCTCGCGACACAGCCGCCGGTACACCACATCACTGACGTCCTCCATTGGAGCCAGCACCACTGGATGGCGTGCGAGCAACGTGGCGACGTCCATCCGTGCAGCATGCCTCTGGCGCGCCCGATGCACCAAGCCCGATCGTGACCAGAGGCAGTACGCAAGTCTCGGAGCCGACCGGCACCACGTCCATCGGCTCGCTCGGACTCTTCATCCCCTTCGTCGTGGTGTTCATCGCGGTGCTGCTGAGCGGGCACACCTGCCCAGATCGCCGGTGCGTCGCTGCTACTCGTGGTTCCGGCGGTCATCATGATGATGAGGCGGAGGGCGCTGAAAGCCTCGGAACATGCGTGACTTCGATGAAGACACGTTCGACGACGAGGCGCCGACCAACCCCGACGCCCGCTCGATGCGACCCCGCGTCCTCGTCGTCGAGGATGATGAGATGCTGCGCGAGCTGATCACATCTCGCATGAAGCGCGAGGCGTTCGAGGTCGTCGAGGCGCGCTCGGGCTTCGAAGCCGTGGAGCTGCTGGCGGTGATCGCTCGCGGCGACGCTCCCGACGACCTCGATCTCGTCGTCATCGATATCCGCATTCCCGGGGTTTCGGGGCTCGAGATCGCGCGGATGTTGCGCGCATCCGACTGGCCCATCCCGGTGGTGCTGATGACCGGGTTTCCCGACGCCGAGGTCATCACCGAAGCCCGCCGCCTCGAGGTCGCGCTGCTCGCGAAGCCCTTCCCGCTCGACCGGCTGAGCGATGCCGTGATCACCGACACACCGCTGGTCGTCCTCGCCCAGGACAATACGCGGTGCCGTTGATCTTCATGACTGCGTTCTCCGACGCGTGGACCCGGTCGCGCGCCGCCGAGCTTGGGCTGAGCGCACGACGCAGCGTCCCGGTCGGCACCGCGGTGGCGAGGTGGCGTGGCGTGGAATTCAGGCGCCGAAGTCGAGCTCGTTGCCAGGGCGACCAGGCTCGCGGTGGTTGGCGAGGAGCACTGGAAACGCCGAACCAGAGCGAACCACAAGCCGAGCGGTCTGCGGCGTGAGCCGTGATATCGTGAGCTCCACGGATGCGCCGACCCGTGCTTCGCGACACCACGCCAGATGCAGCCGATGTGCAGGTCGAGCTCTACCGTCGGATGACGCCGGGGCGCCGAGGCGAGTTGGCGGCAGAGATGTCCGAGATGGCGAGGACGGTCGCACTCGAGAACATCCGGCGGAGACACCCCGAGTACGACGACCATCAAGCACGCATGGCCCTGTTTCGTATGCTCGTTGGCGATGAGTTGTTTCGAAGCACGTGGCCGCGCGAGCCCGTGCTGGCGCCGTGACCGAGCCGGCACCGAGCGGCTTGCTCCGCACGATCGTGGGAGCGCTCGAAGCGGCCGGCATTCCGCACATGATCGTGGGCTCGTTCGCGAGCTCGGTCCACGGGGAGCCGCGCACGACGCGAGACCTGGATCTCGTCATCGATCCGGGCGGCGAGCAGCTAGCCCGCTTGCTCGAGGCGCTCGATCCCGATGCCTACTACGTCGATCCCGATGTTGCACGCGACGCGTACCGGCGACGCACGATGTTCAACGTCATCGAGATCGCGACCGCGTGGAAGCTCGATCTGATCATCCGCAAGGCGCGACCATTTTCGATCGAGGAGATGCGGCGACGACAGGTGGTTTCGATCCTCGGCGTCGAAGTCGCAACGGCGACGGCCGAGGACACGATCATCGCGAAGCTGGAGTGGGCGAAGGAAAGCGGTTCCGATCGGCAGCTCGAGGATGTCGCGGGCATCTTGCGGGTTCGCGGTCCGGACCTTGACGTCGACTACATCGAGCGTTGGTCCGCGATCCTGGAGCTGGCCGAACCCTGGCGGCGCGTCAAGCCAGTCTGAACCTCTAGTTCTTCATCGAGCTGCCTACGCTGTTCCGACACTCGCGTTTGCGCACGCCAGGGGCAAACCGTTCTGCTGGCGTGACCGCGGACACCGGCGTCGGCCGGCGAATCGCTCGCGGTGTTCGCCGATTCTTCGATGAAGACCGGTATTTCATGAGGTCAGGAGTCGACCTCCAGTCTTCATGACTTGAGTGTGTGCCGTTGAAGCGGTCGCGCGGTTCGTCGAGTTTTTGATCGTGCCGCTGGTGGTCGAGCGCGGGCGTCGACGCCAAAGACCATCGGAGCACCAAGTGATGGATGAAGTAGTACCGGCCCTCGACGTTGGCAACGTGTTTCGGGCTCGGGATTCGTCGCCGGCTGAACGTGCACCAAGGTGCCGGGCAGAGCGCGTCGCGTTCAGCTTCGAAGGGTACCCATGCGCGGGTCGTGGTTGGGAGCCATCGGCGCTCGACGCAAGTGCGGCCGTCGGCGAAGCGGCGGGTAAATCAGCGCTCACCGGGCTCGACGATGCTGTCCACCGTTCGTGCTTCGAGATCGATCCGCGATCACGGGCCAGGCGAGATCGCCCCGCCTCCGCTCGGCTGCACGGTCGCACTGATCACGCCAGCACCACCACCACCACCACCACCTCCTCCGCCACCACCGTTCTCGCCCGGCTGGCCCGTCGCACCCAGCGAGCCGTCGCCGCCTTTCCCACCGGCGGCTCCGCCACTGTTCCCACCATTGCCGGTCGACTGGGCGTTCGACGGTTGGCCGCCATCCTCTCCCGGCTGGCTGGAGTTGCTCCCGCCGCCACCGCCGCCGCCGTTCGCGAACACGTTTCCGGTGATCTCGATGGAGGGTGCATCGCCAAAGATCATCCCGCCCGAGCCGCCTCCGCCACCGCCACGCGTTCCAGCACCGGCGCCTTGACCGCCCGCGGCCGAGGCGTTGATCGTGCCTGTGACCTTGATCTTGGTGCGCGAGATCAGGAGCACCGCGCCGCCCCCGTGACCTCCGGACGCCATTGTCCCAGCCCCACCGGGACACCCGCCGCGCAACGTCGTCGTCATCTGGACCGCGCCGGAAACACCACCCGATAAGCCCTCTCCTCCAGTCCCGCCGTGCCCACCGAGAGCGCCGAACGAGCCACCCTGACCACCGCCCGGAGAGACTGGCGGAGCTCCGGTCGTGCACGCACTCGAGTCGCCCCCCGCTGGGATGACCGTCGGGGTTGTTGACTCGGCGGCGACGTCGACAGTGCCGTTGATCGAGAGGTCTCCATCAGTCGCGACCAGCACGAGCGCCTTGAGTCCGTCTGCGTGCACGACGCCGCCTGCCGCCGACGAGATCGTCGTCCCGGCGATCACGCAGTATCCAGCGGCCTCGTCGTTCGTGGTGACCTCGCAGCTCGCGCCGGTATCGGTATTGATCGTGGCAGTGTCGAAGGTCACGGCTTCGGTCGGTGTGGCGGCGAGGCAGATGACCAACTGGCTCCCGAAGCACAGCGGGTCGTTGATCCCATCCATCCCCAACGCCGTATCGATGCCGGCATCCGCCCTCGCGTCACCGTTCGGCGCGTCGATGACGACGACCTCCTCAAAACCCAAAAGACTGCGGCACCCCGCGAGCAAGATGACGAGCGCGAACCGCACCATCTGATTCTATCGGATCGGCACGGTGACCACGACGTCGAGCTCGCGGCTCGCAAGACCGCCCGACGATCCACACCCACACCATCCCACGCCCGTGCGGCCGGGCCTTCTGCGCCTGTTGCCCGCCCGCGCCCTGTGCGTGATGGTGCGTGATGGGCTACGCGAGGTCCTTGGCTGCGAGCGCGAGGACGTGCCGCGCACTCGCGCCGCGGGCACGGGCCGCTTGCACCGCCTGATCGAGCTCGCCGCGATCGAGATGGAACCCCTGGCACCTGGAACAGAAATCGACGCGCACGGTACCGACCAGCTTTTCCTCGAGGGTGCCGGGACATGCGGGGCAGTGAAGGACCTTCGCTGGACGCGGTTCCACGCTCGCCGTCCTGTTGATCGCACGGAGCTCCGCGAGCACCGAGTCCCGATAAGCGGCCAGGGCTGCGATCTCGCCACGGTCGAGCCAGATGCCACCGCACTGCCGGCACACGTCGACCTCGACGTCGTACACGATCGACTTCTCGAGCTCGACGTCGCACTTCACGCAGGCGATCGGTTCGTCGGGCATCGAGTGCAACCGTACTCGATCGTCTGCGCCTTTGGCTGTTGTGGTCTCGATCAACTCCGCGCGTGCGCCGAACCGCTTGCCGGTACATCGATGTCGCCCAACGGTGGGGTGACGCGACTTGGCGATTGTTGCAGCATCCCCCGTCGTCCTCGCACGACCAGGTCTCGTGCACATCGGCGAGCGCAAGCACGATCTCGCAGTCGAGGCGATCGGCGACCTCGCGCAGCAGCGACGCGCGGACCGCATCGCCGTTCTTCAGCGCCCGCCACGATAGTCCCTTCTGCGTGTACTCGTGATCGAGCAGGTAGGCCAGCCGCTCCGGCGCGGGCTTCGAAGGCCAGAGCGGGCTGCGCGCCGGGCGCGGCGTCGCGAAGTAGTCGCGCACGAGCTCGGCGAGCGCCTCCGCGGATTTCGCGGCCGATCGCGCTTGCTTATGCGCATGCGCATCGAGGAACAGGTTGAACGTCAGCGCCGCGCGATAGCCCGAGGTGACCGGCCGAACCTCGTGGCGAGAATCGGTGTAGAACGCGACGAGTACGAGCTGAACCGATCATCCCATCGGCTTTCTCGGAGTCCTGGTGGGGCGCGAAGAACTGGCCCGGGCCGTAGACGAGCAGGTTGTGCAGCTCGGCACGCAGCGTCGCACCGTCGGGCACCCGAGATCGCGCGCGATGAGCTCGAGCTTGCGATCGAACGTGCGCTGCAGGTATCGCATGTCGAGCTTGATCTGGCGCTTGGCGATCTCCCACGTGTCCCGCACCTGCGGATCGAGCAGCGTCTTCTTGGGCAGGCCATAGCGAGCGGGCCGCGCCACCTCGCACAGCTTCTGCGCTGTCCGATGTGACAGCGGTAACGCGACTGCCCCGACGCCGACCACGTCGAAGAAGCTTTCGTCGATCCCGGCGGTGTGCCGGGTCGCGAAGGTTCCTGTACCGCGCGCGCTCGCGAGGGTCTGCTGGATCCGATGGATCGCGGACACGGCCGGCGCCGAGGTTAGAGATCGGGACAGATCCTTGCGTGCGAGCACCTTGCCAAGACTAGGACGAGGCTCTGACGTTTCGCCCGACCCATAGGCGCCGGCCAGGACCGGATCGAAGAAACGCTCGGTCACGCGCGCACGGTGCCGCGTGACCTCACCGAGTACGACCGCCTTCCGATGTCCACCGCGTCGTGGTCACGCACCCAGGAGACCCGAGCATGGCCAAGCGAAGCGACCCCATCCGACGCAAGCAAGGAGACCCCAGCGGCGACCCCAGCGGAGGCGACGACGACCCCGTCCGCGCTCGACTCCGACGACACCTCGACTTCCTCGGCCTGAA
>Ga0105044_10015959_pt1 | contig 10146 bp, 7 predicted proteins | sample MAT01_FD_78092 | JGI IMG/M metagenome (GOLD analysis project Ga0105044, IMG submission 78092) | Freshwater microbial communities from Lake Fryxell liftoff mats and glacier meltwater in Antarctica - MAT-01 | ecosystem: Environmental > Aquatic > Freshwater > Ice > Liftoff microbial mat | place...
ACCCGCGATCTCCCGGCCAAGCACAAGCCGATGATCGAAGAGTACTTTAAGTCGCTCAACCGCATGAACGGCTTCGACAAGTAACCGCCACCGGTTCGCACGCGCGGCGGTCGTTGTTCACCAGCGACCGCCGCGTTTTTGTTGGCTCTCCCGGCCGTACCCCAGGATGCTCACCGTGCTCACAATGGTTCGCCCGGCCCTCGGCCTGCTCTTCGCCTGTTTCGCCGTACCGGCACTGTCGGCCGCGGACATCGTGCCCCTCGCCGGCAAACCGCTCAAAGGCACCATCGTCGGTGTCGATCCGCTCTTCGTCACCTTCAAAGACGAAGCCAACGCCGAACAGAAAATCTCCGTCAAAGAGATGTCGTCCGTCGAACTCGGCGCTAAAGCGCCGGCGCTCACCGACGTCCCCCACGACGAAATCGAACTCACCGACGGCAGTCTGCTGCGCACCGCGCCGGGCGTCGCCAAGTTCAAACGGAAAACCATCGAGCCGGGCTCGCTCCCCGGCCCCACCGGCGCCGTCGCCCCCACTATCGCCATACCGTCGGACGTCATTTTCGTTCTGCTGCGCGACGCCCACAAACCGGCCAACCGCGCCGAGTGGAAGAAGCTGATGGCCACCCGCGGCAAGCGCGATCTGTTCGTGATCCGCGAGAAAATCAACACGGGCGAAGTGCTGAATCAACTTGAAGGCACCGTGATCACGGGGAACGCCGAGGGGGACCGCATCGAGTTCGAAAAGACCTCCGGCGAGAAGTCGGACTTCGCCCTCTCCCGCGCCACGGGCGGGATCGTCTTCAACCAACCTCCCCGCGCCACGATCCCGCCGACCGTCTGCAAAGTCATCGACGCCTTCGGTAACGTCATCATCGCCGCATCGGTCGAATTCTCCGGCTCCGGCTTGAAAGTGAAATCGGTCAGCGGGGCGACGGTCGAATACACGTCGCTCGCGTCGGTGACCAAGCTCGACTTCAGCCAAGGGAACTTGGCCTACCTCTCCGAACTCGACCCGGAAGTCGAAGCTCCGAAGCCGGGCGAAAACGAACCGTACTTCACGTTCTCCAAGAACAAAACCGGCGTCGGCTTGCCGCTGCGGCTCGACGGCAAGACCTACACCAAAGGCCTCTGGATCAACCCCGAAACGACGCTGAAGTTTAAACTCGGCGCCGAGTACAAAACCTTCCACGTCGTCATCGGCATCGACGAGACCGTGCAGATCGCCGACAGCGTCGTGCGGTTGAAGATCGAAGGCGACGGCCGCATCCTGTTCGACGAAGACGTGAAGCGCACGGCCAAGGCGCTCGACAAACTGTTCGACGTGAAAGAAGTCAAAGAACTCAAGATCAGCGTGGAGCGGCAATCGCTCTACACCGGCAGCCACCTGAACCTCGGCGACGCCCGCCTCCAGAAATAACCCCGAGAGCACCACGACGATGACCCCACGATTTCTGAGCCGGCCGGGCGTCTGGTTCGCCCCCGTCTCCATGGCTTTGGCGCTCACCGTCGGCCTCGTGGCCGTGGAACCGGCGACCGTCCAAGCCCAAGGCCCCGGCTTGGTGAAGGTCGCCGAGGCCGAGCGCATCGCGACCATCGACAAGGTCAAACCGGCCGTCGCGGCCGTCTGCTTCTACAACGGCAAAGTCTGCGGCTCGGGCGTCGTCATCAGCGACGACGGCTACTGCCTGACGAACTTCCACGTCGTCCAGCCGACCGGGGCGATCCTCGCCTGCGGCCTGGCCGACGGCAAACTGTACGACAGCGTGCTGGTCGGGCAAGACAAAGTCGGCGACGTGGCCCTCGTGAAACTGCTGCCGAAGAAGCCCGGCGACAAATTCCCGTTCGTGAAACTCGGCGACAGCGACATCTGCCACGCCGGGGAATGGTCGCTCGCCATGGGCAACCCCTTCGGCTTGGCCATGGACTTCAACCCGACCGTCACCTTCGGCCTCATCTCGGGCGTCAACCGCTACCAACCGCCCGAAGGCAAAGGCACGCTCGAATACACCGACTGCATCCAGATCGACACATCGATCAACCCGGGGAACTCCGGCGGACCGCTCTTCAATATGAAGGGCGAACTCATCGGCATCAACGGCCGGGGCTCGTTCGACAAACGCGGCCGGGTGAACTCGGGCGTCGGGTACGCCATCAGCATCAACCAGATCAAGAACTTTTTGGGCCACTTGAAAGCCGGCATCGACACCGATCACGCCACGCTCGGGGCGAGCTTCAGCACCGACGCCGAAGAAGGCGACCTCAGCAAGATTTTCGTCGGCTCGGTGCTCGACGAATCGGACGCCTTCCGCCGCGGGCTGAAACCGCAAGATCAACTGATCGCCTTCGCCGGCCGATCGACGACCAGCGTGAACCAGTACAAGAACATCCTCGGGATCTTCCCGAAAGACTGGCGCGTGCCGCTGCGGTACCGCCGGGGCACGACCAGCAAAGAGATGCTCGTCCGCCTAATGGGGAACATCGATACCGTCAAGGAGCCGGAACCGGGCGCAGTCCCGCCGATGCCGAACCCCGGCCAGCCGCGCCCGGTGCCGCAACCGCCGATGCCCGGCGTCGAGAAAGCCAAGCAATCCGAGGCCGCGAAGATGTACGTCGCCAAGAAGGGCTACGCCAACTTCTACTTCAACACGCTCCTCCAAGATCAAATCTTGGCCGAGATGAAAAAGAACTTCGGCGACTTCGGCAAACTCACCGGCGACTGGACGCTCGAAGGCAACGTGCAGCTCGCCGACCGCGGCGGGAACTTGAAGCTGACCTGGATCGACGATAAGACTGGCGTCACCGAAATGAAGATGGCCCGCGACGGGATCGAAGATTCCGTCAAGCCGCTCGGCGAGAAGCTCGGCCAAGCCGAGCTGTCGCTGCCCCAAGGCAGCGGCGGCTTGCTTGCCGCGCTCTGGCAGTACCGCTTGCTGATGACCCAACTCCGCGACGGGATGAACCCGAACGCCAACATCAACCCCGGCTTCGTCCACGCCGGCTCCGAGCCTTTCTACCCGCCCCCGGCCGACGGAAAAATGCCCGCGGACCTCAACGACCTCCGCGTCGATTGCGATGTTTTGAAGACGAAGAAAGGGCAGTTCGAGACCAAGTGGTACTTCCACCAGAAGGACCGCACGCTGCTCGGCTGCGAGGCGACCTATACCAAAGACGAAGACCCGTGCGAGCTGTTCTTCTACGACTGGAAAGCCGTTGGCGACGTGAAGTTGCCGCACAAGATCGTCTGCAAGTTCGCGGATAAAACCTTCGCCACGCTCACGGCGCGGACGTACACGCTGGTGAAGAAGTAACCTGAGCGTCGGCTTGAAAACTCCGAAGATTCACACAATTGGGCCTGCTATGTTCCGCTGGATGTTCCCCGCCGTTCTCGCTCTCGGCTTCGCCGCCGCCCCGGCTCCGGCCGCCGAGCCGGTGAATAAAGTCGCCGACCAAGTCAACGAGAAAATGGTCAAGATCTTCGGCTCCGGCGGCTTCAAAGGCCTCGTCAATTATTCCACGGGCATCTTGGTGTCCGAAGACGGGCACATCCTCACCGTGGCGAGCCAAGCGCTCGACACGGCGGAACTGATCGTCCACCTCTACGACGGCCGGAAGATGAAGGCCGTCGTCGTGGTCACCGAGCCGGTGCTCGACATCGCCCTCTTGAAGATCAAAGTCGACGGCAAGAAGTTGGACGAACCGACGGGGCTGAACCTGCCGTTTTTCAACTACGCCGAGAGCTTGAAACGGCCGCTGGCCGAGGCCGGCGACTGGGTGCTCGGGTTCAGCAACCAGTTCGAAATCGCCACGCGGAACGAACCGATGAGCGTCCAACAGGGGACGGTCTCGTCGTACTCCAAACTCCACGGTCGCCGGGGGATCTTCGATTTCCCGTACACCGGCGAAGTCTACGTCATCGACGCCATCACGAATAACCCCGGCGCCGGCGGCGGGGCGCTCGTCGATCGCAAAGGACAACTCTTGGGCATCATCGGCCGGGAGATCAAGAACACGCAATCCGAGACGTGGATCAACTACGCCATCCCGCTGAGCGCCAAGGTCGAAGTGGTGGAAAAAGACAAGCCGAAGACCGTGAGCCTGCCCGAGTTCGTTTCGCTGGCCATGCAAGGCAAATACAAACCGACCGAAAAACAAATCGTGTCGATTACGGCCGGCGGGTTCCACGGCATGCGCTTCGTGCCGAACATTTTGGAGCGTACGCCGCCGTACGTGGATGAACTGCATCCGAATTCGCCCGCTGTCAAAGCGGGCATCCAGATCAACGACCTCGTCAGCTTCATCGACGGCGAGCCGATCTACAGCATCAAGAGCTTCAACGATTACATGCGGAAAACCAAGCCGAAGACGACCGTGCGTTTGGAAGTGCGCCGGGGCGACAACCTCGTGACCATCGACCTGCCGCTCGAAGAATGGCCCAAAGGCTTGCTGCCGACGCTGCCGACTCCGAAGAACATCGATCCGCCGAAATAGAGTCCTTCGTCATTTGTTCTTCGTCATTCGACTCAACGAGAATCGCCATGCTCCGCTATAGTTTGCTCGCCCTTGTCGCGTTCGCACCGCTGGCGCATGCCCAAGATGTGAACGAAGAGAACGAGAAAGCCATGAAGGCGGCGATCGCGAAGGCGTCGCCGTGGGTCGCCAAGATCGAAACCGCCGGGGGCACCGGTGCTGTGGGCGGCGGCGGCGGAGCACCGGGTGGCCCGGCCCCCGTCCGCAAGGGCGTCGGCCCGACCACCGGCCTCGTCGTCAGCGCCGACGGTTACGTCATTTCGAGCGCCTTCAACTTCGCCAATAAGCCGACCGACATCTTCGTGACCGTCCCCGGCAAGCCGCGGATGGTCGCCAAGATCGTCGCCAACGACACCTCGCGGATGCTCACGCTGCTGAAAATCGACGCCAAAGATCTCGCTGTGCCGACGGCGTTCCCCAAAGCCGAGATCAAGGTCGGCATGTGGACGCTGGCCCTGGGCCGGGCGCTCGATAACGAAGACGGCAAGACGCCCTCGGTTAGCCGGGGGATCGTCAGCGCACTCGACCGCATCTGGGGCAAGCTCACGCAGACGGACTGCAAAGTCTCGCCGATCAACTACGGCGGCCCGCTCGTGGCTATCGACGGCCGCGTGATGGGCGTGCTCGTGCCGGCGTCGCCGAACGGCGAAGGGGAATCGGCCGGGGTCGAATGGTACGACGGCGGCATCGGCTTCTCGGTGCCGCTCGATGACATCAACGCGATTCTGCCGCGCCTGAAAGAAGGTAAGGATATCCGCCGGGGGATGCTCGGGTTCAACCCGAAGACGCCGGACGAAATGTACAATATGCCGGTCGTGGTCGGCAACGTCGCGCCGCAATCGGTCTCGGAGAAGATCGGCTTGAAAGTCAACGACAAGATCACCTCGCTCGACGGCAAGCCGGTCGAGAACTTCAAAGATTTGATGATGCTGCTCGGGCCGAAGTACGAAGGGGACAAGATCACCCTGACGGTGGAGCGGGACGGCAAGACCGAAACTTTCAAAGACGTCGCCCTCGGCGGCACTTCGGCGACCTTCTCGCAACGGTTCCTCGGCATCCTGCCGATGCGGGACGATCCGGAACCGGGCGTCGAAGTCCGGTACGTGTATCCGAAGTCCCCGGCGGATGTCGCGGGAATCAAAGCCGGCGACCGCATCATGAAGTTCGGCCCGGCCCCGGCGCCGATGCTCACGCCGATCACCGGCGGGCGCACCCAGCTCTCGCAGATCGTCCGCAGCGCCCCGCTGAACCTCGATTTCAAAGCCGAACTGAAGCGCAAAGCCGGCGATAAAATCGAACCGGTCGTGATCAAGCTCGCCTCGTTGGGCGAGGAACTCCCGGAAAAAGCCGAGTCGAAATCGAGCAAGGCAATGGCCTTCGGCAAAGAGAAAAAAGAGAACGACAAAGAGTTGGAGGTCGGGTTCAAATACGACTTGGCGAACAAGACCACCGGCCGCAAATACTGGAGATACCTACCGGATAATTACGACGTGAATAAGTCGTACGGTGTCATCGTCTGGTTGCACGATGCGGGCAAAGGGGGCAAAGAAAAAGAGGGCAAGGACGTTTTCAAGATCTGGGAAGAGTATTGCGATTCGGCCAATTTCATCTTGATCGGGCCGCAGGCTAAAAACGGCGTCGACTGGGTCGCCACCGAAGCCGAGGAACTGACGCAAACGATTCAGCAAGCCATCGCGGGATTCACCATCGACCGTTCGCGGGTCGTCGTGCACGGCATGGGCAACGGCGGATCCATGGCGATGTATCTCGCCTTCACCGCCCGCGACCTCGTCCGCGCCGCCGTCGTCAGCGGCGCGGTTCTCAACGGCAACGCCAAGGACAACCTGCCGGCCCAGCCGCTTTCGTTCTACATCGTTGCCGGGGACAAGGATCCGTTGATCAAAGAGATCAAAGAGACCAACGAGAAGCTCAAGGCCAAGAAGTTCCCGGTGATCTATCGCGAGCTGAAGGACTTCGGCAAAGAGTATCTGGATCAGAAGACCCTGGAAGAGATCTGCAACTGGCTCGATTCACTGGATCGGATTTAATCGTTAATCGCAAATCGCAAGAGACATTGGTCATTCGTTATTCGAGAAAGGTAGGCCTTCTTCCCGAATAACGAATGACTCTCTCTCACCTCAACTCGACACTCCAGTACGCCGAATCCAAGAACGACTGCCAGGTGTGGTACTTCTTCTGGCTCAACTTCATGTTGAGCATCGGGCTGCGCTTCGGTTTCTCCGGCTTGCGAATCAGCGTCAGGTTCGCTTGGCGCGGCGTGCGGCCCCCCTTGCGGACGTTGCACTCGACGCAGGCGCAGACGATGTTTTCCCACGTCGTGCCGCCGCCTTGGCTGCGCGGTACGACGTGGTCCAAGCTCAGTTCGCTCATGATGAACTTCCGGCCGCAGTATTGGCACTGGTTGTTATCGCGGGCGAAGATGTTCCGGCGGTTGAACTTCACGGCTTGGCGGGGCACTTTGTCGTAGTCGAGTAACCGGATGACGCGGGGAGCTTGGATTTCGACGGTGGGCGTGCGCACCCAGTCGTCGTTTTCGTCGCGGAAGTGCTGGGCGCGGAACGCGCTCAGTTCGGCCCACGATTCGAAATCGTAGCTGAGGTACTGCCCCTCCTCGACGCTCACGACCTCGGCTTGCTGTTTGGCCAGCAAGCAGAAAGCCCGGCGCACGCTGATGACGTGCACGGCCATGAACATCTTGTTCAGCACCAGCACGCTCGATTCGAGCGGGGAATAAGACTTCGGATTCATAATGGCGTAGACCCCTTACATGCGACGACGAACCGGGGCCGTCGGGGCCGACGCCGGTTCGCTATCTGAGACGCGCCAGGGCTAGGTCAGGTTCATCCACTCAAGTATCTTACCCACATGAATCGACGGAAAGCAAGCGTCGAGTCGGGAGTTGGGAGCAGCTTCATGATTTGTTCACACGCCGATGGCGAAGTTATTCGGATCCCGTAGCGCCGGCGTACAGCGATGATTTCGTCCGCTACGAATGTTTGAAGTTCGCTCTCGGCGTCAAGCAACGCGTTTCTGAAGTGGCGACAAGTTTCCAACTTGTCGAAGGGCGACTTTCCAGCGACTTCCTTGGAACCGACCGACATCGAGTTTTCTTGGCGACAAGTTTCCGCCTTGTCGAAGAGCCAAAAGTAAAAGGCAAAGTCTGCGCTTTCCGACATTTGTCCGCGTGCGAACGGATGGTAAACTTCCCACCGTGAGTTCGAAACCCACTGAGCCGGTGCCCATTTCCAAACCCTCTTCCCCCATCGGGAGCACGACCATGGCGGCCACGAAAAAGCGGTATTTTGAATCGACCGAAGACGGCGCGAGCAAGTTCTGGGAAGTCTGGATGGAAACCAACACCGTCACGACGCGCTGGGGCAAAATCGGTTCCGACGGTCAGACGAAAACGAAGGAGTTCGCCGACGAGGCCAAGGCGAAGAAGGAGTACGAGAAGCTGCTGAAAGAGAAAACTGACAAAGGCTACGTTGAAGGCACCGCTCCGGCGGAGTAAGTACGCGTTCCCTCTCCAACCACGGGTGCATCATGCTCACCGTTTCCGCGAAGGCCATCGGCCGAAAGAAACCGATCGTCGACGACTTCTCTATCCCGGTACCAGACGGGCTCGCCGACAGATCCTTCCAACTGCGCGATGTCATCGAGCACGTCGTCCGGGCGGAAGTCACTGCGTTTCGCGGTCGCCAAGCGGAGCGCCGATTGCTCCGGGCGCTCACCGCCAAGCAGATCGACGAAGGCTTGGCGACGGGCAAGGTCTCGGCCGGCGGCAGCGATCTCGATCAAGCCGTCGATGTTGATCAAGCCGTGGCGACGGCGCTGGAAGCTTTCGCCGATGGCCTGTTCCTCATCGTGGTCGACGAGGTCGAACTGCAAGATTTGAACGCGGTCGTACCGCTGGCCGAGTCGAGCCGGCTGACTTTCATCCGTCTCACCATGCTCGCCGGAGGCTGACCCGTGTTGAAGCCCGACCTCGCCCGCGAACAACTCGCCGTATTGAAATCGAAGAAGCACAAGCAGGCGCGGATCACGCGTTTGCAAAAGCTGCCGAAGGCGCTCGCGGCGACCGGACTCGGGCTATTCGGCCTGCTTCCGACCGGCTTGCAACCCAAGGAATGGACCGACCGTCACAAGCTCCAAGCATCGTCCGCCGTCCAACTGAGCTCCGATGCAAAGGGCCGCGCGAAGATCATCGCGGCCCTCTTCCCGACGATCGCGGCGGATGTCGAAGCCGGCTGGCAACTCCTCGGTCGGTTGCCGTACACGTCGGGCTACAACCGCCGTGGGTTCCGGGCGCCGAATCGACCCGAAGTCTACGCCTCATTCAGGCAACGATACTTGGATCAACTTTTCGACGAACTCGCCGAAGTCCCGGACGATGTCCTCTCGGCTGAGTGGATCGCGGCTTGGGCCGTGCACCTCGGTTACCGCACCGATGATTTCGGTTACCTGCTCGCTGGCGTCATCGACGCCGGTGGCCAAACGGCCGATACCGTGTTGACGATCCTCCAAGATTCCGCGGCGAACCGTCACGAAATCGGCGGGCCCGGCCGGCACGCGACCCGCGGCCTCCTCTGCTGCTCGCAGCCGGCCGCGTGGGACTTCTGCGAGAAACTTTTGATCGCTGCGCAACGGCAAGAAGGCCTGCGGCAGACGATTCTCGAAGCCGTGGACGAGGCTCACCCCGAGGCCTTCCAGCGGATGGTCAGTTTGGTTCTCGATCAGAACCTGATCCGCTTCGCGTCGGTGGCCCGCGCCGCCGGGGTCTGGTTCGGCGAACAGGAAGAAGTCGAGAACCCCAAGAAGTTGAAGGCCGATTTGGAAGCCTGCCGCGATCTCCTCGGCGACCCGGCCGCGCGCAAGAAGGCCGTGGAAAAAGGGGACGCCGTGACCGCCTACCGCGGATTGTGGGCCATGGCTTTCGAAGATATCGAAGTCGCGATCCAGGCGGCGACGCCGCTGCTGAAGGACAAAGATGCGGCCCGGCGCTTCGCGGCTGTGAAGCTGATCGGCGAGAGTGGCCTGCCGGAAGCGACCAAACTCGTACTGCCGCTGCTCGACGATGCCGATCTGCGCGTCGTGAGTTCGGCGCTCGGCTCGCTCCGCAATCAAGATGACGATGCAGACGATCACACCCCGAAAGATCTCTTCGAACGACTCGAGAAATTGATTCCGAAACTCCCGGAAAAACGCAAGGAACTGAAGCCGCTCGTGCCGGCTTGGCCCGTGCAGGATCTCGGCCAAGAAGACGCCGCCGATCGACTCCTCGGCTCCCTCGGCCAGCGTCCGCCCGAGCGATTGCTGCCGTATTTGCCGATGATGAGCCAGTATCAGCGCGTTCACGCACTCGCCAAAGTCTGCGAGCCGCGGACGCTCTCGACGAAAGTCCGGCAGACGCTGCTCGCCATCGCCGGTGAGCCGAATCGGTACGTCCGCGAGGCGGCGCTGAAGTACCTGAAACAATCGAAACTCGCCGAGGACGAAGTCCAAACGCTGGAAGGCTACCTGACACGCACGGTCGCCGACTTCCGCCGAAGTATCTTCGAACTGCTGCTGAACCGCGCCGACAAACTCGCCGTCGGCACC
>Ga0105044_10015962_pt1 | contig 10145 bp, 8 predicted proteins | sample MAT01_FD_78092 | JGI IMG/M metagenome (GOLD analysis project Ga0105044, IMG submission 78092) | Freshwater microbial communities from Lake Fryxell liftoff mats and glacier meltwater in Antarctica - MAT-01 | ecosystem: Environmental > Aquatic > Freshwater > Ice > Liftoff microbial mat | place...
GCATGCTCGAGGCGAGTCGAGAGTTCACGGAATGTCTGAAATGGTTTCCCGTCTGGCTTGTAGACCACGAGGTCAAGTCCCGTCATGTCGAATCGAATGCCAAGCCTGGGGCTCGTCCAGGATCGTCGAGTCGCGACAGGTTGCAGGCCTGCGGGCCCGCGGACGTAGCCCTCGAAGGTTCTTCGAGCAGGATCGTAGAGGTAGTATTCTTCGGCTCCGTAAGTGTCGTAGAAGGTCAACTTGCGGGACATCTCGGCCCGTCGATTGCCGGGAGAGAGAATCTCGAACACCACTTGCGGGAAGAGGCCTTCCTCTTGCCAGAGTTGGTAGGAGCCACGATGGCCCTTGGGTCGGCCGAAGATGACATAAACGTCCGGAGCGTTGCGAATCTCCGGGTGGCCTTCGACGGGATAGATCAGATTATCCCCCGCGACGAAAACATCGGGGACGTCCTTGAAGAGATCGTCGATGTTCATCTGAAGGACTTGAATCCATTCAAACTGAAGCGTGTTCTCGGCCATGGGCTGACCGTCCGAGTCGGGGTACTCGATTTCGGGTGGCTCGATCGTCGTGGAGGTGCTCATCTGGGCTCCTCGGCTTGCGTTCTGGATTCTCACTGATTCTACCACACTTACCCGATCGCCACGCGGTCCCCTGGTTCGGGGACGGCGACGTCGCGGAAGCCGAGGCCGCGGAGCATTTCCGCGAGGGCGGCGGCCTGCTCCTTTTCGCCGTGGATCAGGCGGATCTTGCCGACCTCGCCCACCAGCGGCGATAGATACTCGGCGAAGTCCTTCTTGTCCGCGTGGCCGCTGAAGCCGTCGAGGTGCACGACCTCGATCCACTTGTTCCAGTCCCGGCCCTGGAAGCGGATCGTCGGCTTCGGCTCTAGAAGGCGCCGCCCCACGGTGCCGAAGGCCTGGTAGCTCACGAGGATGATCGTGCAGCGAGGATCGTCCACCACCATCTTCAGGTGCTGCTGGATCCGCCCCGCGTCGCACATGCCGCTGGAGGCGATGATCACCGCTGGGCCCGGCAATGTGGCGATGCGGGCACTCTCTTCGAACTCGCGGACATAGTGAATTCCATCGCCGCCCAGCAACCCATGGCCTTCACGGATCGCCGCGGCGACATCGGGTGTCAGGCATTCGGGATGAGCACGATACACGTCGGCCACTTCGGAAGCCAGGGGGCTATCCACGAAGATCGGCAGGCGAGGCACCTTGCCCGAACGAAGGCCTTGCTGGAGCACATGGATGATCAGTTGCGTTCGCCCAAGGCTGAACGCGGGGATCAGAACCTTTCCGCCCTTTTCCACGGTCATGCGGACGGCGTCGTACAACTTCTCAGTCGTCTGCGTGAACGAGGGGTGGAGGCGATTGCCGTAGGTGCTCTCACACACGAGGAGATCCGCGGCAGGAATCTCGCCTGTCGCTTTCAGGATCGGCATGCCACGGCGGCCCAGATCGCCGCTGAAGGTGAGCGTGCGTTCACGATCCGGGCTCGCCAGCTGGAAGTGGACCATGGCGGAGCCGAGGATGTGGCCCGCTTCGATGAAGCGGAAGCGGGCGGACCGCGTCACGTCCATCGTTCGCCCGTAAGGCACGGCCACCGCCTGCGACAGCACCCGGTCAACGTCGTGTTGCGTGTACAGCGGCTGGACCCACGGTTCCGCGTAGTTTCGTGCGATATTCAGGTGGGCGGCATCCTCTTCCTGAATCTTTGCGGAATCGTGGAGCATGATGCGCAGGAGATCGCGGGTCGGCGGCGTACAGTAAATCGGACCGTTGAAGCCCTGCCGAATCAGCGTGGGCAGATTGCCGCAATGATCGATGTGGGCATGGCTGAGCACCACGGCATCGATCTGATCGGGGTGGAAGGGGAAGTGATTATTCCGCTGCCGGGCCTCCTCGCGACGCCCCTGGTGGAGACCGCAATCGAGGAGAATCTTGTGGTTGCCGATCTCGATCAGGTGCATGGAGCCGGACACGCCGCCGGCGGCTCCCCAGAAAGAGAGCGAGGGTTCCGTCGCGGAGGGCGCTTGTGGGTTGGAATCTTTCATCTGGGCATCTTACGCAAACGGGTGAGCCTCTGACGAGTCGAGCTTCCGCGAAGGCATGCTTCCCCCAGCTTCGCCAGCCTGCTAAAATGATCCACACGCGAACGGGAGTGTCGGATGAAGTGCCAACGTTGCTTGAAGCAGGCGACTCTCCACATCACCGAGGTGCTCGGCGAGGAGCGGTTTGAAGAACTGCACCTCTGTGAGGACTGCGCGAAGAAATATCTGTACGAACCACAGCCGAAACCGGGCGCGCCCAAGTCCGACGGTGGCAGTGAGGGAGATGACGTGGACGCCCTTGGCGATAAACAATGTGAGGTCTGCGGTCTCAAGTTCGTGGAATTCCGCAATAACGGCCGCCTCGGCTGCTCGCACGACTACGATTCCTTTAAAGAAGACCTGCTGCCGTTGCTCGAGAGCGTTCATGGCGACGTCAAGCATGTCGGCAAGGTGCCCCGGCGCCTTCCGAAGGCGGACAAGGCGCACGTCGAATTGACCTCGCTTCGTCGGAAGTTGCAACAGGCCGTCACGGACGAGGCGTACGAGGAGGCGGCTCGCCTTCGCGATCGGATCCGCGAACTCGAAGAAACTTGAACCTGGAAGTTCCTCGTTTCGTCCACCAACCGCCGGAGGCGGTGCGATATGAAGTGCCAGTTCTGCGGGAATCCCTCGACGGTGCACCTCACGGACATCGTCCAGAAGAAGAAGCGGGAATTGCATCTTTGTGAAGCCTGTGCCCACGAACAGGGCCTGATTCCCGAGGAGCATCCGCCGCAGATCGATCTGAAAGCGTTGATGAGCCTGCTGATGGGGATGGCCACGCCGCCCTCCGCGGAACCGATCGGAGCGACGATCGAAGACCCCGCCGCGTTGACCTGCGAGGCGTGCGGCCTAAAGTATGGGGAGTTTCGTGCCGAAGGTCGGCTCGGATGCCCCAAGGACTACGATGCGTTCCGGCAGCACCTCGAGCCGCTCCTGGAACGAATTCACCGGGCCACTGCTCACGACGGCAAGGCGCCCCTCGCCATCCGTCGCAAGCGAGCCCGGGCCGAACTGCGCGTGCTCCGCAAGAAGTTGACCCAGGCCGTCAAGGCCGAACGCTACGAAGAAGCCGCCCGTATTCGCGACCTGATCCGCGAGAAAGAAGCCCTGGATGAACCTCGATAGCCTGCTCCCCAACTTGGGCGAATGGCTCCGCGGCACGGGCCCCGACTCCGACGTGGTGGTTTCCACGCGAATCCGCCTTGCGCGCAACCTCGCCCAGTACTCCTTCACTAACCGCGCCTCCACGCACCACAAGAACGAGATCGTCGCCAAGGCCACGGACGCCATCGCTCAGACAAACCTCGAGCATCCGCTGCAATACCTCGACGTGGCCACGCTCACCCCGCTTGATCGCCAGTTCCTCCTCGAACGTCAACTCATCAGCCGGGAACTCGCCACCGTGCTCGAAGGGCCTCGCGGCGTGGCCTTCGATAAACGCGAGTGCGTCAGCGTCATGGTTAACGAAGAGGACCATCTCCGCCTGCAAGTGATGCGCAGCGGCTTCGCCCTCGACGAAGCCTGGACCGAAATCGACCGCCTCGACGACGCCCTCGAATCGCGCCTCGCTTACGCCTTCCACGAGCAGTTCGGCTACCTCACCGCCTGCCCCACGAACGTCGGCACCGGGCTTCGCGCCAGCGTCATGCTCCACCTGCCCGCCCTTGGCATCACCAAGCAGATCGACAAGGTCTTCCGCGCCCTGCAAAAGATCAACCTCGCCGTCCGCGGTCTGCACGGCGAGGGCAGCCGGGCCTTCGGCGACCTTTACCAGATTTCCAATCAGGTCACGCTCGGCAAATCCGAGTCAAAGGTGCTCAAGGAAATCAGCGAGGTCATCCAAACGATCCTCATGTACGAACGGCAGACCCGCCAGACCATGATTCGCGAACGCCGACAGGCCGAGCAGGACCGCGTGGCCCGTGCCATCGGAACCCTCGGCAGCGCGACGATGATTACCTCCGAGGAAACGATGGAGCTTCTCTCCGCCGTGCGTCTCGGCATCCACCTGCAATTGATCGACGACCTGCCCGCCACCACGGTGAACCAACTGTTCATCCACACGCAGGCGGCCCATCTTCAGAAGATCATGGGCACGGAACTCGGCGGCGAGGAACGCAACGCGGCCCGCGCCAAGTACCTCCGCAGCAAGCTTCGCGAACTCGGCTCCCCGCCACGGTGATCATGTCGTTCTTCCGCTTCCTGCACATCGCCGCGTTCGTGATCCTGCTCGCGTCCTGGACGTGGGCGTTGCTGTCGCCCAACCCGGTGCCCGAGCCGATCCGCGAAAGCCTCGGCATCGACTGGCAATTCCTGCTAAGCAAGCTCCTCCACGCCAGCGGCTACACCACACTGACAGTCCTGGGCGGCACGCTCACGAAGCCCGGGCGACCCCGCCGGGCGATGGTCGCGTTCCTGGCCCTGCACGCCATCGGCTCGGAGGTCGCGCAAGCGACCATGGACCTCGGCCGCCACGGCTGCATCCGCGACGTGCTCATCGACGGCGTCGGTATCGCGGCGGGCGTGGTGATGCTGAGGTGGAGGGATTCGAGGAAAAGTACGTGACGATCATATCGCCCTTCGCTGGGGTCCTCTCCCCTTGATCACGGAACGCGGCATTTTTCAATCTCAACGGAGGTCGGAACGAAAATCCGCCCCCAAAGAGGAAAAGCCCAAGAATCTGGCGCATCAGAAAGATTACACCCGACGGGATGGTATACTTCCCTCAACGACGCTGAGGGCTGCACGATGTCTCTTCGTTCCGATCTCCACCTTCCGAATCCCGAGTTTACCCGCCGCGACTGGCTCGCTCAACTTGGCGGCGGGTTCGGCTCCGTCGTACTCGCGTCCCTCTTTGGCGCCAACGGCGCGAACGCGGCCACGGCCTCCCTTTCTCCGCTCGCGGTCAAGAAGCCGATGTTCCCCGCGAAGGCCAAGAGCGTCATCTTCCTGTTCATGGAAGGCGGGCCGAGCCATCTCGACACCTTCGACCCCAAGCCGCTGCTCAACGAGCTCGCTGGCAAGCCGCTTCCCGAGAGCTTTGGCTCTGTCATCACCTCGATGGGCGAAGCGAGGGCTCCGCTACTTGCCTCAAAGCGAAAGTGGAAGCAGCACGGGCAGAGCGGCACGTGGGTGTCGGACTGGCTGCCCCGCACGGCGGAGCATGTGGATGATCTCGCCGTGGTGCGGTCCTGCGTCGGCAACGGCATCAACCACTCCGCGGGCGTCTGCCAGATGAACACGGGCTCGCTGCTCGCGGGCCGGCCGTCCCTGGGGGCTTGGGTTTCCTATGGTCTCGGCAGCGAGAACTCGAACCTGCCCGCATTCGTCGTGATGCAGGACAACAGTTCCACCGTCGTCAACGGGCCCCGCAACTGGGGCTCCGGCTTCATGCCGGCGGTGTATCAGGGCACCCGGTTGCTCGGCGGCACGGAGCCCTTCCCCTTCCTCAACAATCCCGAGGGCGTGAGCGCGGAGCAACAGCGAGGGAAGCTCGATTTCCTTAACAGTCTCAACCGCCAGCATGCTGCCGCCCGGCCATTGCAGTCGGAACTCGACGCTCGCATCGCGGCGTACGAACTCGCCTTCCGCATGCAGGCCGAGGCTCCGGAGGCGGTCGACCTCTCGAAGGAGACCGAAGCGACCAAGACGATGTACGGGCTGAACCAGAAGGAAACCGAGCCCTTCGGCCGCAACTGCCTGCTGGCCCGTCGTCTTGTCGAACGAGGGGTCCGTTTCATTCAGCTTTACTCTGGCGCTGGCAGCAAGTGGGATGCGCACTCCAAGATCGAGTCGAACCACTCCGCGCTTTGCAAGTCCACCGATCAGCCCATCGCGGCCCTGCTCACGGATTTGAAACAGCGTGGCCTGCTCGAGAGCACGCTGGTGATCTGGGGTGGAGAGTTCGGCCGAACGCCGATGTCCGAGAAGGGCGACGGTCGCGATCACAACTGTAGCGGCTTCACCATGTGGTTCGCGGGCGGCGGTGTAAAGGGCGGCCAGGTCATCGGCGAGACGGACGACCTCGGCCTTCGCGCCGTCAAGGACAAGCAGCACGTTCACGACCTTCACGCCACGATTCTCTATCTCCTCGGCCTGGACAACATCAAGCTCACGTACAAGTACAAGGGCCGACCGGAGAGCCCGACCGTGAACGAAGGCAGCCCGTATCGCAAGATCGCGACTTAATCGGGCGAGCGCGTCCTCTCATGCGTCGCCGCGACGATTCCGCGTCGTGGATTAGCAGTCGTCTCAAAGCACTTCGTACTGCGGTACCGGCGAGACACCGGTGCCGCAGTACGTCCGTATCACGCGATCACTGCCTCCGCTACTTGGCCGGCGGTGTCCGTCAGACGGAAATCTCTGCCTGCGTAGCGGTACGTCAGTTGTTCGTGATTCAAGCCGAGCAGGTGCAGGATCGTCGCGTGCAGGTCGGGCGTGTCCATGACGCCCTCGACGGCGTTCACACCCATCTCGTCGGTGGCTCCATGGCGTAGCCCGCCCTTCACGCCGCCGCCGGCCATCCACATCGTGTAGCCCCGGTTGGCGTGTCCTCGGCCGTTGCCGTCGCCCTTGTCGTCGTGGGCTGAGCGGCCGAATTCCCCGCCCCAGACGACGAGCGTGTCCTTTAACAGGCCTCGCTGCTTCAGGTCCGCGAGGAGTCCGGCGATCGGCTTGTCAATCGACGCGGCCCGGTCACCGAGGCTCTGTTTCAGGTTATTGTGATGGTCCCAGCCATTGCTGGTGATCTGGATGAAACGGACGCCCTTCTCGGCCAGTCGGCGGGCGAGCAGGCAGCGTGAGCCGAAGGCCTCGGTGCGGGGATCGCCGAGCCCGTAAAGTTCTCGAACGGGGGCCGGTTCGCGCGCGAGATCGATCGCGTCCGGCACGGAGGTCTGCATGCGGTATGCCATCTCGTACGAACCGATGAGCCCTTCGAGTTCAGGGTGGCCCGGGTCGGTTTTCATCAGGCGGGCGTTGGCTCGCTGGATGAAGTCGAGTTGCTTCCGCTGCTCGGCCGGGGCGAGTCGCGGGGCGAGATCGGGAATGCCGCCGCCCGCGCCGCCAAGCTTCACGCCCTGGAATTGAGCGGGCAGGAACGCGGAGCCGTAGTTCTGGGCGCCGCCCTGATCGCCGATGGGATCGATGGTGACGAAGCCCGGAAGTTCCTGCGATTCGCTGCCAAGGCCATAGACGGACCAGGCGCCCAGTGACGGCCGCACGAAGCGCTCGCTTCCCGTATGAAGCGTGACGACGGCTTGCTGATGGCCAGCATTGTACGTCTTCATGCCATTGAGCAGGCAGAGTTGGTCCGCCTGCTTCGCGAGGTGCGGGAACACGTCCGAGATTGGCAGGCCGCTCTTTCCCGAAGGGGTGAAGTGGAAGAGTGGGGCGAGATATTTGGACTTCCCACCGGGGCCGTTCTTCGCGAGCTCGGGCTTCCAGTCGAAGGTATCCAGATGGCTGGGCCCACCATTCATGAACAGGAAGATCACACGTTTGGCGCGAGGGGTGTGGTGCGGTTTCTTCGTCTCCGCGGCGTGCAGGGCCGAGAACGCGAGCCAGCCGAAGCCGACGGCACCTCGGGTGAGCAACGTTCGTCGCGTGATCATCTCGTGTCCTCCTGCGTCGCCGCGAGGCGAGGTCCCCGGGGCTCGTGTCGCCCGCGCCCGGCGAACCTTGCCTAGCGCACGTACCGAAACTCCGCACTCGCCATCAGCGCCTGCGTCAACGATGGCCACGATCCGTTCTTCACCAGCCTCAGGGCATCCTGCTCTTCCTCTGCGGTCGGTGCGCGGCCGAGAAGTCGGCGATAGGTGAGCCGCACTCGTTGGGAAACCGAGGGGCCTGCCTTTTTCGCGATGGCCTCGGCCGCGTCGCTGGCGCAGCTCGAGACGAAATCGCTATTGAGGAAGAACAGGGACTGCGGGGCCACCGTCGTGATCTCGCGCTTGCCGCTGATCGAGCAGGGATCGGGGAAGTCGAAGGTGCCATACACTTCCGGCACGAGCGATCGCAGCACGGGAAGATAGACGGTTCGGCACGGGTGATCGAAGCGAAGCAGGCTGTGAGCCGGGGCAGCGCGACCCTTGCCGCCAGTGCCCGCGACCGGAATGCCCTCGGGTCGCTCGAAGGCGAGACGATTGGCCGCGGCGAGCAGGCTGTCACGAATCGGCTCGAATTCCAGGCGCCGAAGGTTCGCACGCCAGTAAAGCGTGTTGCCGGGGTCCTTCTCGCGGCCATCGGCTCGCCCCGCGCTGCTCTGGCGATAGATCTGGCTCGTCACGAGGCTGCGGATCAATCGTTTCACGGACCAGCTTTCCGCCATGAACCTGGACGCGAGATGGTCGAGTAGTTCCGGATGCGTCGGCTCCTCACCGGTGGTGCCGAAGTCGTCGGGTGTTGGCACGAGGCCCTTGCCGAAGAGATGCAGCCAGACGCGGTTGACCATCACGCGAGCCGTCAGCGGGTTCTGCGTCGACGCGATCCAGCGAGCCATCTGGAGCCGCCCGCTCGAACCTGTGGGCACCTTGCTCGGCACTGTGAGGCCGGGGATCTTCACATCGCCGCGGGGCGGGGCGGGCTTTGTGTCGTACGGGTCGCCCTTCACGCGGATCGCGCAGTCTTTGATCTCGCCCTCCATCGCCCCCATCGCGCGGTCAGGGTCATACGTATACCGGATGCTGCCGCGAACGCCGGTGGAGGCAACGTCGCGAACGTCCGACATCGTGTGCACCTCGCGAGCGTTTGGCGTCCTCGGCTTCGAGCCCGGAAGGCGGACGAGCAGATTCCCGTCGACGTAGTCCTGGCTGCCTTCCTCGCGGCTGTGCGTGCCCTGGCCGCTGAGAATGCGAGTGCTGTAAAAGGCTCCGGCCAGGGCATAATAGTCCCGCGTCGAAATGGGGTCCGTCTTGTGATTGTGGCAGCGAGCACACGCGATCGTGAGCCCCAGAAACGCACGAGTCGTCACGTCGATCTGGTCATCGACGCGATCGAGGCGGAACTGTTCGAGGCTGCCTTCCTGGATCGGCACGGAGCCAATGGCGAGGAAGCCCGTGGCGATTCGCTGCTGTCTCGCTTCGTGGGTGTCACTCGACGGGATCAGGTCGCCTGCGAGTTGCTCCAGGATAAAGCGGTCGTAAGGCCGATCGGCGTTGAAGGCGTCGATGACGTAATCACGATAGCGCCAGGAGTAAGTAAACGGGGCATTCCAGCTGCGGCCGACACTATCCGCGTAGCGAACGACATCGAGCCAGTGCCGGCCCCAGCGCTCGCCGAAGCGAGGCGAATCCAGCAACCGGTCCACGAGCCTGGCGGTCGCGGCCTCCTCCGTGGAGCGATCCGCGACGAAGGCATCAACCTCTTCCGGCGAGGGTGGCAAGCCCAGGAGATCGAACGAGAGACGGCGAATGAGCGTCACGCGATCGGCGGGCGGATTGGGAGCGAGTCCCTTCGTTTCCAGCTTCGCGAGGATGAAGCGATCAAGATCGGCCCGCGGCCAGGTACCGTTTTTGACCTCGGGCGCCGCTGGCGAGGCCACCGGCTTGAACGACCAGGGCGGCTGGGCCGCCGAAGCGAACGAAGCGCCGAGCAGAACTACGACGACGGTGATTCGCATGTCGCACCAGAGGTTCCATCGCATGGAGATTCCATCACCAGGTGCAGCGTGGACTCACTTCGCCTTCACTTCGGCCAGCGAGAGGACCTTCGCGACACGGCCCGGAGTGGTCGAGCCCTCACCGGACTTCACGGTCCAGCCGCGGCCGGTGGCGACCACGCTCTGGCCGACGTAGTCCGAGAGGTTGAACGAATCGAGCACCTTGCCCGCTTCGTTGACCCGCGGGGCAGGCAGTTGCAGTTTGTTGCCATCCGAATCCGTGAGGACGAACGACGACACGGTCACTTCGCTGCCATCGTCTCGCTTCTTCTTGGCATCCTGCTTCGAGATGGTCCCCTCGATCGTGATCGCCTCGCCACGGCCGCCGCTGTTCGCGGGGGGCTTTTCACCATCGCGAGCCCCGGCCGGCTTGCTTCCACCCTCGGC
>Ga0105044_10015963_pt1 | contig 10145 bp, 6 predicted proteins | sample MAT01_FD_78092 | JGI IMG/M metagenome (GOLD analysis project Ga0105044, IMG submission 78092) | Freshwater microbial communities from Lake Fryxell liftoff mats and glacier meltwater in Antarctica - MAT-01 | ecosystem: Environmental > Aquatic > Freshwater > Ice > Liftoff microbial mat | place...
AGGGGGTGGCGGGTGAACGGGGTGGGGCGAGTGGGGCGACGGCGTGACGCAGGATTGTGGCGGCGGCGCGGCGGGCGGATTCGACGCGGGCGCTGCGGGCGGCGGGGCGGGTGGTCGGGTCGAACATGTCCTTGTCGAAGAGCAGGGTGAGGCAGTGGTCGAGGGTGCGGACGGCCTGCGAGGCCCGCTCTGCGCAGAGGATGCGGGCGCGGTAGGTGGCGAGGGCGGCGATGGAATCGAGGCGGCGGCGGATGTGGGGCTGGTCGTGCCAGGCGGCGAGGGCCGTCACGGAGAGGCCGTGGTCGCGGGCGACTTCGACGAGCTTTTCGTTGGGGTCGAAGAAGGCCTGGATGAGGCGGTCGTCGGGGTCGGATGGGTCGGACGTGGGCGGGCCGGGCGTGGGCGGGCCGGCTTGGGCACTTGGCCCGGTGGGCGGACGGTCGGATGGCATGGCTTGTCACTCCCCCTGGCGGCCTCGGGCGCTGCCATGGGGAGTATGCCAGTTTGTTTGGCGTTTGTCAAGGGGATAAATGGGCGGGATTCGAGATCAGGCCGGATCGTGAAGCGGCTTGCGATCGATGAGCGCGGGTGCCGAGTGCCTGGGAGGTGTTTCAGGCGAATGAAGATTGAATCTCGGGCGAGTATCCGGTAGCTCGAAGCAGAGGAAGCCCGCCGGGGACCGGCGGGGTACGCAAGAGAATCCCTCCGGGGCCCGAGCTTGCCGGAGGCACGGTTCCTGCTCGGTTGAGTAGCGTGGGGGTACGGATTGAACGCGAAGGGAACGAAGAGAACGCCGGAAGTTCTCGCAGGAGAGCCATTCTGCGGGGGCTCGCTGGCGCTTCTCGCCATCGGCATCTTCGGCACGGGGCGGCGATGCGGTGGGTGCTCGGCGGAGGGTGACCGCAGTTTGCGGTGCGGGCCGCCGAGGCCGAGAGGGCTGTGTGCGAGAGGCTCAAGGCGGGGGGGACGGGGACCATCACCATGCGCGGAGCGGTTTGAGTGCACCCGAGGCTTCTTCGCGGAGCGTCTTCAGACTCGGCATCGAGTATCGGGTGTCGGGTGTCGGACCGCGTAGATCATGCACCGATTGCGATTCAGGCTGGGGGACGGAAGCGGTAGCGGGGCGGGAGGGGCGGGGGGGCTGGGGGGCGGTGTGCAGAGGTTGGCCGCACGTGCCCTCAGCTGCTTGAGGCTGCGCCTCGAGCGGTCGTCTCCCGCTCGCGGCAGAAGGGGCAAAAGTTCGGTCAGGCCATGTGCTTGATGACGGCGTCGGCGAACTCGGAGCACTTGACCTTCTTGACCTGCGTGTCGCCCTCGGCCTTCATCAGCCGCTCGAAGTCGTAGGTTACGGTCTTGGCGACGATCGCGCCGTCCATGCCCTTGATGATCATGTCCGCGGCCTCGGTCCAGCCCATGTAGCGGAGCATCATCTCGCCGGAGAGGATGACCGAGCCGGGGTTGACCTGGTCGAGGTTGGCGTACTTGGGGGCCGTGCCGTGGGTGGCCTCGAAGATGGCGTGGCCGGTGATGTAGTTGATGTTTGCGCCGGGCGCGATGCCGATGCCGCCGACCTGAGCGGCGAGGGCGTCGGAGAGATAGTCGCCGTTGAGGTTGAGCGTGGCGATGACGTCGAAGTCCTTCGGGCGAGTGAGGATCTGCTGGAGCGTGATGTCGGCGATGGAGTCCTTGACCATGAGCTTGGACTTCCACTTGCCGCCGCCGTGGGTGGGCCAGATGGTGGCGAGGACGGAGTCGACCTCCTTGACGAGCTTGCCCTGCTGGTCGGGGGTCATCATGTCGAAGCCGGGGTCGATCATGCGGGCGTTCTGCTCGGCGGAGAGGTCGGCGGCGGACTCCTTGTTGCCCAGGATCCAGGATTCGCGCTCGGTGACGATCTGATCACGGAAGTGCTCGCGGGCCAGGTCGTAGCCCCAGTCCTTGAAGGCGCCTTCGGTGAACTTCATGATGTTGCCCTTGTGCACGAGCGTCAGCGAGCGGCGCTTCTCGCGCAGGGCGTGCTCGATGGCGGCCCAGACCAGGCGCTGGGAGCCGAAGCGGCTCACGGGCTTGATGCCGATGCCTACGAGGACCTTCTTGTCGTCCTCGCTGACTCGGTCGGCCCCGCCCATCGCCGCGGCGGCGAACTCGGCGATGGCCGGCGAGGTGCCGAAGCGGATCTTCTTGAACTCCTTGGGGAGTTTGTCGGCCAAGAGGTCGAGAATCAGCTTGCTCTCGGGCGAGCCGGCGGCGAAGTCGATGCCGGCGTAGATGTCCTCGGTGTTCTCGCGGAAGATGACCATGTCGCAGTCGCCGGGGCGCTTGACGGGGCTGGGGACGCCCTTGAACCAGCGGACGGGGCGGAGGCAGACATAGAGGTCCAAGATCTGGCGGAGGGCGACGTTGAGCGAGCGGATGCCGCCGCCGACGGGGGTGGAGAGGGGGCCCTTGATGCCCACGAGGAACTCACGGAAGGCGGCGAGCGTCTCGTCGGGGAGCCAGTTGCCGGTCTTGTTGAAGGACTTCTCGCCGGCGAGGACTTCGCGCCAGTGGAGCTGGCGCTTGCCGCCGTAGGCCTTCGCGACGGCGGCGTCGAAGACGCGGACGGAGGCCCGCCAGATGTCCGGCCCGGTGCCGTCGCCCTCGATAAATGGGATCACCGGGTGGTCGGGAACGTTGAGCTTGCCGGACTGCATCGAGATGGCGGCGGGGGTGGGCATGGCGGGGGTTCCGTGAAGGTTCGTAGCGCCGAGCGGCCGGACTTAGGGCGCGGGCGGGAGCATAGGAGGCGGGGTCCGAACCGAGGTGACGACGCGGCGGGGCCGCCGCGCGGTATAGTCGTCGCGTCGAGGGGGGCGGCCGGAGCGAACGGCCCGTGCGAGAAGTCGTCAAGACGCTGTGGGTGGGCGGCCAACTGCCCCCGGCGCAGCAGGGCTGCCTCCGTTCGTTCGTGCTGTGCGGGCACGGGGTGGATCTGTCCACCTATGGACCTGTGGCCGGCGTGCCGAAGGGCGTCCGCATCCGGGACGCGGAAACCATCTTGGGGCGCGAGTCGATCTTCGTGTTTGGGCCGCGGGCGGGCGTGAACGCGGGGGGGCTGGCGGGGTTCAGCAACCTGTTCCGATACTCGATGCTGGTGCGCGAGGGTGGGTGCTGGATCGATGCCGACGTGTTCTGCGTGGGGGAGATGCCCGATGCCGAGGTGTACTTGGGCACCGAGCGCGAGAAGGACGGGCGGGTCCACGCGACCAACTGCGTGATGAAGTGTCCGGCGGCTCATCGGCTTGCGGTGCGGTGCCTGGCCGAGGCGACGGGGATCAACGGGGGCGACATGGAGTTTGGGACGACCGGCCCGTTGCTTGTGGAGCGGGCGACGCGGGAGCTTGGGTTGCGGTCGGTGCTGCTTGAGCCGGAAGTGTTCTGCCCGGTGGGCTGGTACCGGCACGAGCAGCTTGACGCCGCCGGGGGAATGGACGCGTGGCTGGCGGCCGGGGGCGGCCTGCCGGCGGCGACGCGGTGCGTGCATCTTTGGAATGAAATGTACCGGCTGAGCCACGGGTCGATTCCGTGGCCGGGGGCCGAGGGCAGCGTGATCGCGTCGCTTGCGGGGCGTCTGGCGGAGTGGGAGCAGCGGGCGGCGATCGAGAACGCCGCGGCGGCGGGTCGCTCGGGCTTCGGACGGGGGCTGGCGTCCGGCGTCCGCCGATGCCGTGCGCTCATGTCGGCCTTGGTCGGGGCGCGGTCGGCGGGGGCCTAGAACTCGATCGATCAAGAAGCTTTGGAGCGATCAGGGTCGGTTGTTGACGCCTCGGGGGCGGCGGGCTTTGACTTGAGGCTGGGCTTCACTGAGGCGGGGAACCACCGGCGGCGGAGGTAGGCGAAGGCCCAGGCCAGGAGCGGGAAGAACGGGCTGCCGGCGATGATGGCCGTGTGGTACCACTTCGGGTGAACGGAGAATGGTTTGAGCTCGAACCATCCGGCGATGAGGGCGGCCTTGGCGTTGATGAGCCAGGCGCCGCCGTAGATGACTGTGAGAGCGACCACCCAGAACGCGACGAAGATCGCCGGGATGAACCAGAGGCCGAAGCGGTCGGTCAGGGCGCTGAGACGATCCGAGAGGCTGAAGGCACCTTCTTTGGCCTTGTTGAGGAGGCGGCGGGCCCAGAGGAACTCGCTGGCGAGGATCGCCAGGCCCAGCGGGAGCATGATCGTGAAGCCCGGGCCGGGGAGCGGGGAGATGATGATGCCGAAGATGATGACCGATGTGCCCGCGATGAGGATCCAGATCTTCCGGAGGTTCCGGCGCGCGATATCGACGGCGGTCGAGAGGTCTTCGAGCGGCGTGGGGAGGCCGGGGTCTTAGACGAACTCGGAGAGCGGGCCGCGGGCGATGGGCACGGAAGACCGGCGTGCGGCGAGCACCGAGAGGCCGACGCCGACGGTCATGATCCCCCCCACCACCGCGAGGCTGAGCAGCGGCGAGATCGCCTTGACGTCCAGCAGGAAGAGGGTCGCGGCGATATAGGCAAGGATGAGCACCAGCGCGGGCTTGAGGTAGCGGAAGCGTCCGATGATCCCCGAGACGGCGAAGTAGGCCGAGCGGAGCGCGAGCATGGCCAGGGCGCTAGCGCTGAAGGCCAGAAGCGGGTCCTTGGTGACGCTGAAGAGGGCCGGGACGGTCTCGAGGGCGGACGTCACGTCCAGCAGCGACGCGACCAGAACGGCGAGCGCCAGCGGCGTCAGCGCGAGACGGCCGGATGCCGGATCTCGATCAAAGAGACGATGGCCGACGTGGGCGGTTGTGAACGGGAAGACGCGTCGGACGAGGCGGACGTACCAGGATCGATCAAAGCTCTTGCTGGCGTCGGGGAGCACGAGCACGCGGATCATTGCCAGCACGAGGATCGCCCCCAGCGTCCACTTGAACGCCGGGTGGTGGAACAGGAGGGCCGCGGTGCCCTGGATCATGAGCCAGCGGGTCGAGAGCGCGATGAGCAGCGACCAGAACAGGGCCCGGGGCAGCACGGCGGCGGGCACGCGGAAGTAGCGGAACAGCAGGGCCAGGATCGCGATGTTGTCCAGGCTCAGCGCGAGCTCGAGCACGTAGCAGGTGATGAACTGGGTCCAGGCGGCGTGGCCGTCGAGCGGCATCTTGTCGAGGGGCGCGGAGAGCAGGTCTTCGAGACGGAGGAAGTTGGACTGATAGGTGTGGAAGAGGGCGAAGCTGAATCCCGCCGCGGCGAGGATCCAGAGCGCGAGTGCTGCTCGGCCTTCGGCGGGGCTGACCGCGCGCGGGCGGCGGGTGACCATCAGCAGGTCGATGGCGACAACGGCGAGAACGAGGCCGGAGAAGAGGATCCAGAGCCAGGGTGTCATGGGGGCCAAGAGGGTAGAGGCCCGATCGAGCCGGGAGAGCTTGCCGGGACGCTCAGGGCGTGGAATCGGGCGGCTTGGGATGCCGGCTCGCGTAGGCCAACGACGCGACGATCCCCAGCGTGAGGCAGCCGGCGATCACGCCCAAGGTGACGCCGGTGGGGACGTGGACGGGGTGCTCCGGGAGCCAGGAGAGCCAGCCGGGAACACCCCCGAAGGCCCATGCGAAGAGCGAACGGACGAGCTGGACGCCCTCGAGCAGCATCTTGACACCGACGAAGACCAGGATGGCGGCCAGCGCGTACTTGAGGTGCATGAACTTGTCCATCAGGGCCGAGAGCGCGAAGAACATGGAGCGCAGGCCGAGGATGGCGAAGACGTTGGAGGTGAAGACGAGGAACGGGTCCCTGGTGATGCCGATGATCGCGGGGATCGAGTCGACGGCGAAGATGACGTCGGTGCTCTCGACGACGACCAGGACCAGCAGCAGAGGGGTGGCGGCGAGGCGGTTGTCGATCCGGGTGAAGAAGCGCTGGCCGTCGTAGGCGGGGCTGACGGGGATGAGGCGTTTGACCAGCCGGACGGGGAGGGAGTGGTTGAAGTCCTTCTGGTCGTTCTCGCTTGTGAGCGCCATCTTGATGCCGGTGAAGACCAGGAAGGCACCAAACAGGTACATCGTCCAGCCGAACCGCTCGACGAGCTCGACGCCCACGAGGATCATGGCGGCCCGGGCGACAAGGGCGCCGATGATGCCCCAGAAGAGCACGCGGTGCTGGTAGGCGGCGGGAACTCGGAAATAGGTGAAGATGAGCGCGATGACGAAGAGGTTGTCGACGCTGAGGGAGTATTCGGTGAGCCAGCCGGCGAGGAACTGGGTGGCGGCCGTCATGCCCAGGGTGTGGGGGCTGTGCGGCGTGGCCTGGTCCATGGCGAGCTGGGCGAACCTGGTGCCGATGCCCATCCAGTCGTGCTTGTAGATGAAGTAGACGGCCCCGTTGAAGGCGGCGCCCATGGCGATGAAGAGCGCGACGAAGGCGAGTGCCCGGCGGACGGGGATCTTGTGGGCGCCGCGGTTGAAGACGAACAAGTCCAGCGCGAGGACGCCGAGCACGAAGACGACGAAGCCGGCCCAGAGCCAGATCATGTGAAGCCCCTGGACGAAGCGGGAGAGAGTACGGACGCGCGGGGCTGGAATAGGGAGGGGGCGGATGCTTGATCGGGGTAGGTCGTTCGGGCTGGCGTTCGGGCCCGGCTGTAATGAAACAGGCCGGCCCGTGATCGGGCCGGCCTGGAAGTGCTGTCGGGACCGCGGACGGTCGACTTAGTGCTTTGCTTGGCCGGGCTTGGCCGGGATGAATATAGAGGCAACGACCGCGCCACCGAGCAGGGTGAGGACGACGATCAGCGACATGGTGGTGTCGATCTTGATGGCCTTCTGGGCCTGGAGGCCGATCACGCCGAGATAGGGCGGGACGCTGAGCAGCAGGAGCTTTACGCCCACGAACGCGAGGATGAGGATGAGGGCGGGCTTGAGGAAGCGGAACTTGGGGATGAGCGAGGCGAGGCAGAAGTACAGCGCCCGGAGGCCCAGGATCGCGAAGATGTTGCTCGTGAAGACGATGAAGGGATCGGGCGTGATGGCGAAGATGGCCGGGATCGAGTCGACGGCGAAGACCAGGTCGGTGATCTCGACCATGATCAGGGCGAGGAAGAGCGGCGTGATCGCCCGGCGGCCGAGCGAGCCGGCGGGGGCGGGGTCCATGACGACCTTGCCGGTGCTGGGGTTCTTCGAGTAGGTCGGCGTGAGCGTGCGGCGGGTGAAGAACTTCTGGCCGTCGTAGAACTCGGTGACGGGGTAGAGCTTTTTGATCAGCCGGACGACGATGTTCTGGGAGACGTCGTCGTTGGCCTTGATGAGGGCCATCTTGAGGGAGGTCAGGACCAGGAACCCGCCGAAGATGATGAGGATCCACTGGTACTGCATGATGAGCTGCCCGCCCACGAGGATCATCGCGCCGCGCATGACCACGGCCCCGATGATTCCCCAGAACAGCACGCGGTGCTGGTACTTGCTGGGGATGGCGAAGAAGGCGAAGATGAGGGCGATGACGAAGATGTTGTCCATCGCCAGCGACTTCTCGACGACGTAGCCGACGAGGTACTGCTTGGCGGCGTCGAACCCGCCGACGGTTCCCGTGATGATCAGCGGGGCCGAGGCGTCGAGCTTGATGGCCGGGTTGTACATGGGCGTTGAGTAGCCCAGGCCCAGCCAGTGGTTCTCGTAGGAGTAGTAGACGACGCCCGAGAAGAGCACGCCGCAGGTGACCCAGATGATCGACCAGATGACGGACTCTTTGAAAGAGACCTCGTGGGCCTCGCGGTGGAAGACGCCGAGATCGAGGGCGAGGGCGGCGATGACCAGCGCGATAAAGGCGACGTAGGCCCAGACCTTGTACTTGGCGTCGGGGTGGACCGAGGCGGCTTGGTCCGCCAACGCCCCGGCGGCGGTCGCCGCGTCGGCGACGTTGGTCTGGGCGAGGGTGAGCAAGGCATCGAGCATGAGCGGACTCCCGCCCCGGCCGGCGCCCGGGCGCGGGGACAGACAACTGTGCTGGTCTTGCGCTCACGCCCGCGGGCGTTTTGCCGGGGCCGGATCGATGCTCGGGCGAGCAGGATCGTTTTGACGGCCTTCGGCACCCGCGACATGCGGGCGGCTACTCCCCAACGGTGAGGGACGAGGGTAGGTAGGCCGGCATGCACAGCCAAGCCGCGGCCACGGTTGAATGTGGAAACGGGCGTCGCGGGCGCGGGTAAGGCGGACCGGTCTGTCGCGTGCCCGAGTGCGAACGCAGAGAACTCTTCGGGGATCAGTCCTCGGCCCGCTCGCCCTCGGGGGCCATTTTCACGAGCCTTGGGTCGAAACGGGCGACGGGCTCGACGAGGTCGAGCTGCTGGGCCATGACCTGATGGATGTCCTTGTAGACGCCGGGCGACTCGTCGATGCCCGCGGAGATCAGATGGACGTTTCGGTCTTTGAGCTCTCGCTTGACGTTGCCCCAGGCGAAGCGTTCGCGGGCCTTGGTTCGGGACATCAGCCGACCGGCCCCGTGGCTGGCGCTGCGGAGCGAGGCGGAGGAGCCGAGGCCCCTGACGACAAAGCCCGGGGCCGCCATCGAGCCGGGGATGACGCCCAGGACGTTGTGGCCGGCGGGGGTGGCGCCCTTGCGGTGGACGATCAGCTCGCGGGGCCCGCGGCCATCGCCGAGGTCGTGGGTTTCCTTCCAGGCGAAGTTGTGGTGGTTCTCGACATAGGCGAGGGCCTCCACCCCGAGGTTTCGGGCGATGGAGCGGTGGATGAGCTCGTGGTTGGCGGCGGCGTACTCGCCCATGAGGTTCATGGCCGCGAAATACTCATGACCTTCCTGGGAATCCAGGTCGAGCCAGGCGAGGTAGGAGAGGTCTTTGGGCAGTTCCGGGTGTTTGCTGATGGCGAGCTTGGAGTAGAGATTGCAGACCGCGGCGCCCGTGCCGCGGGAGCCGGAGTGGGAGAGCAGAGCCAAGTACGTGCCCGCGGGGAGATCGAACGACCAGCCCGAGCCGGGGCCGGAGCCGGAGCGTTCGGGCACGCCGGCCCGGGCGGCGGCGTGCTCGGGCGTGATCGTCAGGGTGCCGAACTCGACGAAGTGGTTGCCGGAGCCGGAGGTGCCGAGCTGGTTTCGAGCGCGGTCTTTGTTGGCTGCCGTCACGGGCGAGACGAGCCAGTCGGCGTCCATGACGGCGTGCTCGCGGGGCTTCTTGAAACTGCCGCCGACGCCGAAGCAGGTTTCTCGCTCGATCGAGGTGGTCAGGCGTTGGCGGCCGTGGTCGGTATCCAACTCGGAGGCGGGCAGGTCCAGCACGGAGAGCCGCATTCGGCAGGCGATATCGACGCCGACGGCGTAGGGGATGATGGCGTTTTCGGTGGCGAGCACGCCGCCGATGGGCAGGCCGTAGCCGACGTGGGCGTCGGGCATGAGTGCGCCGGCGACGGCGACGGGGAGGCGGCAGGCCCGGTTCATCTGGTTGATGGACTCGGGCTCGAGGTCCAGACCCCAGTTGCGGAAGGGGGCGGGAGCCGAGCGCTTTGCGAACTGGACGGGACGATCGGCGCGGGAGAGCTCGGCGGCGAGGCGGTCGAACACGGGGTCGTTCAGGTAGTCGACCGGTGCGGCGATGACACCTTGGATCGCGGCCCGGAGGGACTCGCGGGAGAGGCCGGCCTCGGCGGCGCGGGCGCAGGCTTGGATCGCGAGGCGGAGGGAGTCGCCCGGCGGGATGCCGAGGTTCTGTAGTTCACGGGGTTTCATGGGAACGTCTTGGGGATTTCGGGTCAGCGGAACTGCGGGGCTAGAGCACGACGCCCTGGTGACGGGCGAAGGTGATGCCGCGAGCGGGCGGGAAGCGGCTAAGGCCGTCGGCTCGCAGCGCCGGGGCATGTAGAGCGATGTAGCGGTCGAAGGTGTCGCGGGTCGAGAAGATGTACTGGGTCATTACGCGGGGGTGCGCGGCTGGCGGTTCCGGGTCCAGGCGAACCATGAGCGCCGAGTGAGCCCCGGCGGCGAGCACCTGATCCACGTGGCCGTCTTGCAGCCAGGCGATGTATTCGTGGGCGGTGGGCTCGTCGGGGAGGGTCGCGACGACCTGATAGCAGATGCGCTGCGGCGACGGGTGCGTGCTGGAGGGGGTGTGCGTGGTCATGGGCGAGAGATCGTAGAAACCGCCGCGGGCGGCAGATC
>Ga0105044_10015965_pt1 | contig 10145 bp, 8 predicted proteins | sample MAT01_FD_78092 | JGI IMG/M metagenome (GOLD analysis project Ga0105044, IMG submission 78092) | Freshwater microbial communities from Lake Fryxell liftoff mats and glacier meltwater in Antarctica - MAT-01 | ecosystem: Environmental > Aquatic > Freshwater > Ice > Liftoff microbial mat | place...
ACTGATTAATCACCTTTAGAGAGCCATCCGTTTTGATAACTGTGGCCATTTCGATGACCCCAGTTTTGCAGCTGTCCTCCCAAGCCGCTGGATAGTCTAGACGGTTGACCAAGAATTTCACCAAAGAATCCAGGCCACCCTTAAAATCGGCGGCTTTATCCAATTCGGTATAGATCGTGTCCCCTTCCAAAGAAATGTAATAGGGCAGCGCCTCTTGAAGTCGGAACCGAATGGGCAGGGCATGTCGCACGCGGACTGGCTTGCCAGCCAATATGCCTGGTTGCCAGCGCAAACCCGCCTCGTCAAGTGCACTCAAGACCCGCAACGCTTCCGCACCACAGCCCCCGCCAATATCTTTGAGGAGCTGGAGACTTGTCATGCGGCCAGTGGTTGGTTCCACGATACAAGAAACTACCACCGAACCTTGCAGGTTTTTCGTTCGGGCTTCCTCAGGGTATTGGATGTTGGCGGCAAGTATGTTGAACAATTGGGTTTCTGCACAGCGACGAATGCTGTCTGCATGCCCATTCCAGCCTGGGTGGCGTTCGGGAATGCAACTATTCAACAATGGAAACGGCATCGCATCGGCGACGTTGTAAATCGCGGTATCCGCATTGGTTTGTGCAGGCAGGAGAAAAGAGAAAAACGAGAGTAAAAATGTTAATGTAGTAGATTTCATGTCGAAAAAAGATTCGAGGCGAAGGTATTGCAAAAGTTCGGCACGGTTTTTTCCGACAACAAAAAAGCCCTGCCGCGTTCGGCAAGGCTTTGCATAATGGATTTTAAAATCCCATGAACAATTCTTCGGTTTTCGGAGCAAGCCTGTTTAAAGGCGGGAGCCAACAAATTCAACGGGGGTTCGAAACGCGAACGGTACCATTTTTGATTTTGATTGTAACAGGTGTGCTCATATTGATGCAAGAAATTTGGTGACAATGTTTGAATTGATTCGATTTTTCTGAATGAGAAGAATCCTTTGATTACTTCTTTTTAAAAACCTTTGGGTAACGGCCGCAATCGAATCAATCTTAGCAATCGGATTTAATCACTAACCCCGTCTTTCGTGGCGAATTTGTCCCGTTATAATCCCATGCGCATTTCCTACACGGAAGGGGCCAACCATCAGGGTTGGCCTTTTTTTACTTTCAAACCAGAACTAGACTGCAAACCTCGGACGAATCCGTATATACTGCCAATTACATTTTTAAGGCATTGTGAATAAACAGGCGTTCACTTTATAGCATATAAAGCTAAAGCAAGTTATCAAGTTTTCTAGAAAGATATTGATAAAAAGCAACTTATACTTAATATTTATCCAAAATATTTATTGGTAAGGGTGAAATATTTTCATGAAAAGTGAAATATTAAATTCGTGGGACGCCTGGTTCGTCCGACCATATTTGTCATTATGATGACCAACCGAAGGATTTGAACAATCGCCACCAAGTTCACTATCTTTGCCTATCTATTATGAAAAATCTACTCATCATCGGCGCAGGGCGTTCCGCAACAGCCCTCATACACTACATCCTTGAGCAAGCAAGGCAAAACAACTTTTTCGTTACCATCGCAGATGCTGAACTTGAACTGGCCCGTCAGAAAGTGAACGATCACTCCCATGGCCGGGCAATATGGCTCGATGCATCCAAACCCAACGATCGCCGTGAGGTCATCGCCCGTCACGATGTGGTAGTGTCTTTATTGCCCCCCCAAATGCACCTCGAAGTGGCCCAAGACTGCATTGCCCTCGGAAAGCACATGGTGACCGCCAGCTACGTAAGCAAGCAAGTTTTCCGCCTCGGCGACGAAGCCCGCCAGCGAGCCCTCGTTTTTATGAACGAAATTGGCCTTGACCCTGGCATTGACCACATGAGCGCCATGCAACGCATTCACAAAATAAAAGCGCTGGGCGGGAAAATCTCAGCTTTCCATTCATATACCGGCGGTCTGGTGGCCCCTGAAAGCGACGACAACCCCTGGCACTACAAGTTTAGTTGGAACCCACGAAATGTAGTACTTGCCGGTCAAGGCACGGCGCAGTTTTTAGAAGACCGCAAGTTGAAATACATTCCATACCGACGCTTATTCAGGCAATACCGGTTGGTAGATATTCCTAATCTGGGAAAATGGGAGGTGTACGCCAATCGTGATTCGCTGCTTTACCGCGACGCTTATGGACTCCAAAACATCCAGACGCTTTTCCGGGGCACCATTCGTCACCAAGGTTTTTGCGACGCTTGGAACGCGCTCGTGCGCATCGGCCTTACCGACGCTACTTTCCCCATCGTGGATAGTGACAAACTTACTTACCACGACCTCATGGAGGCATTTCTTGGCATCAGCCAGCACACGGGATCGGTAAAAGACCGCATGGCCAAAATGATTGAAACTGAACCAGATAGCGATATAATGAACAAATTGGAGTGGCTTGGGCTGTTCAGTAAGCGCCGCATCAAAGTAAAAGACGCGACGCCTTCGCTCATCTTGGAAAACCTTCTTTTAGAGAAATGGTCACTTGGCCCTCAAGACAAGGACATGATCATCATGCAGCACGTTTTTGAGTATGATTTGCAACGAAAAAAGCGCAAACTGACCTCTACCTTGGTGATGAAAGGCGATGATAGCGCGAATACCGCTATGTCGCGCCTCGTTGGCTTGCCACTCGGCATTTTTGTCAAACTTTTGATGCTGGGCAAAATTTCCACCACCGGTGTCAATATCCCCACTATGCCAGAAGTGTACGAGCCGGTTATGACCGAATTGGAGGAATACGGCGTGAAGTTTATTGAACAAGAGGAGTGAAACGATTGATTCGATTGCTTGGATTGGAGGGATTGATTAGATTTCAGTGATACCTTGATTGAACTATTGACCACTAAAACAGTTCTAAGTATCCATCAAAATGTCAAACCCAACGCTCCAATCGAATCAATCCAACCAATCGAATCAATTCCTCCAATCCACCCATGCTCGGTTTCCGTTTCACAGATTACAAGCCCGATCCGAATCAAACGACATTTGATCGGCTGTTCAAGATTTTTCAGGAGTTGATGCTTTACACGTCCGGCGATGTGTACGAAGCACTTGCTTGGCTCAATGAACTCGACCGTGAGTACAAACTCACTACGGACGATTATGGCATGGGCGATTTCATCAACGAGTTAAAGGAACGCGGTTACATCCGCCCCGATGACGACGCAGAAGGCGGGATGAGCCCTACCTCCAAACTTGAAATCAGTCTCCGCCAAAAAAGCCTTGACGATATTTTTGGTGACCTAAAAAAAGCCAAAAGTGGCCAGCACAACACCGGCACCATCGGGCGCGGTGACGAACATACTTCGGATGTAAAACCCTATGAATTTGGAGATTCACTTGAAAATATCGCCATCACAAATTCATTGCAGAACGCTTACATCAATCATGGAATTGATGAATTCAATCTGACCCAGGAGGACTTGGAGGTACACGAGACGTATTTCCAAAGCCAGATGTCTTCGGTTCTGATGATTGACATTTCGCACTCGATGACCTTGTATGGGGAAGATCGGATTACCCCTGCCAAAAAAGTGGCGCTTGCACTGGCCGAGTTCATTCGCACCCGTTTCCCAAAAGACACGCTCGATATCATTGTATTCGGTGATGACGCCTGGCCTATCGAACTCAAGGATTTGCCCTACCTCACCAATGGAGAATACCATACCAATACCGTTGCGGGATTGGAGTTGGCGCTCGACATCTTGAAAAAACGCCGCAACCCGAATAGGCAGATTTTCATGGTAACTGATGGAAAGCCCACCTGCCTGAAAATTGGGAAGAACTATTATAAAAACTCTTTCGGCCTGGATCGAAAAATCATCAATCGTTGCTTAAGCCTCGCGCTGCGCTGCAAAAAAATGGGCATTCCGATCACGACCTTTATGATTGCCCGCGACCCTTATCTCATGCGATTTGTGGAGACCTTTACGCAAACCAACAATGGCGCGGCATTTTATTCCAGCCTTTCGGGTTTGGGGTCGTTTGTGTTGGAAAATTACAAGAAAAGGAAGAAGAAGTGAGGAGAATTAAGTCTTCGCCACCAGCCCGATCTTCTTTCCCTCTTCCAACATGCGCTGAAAAGCCGATTCGTAATCGTTTTCAATTTCCCCGTCCAAAATGGCCTCCCGCAATGCCGTTTTGATGACCCCCACTTCTCTGGAAGGTTGAATATCAAAGGTTTCCATAATCACCTCGCCTGTAATAGGCGGTTGCCATAGACGCATTCTGTCGGCTTGCGTAACCAAGGCCATGCGCTCCTTGAGGTACTCGTAACCCTCTAAATATCGGCGCATTTTCTGCGGGTTTTTGGTCGTGATATCTGATTCGCAGAGCTTCATCAAATCATCAATGTCTGGGCCAGCGTCAAAAAGCAGGCGTCGCACGGCAGAGTCGGTCACCTGTTCTTTGGTCAGCGAAATGGGGCGAAGGTGGAGCAACACCATTTTTTGCACAAACTCCATTTTGGAGTCGAGCGGCAAGCGCATTTCACGAAAAATCTTGGGCACCATCTTTGCTCCCAGCCATTCGTGGCCGTGAAAGGTCCAGCCACCTGCTTCCTTGTCAAACTTTTTAGTGGCTGGCTTAGCAATGTCGTGTAGCACAGCTGCCCAGCGCAGCCAAACATTGTCGGAGCGACGGCACACATTGTCGAGCACTTCAAGCGTGTGGTAAAAATTGTCCTTGTGTCCCTGTCCGTTACGGTCTTCTACCCCCTGCAGGGCAACCATTTCAGGAAAAATTAATTTCAACAACCCGCTGTCGAACAGCAATTTAAAGCCGATAGATGGCTTCGAGGTCATCAGTATTTTTTCTAATTCGCCGGTGATTCGCTCTTTTGAAATAATGTGGATACGGCTTTTGTATTTGGCAATGCCGTTGAAGGTCGAAGGCTCAATTTCAAAGCCCAACTGATTGGAAAACCGAATGGCTCGGAGCATCCGCAGTGGGTCATCCGAGAAGGTTTGACCCGGATCGAGCGGGGTCTTGATAACTTTGTGCTCAAGGTGTTCGAGACCGTTGAAGGGGTCAATAATATGGCCAAAATCCACCTCGCTAAGGCTCATTGCGAGCGCGTTGATGGTAAAATCTCGGCGATTCTGGTCATCTTCCAAGGTGCCTAATTCGACCTCGGGTTTACGGCTGTCGGGACTATAACTTTCGCGTCGCGCGCCCACGAACTCGTATTCGACACCTTCGCAGCGCAACATAGCGGTACCAAAACGGCTGTATACTGCAATTTTGGGCCTTGGGGAGAGGTGACTTGCTACTGCTTCTGCCAACTTTATACCATCTCCAACACACACAATATCAATATCTTTGGTGGGGCGACCCAATAGTCGGTCGCGCACGTATCCGCCCACGGCATAAGCTGGAAAGCCCAGTTCCCGGGCACTTTGGCCGACTAATTCTAAAACCCTGCGCTCGTCGGGGTGAATGGTGAAGAACATGGAAGTGAATGTGGTCAATGTGGTCCCGCCTACGATAGGTTTCGGCGGGTAAAAATGTAGTCAATGCAGGTTGTTCCACTCAATTGAAGCGAAAGGGAGCGCTTGAATGAAGTTATCTATCCATCACACGCCTCTACCATTTCTAACACCTCGTGCCTGCCAGATAATTCATAGTCTAGATTTGAGTAAACGTGCTCAATTTCTTCTAAAATGGCAAAGAGTGTAGAAGGTTCCATTTCATTAACCAATCGCGCCCGAAAAGGCTTGATGTCCGGCAAACCTTTGAAATAGGGCGCATAATGCCGCCGCATTTCGAGCACCCCAAGTTTTGGACCTTTCCAGGCGAGACTATCACTCAAATGCTGGCGAGCCGCATGTACGCGTTCGTGAATATCAGGTGGCGCGAGCAGTTCTCCTGTAGCGAAATAGTGCTTGATCTCACGAAAAATCCAAGGATAGCCAATACTGGCACGCCCGATCATGATGCCATCCGGGCCAAAACGGTTTTTATAGTCCAGCGCTTTTTGTGGACTGTCCACATCACCATTGCCAAAAATAGGAATATGCATTCTGGGATTATTTTTCACCCGTGCGATCCATTCCCAGTTGGCTTCGCCCTTGTACATCTGGGCGCGGGTGCGGGCGTGGATACTCAGGGCTTGAATGCCCACATCTTGCAGTCGCTCAGCCACTTCCATGATGTTTATGGTGGAATCGTCCCAGCCGAGGCGGGTTTTAACCGTGACCGGACGATTGGTGGTTTTCACGACGGCTTCTGTGAGTCGGATCAATTGTGGTATGTCACGCAGAAGCCCAGCTCCTGCCATTCGGCAAGCCACTTTTGCCACAGGGCATCCGAAATTAATATCAATCACATCGGGGTTTTTGGCCTCAATGATTCCGGCGGCTTCGATCATGTTTTCCAACTGACCGCCAAAATACTGGATGCCCACCGGCCGCTCATAATCAAAGATTTCTAGTTTTTGAAACGTCTGTTTTGCCTCGTGTACCAACCCGTCTGCTGAAATGAACTCGGTGTACACCATGTCCGCACCGTGTTGCTTGCAGAGTTTGCGGAATGGCGGGTCGCTTACGTCCTCCATAGGAGCGAGTAAAAGCGGGAATTCGCCAAGTTCTACATTGCCAATTTTGACCATGGGGCAAAGGTCGGGAATTTTGTCATTAAGTCATTGGTCATTAAGTCATTGGTCATTGGGTCATTCTCATGGTTACTCAATAACCCAATGACCTAATGACCCAATGACCAATGACCAATGACTTAATGACCAATGACCAATGACCAATGACCAATGACCAATGACCTAATGACGATTACCCCACTTACTCTCCACGACTTCCGGCACCGCAAGTTTTTTTCTATGCTCCAAGTGAACCCGCAAGCCAAGCAAAGCCGCCACTTCAGCACCTGCCCTTTGACTTTCGATCAATATTTCGGGGCTGAAATAATCCTGGACAAAATGCGTGTCAAAGTCCCCGCTCACGAATGCCGGGTGGTCAAGCACAAACTGGCCAAAAGGCAGGGTGGTCGCCACACCCTCCACCTCGTAGGCCGCGATGGCCTCTTTCATCTTCTGAATAGCTTCGGAGCGCGTGGTGCCGTGTACCACGAGCTTGGCGAGCATTGGGTCGTAATAAATCGGAACCTCCATGCCTTCTTCAAAACCGCCATCTACCCGAATACCCGGACCGCTGGGTAGCCGGTATTTTTCCAATGTTCCTACCGAGGGAAGGAAATTGTTCAATGGGTCTTCGGCGTACACCCTGAGTTCGAGGGCATGACCGTTGATTTTCAAATCTTCCTGGCCAAAAGGCAGTTCTTCGCCACGGGCTACGCGGATCTGGAGTTCTACGAGATCCAATCCTGTAATCATTTCCGTCACAGGATGCTCTACCTGCAATCGGGTGTTCATTTCAAGGAAGTAAAAATTTCGTTCTGAATCTACCAGAAATTCCACGGTGCCGGCCCCCACGTAATCGCAGGATTTGGCGACACGAACAGCAGCCTCACCCATGGCCCGGCGCATTTCAGGAGAAAGGATGACCGAGGGAGCTTCTTCCACCACTTTCTGATGACGCCGCTGTATACTGCACTCACGCTCAAAGAGATACACGATATTTCCGTGCGTATCGCCCATCACCTGCACCTCAATGTGGCGCGGTCCAGTGACGTATTTTTCTATAAAAACAGAACCGTCGCCAAAGGCCGAAACCGCCTCGGAGATGGCGCGTTCCATTTGTGCCTGCGTGTCTTCTTCGCGTTCCACGATGCGCATACCCTTGCCGCCTCCACCCGCGGAAGCTTTAATCAAAATCGGGTATCCTACCCGGCGACCGATCTCTTTGGCCATGTTCACATCCGTGATGGATTGATCAATGCCCGGCACCATCGGAACATTGAATTTCTTGACTGCTTCTTTTGCGGAAAGTTTGTTGCCCATGATCTCGATGCTGTTCGGGCCCGGGCCAATAAAGGTGATGCCCGCTGCTTCCACCATTCGGGCAAAATCAGCATTCTCGCTCAAAAAACCGTAGCCGGGATGAATGCCGTCCACGCCCAATCGTTGGGCGGCTTCGATGATTTTATCGCCCCGCAAATAACTCTGGGCAGAAGGCGCTGGGCCCAGTAGCACCGCTTCGTCCGCAAAACGGACATGCGGCGCGTGGCGGTCGGCCTCAGAATACACGGCCACAGTGGAGATGCCCATGTGTCGGGCGGTGCGCAGGACGCGCAGGGCGATTTCGCCCCGGTTGGCGACAAGGATTTTTTTCATGTTTATGCTGCTTGCAATTGTATAACCTCCAATTCTGCACCGTTTTTGAAGGATGACTCCGCTTTTTGAAGCACTTGACGAGTTGTCTGGCTGTCCAGAGAATAGCTCTCACAGTTATTACAAACCTGAGCAGGCACCTTCTTCAGCAATACAATGGCGCCTTCACGTTCAAGCGTGACGGTAACGATTCCGAGGTGCAATTCTCCGTTTTTGCAGATTGGGCAGATATGCATTGTTTGATACTATATTCAAATTTTGAGCAGACCATCAGCGGCAAAGATAGGAAAGGGAGGATGAAGTCTGCACAGGGAACTTTTGGAAGTGTGGCCCTTCACGGTGTCAGATTTTAACAGCCTCTTGCTGGATATGCTTTTTTACAGCAATCCAAGAAACCTTCTCGAATAAAATGGGGTCAGCATCTCCTTCAGCATCGTCGAAGTATGTGAGACTTCGGAGCGAATGGAACACGGACGCTTCATTAGGGCAATATCTTCCCGGTGTAGTAGTCGCAATCCATCTACCTCCAAGAGCGGATTTCTGATTGGGTAAGGATGCACAACAAAATCCACCTTCACCCCTTCGGTCATAGTGATCAGGATATGTTCGCTTGTGCTCAACATTTCGCTCTCCCATTGGATACGTAAATGCCGCATCATATCTTCGGTCGAAAAAGCCTGCAGGCTGAAAAAATCGAGGTCATAGGACTCACGGTGGCCGATCTGTAAGGACAATGAAGTACCACCCACAAGAAAGAAATCACTCAAATGAGTGTCTTTGGACAACCCTTTTAAGAGTTCCAGAGTTGCTGGACTGACGGTTCGGTATTGTAGCATCGAAACTGTTCTTTCGGCGTATTAAAAAAAGCAGCACAATAGTTCAGCACACGCTTATCCAGATAACGAAGATGGGTTGCGATGCTTTTGATTTTTTCTCGCCCATAGTAGGCTAAGACTTGATGCCAGTCATTGAGGGTGCCGTAGTGCAGTACTCTGTCCACGACGTAGGAAGCGTTCTTATCCCAATGGATGGATTCATAGTGGGTGTCCCAGAAAATAGCGCGGGTGATCTGCATGATGATGCTAAGAAAGGTCAAAAATACGGTTTTTTTTGAAGATGTTGGTCACTTCTGCTATCATTTTCCTAGTCCTTTTCTGCTTTCAAAAAATACTCTTGAATAATCCGGTGCCGCCAGCGCCAGGAACCGCCACCGGTTTCGGTGTCGAGGTCTCCATCGAATTCCAGGAGGTGGCGGCGGGACATTTCATTTAGGAAGTAGACTAGGCGGAGAGGGAGGGAGGATTCAATTGCTACCAATATTCGTAGAATAAGATGCTGAAGGCCAGATAGATTGAAAAATTTAAAGGCAGATACGAATCTTTGATAAGGATGATTTAATGAAATCAGGTTTCTGGTTGAAAAACCTGCATACAAGAACAAAATTAACCAAAAAATTATTATTATTTTAATAGACAGAAGTATTTTAATAATAAAAACATCGGTATTCTCTCTAATCAATGATACTAAAGGAAAAATAATGAGTAGTAGAATACTAGCAATAAAAGGGATTTTATGTTCAGATTCAAACCCCTCTTTCAATATTATTCTCCAATCTTTCACTGCCTTGTTCCAAGCCCAGGAAATTGCATCAACATGATGACGTTTATGATTTTGATTAAACCCTCCTGTGATAATTGCCATAAGTATTATCGTTAAAAATAGGATAAAAGTCACTAAAAACAGTTTCCCATTGTAGCCTCCTCCAAGTTGTTTGACCAAAAAATCGATTCCGTCTGGATTTACGTCTGGATGAGTACTTTGTATAAGTTTATTATTGAATTTTACAAAAAAGACTATCAATGGTGAAAATATA
>Ga0105044_10015969_pt1 | contig 10144 bp, 7 predicted proteins | sample MAT01_FD_78092 | JGI IMG/M metagenome (GOLD analysis project Ga0105044, IMG submission 78092) | Freshwater microbial communities from Lake Fryxell liftoff mats and glacier meltwater in Antarctica - MAT-01 | ecosystem: Environmental > Aquatic > Freshwater > Ice > Liftoff microbial mat | place...
GTCCTCGGCGTAGCCGACGACCAGGTCGCCGGTGACGTCGGTCGCGCCGCTGGTGGGTCCGACCGAGGTCAGGTAGTAGCCGAACAGCGAGCCGGTCGCGTCGGGATCCTCGTACATGCGGGCGACGGTGGTGCCGCTGCCGCTCGCGCTGAGGTCCGAGAGCCGGACGTTGCCGGCGGGCACGGTGCCGCCATAGAACACGACCGCCGCGCCCGATGCACCGCCCGAGCCGAAGACCGCGGTCGCGATCAGATCGTCGAGGCCGTCGCCGTCGTGGTCGGCCGCCGCGAGCTGCCAGCCCAGGGCGCTGCCGGTGAACCAGTTGACCGCCGTCGCGACCGTGATGCGGCGCTGGGACGTGCTGGCGGCGACGGTGCCGGTGGGCAGCGCGGCCCCGCCGTTGAACAGGTAGATCGCGCCGTTGAAGCCGTCGACGCCCGGGGCGCCGATCACCAGGTCGTAACGCGAGCTGCTCGACCAGCGGACCGCGGCCAGCGACGAGCCGAAGGTCGCGTCGGCCGCGCCGCCCTGGATGATCAGGCTCGGCGTGGTGGCCAGGCCGGTGGCCGAGCCGAGGTAGACGTAGACCTCGCCGGCCGACAGGAGCCCGCCGACGGTGGCGAACGGCGCCCCCACCGCGAGGTCGTCGAAGCCATCGTCGTTGAAGCGGCCGCGTACCATGGCGAGCCCGAACGACGCGGTGCCCGACGGGTTGGGCGCGCTGGTTACCGCGGCGCGGTCGAACTGGGGCGTGACCGGCCCGACGATCTGCGCAGCCGAGCGGTTGCCGCCGCTGTCGACCGACGCGATGGCGACCCAGTACGCGGTGCCGGTGCGCAGCGGCACCGCGCGCGCCTGTTGCGGCGTGCCGGCCGCGGCCGGCGTGGGCGCGGCGACGACGGTGCCGGTGCTGTCGAAGTTGGCGTCGGTGAGCGCGGCGGTCGCGAACTTCACGCGGTAGGCCGCCGCGCCGTCGGGCGCGGTGAAGTCCAGGCGGATCGACTGCCGGGTGTCGGCGATCGCGGTGAGCGCGGCCGGCGGGGCCGGCGCGATCAGGTCGACGGTGAGCGGCAAGGTGGCCGAGCCGATGCGGGCGCCGGCGATGGCGGTCGCGACGATGGCGTAGGGCGTGGCGCGGTCCGACAGCGTGAGGGTGCGCGAGAACGTCGTGCCGGTGACGGTCGCCGGCAGCGCCGGGCCACCATCGACGGTGACGTCGACGGTCGCGCCGGTGGCGCTCACCGTGCCGGTGACGATGAAGGTCAGGCTGCCCGACGACACCGAGCCGTCAGCGGCGCCGACGGTGCCATCGGCGGCCGAGCCGGTGAAGTTCACGGCGATGTCGGCCAGCGCGACCGTGCACGCGGCCGAGGCGCCGCGGTTGCCGACCGCGTCGTCGGCGAGCCCGACGAAGGTGTTGGCGCCATTGGCGATGGTCACGAAGATCTCGCCGCCGGCGCCGACCACGGGCACGGTCGAGGTGCCGTCGACGTTGGTGAGGCGGAGCTGGCGGCCGGTCGCGTTGGGCGCGGTGACGCGCATGCGCAGCTGGGTGCCGCTGGTCGCGAGGTCGGCATCCACGGCGGGCGTGATGGTCGCGCCGCAGGCGATGCCGGCGGGCTCGGCGACCGAGACGCTGACGTTGGGGGCGAGGTTGTCGAAGGCCAGCGGCACGCCGACGGTGGTCTCGATGCCGTCGGCCGAGGTGACGCGCACGGTGCAAACTTCGGAGAGCTCACACGGCACGTCGGTGCACACCGTCGTGCGCAGGGTGACCAGGCCGCTGGCCGGGATCGGCGCCATGGGATCGTTGAGGCCGCAGTCGGACGTGAGGATCTGGCCGGCGCACCCGGCGTCGACGCTGAGCGCGAGGTCGAGCTGCGCGCCATTCATGGCCAGGCCGTCGACGTCCGTGGTGACGGTGCCGGTCGGCGCCACCACCGTGATCGGACAGCCGTCGAAGACGACCCGATACGGTTGGTCGACGCTGCACTCGTTGGCGGCGTGGTCGCGGGTGCGGAAGCGCACCATGTACTCGGCCGGCGTCGTGGCGGGATCGAGCGTGGCATCGGCGGTGCTGTCGCCGGCGGCGTCGAGCTCGGTGCCGACCAGCGCGGTGGTGTCGCCGTTGGGCGCGACCACCGTGAACGTCGCGGCCTCGCCCTCGGCGTCGTCGCCGGCCGCGTTGGCGACCAGCTCGAGCTGCACGCCGGCAGCGGTGCTGTCGGTGTCGAGCGCCGGCGTGATGCTGGTGCCGGGCACCGGGGCGGTGAGCGTGCATAGCGGGGCGACGGTGTCGACGAAGACCGACTCGACATCCGACGAGCGCGCGCCGATGCCGTCGGCCATGCCGCACTCGGCGCGCAGGTTGGCCTGCCCATCGGGCAAGCTGACCGCGAGGCGCAAGGTGCCGCTATCGCCGACGGTGCCGGCCGCGACCTCGAGCTCGGGCACGCCGGGTCCGCTGACCAGGAGCTTCACGCGCTCGCCCGGGAGCGCGGCGATGACCGCGTCGGTCTGGAGGCCCGCGGTCGTGAGGTCGCTGTCGCTCGAGACGTTGAACACCGGCAGCGGCGCGTAATGATCGTTGGCGAGGGGGTCGGTCGCGAACGACAGGCCGCACTGGCCGCCGCCGATGAGCGACACGCTCACCTCGTCCTGGTCCGAGCCGCACACGCCGGCGTCGCCGCTGACGCGGATCGACGCGCCGCGCTCGGGGATCGTCACGTCGGGGAACGTGGCGTTGCCGTCCTCGTCGGTCTTGAGGGTCGCCGTGCTGATCAGCTCGTCGTCGGCGCCGACCACGGTGAGCACCAAGGTCGCGTCTTTCGGGAAGGTGGTCTTCACGGCGACATCGGCCTGGATGCCGGCGGTGCTCGGGTCGCTGTCGGCGACCACCGGGCCTCGCGGGGATTGGATGATCACCAACGACTCCGACTGACAGATCGGGCCGTCGCCGCAGCCGGCGCCTCCGATGAGCGAGAGAGCGAGCGCAGAGGCCGCGACGATTCCACGCCCAGACGAGCGAAGTGACGAGGTCATGATGGTCCTTCGAGTGCCTACGAGAGCACGCGCAGCGCCGAGGACCGGCGCTTACCGTCGTGGTGTTGATGCTGACCGTCGGGATCGATGCGACTCCACGTTGGCGGCAGCGCGATGTCGGTCGCTGGGATCAACCCACGCTCGCGCAGCGAGTCGCGGACGATCACGGCGTGCCGGCACGCCTCGAGCGAAGGACCCTTGATCGCGCCATGCTCGACGAGGGCCATGCCGTGGCAGCGCTGGCAGTACGCCCGCAGCTCGCACACGTTGCACTCGGCGATCTTGGCCCAGGTGAGCGTCCGCATCTCGGCCAGCTCGGACGAGCCGGTCCAGATCTCGGCGAAGCTCTGCGTGCGGAGGTCACCACACGGCATCGGCAACGCGTTGCACGGCCACACCTCGCCGTTGGGGGAGATCGACAGCGACTGCTGACCGGCACGACAGGGCGTGTGGGTCACCGGGCGCAGCTCTTCTCCTTTGGCGGTCATCGATTCAGGTCCGACGAAGGTCGTCTCCAGGTAATCGGCCATCGTCGTCGAATAGAAAGCCTTGAGCGTGGTCTCCTTCATCCGCAGCGACAGCGGGGCCTTGTCGCCGGTCTCGATGGCGGTGATCTTTGGATCGAAGGTCCACTCCGCGCCCATCTCGCGGGCCAGCGCGCCCATGCTGGCGACGTCGGCGTGGTTGATCTCCATGACCGGTGCCTTCAGCAGCACCTGCATCTTGCGAGCGATGAGCCGGCGCGCCGCGGCCACGGTGCGGTCCCACGAGCCCGGCATGCGGGTGACCTCCTCGTGCTTCCCCTTCGAGCCCGAGTAGAGCGACAGGTCGAACTGGATCGGACGCAGGGTCGCCAGGAAGTCCGCGCGCTTGTCCCCGATGTGGTGGCCGGTGGTCAGGACCTTGAGCGCGAAGCCCTTGTCGTGGGCCGACTGCAAGATCTGATCGGCGTCGCGCCGCATGAAGAACTCGCCGCCCATGAAGGTGAGAAACAGGACCCCGGCCTCGGCCAGCTCGCCCAGGATGCGGTCGATCTCCGCGAAGGTCAGCTCGTCGGGGTGGGCGTCGTGCTCCTGATAGCAGTGGACGCACTCGTAGTTGCAGCGGTCGGTGACCTGGAAGGTGACCGTGACCGGGCGTCCCTCTCGCTTGGCTCGAGCGGCGAGCATGTCGGCGGCACCGCGCATGGGCTTCATGACAGGTACTCGACAGGATAGACGCCGCGTCGGGTCGCATCAACCAGCATGGGGAGCCGTCGGGGTAGATGCGATCTCGAGCACGTTGGCGACATGGGGGTCCTTCCGGAAGTGCAGGCGGTAAAACGGGACGTCGCGCGTGAGGGTCGCGCCGAGGCCGAGCACGTGCTCGGCGGTGCGGGCATCGACGACGTAGACCAACACATGACGCAGGAGCTCGCGCAGCGCGACCGTGGCGGCGATGGGCTCGCGGCGATCGTGGTCGGCCTGGACGAGGAAGTGCACCGCGGCGAGCGGCGCACGCGCGCCGTGGTCGATGCCGGCCGGGCCGAGGTACGGCGGCACCATCACGTGCCAGCCGTCGTCGGTCTGGCGCAGCACCAAGAGCTCGTCGGCGATCTTGGTGCAGCTGGGGTACGCGTCGGCGAGCAGCGACGAGATCGTCGACTTGCCGGCGCCCGACACGCCGGTGAACACCAGGGCGCGACCGGCGTGGACCACCGCCGACGAGTGCAGGATGAGCGCGCCGTCGCGCGGCAGCGCCAGCGACGCCGCGATGCGAAGGCAGGCCTCGAGGCTGTTGGCGCTGGGGCCGACGCGGAAGCTGGCGTGGAGCGGCAGGTCGCCAACCGAGACCTCGCCCTCGGCATCGAAGCGCTCGACGCGGAGGCGGCCGTCGGGGAGCGTGCTGCGCTGAAACGCTGGGTACTCGGCGGTGCGCTCGCGGTCGAAGCCGTCGACGCGGGCGATGTCGATCGTGAGCAGCGGGGCGCGATCGGTCGGAAAGCGCGCGTAGATGGGCGCCAGATCGTCGAGCGCGTCGGGCGTCGACGCCCGGACCTCGATGGGCAGGCCGGCGAGGTCGAAGCGAGCGGAGGACACGTCGGAGAGGTGAGTGTGCAAAGCGAGGTCGGATGTTCAGGTTGGGTCGCGGCGCAGCACGGCCACGACGTGGCTCCACAGCTGGACCGGGGCGCCCGCGTCGAGCGGCTGGGGAATAGTAAGTAGATACGGCCAGATACGGATGCTGCGGAGGCGGTGCAGGGCGGTGATCGTGAGGCGTGCGGCGCCGATGGTGGCACGCAGGGCGTCGGTGGAGGCGGGCTGCCACAGGCGCATGGGCGCGGCGGCGGCGGCGGCCACGGTTTCGGTTTCGGTCACGGTCACGGCTTCGGTCACGGTCACGGCTTCGGTCACGGTCACGGCTTCGGTCACGGCTTCGGTCACGGTCACGGCTTCGGTCACGGCTTCGGTCACGGTCTCCGCTCGCATGACCTGGCGGGCCGCGCCGCGCGGCGACCAGGTCGCGCCGCCGTACAGGTGCAGGGCGATCACGCCGCCCGGGCGCACGACGCGCCGAGCCTCGGCGAGCGCGCGCTCGGGATCGAGGTAGCGCATCGAGCCCTTACCCGACACGATCGCGTCGAGGCTGGCGTCGGCGAAGGGCAGCGCGTGGCCGTCGGCGCGCACCACGGTGAGCCCGCGGCGGGCCGCGAGCGCGAGCATCTGGGCCGATACATCGACGCCGATCCGCACCGGCGCGTCGAGCTGCGCGAGGAGCCGCCCGGTGCCCACGCCGATCTCGAGGACGCGGCGGGCGCCCCGGGTCGCCCGGATGAGGAGCTGGTCGATCCGGCGGGTGCGGGTCCGAGTCGCCGCGCGGTCGTCATGGCGCGCGTCGTAGCCCGCCGCGCCGTCGTCGTAGGCGCGCGCGACCTCGCGCCAGTCGGGAGCGGAGCGGGGCGCGCGGCCCGTGCCCGCGCTCACGGCTCGACGAGCAAGATGCGTCGCGCGACCAGATCGTCGAAACACGCGCTGGCGTCGACCTGGGCGGTCTCGGCGTCGACCTCGAACTCCTTGCACAGGAGCACCGCGGCGTCGTCGATCGACGCGCCCTGCGCGGCCAGCGCCCACAGCATCGTCGCCGCGTCGTTGAGCGTGTGCAGCTTGTTGTCGTCGGGCGTCACGACGAAGGCCTGCCCGTCGATGATCCGCCCAGCGGTCTGCGGATTGCGACGGTAGCGAGCCATGCCGGTCACGCTACACGGTTTGCCGGCGCAGGCAAGGTGCCCAGCATCAGGCGCAAGGTCTCGCCGACCTCGCGCACTGGCGTCACCGAGCGGGCCACCTTGGCGAGCAGCAGCGCGCCCTCGATGGCGGCCAGCGCAAAGCTCGCGAAGCGGCGCGCCGACGCGGCGTCGAAGTTGGCCGTGACCAGGCGCGCGGCGATCGCGTCGATCCAGCCCGTGTAGTGAGCGGCGACCGTCGCCCGCACCGCCTCGGAGGTGACGCTGGCCTCGAGGGCGACCGTGGCGAGCGGGCAGCCGCGCGCGAAGTCCGACGCCGCCAGCTCGATGGCGAGCTCGCCGCACACCGCGGTGATCGCCGCGCCCAGGTCGGGCTGCTCGTCGATGACGGCCTCGAGGCGAGCGCGCCACTCGTCGCCGGAGGCCTGGAGCGCGGCGCACGCCAGCTCTTCCTTGCCGCCCGGGAAGTAGAAATACAGCGAGCCGCGAGGCGCGCCCGAGGCCGCGACGATCTCGGCGAGGCCGGTGCCGTGATAGCCCTGCCGCTGCAGCAGCGTGGCCGTGGTCGCGGTGAGCTTGGCGCGCGTGCGCTCGCCTTTGGTCTCGGCCTTTTCGAGCTTGAGGTCGGTCATGCCGGCTGCTCCGTCACGCGTGGCGGCGCGGCCGAGCGGCGGCCGGCCGGCATCAGCGTGCTGCGCATGCCGCGCCACAGCGCACCCCAGCGGCTGAGCGCGAGGTCGGGATCATCGCCGCGCGCCATCCGGTGGAGCTGCTCTTGGAACCAGAACACCTGCAGCATGTCGTCGAACATCCGGATCTTGCTGCGCACGGTCACGGCCGGCGGTGCGACCGCGGTCCCGGCCAGGAGCTGCGCTGGCAGCTCGGGCGCGTAGCTGAGCGGCCGACCCAGGCCGATGACATCGACGGCGCCGGCGGCGAGCACCGCGTCCATCGTCGCGCGGGTGCGCAGCCCGCCGGTGAGCATGAGCGGCATGCGGGTGACCGCGCGGATCTGCTGGGCGTAGTCGAGGAAGTACGCCTCGCGCTCGCGCGAGCTGGCGCGCTGCTCCTGGCCGGCGCCCGCCATCGCCGGGCTCTCGTAGTTGCCGCCGCTGATCTCGAGCAGGTCGACGCCAGCGGCCTCGAGGGCGCGGGCGACCTCCATCGACTCCTCGATCGTGAAGCCGCCGCGCTGGAAGTCGGCCGAGTTCAGCTTCACGCCGATCGGAAAACTCGGACCGACCGCGTGACGGATCGCCTCGACGATCGCGAGCAGGAAGCGCCGGCGCCGAGGCGCATCGCCGCCCCAGTCGTCGTCGCGCTGGTTGGTGCGCGGCGACAGGAACTGGCTGATGAGATAGCCGTGGGCCGCGTGGACCTGCACGCCGTCGAAGCCAGCGGTCTTGGCCACCGCGGCCGCGGTCGCGAAGCTGTCGACCAGCCCGCGGATCTCGCGATCGTCGAGCGCTCGGGGCTTGGCGAACGCGCCCGCGAAGCCGCGCATCGCGACCGCCGACGGCGCGACCGGATGTTTGGTCATGCGGCGCGGCGCTTGCCGTCCGACGTGGTTGAGCTGCATCCAGACCTGGGCACCGCCCGCCTTGGAGGCCTGGGCCCAGCGACGCAACGCGTCGAGGTGGCGGTCGTCGGTGATGACCACGTTGCCCGGCTCGCCGCGGCCGCCGTGGTGCACGATCACGTGGCCCGTGATCAGCAGCCCGGAGCCGCCGTTGCCCCACCGGGTGTAGAGCCGGTTCAGCAGCTCGGTCGGCGCGCCGGTGTCGGGATCCCCGAGGACCTCGCTCATGGCTGCCTTGGCGAGTCGGTTGGGCAAGGTCACGCCGCACGGCAGCTCGAGCGGCGAGGCGATGGTGGAGGCCGGTGCACCGGCGGCTGGTGCACCGGCGGCTGGCGCACCGGCGGCTGGCGCACCGGCGGGGCGGACGGCCTGGAGAGCTGGATGCGTTGCCTCAGTCGGCTGGAAGGTCGGCTCTGGATTGCTCACGGAGAGTAAATTATGCCGAACGGTCAATTAACGCAAATATAAAGACTAGTCGATTACACAGGGTTAGTCGGTCGGCGATTACAGCGCGACGGCCGACTTTTGGATTAACCTCTCGCTTGGAACCGGACACCATGGCAGACAAGGTATCCACCTCCCGCGCACGCCGCCCCGCTCGCAGGACGCCTGCGTCCGCTTCGGTGCGGCCGTGGTCGACCGAAGGTCAGCTCCGTACCCGTCACGAGGATCCATGAGCATCCGCGATTTCGCCGAGCGCCTTCAGTGCCCCAAGCATTCGATTCCACTAGAAGTTCCCGCCGAGCTGCTCGACTCCGGAGTGCCGTGGCCGGGCGGAGAGCTGACTTGCCCGTCCGGCTGCGTGTTCCCGATCGTGGGCGGAATACCCCGCTTCACCCAACGCGAGCACTATGCGAACGCGTTCGGCCTTCAGTGGCGGCGCTATCAGCGTACGCAGCTGGATTCGTATACCGGTCATCCGATTTCGCGGGTGCGACTGGAGCGCTGCCTCGGGATGCCGCTGAGTGGCTTGTCCGACAAATCGGTTCTCGAGTGCGGCGCAGGTGCCGGGCGGTTCACGGAGTGGTTGGCCGACGCCGCCGGCACGCTGGTCTCGCTCGATCTGTCGGACGCGGTCGACGCCAACCTGAAGAACTGCGCGGGCAAGAAGCCGTACCTGTTGCTTCAGGCCGACATTCGCCACATGCCGGTGCCCAAGCGCGCCTTCGACGTCGTCATGTGTCTCGGCGTCCTGCAGCACACCCCATCTCCCGAGGAGTCGGTCGCCAGCCTCGCCGAGTATGTGAAGCCAGGCGGCACTCTCGTGATCGACCACTACGTGAAGCGGCCCGTGTTCAGCTCTGCCGGCCAGTACCTGTCGATGGGCTTTCCGGTCCGCGAGGTGCTCAAGCGCCTGGCGCCAGAGACCGGCCTGCGCGCCACGATCGCGCTCAGCGCCATCTGCGACCCGATCCGCAAGCGGACCAGCCGCATCCCAGCGCTCGATCTGCTCGTCTCGAGACTACTGCCAACTGCTTGTTATTACAAGGCTTTTCCCGAGTTGGCGGACGACATTGTGCGTGAGTGGAACGAGCTGGACACCCATGACGGACTGACCGACTGGTACAAGCACCGCCGCTCGCCGGCCGAGATCGACGCGATCGTCCGGTCGGTGGGTCTCGAGACGGTCTACTGTGCGCGCGGTGGCAACGGGGTCGAGGCGCGTGGGCGCCGTCCTGGAAGCGCCAGCGCTTCATCGGGGACCTGACACGCTGACTCCGAAGACTGAACAGGCGCTGCGCGCGCTGGTGGGCCGGTTGCTGCGGTCGGCCGCGACCCCTTCGACAGCGGCGCTGAACCAGGCCGCCAGCTGGAACGACCTCTCGCTTCAGCGAGTTCGGCGTCACTTGCTGGCGCCGCTCGCCTACCGGGCCGGCGTCGAGGCGCTGCGTAAGGACTTCGTGACCGCGGCACTGCAAGCCGAGCGACGCGAGGTGCTGCTGGCGGAGGCGCTCGAGGTGCTGGGGCCAATCGAGGCTATCTTATTGAAAGGTATTGCTTATGTCGGGGCGATCTACCCCGAGCCGGCCGAGCGGCCGATGACCGACATCGATCTCCTCGTGCGCGAGGCGCAGTTCGACGATGCTGCGCGAGCCCTGCGCCGGGCTGGCTACTGGCACGACGGCAAGCTCAACCAGCGCTCGGCTGCCAACCACGCGGTCACGTTTCGCCGCCAGGAGAGCGCGATCGATCTGCACCGTGGACTGGTGCAGCGCGGCCGCATGGGCATCGACCTGGACGCGGTGTGGCGAGACGCGGTTCCGGCGCGGCACGGCGCTTTCCGGCCCGCACCGGCCCAC
>Ga0105044_10015970_pt1 | contig 10143 bp, 9 predicted proteins | sample MAT01_FD_78092 | JGI IMG/M metagenome (GOLD analysis project Ga0105044, IMG submission 78092) | Freshwater microbial communities from Lake Fryxell liftoff mats and glacier meltwater in Antarctica - MAT-01 | ecosystem: Environmental > Aquatic > Freshwater > Ice > Liftoff microbial mat | place...
CCCAGCATCCAGAGCAGCTCGCGCGGGGTTTTATACGAGCCGTAGTAGAGGCCGCGGGCCATGTGGATGTAGACGACGATGAAGAACATCGACGCACCGTTGGCGTGCGCATAGCGCAGCAGCCAGCCGAAGTTCACGTCGCGCATGATGCGCTCGACCGAGTCGAAGGCCATGGTGGCGTGCGGCGTATAGTTCATCGCCAGGAAGATGCCGGTGGCGATCATGATCACCAGATTGACCAGCGCCAGGGCGCCGAAGTTCCAGAAGTAGTTGAAGTTGCGCGGGGTGGGAAACACCCCGTACTCTTTCTGGATCATGGTGAACACGGGGAGGCGGGAGTCGATCCAGTTGATCACCGGATTCTGGAATTCGCTCTTGTGCAGGCCGGCCATGTAGATGTGCTCCGAAGGCTGCGATCGCTCTCTCAGTGGGCGCGCGGGGTGGCGGCGATCAGCCGATCTTGATCTTGGTATCGCCCTCGAAAGCGTAAGGGGGCACCGCGAGGTTGGTCGGCGCGGGCCCCTGGCGGATGCGCCCGGAGGTGTCGTAGTGGCTGCCGTGGCATGGGCAGAACCAGCCGCCGTAGTCGCCGCGCACCTCGGTGCTGCGGTTGCCCAGCGGCACGCAGCCAAGGTGGGTGCAGATGCCCACGACGATCAGCCATTGCTCCTGGCCCACTTTCACGCGCGTGGCGTCTGGCGCCGGATCGGGCAGGCGGAGCTTGTCTTCGTCGCGCGCCTTCCTGATCTCCTCGGCGGAGCGATGGCGCACGAACACCGGCTTGCCGCGCCACACCACGGTGATGGCCTGGCCGACCACCACGGGGGCGAGGTCGACGGTGGTCGACGACAAGGCAAGCACATCGGCGGCAGGGTTCATGCTGTCGACAAGCGGCCAAACGATGGCGCCGACGCCAACCGCGGCCCCGGCGCCCGTGACCAGCTTGAGGAAGTCGCGCTTCGTGACCTCGGCCCCGCCCGAATGAGGGGCGACATGGGGGGCGGGAGCGCTTTCAGCCATTCGTGACCTCGAGTGATCTGCCCTTGCGGGGCGTTTCGTCATCCGACGGGTCGACTGGCCGGCGCCACGTTGCGGCGCCTGTCATCCGACTGCGACGGGGCAGTCAACGCCGAATAAGCCCAAGACGCAGATGCGGCAAGGGCCAGCCGTCGGCGCGCCCGGTCTTTATGTGCCCGCACACCTTAAGATCGCGCTGCGGCCTCCGCAACACGCGCATATTGGGGTAGTCTGTCCGGCAGAGGAGCCACCGATGACAGATATTCCCCCGCCGCATGCCGCACTGCGCGACGACGCGCGCATTTGGTTCGAGGCATTGCGTGACCGGCTTTGCGCCGCGTTCGAGGCGATCGAGGACGAGGCGGCCGGCCTGGCGGCTTATGGCCTCGCCGCCCCCGGCCGGTTCACGCGCAGCAGCTGGGCCCGCCCGACACCCGACGGCGCACCGGGCGGCGGCGGGGTGATGAGCGTGATGCGCGGGCGGGTGTTCGAGAAGGTCGGTGTGAACGTGTCCACCGTGATGGGCGCGTTCAGCCCGGAATTCCGCGGCCAGATCCCCGGTGCGGCCGAGGATCCGCGCTTCTGGGCCAGCGGCATCAGCCTGGTGGCGCACATGGCCAGCCCCAGGGTGCCGGCGGCGCATTTCAACACCCGCATGCTGGTGACCACCAAAGGCTGGTTCGGCGGCGGCGGCGACCTGACACCGATGCAGCTGGACGCGCCCGAGGCGGTGGAGGACGCAGCACTTTTCCATGCCGCGTTCCAGGCGGCGTGCGACCGGCACGACCCGGAGTACTATGTGAAATACAAGGAATGGTGCGACCGGTACTTTTTCCTGCCGCATCGCAACGAGCCGCGCGGTGCTGGCGGTATCTTCTACGACCAGCATTTTTCGGGCGACGTGATGGCCGATTTGGCCTTCACCCGGGATGTCGGGCTGGCATTCCTGGAGGTCTATCCGGCGATCATTCGCGCCCGCATGGCCGAGCCGTGGACGGACGCCGAACGGCAGCACCAGTTGGTGCGGCGCGGGCGCTATGTGGAGTTCAACCTGATCCACGACCGCGGCACGCTGTTCGGGCTGAAGACGGGCGGGAATGTGGAGGCCATTCTCATGAGCCTGCCGCCGGCGGTGGCGTGGCCGTAGGAAAACGAAAGCAAGTTCTTCTTTTTCTGAAGAAAAAGAAGCAAAAAGACTTTTAAAACTATTTGATGCAGACTTGATTTTTCGTCATCCGCGCATCGCTTACGGATAAAGTTTTTTTGCTTCTTTTTGTCCACAAAAAGAAGACTTATCCGTCTCGCTATGCTGCCAGCGCCTGGGTGCGCACCAGCCGGGCATAGGCGCCGTCGGCGGCAAGCAGTTCGGCATGGGTGCCTTGTTCCACCGCCCGGCCTTCGGCGAGCACCACCACCAGGTCGGCGTCGCGCACGGTGGACAGGCGGTGGGCGACGATGATGGTGGTGCGGCCAGCGCGCAGGCGGGCCAGGGCGTCTTGCACCAGCGCCTCGCTTTCGGCATCGAGCGCGCTGGTGGCTTCGTCGAGCAGCAGCACGCGGGGGTCGCGCAGCAGGGCGCGGGCGATGCAGACGCGCTGGCGCTGTCCGCCCGACAGGCGCTGGCCGCCGGGGCCGACGCGGGTGTCGTAGCCGTCGGGCAGGGCGTCGATGAAGGTATCGGCTGCCGCGGCGCGGGCGGCGGCGCGCAGCTGATCATCGGTGGCACCCGGGCGGCCCAGGCGGATATTGACAGCCACGCTGTCGTCGAACAGCAGCGTGTCCTGGCCGACATAGGCGATGGCGTCGCGCAGGCTCGCCAGGCTCACATCGCGCAGCTCGGCGCCGTCGAGCAGGATGCGCCCGGCGGCGACGTCGTGCAGGCGCGGGATCAGCGCCAGGGCGGTTGACTTGCCCGCACCCGATGCGCCGACCAGCGCCACGGTCAGTCCTGGCGCGGCGACAAAGCTCAGGTCGCGCAGGCCCATGCGCCCGTCCGGGTAGGCGAAGGCGACCTGGTCGAATTCCAATCGGCCGCGTCCGTCGGGCAGCGTCGTGGCGTCGGGGCGGTCGGCGATGGCCGGGCGCTCGTCGATCACGGCAAAGACGCGCACCAGGCCGGCCAGGCCCTCCTGCACCGCGGCGTTGAGGCTGCCAAGGGCCCGCAAGGGGCGCGAGGCGATCAGCAACGCGGTGACGAAGCCGGTGAAATGGCCCAGCGAGCCATCGCCGTTGGCGGCACGCCAGCCGACGAAGCCGATCACGGCGGCCACCGCGGCGCCGCCGATCACCTCCAGCAGCGGGTCAATGCGCGCGCGGCTGCGGGCCATGCGCATCAGGGCGCGATACAGCTCGGTGAAGGCACCTTCGGCACGCGCCGTCTCGTGGGCCTCCAGCCGATAGGCGCGCACGGTGCGGGCCTGAGCGAAGCTTTCGTTCAGCAGCGCGGCGGTGGTGCCGATCTGCTCCTGCATGCCGCCCGACTGGCGGCGGATGCGCTGGCCGATGCGTTGGATGGGGATGCCGGCAATCGGGTAGAGCACCGCGGCGATGAGGCTGAGCTTCCAGTCGAGCCACAGCATGGAGCCAACGAGGCCGACCACGGTGAGGACATCCGCGATGCCATTCACGGCACGGGTCAGCGCCTCGCGGATGATGGTGGCGTCGGTGGTGAAGCGCGATGCCCAGGCGGCCGGGGCGTCGCGCTCCAGCCGGGCGAGGTCGCCCTGGGTCAAGTGGCCGAACATGCGTTGCTGCAGGGCGCGGATGACCAGCAGCACCACTTTCTGCACCGCGACGTTCTGGAAGTACTGCGCCAGCGCCTTGATGGTGGTGATGGCCACCACCAGCACCGGAAGCTGGTAGAGGATGCGCTGGTCGCGGCGCTCGAACATGCTGAAGGCGTGGTCGATGGCGACGGGGTAGAGCGCCTGGGTAGCGGCCATCACCAGGGTCAACAGCAGGATCAGCGTGATCAGGCTGCGATGGAAGCGCACGTGTTCGCGCCACAAGCGGTGGATGAGCGATTGCGCGGTCTCGGCGGGCAGGGCGGTGCGATCGGCCATTGCGGGCGTGTATCAGCCCTGCAGGTGGCGCGCCAACTCGGCCCGGCAGGCGGCGGCATCGGCGCGGCAGCCTCCGGCGAGCCACCAGGCGCGCAGGATGCGCAGTGCGTCGCCCATGGCTGGGCCGGGCGCCACGCCGCGCGCGACCAGGTCGCGCCCGGCAAGCGGGAAGACCGGGGCGGGCATCGCCAGCACGCGGGCGCGCAGGGCATCGGTGCGGCCGGCGAGCCAGGCGGTGCCGATCAGCACGGGCTTCGGCGTGTCGGCCAGGGCGCGGCGCAAGGTGTCGTCGTCGGCGCTGTCGGGGGGGCAGGTCGCCGCGCGCAAGGCGACAAGCCGGGTGGCCTCGGCGCCGGATAGTTTCAGCCGGCTGGCAGCGTGGGTGCCGTCGCCCTCGATCAGGGCGGCGAGGCGTAGCGCCGGGTCTTCGGGTGCGCCGGCGGCGACGATGGCGCGCAGCTGGGCGCCGTCGCCGGATTCCGGCAGGACGGCGGCCAGCACGCCGGTTGAGCGCATCAATGCCACGGTGCCGGCTGGATCGGGACCGGTCAGGATGCGCTTCAGCTCGCTCCAGACCCGTTCGGCCGATAGGCGGGCGAGGCCGGGAACGGCGGCGCGAATGGCGGCCAGGGCCTCGGTGTCGGGTGGGCCGCTGGCGTAGCGGGCGTGGAAACGGAAGAAACGCAGCACCCGCAGATAGTCTTCGGCGATGCGCTCCGCCGCCACGCCGACGAAGCACACCCGCCCGGCTTGGAGGTCGGCGAGGCCGCCGAAATGGTCGAACAAGGTGCCGTCTGATGTCATCGACATGGCGTTGATGGTGAAGTCGCGCCGGGCCGCGTCGTCGCGCCAATTGTCGGTGAAGGCCACGACCGCGTGCCGGCCGTCGGTGGCGATGTCGCGGCGCAGGGTGGTGACTTCGAAGCCGCGACCGTCGCACACGGCGGTGACGGTGCCGTGGGCGAGGCCGGTCGGCACCGCCTTCAGCCCGGCTTCGCGCAGCGCCGCCATCACGGCCGCGGGCGGGTCGGGGGTGGCGAGGTCGACGTCATGCACCGGCCGGCCGAGCAGCGCATCGCGCACGCAGCCGCCGACCAGCCGCGCATGCGGCAGGGCTGCCAGTACGGCGCGCAGGGCGGGGTCGGCGAGGAAGGCGGGCGGCGGGTCGATGCGATGCGTAGGCGCCGTCACTGCTGCGTGCGCCGCGTTGCATGGCCGGGCACGATGCGGCCGTTCTCCATGTGCGGCGGCACGTAGGACAGCTCGGGCGGCACCGCCTGGGTCAGTTCCAGCCAGGCCGCCATCATCACCATGGCGAACATGGCGCCCAGCGTGCCCCAGAGCATCTGCCGGGTGTACTGCCGGCCGAACCACAGCCACAGGCCGTAGCCGGCGAAGGGCAGCAGGAACAGCGCGAATTCCAGCAGGCGCAGCATCAGCCCCTCCTGCTCATGGCGCCGTGCGCAGGCGGTGCGCGAGATGCACCAGCATCGCGGCGGTGGCGCCCCAAATGTAGTGGTCGGGGTGCGGCCACACCCAGAACTCGCGCCAGGCACCGCGGAAATGCGACCGCCTGCGCTGCGGCGAAGCGGGGTCGAGCAGCACCGATAGCGGCAGCGCGAAGACCTCGGCCACCTCGTGCGGCGACAGGATCAGGCCGAGATTGCCAAGCTCCACCCCGTCCGGCAGCAGGCCGAGCACCGGGGTGACGGAATAGCCGGTGCCGGTGACATAGTCGCCCATGCGGCTCAGCAGTTCCACATGATGGCGGGCGAGGCCGACTTCCTCCTCCGCTTCGCGCAGGGCGGCATGCTCAGGGCTGGCATCTTCGGGGTCGATGCGACCGCCGGGGAAGCAGACTTGGCCGGCGTGTTTGTTCAGGTGGGCGGTGCGCTTGGTCAGCAGCACGCCGGGTTGCGCGCCGAGCACCAGCGAGATCAGCACGGCGGCCGGCACCAGGCCCCCGCTAGCCAGTTGCAATCCGTCGTCGCTGGCAAGCGGCATGCCTATGGCAGGCGGATCGGCCATCGGGCTGGCCGGATGCACGCCGCCGTTTGGTGCGGGGATGGGCACGCGCAGACGCGCCCGCAGGAAATCGCGATTCACCATGCCAGTCTACGCTCGGCCGGGCCCGCCCGCCTAGGCGCTCCCGTCTTGCCCCTCATCCGGCAGGTCGCCGAGCGGGAAGAAGCAGCCGCTGCTCCAGACGCCCAGCACGGAACGGCCGCACACCTCGCAGGGCTCGGCCAGCGCCACCAGCTCGTAATAGACGGCGCGGCCGATGCGCGCTTCCAACGGGAAACGCCCGGCGCCGTCGAGCACATGCACGTAGGGCGTCGGCTCAGACGTCACCAGATCGTAGGCCACCCGGATCGGGTGCTTCGGGCCCGCGGTAATCACCTGGTCGATGTTGGTGCGGAAGGTGAGCTCCTGGTCGAGCCCGACGCCCGACCAACCCAGCTCGACCGCCACGAAGGGCGCGTCCTCGACCGCGATCACGCCACGCTCGGCCGGGGTCTCCAGCAGGTATTGGCCCTCGGCGTCGCGCCGCAGCACGGTTGCGAACAGGCAGACCAGCTCCTTCCGCCCGATCAGGCTGCCACGATACAGCCACGCGCCGTCGCGCCGGATCACGAACGGCAGTTCCCCATGGTCAAACGGCCGGCGTGGCCCGTCGCCAGGGCCCTTCTGAATCAGATCGCTCACTTTGCGCACCCCAGGGAAGAGAATGCTTCCGCCCTGGACGTGGATATAGGTAGCATCCCCCCGGGTGTGAAAGTGGCCGCCGAGGGGTCGCAAGCCGACAAACGCGCACAATCTGCATTATCGCCCGCGCCGCCCCGACAGACGCCGCCTCAGCACACCCCTGTGCGCCACCAGCCGGACTTCGGACCACGTCGACCAGGATGAGATAAATGCCCGTTGCACCGACACCGTTCCAGCCCAACCCGCCGCTCCCCGGCCAGGCAACTGACGACCTGCTCGCCCAGATCGAGGCGCTGGGGCAGAAGGTGGCCGCCGCGCGCACCCAGATCGGGCGCGCCATCTATGGCCAGCCGGAGGTGGTGGACCAGACGCTGATCACCCTGCTGTCGGGCGGCCATGTGCTGCTGGTCGGCGTGCCCGGGCTGGGCAAGTCGAAGCTGGTGGAGACGCTGGCCGTCGTGATGGGGCTCGCGTCCAAGCGCGTGCAGTTCACCCCCGACCTGATGCCCGCCGACATCCTGGGCAGCGAGGTGCTGGACGAGGGCGAGGGCGGGCGGCGGCATTTCCGCTTCGTGCCCGGCCCGGTGTTCTGCCAGTTGCTGATGGCCGACGAGATCAACCGCGCCTCGCCGCGCACCCAGTCGGCGCTGCTCCAGGCTATGCAGGAACAACGGGTGGCAATCGGCGGCGTGGAACACCCCCTGCCGCGCCCGTTCCACGTGCTGGCAACGCAAAACCCGATCGAGCAGGAAGGCACCTACCCGCTGCCGGAAGCCCAGCTCGACCGGTTCCTGCTGGAAATCCAGGTGACCTACCCCGACCTTGCCGCCGAACGCGCCATGCTGATCGCCACCACCGGCGCCGCCGAGGACAAGCCGAGCCAGGCGCTAACGGCCGACGACCTGATGGCCGCACAGGCGCTGATCCGCCGCGTGCCGGTGGGGGAAACCGTGGTCGATGCCATCCTCAACCTGGTGCGCAGTGGCCGCCCGGAGTCGAGCGACGACGAAACCATCCGCCGTCACGTCGCCTGGGGCCCCGGACCGCGCGCCGCCCAGGCGCTGATGCTCGCCTGTCGCGCCCGCGCGCTGCTGGACAACCGGCTGGCGCCCAGTATCGACGACGTCGCAGCGCTGGCCCCGCCTGTACTGCGCCACCGCATGGCGCTGAACTTTTCGGCCCGCGCCGACGGCGTGGTGCTGGACACCGTGATCGGCAGGCTGGTGGAGCGGCTTGGGTGAGTTGGGCTTTGGGACAGCAAGGCCAGGGCTCTGCCCTGGACCCGGCAGGGGGCCGAGCCCCCTGCACCCTCATCCATTTCGCCTTTGGCGAGAGGGGCCAACCGTGCGGTTCGAACCGCACGGTTGGCCCCTCTCGCCGAAGGCGAAAAACGAAAGGAGTCCAGAGGCTCTGCCTCTGGTGGGGTCCAGGGGCAAAGCCCATGGCCTTGCTTGCTTCAGGCCCCAACTCCCCATGACCGTTTCCGCCAGGCGGGCCGAGGCGCTGGGGGCGCGATTGCCGCCGTTGCAGGTTGCGGCGGAGCGGGTGGCGGCGACGGTGGCGCAGGGGGTGCATGGCCGCCGGCGGGTCGGGCAGGGCGATTCGTTCTGGCAGTATCGGCCGTTTGTCGCCGGCGACGACGCCGCACGGATCGACTGGCGGCAATCGGCGCGGTCGGACCGGCATTATGTGCGCGAGACCGAGTGGGAGGCGGCGCAGACGGTGTGTTTGTGGCGCGACGGCTCGGCGAGCATGCGGTGGCGGTCGAAGGCCGGGCCGGTGGAAAAGGTCGAGCGGGCGGAGCCTTTGCTGCTGGCCCTGGCGGCGCTGTTGCTGCGCGGCGGCGAGCGGGTGCGGCTGATTGGCGGCGAGCCGCGCGGGTTGTCGGGGCGGGGCGGGTTGGATCGGCTGGCTGACCAGGTGGGGCGCCAGGCGGAGGGTGGCGGGATGCCGCCGGAGGCACCGGTGCCGCGGCATGGCCGCGTTGTGCTGATCGGCGACCTGTTGGCGCCGCTGGAGGAGATTCAACGCACCGTGGCGCGGCTGGCCAGCGTGCCGGTCAGCGGGCATCTGTTGCAGGTGCTGGATCCCGCGGAGGCAATGCTGCCCTATGAGGGCCGGGTCCGGTTCGAGGGGTTGGAGCACGAGGCGGACATGCTGATCCCGCGGGTGGAGGGGGTGCGCGCCGCCTATGCCGCGCGGCTGGCGGCACAACAGGCCGGGCTGGCGGCGATTGCCACGGCGGCGGGCTGGGGGTTTGCGGTGCATCGGACTGACCACCCGCCCGAGGCGGCGCTGCTGGGATTGTTCACGGCGCTCACGCCGCAGGTGGGGCGGCGATGATTTTCGCCGCGCCCTGGGTGTTGCTGGCGTTGGCGGCGCTGCCGCTGCTGTGGTGGCTGCTGCGGATCACGCCGCCGAGCCCGCGCACGGAATCGTTCCCGGCGATCCGGCTGCTGTTCGGCCTGACGGCGCCGGAGGAGACGCCGGCGCGCACGCCATGGTGGCTGCTGGCGCTGCGTATCGTCGCGGCGGGGCTGGTGATTCTGGGGCTGGCGCGGCCGGTGCTGGATGCCGGGGCGTCGCTGGCCGGGGATGGGCCGCTGGTGCTGGTGGTGGATGATGGCTGGGCGGCGGCACCCGACTGGTCGCGGCGGATCGCGGCGGCGAGCGGGGTGCTGGACCGGGCGGAGCGCGCGGGGCGCCTGGTGGCGCTGCTGACCACGGCGCCGGGCGAAACCGCGAGTGCCCCGGCGGCGACGCTGGCGATGCCGGTGGTTGAGATGCGGCCGCTGTTGGCGGCGTTGCGGCCGAAACCCTGGCCGGTGGACCGGGCGGCGAGTGCGGCCGCGCTGGGTCCCTGGGCCGGCAAGGGGGGTGCTGCCTATGTGGCCGACGGAATTTCGGGCGAGGGGTGGGAGCGGTTCGCGGCGGCGCTGGCGGCGATTGGGCCGGTGACGGTGCTGCGCGACGAGGTGCCGCCGGCGCGCCTGCTGCTGCCGCCGCGGGTGGAGGCCGACAAGCTGGTGGCGCGCGTGCAACAGGCGCCTCGCCCGCTGGCCGAGGAGATCGCGGTGCTGGCGCAGTCGGGCGACGGCCGCACCCTGGCGCGGGCCGTGGCGACGGTTCCGGCGGGGGCAGCGGAGAGCGAACTGACGTTCCTGCTGCCGCCGGAACTGCGCAACCGGCTGGCGCGGCTGGTGATCGAGGGGCCGCCCTCGGCCGGGGCGGTGGTGCTGCTCGACGAGCGATGGCGGCGGCGGCCGGTGGGGTTGCTGGCTGGCGATGCCGTGGCGGCGGGAATTCCGCTGACCGGGATGCTGTATTACCTGCGCCGGGCGCTGGACCCCTATGTGGA
>Ga0105044_10015972_pt1 | contig 10143 bp, 8 predicted proteins | sample MAT01_FD_78092 | JGI IMG/M metagenome (GOLD analysis project Ga0105044, IMG submission 78092) | Freshwater microbial communities from Lake Fryxell liftoff mats and glacier meltwater in Antarctica - MAT-01 | ecosystem: Environmental > Aquatic > Freshwater > Ice > Liftoff microbial mat | place...
GGTTAATTATACCTGAGTATGGCCGAAATATTCAAAAGCTCATTGAATATGCAATTAGTCTCGAGGATAGAGAAGAGCGTAATAAAATAGCCCGCGCCATTGTGAATGTGATGGGTCAACTCAACCCTCATTTGCGTGATATCACCGACTTTAAACACAAGCTGTGGGATCACTTGTTTATCATTTCCGATTTTAAACTGGATGTTGATTCACCTTATGAAAAACCTTCGGTGCTGACCTACAAAGTTAAGCCCAAAAGAATTACGTATCCCACTTCCGACATACGCTTTAGGCATTATGGAAGAATCATAGAACAAATGATTTTGGAAATAAAGGACATCGAAGATTCACCTGCAAAGGATCAAATGATAGTTAACATCGCCAATTTTATGAAGATGCTTTATGTAAACTGGAATAAGGATTCGGTGAGTGATGAAGTTATTTTTGAACATCTACGCATACTTTCTAAAGGACAACTGACCGTTAAAGATGATACACGTTTGGATCAGCCAATGGAGCTTCCTTCAAAAACACTTGTTAAAAAAGCACCAATACGCCAGCAGCGTACAAAAGCAAGAATGCCAAATAACGGAAATGGAAAAAATTTTAGAAAAGGCTGAGCAAAAATTTTATGGGAAATAGTTTTGAAGTAACAGGCGGACTCCGTTTAAAAGGTGAAATTGTACCTCAGGGTGCAAAAAATGAAGCTTTGCAAATTATTTGTGCAGTCTTATTAACCCCTTCGCCGGTAACCATCAGCAATATTCCTGATATTAGAGATGTGAACAAGCTTATTGAATTGCTTGCTAACATGGGAGTGCGGCTCACTCGTAAAGGAGAAGGAATTATTGAATTCCAGGCCGATAATATTAACATAAATTTTCTCGAAACAAAAGAATTTGCTCTACAGGCTGCTGCACTGAGAGGTTCCATCATGATTGTTGGACCCTTGTTGGCCAGATTCGGAAAAGCAAGTATACCAAAACCGGGTGGTGATAAAATCGGAAGACGAAGACTAGATACCCACTTCATAGGATTTATGAGCCTTGGAGCAAAATTCGATTTTGATTCTAAAGATGAATTTTATAAAGTAGAAGGCAAACCCCTGAAGGGAACTTTTATGCTTCTTGATGAAGCATCTGTAACAGGCACTGCAAATATTGTAATGGCAGCTGTAATGGCTCAGGGAACTACTACTATTTACAATGCAGCCTGCGAACCATACATCCAGCAGCTTTGTAAAATGCTTAATAGCATGGGCGCAAAAATTTCAGGAATTGGTTCTAATATGTTGTCAATTGAAGGTGTTGATGGTTTGGGAGGTTGTTCCCATAGAATGCTTCCCGACATGATCGAAATTGGAAGTTTTATTGGTCTTGCCGCTATGACAGGTTCTGAAATTACCATTAAAGATGCAGGGATCTCACATTTGGGAATCATACCAAGTGTTTTCCGCCGACTCGGAATTCAGATGGAATTTAGAGGTGACGATATTTATATTCCGGGGCAGGAACATTATGAAATAGATACTTTTATTGATGGCTCCATCCTTACCATTGCAGATGCAATTTGGCCCGGATTTACACCCGATTTATTAAGTGTGGTTTTAGTCACTGCTACACAGGCTAACGGTACTGTTTTGATACATCAGAAAATGTTTGAATCCAGACTGTTTTTTGTCGATAAACTAATTGACATGGGAGCGCAAATCATCCTCTGTGATCCGCATAGGGCAACCGTTATCGGCCTCAACCGAAAGCATGCCCTAAGAGGTATCCAAATGACCTCCCCCGACATCCGGGCGGGTGTGGCCCTGCTCATCGCAGCCCTGTCGGCTGAAGGCAAAAGCGTTATCCATAACATCGAACAAATCGACCGCGGATACCAGAAAATTGACGAACGGCTCAATAAAATTGGGGCAAAAATCAAACGGGTATAGTTTAATTCAAAAAGTGGTATTATATTTGTATTGTTCCAGACCTCAAACATCAATAAATAACTATGAAACGCCTAAAATTTATTCTACTGATTGCCGGTTTAGCTACCATGACTTTCGGGTTCATTTATCAAGCAGCCCCTCAGGGTACTAATATTGGTGATAAAGCTATTGATCTTGCTTTCACCAGTCCTGAAGGCAAAACTATTGCGCTTTCTTCTCTGAAAGGCAAAGTAGTTCTTCTCGATTTCTGGGCTTCCTGGTGCGGTCCATGCCGAATGGAAAACCCAAATATCGTAGCGGCATACAATAAATATAAAGATGTAAAATTCAAAGGCGCCAAAGGTTTTACCATTTACAGCGTTTCACTTGATCAAAATAAAGAAGCCTGGATGAAAGCCATTAAACAAGATAATCTCGGTTGGGCGTATCATGTTAGTGATTTGGGAGGATGGCAATCAAAACCTGCTCAAATTTACCGGGTTAACTCAATACCAGCCAGTTATCTAATCGATCATAACGGGGTAATTGTTGGTAAAAACCTTAGAGGTGCAGCTTTGGAAGAAGCTTTAGAGAAATTGAAGTAATACCCTTAAAAAATTAAATAGCGACAGATCTGCCAATGGTGGGTCTGTCGTTTTTATTTACTTTTGCCTGCCAATTTGTCCAGTATAGGGCCATGGCAAAGTATTTGAAAGCACCTTTCAATGAAAGTACGATTTAAATCACCCTTTAACAAGAAAAAAATGAATCAGGATAAAGATACTGTTCAGGGACACAATGACAATGAAGAGGTTACAGCTGCAGGAGAACCATTTTCACCCGAGATTTCAGCTGAAACCGGAAGTCTGGAAGCCGATTTAAATGGCGAGGATATTGACAAGTTAAAGGCCGATTTGGCAGAAATTAACGACAAATTTTTGCGGACCTATTCTGAATTTGACAATTATAAGAAAAGGACGCAGCGAGAGCGCATCGATTTGATTAAAACAGCCAATTCAGATGTAATTCTTGCCATGCTTCCCGTAATCGATGATTTTGAAAGAGCTTTCAAGGCTGCCGAAAAATTTAAAGAAGGGTCTCAGACTAGTGATGGATTCAATCTTATTTATCTTAAATTATTGAGCATTCTGGAGCAAAAGGGTCTTAAGAAAATGCATTCTGTTGGTGAAGAGTTTAATGTTGATTTGCATGATGCGATTACCAACGTTCCCGCTCCTTCTCCTGATATGGTTGGGAAAGTGATTGATGAAGCAGATTGCGGGTATTTTTTAAATGATAAAGTGATCCGACATGCGAAAGTGGTTGTAGGGAATTAATTGTTGAACAGGAATTCTGATTATGTCAAAAAGAGATTATTACGAAATTTTAGGAGTAGGTCGCGATGCTGCCGAAGGTGATATTAAAAAGGCCTATCGGCAGATGGCATTAAAATACCATCCCGATAAAAATCCGGGCAATAAAGAAGCTGAAGATAAATTTAAAGAAGCCGCCGAAGCCTATGAAATATTAAGCGATGGTGATAAACGCCGTCGCTATGATCAGTTTGGACATCAAGGTGTAGGCGGTGCCGGAGGCCATGGCGGTAATGGAATGAATATGGATGACATCTTCAGTCAGTTTGGAGATATTTTTGGCGGCCACAATCCCTTTGAAAGTTTTTTTGGAGGTGGGAACGGCGGAAGCAGAAGGCATGTGAACAGAGGTAGTAATTTACGTATCAAAGTAAAATTATCACTCTCTGAAATTGCCAATGGTGTTGAGAAAAAAATTAAAGTTAATAAAACAATTCCTTGCGCTGCATGTACAGGTACGGGAGCTCAAAATGGTTCTGCTTTTTCGAAGTGTGGAACGTGTAACGGTGCCGGACAAGTGCGAAGAGTTACCAATACTATTTTAGGGCAAATGCAAACCACTTCAACCTGTCCAACATGTCAGGGCGAAGGACAAACAATTACTAATAAATGTAAGAGTTGTCACGGACACGGGACCATGCCCGGTGAAGAAGTTATCTCAATTAACATTCCTCCGGGAGTTGGCGAAGGAATGCAGGTAACTGTATCGGGCAAAGGGAATGCCGCTGAACGCGGAGGAGTTCCCGGTGATCTTTTAATTGTTATTGAAGAACAAGAAGATTTAAATCTTAAACGTGATGGGAACAATTTGCACCATGATTTATATATCAGCATCCCCGATGCAGCCTTAGGAATCACTTTGGAAGTTCCCACTATCGATGGCAAAGCAAAAATTAAAATTGAGCCGGGTACTCAAGGTGGAAGAGTACTTCGTTTAAAAGGAAAAGGTATCCCGCAACTAAACAGTAATTTCAGAGGTGATTTGCTAATCAATATAAATGTATGGACACCTCAGAGTTTAACCTCTGATGAGAAAAAAATACTCGAAAAATTAAAAACCGCCCACAACTTCACCCCACATCCAGGCAAAGGTGATAAAAGCTTTTTTGAGAAAATGAAGGAGTATTTTAATTGATGTGGTGATTTGGTCCGTATTAGCGAACTTTATTTTAGTATACTATTAATTTAGAAAAATTAAGTAGATGCTTATTGCGATCTGAAATTCTTAAAAAAAATTAAAATCATAATAAAAAAACACTACCTCACCACAATCTTCAACACCTCACTTTTCCCATCACTCTCCAAATTCAAGAAATACATTCCTGATGCAAATTCATTGACATAAAAATTAAATTCATTTCCTGTAAATTCATTTTTGTAAACAATTCTTCCTGCAACATCAGTAAGAATTAATTTGTGCAAACCGGTTGAAGTGGAACGAATAGTTATTTTTTCACTGGATGGATTGGGGTAGACTGTAAAGAAATTATTCGATATTTCGTTTATTCCGTTTGGCGCCACCACAGTATTTAAGGTGGTATTAGTAATCACCGGCGCATTGAAATCAAAATAAATAGCAGCTGTATTTTCGATGGTCGCTCCGATCGGCAAACCTGCATCTATTTTAACTTTGTACTGCACGTAGCCATGACTGTTAGGTTCGTTGTTGGTGGAGTCAGGCAGGTTGATGTTAGGGAAACTAAATATTACTACGTTACCATTAACCTGTATAAATGGATCATGACTGGAACCCAAATATGCAAATGTTGCTTCTTGTATATTAGCATCCAATGTATCAGTAATAACAATGTGCTGAGCCGGTGCGTTACCTGTATTTTGGAAATTAATTGTATAAGTTAACCACTCTTGTCCTTGTAAAATATCCCCAATTGGATTTACTTCTTTATTATTTGGATCAAAACTGTTAACAACCGCAAAGCAATGTGAAAGACTATTGTTTGCGGTGTTGTTATCACCTGATATGGACGGAGTGACCGTTACATTGAAGCAAACTTGTTGTCCTAAGGTTGCTGTAGTATCGGTATACATAAAAAATTTGAAGTCACTCGATAAATTATTATTTCCGAAATCGGAAATATTATAAGTTAACGTATTAGGAGTAACATTTGGAATTAAACTACCTGGAAAATTTCCTGCAAATTGGACTGGTCCACTATAATCTATTACTACTGTACCACTTATTCCTGATGAACAATTCAAATTATACAATTTGGTAATATCACCTGCTTTCGTAATCACAATTGATGTATCACCCGGAGAAAATCTTGGTAAATTCTGAACAACAGTGACCACACCGATATCAAAACCTGGTTTGCATTGAAGTCCGAAATCCATACCATAATCAAGGGAATCAGATGCGGTTAAAACTGAATTGTGAAATCCGCCTGAAGGGCAAGCAATAAAGTAGGGTGCTTCAACAGTATCTAATGTATAATCATAGGTACCTAATTCAGTATCTAACGAAAACAGGCCGGTATGACTTGTATAACCTTGTTGTATTAAATTTCCACCTTGAAAAACATTTATTTTTAAACCCTGTATAGATGCCTCACCGAGATCAACAAAGCAATTTTGGTTAATGTCGAAAAATACATGACCGGTAATATTGTAATAAAAATCGCAGTTAATTGCATTAAACAAATTACAAATCGGAAGATTAGTATGGTCGGGAGAGCTAATTTGAACATTACCATAATTTGGAATGCATTGAATTCCAGTATTTGTAAAAACAAGAGTATTTATAGTTTTTATTTCAGGTAAACAATGTAAGTTGGTATTATCTTGCAAGTAGCAACTAAGCATTGATCGGGAAAGTTTGGTATATAACTAATTTGGTTATTATAGCAACCGAAAATTTTCAAGGAGTTTGGCAATATTGGTAAAGAAGTTAAATTATTATTTCCACACCAAAAATTAGTTAATGCCTGAGGAAGGATAGGTAAACTACTAAGTTGATTCTCTTCGCAATCTAATCTAACTAACGTATTCGGTAATGCAGGAAGTACAGTAAGTTGATTTGTCATACAATATAACTCCACTAAAAAATTGGGCAATGGTGGTAAGGAAGTGAGTTGATTTTCATCACAAGAAAGTGTAGTCAAAGTTAAAGGTAATGCAGGGAGAGTAGTGAGTTGATTTTTTGAGCAATTGAGAGTAATCAAAGTTCCAGGTAATGACGTTAAGGATGTGAGTTGATTATTCTCGCAACTAAGGACTTTCAAATAAGAGGGTAAAGTTGGTAGATTGGTAAGTTGATTATCTTGGCAATTTATAACTGCCAGCGTATCAAAATATTGAATACCATCTAGGTTTGCTATATTGTTGGCATTACAATTAAGATAAATTGCACTAATTATCCCGTTGCAAGTTGTATCCATACGATTCCCATTCATGCAAGTCGGGTAATTTGTTTGAAGAAAGGTAACAAAACTTGAATCAGGAATAGTCACCCATTGGGCTTTCAAATCTCTACAACAAATAATCTCAAAAACAACTAAAATGGAAAATCAGTAAATATTTTTTCATAAATATATGATTATGGGTTTCAAATGTAGTAGTTCTCAATCGAATTTCTATCCATCAAAAACCTGATTTTGAGAAAAATTTTCATTGATGTTTCCAAAGTTAATTTTTGAAAGTTAAGTTTCGATACCTTCTTTCTTTTACTTCATAAAACATTGAAATAGAAATAGATAAGATTCGTAAGTGACAATTCCATTCCATTCACTAATTTTACCGCTTCATCTAAGAAAATATGATTTTAAACATTCAGCACGTCACCAAGCAATACGCTACACACAAGGCACTTGATGATGTTTCTATGGACATACCTCAGGGAAGCGTATTCGGTTTGCTTGGTCCCAATGGAGCAGGCAAAACCTCACTTATTCGTATCATCAACCAGATTACAGCTCCCGACAAGGGAGAGATTTTGTTTATGGGCGAAAAATTGCGCCAGAAGCACATTGGAATGATTGGTTATCTTCCCGAAGAAAGAGGTTTATATAAGAAGATGGAGGTTGGAGAGCAGGCATTATATCTGGCTCAACTAAAAGGAATGAGTCGTCAGGAAGCTGTGCTACGCCTTCGCAAATGGTTCGAGCTTTTTGAATTGCAAGGTTGGTGGAGGAAAAAAGTAGAAGAGCTTAGTAAAGGAATGCAGCAAAAAGTTCAATTCATCATCACAGTTTTGCACGAACCTAAATTGTTGATTCTCGATGAACCTTTTACAGGTTTCGATCCTATAAATGCCAATTTAATTAAAGATGAATTGATAAAACTTCGTGATAAAGGCACTACAATAATTTTGTCTACTCACCGAATGGAATCGGTGGAAGAACTTTGCAGCCATATTGCATTGATCAATCGCTCAAATAAAATACTTGATGGTGCAGTGCCAGACATCCGCAAAAATTTTAAATCGGAAAAGTATGAAATCGAATATAAGGGCAACGGAATTGCTTTTGCAAATGCCTTATGGGCTGGATTCGAGCTTTTGTCGCATGATCCCCATGGCGACATGATGAGAGCAGTTATAAAAATGGGTGAAGGTGCAAAAACAAACGACCTTTTAGCTGCACTCATTCCTCATGTTGAAGTTCATTCCTTCAAGGAAATTGTTCCCGGAATGAATGATATTTTTATTTCACTAGTTCAGGAAAGTAATAATTTGCAACCATCTACACTATGAGCACTATCTCTCTAATTATAAAACGCGAATATTTAACCAGAGTTCGAAAAAAGTCATTTATCATCATGACCATTCTGGGGCCAATTTTGATGGCTTCACTTTTTATTGTTCCTGTGCTGATGGCGAAGTACGACGATAATGAAGTTACTAAAGTGCAGGTGATAGATGAATCGGGTTTATTTAAAGATAAACTTTCCGATTCGGAAAGTATGCAGTTTGTGATGGATACTATTTCACTGCCTGTAGCAAAAACAATTTTTGATTCCGAAAAGTACACAGCAATTCTGTACATCCCGGGAAATGTAATTAACAATACCAATTCGATTATGCTTTTCTCATCGAAACAGGCAAATTTGAATCTGGTAACTTCGATTGAGCGAACCATTCAAAAAGAAATTGAAACCATGAAGCTGAAAGGTCATGGCATCACGCAGGAGACACTCGAACAAATTAAAACCAGAGTTAGAATTAATACCCGCAAACTTACCGAAGCAGGTGAGGAAGAGAGTAGCGCAGGTTTAACAACTGCCGTTGGAATGATAGGAGGATTGTTAATTTATATGTTTATTTTTCTGTATGGTGCTCAGGTGATGCGTGGTGTAATTGAAGAAAAAACTAGTCGAATTGTTGAAGTAATTATTTCTTCTGTTAGACCGTTTCAACTGATGATGGGTAAAATTATTGGTATTGCCTTGGTAGGATTAACACAATTTTTACTCTGGATCGTTTTAACAATTGGTATTTCGTCTTTGGTCACCAGTTTATTTGTCGATAAGGATCAACTCAAAGATCAAATGTCGCAGCGTCAGTCTCCATTAGGTACTCCTTTACCCGAAGGAGTGGAAGATGGTGCCACAGAGATGGAAGCCGGAGGTGTTTCTGAATTAATGAATTCAATGGAATCAATTAATTTTCCTTTACTTATAGGTGCATTTCTATTTTATTTCTTAGGGGGTTATCTGCTTTACGGAGCTCTCTTCGCTGCTATTGGAGCGGCTGTTGATGGCGAAGCAGACACCCAGCAATTTATGTTGCCTATCACTATACCACTCATTCTTTCTTTCGTAGTCGCGCAAAGCATCTTGCAAAACCCTGAAAGCAAAGTTGGCTTCTGGTTTTCTATGATTCCCTTTACATCTCCGGTGGTGATGATGGTGCGTATTCCATTCGGAGTAGAACCGTGGGAATTAATATTGTCGATGGCGTGCCTGGTAATAGGATTTATTTTCACCACGTGGCTCGCCGGAAGAATTTACCGTACCGGAATTTTAATGTATGGAAAAAAAGTGAGCTGGAGAGAATTGGGGAAATGGTTGTTCTATAAAGAATAATAACGTAACGAATTACGAATCGGCTTCGCCGTACGAATCTACGAATCTACGAATCGGCTTCACCTTTTGAATGTAAAAATTGGCTTCGCTGTACGAATTTAAGTTTTCTTGCGAAATTCCTGCCTTCAGTATGAATTACGGGTCGGATTCTTTTTAAAGTTGGTATGAACTTAATATATTAACCCGATTTTCATCTGGGCTTTGCGATTGAATTTTAAAAAAAAATTATAATTATTCGAGCTAACACAGCAATGCCTTTAAGGCATTATGTTAGAATTTTTCGCTTATTTATGGAAAAGCATTCGTAAATTCGTAGATTCGTACCCGTAGGGATTCGTAATTCGTTACATTCGTAGATTCGTACCCGAAGGGATTCGTAATTCGTTATGTCTGTTGTGTTAGCTGTTATTGATTTGGGAACAAATACTTTTCATCTGCTTATTGCGGAAGTAGATAATAGTGGCTCATGGAAAAAAGTGTTGAAAGAGCGAATTACGGTTAAACTTGGGCAAGGTGGTATTGATAGAAATATTATTGCTCCGGCTCCTTACAAACGTGGAATTAAAGCGATAGAAAAATTCCACATTGAATTAAAAAGACTTCGTATCAAGAAAATTGTAGCCATTGGAACTGCCGCTCTTAGAAATGCTGATAATGGTGTTGCATTCAGGAACGAAATAAAGAAAAAAACAGGAATTGATATTACCTTTATTTCCGGCAGTGAAGAAGCAACTTTAATTTATTTGGGAGTGAAACAAGCACTCCCAAATTGGGATGATGTTAAACTGGTGATGGATATTGGTGGTGGAA
>Ga0105044_10015974_pt1 | contig 10141 bp, 13 predicted proteins | sample MAT01_FD_78092 | JGI IMG/M metagenome (GOLD analysis project Ga0105044, IMG submission 78092) | Freshwater microbial communities from Lake Fryxell liftoff mats and glacier meltwater in Antarctica - MAT-01 | ecosystem: Environmental > Aquatic > Freshwater > Ice > Liftoff microbial mat | place...
CACCCGGGTGAGCGACCTGTCGCCCCTCGGCGGTTCCCCCATCCGCGAACTCGTGCTCGAAGGCTGTCGCAGCGTCACCGACCTCACGCCGCTCGCCCAGTGCGAAAAGCTCGAGACGCTGATCGTGCCCTCGCAAGTCCGCGACCTGGAGTTTCTCCGCGGCAAACCCGGCCTCATGATCCTCGGCACCAGCCGCCCGGGCCGACCGGCCGAGACCTTCTGGCAGGAGTATGATGCCCGGCGGGCGGTGAAGTAGGCGCCGCTTTACAAGGCGGCCGCGCGATTGATCTCGGCGAGCTTGGTTTCGAGCTTTTCGAGCAGATGCTCGGCTTGCTCCCGGGCGCGCCGTTCCTCCATCAGCGCCTCTTCGAGATCGCGGATGCGCTGCTGGAGATTCACGCGGATGCTCGTGCGCACGGGGCGCGAATCGTCCACCGGCTCCTCGACGATCCGCAGCTCGGGAAAATCCTTCACCTGGACGATGCTGCCGTCGCGGCAGTTGGTGATCGGCGTCTCGCTCGTGATCTCTGCGGCGACCAGAAATTCGCGCACCGCGCCGAGCGTGGTGGGCCCGTAGAATTGGTCCGGGCTCACTTCGACGAGAAAGTCCATGCCCAGCTCCGGCACCATCGGCGCCTTCACCCAGGTGCGGGCGTCTTGCGAGACCTTGTCGAGCGGCGAGACCTGAGCGTCCGTCGCCCAGTCCCGGAGCTGGTCAAAGGTCACCGGCCCGAAGAGAGAGCCGTCGTCATTCTTCAGCAGGAACCATTTTTGCGAGTCGTCCATTTAGGGGGTGTCCTTTTTTTCTGCGGGTTGTTCCGGGGTTTTGTCGGAGGTGGGGATGAGGATGCTTTGGCCGATCTGGAGTTTCGCCGGGTTCACGCTCCTGTTGGCCTTTTGCAATTCGTTGAGCGGCACGTTGTAGTGCTTCGCAATGGTCGTCAAATTGTCCCCCTTGACGATGATGTGCCGCTTGCCTTCCTCGACCGGCGCGGCCTTTTCCACGGGCTCGGCGCGCGGCGCCTCCAGGGGAGCCTCCGCGGTGGGCACGGCGCCGAAGCGGCCGCCGAGATACTGGTTGAGCCGCGCGACCTGGCCGGTGAGCGCCTCGATCTGCCGGGCCTGCTGCTCGACGAGCGCGCGCACTTCCTGCAATTGCTGGAGCACCTGTTTTTCTTCGGCGCACCGAGCCGCTGGGGCGAGTGCGAGGAGGACGGCGATGGAGAAAAATCCGATCAAGCGAATCATGCCTCACCCTTTGTCATTTTCCTCTCGCGGTGGCAAGGGCCGGCCTTGCGTTTTGCACGCTCGCTCCTAAAGTCCGGCCATGCCTGAAAGGACGCAAAAACCTCCGAGCCCCGCTCCGTGGGGGCCGCAACAAGGCGACGGTGGCGGCCCGAAAGCGCCCGACGTCAGCAAGCCCGACACCAAGGATCTCCTCCAGCGCATGCGGCGGGTGGACCCGAACCAATCCAAGCGCTATCGGCAGCGCACCGGCGAATGATCGGGCGGTCGGACGATCGCCCGGCTGGGGCGATCGAGGATTTCACCGCCGTCTTGCAGCGGCACGGTGCGCTCCCGGCGGCGGCGGTGCCCGCCGCGGCGGGCGGGCTCCCGGCACAGCTCGTCCCCGTCCACAGCACCACCATCCTCGCCTTCAAGTTTGCCGATGGCGTGCTCGTCGCCGGCGACCGCCGCGCCACCGCGGGCAACATGCTCGTCTATGATCGTGCGGACAAAGTGCTCGAGATCGACAAATTTTCCCTGATGGCGATCGCGGGAGTGCCGGGCACGGCTTGGGAGATGGCGCGCGTGCTCGAGCACTCGTTTCAGTTTTACCGCCGCAGCCAGCTCCAGGAAATGAGCCTCGATGGCAAGGTGCGCGCCCTCTCCAAGCTCCTGCGGGACAATCTCGGCGCCGTGCTTCAGGGCATCGGCGTGGTCGTCCCGATCTTTGCGACCTACGATCACGAGGCGGATGTGCCGCGCCTGTACTTCTACGACGCGATGGGCGCGCAATTCGAAGCGGCGGACTATGCGGCCACCGGCTCCGGGTCGCCCGCCGTGCGCAGCGTGCTGCATTACGAAAACACCTGGGGCCGGCGCCCGCTCCGCAAGCTGCGCTCCAAGGAAGCCGTGCTCCTCGCCCTGCGCGCCCTGGAGACCGCGGCCTCCAGCGACACGGCCACCGGCGGCGTGGACCGGCGGGCGGAGGTCTTCCCGATCGTGAAAATCGTCTCGGGGGAGGGCATCGAGACGCTTTCCGAGCCGGACCTCGCCAAAATCTTCAAGGCGAAACTCGCCTAACCGCCCTCCTGCACATGATCGAAGAACCGTATCGCTGGGTCGAAGCCATCGCGAACCGGCGCGAATACATCGAGAGCCAGCTCGCCGGCGGCAGCCCGATCGTCGCGCTGACCTTTCGCGAGGGCATCCTGCTCTTCACGATGAGCCGCGAGCGGCAGAAGATTTTTGAAATCTACGACCGCATCGGCCTCGGAGCCATCGGGCACCCGGGCGATCTCGAGCGGCTGCGCATGACCTCCATCGAGCTCGCCAGCACCGAGGGCTTTGCGCGGTCGGCTCACGATGTCTCCCTGCGCCGCCTCGCCACCTACTCGCTCAGCCCCGCCCTAAAGGCCGCCTTCGAGCAGATCTACGGCCCGCCTTATCTCTCGCGGCTGCTCTTTGCCGAACTCGGCCGGGCCGGCGCGCCAAATCTCTTTCTGCGCCTCGACTACGACGGTTCGCTGCACACCAATGGCGGTGCTTTTGGGCGCGCCTTTGAGGAGTTTGGGGTCATCGCGGGTCACCCCGCCGCCACCGAACGGATGCAGGAGTTCCTCCGTGGAAAAAAGCACGTGCATGCGGATTTGGGCGCGGCATTGGCGCTCGCCGCCGACGCCTGGGCACTCGGCCACATGACCCCGGATGGCGATGCGGGCAAGGAAGTGCCGCCGCATGCCGACATCGTCCGCCATCGGGACGAGTTGATGGAAGACGCCGCCTTTGAAGTGGCCGTGCTCGAGAAGGAGCACCCCGTCCCGCAGACCTGGCGGAGCATCCCCGACGCTGAAGTGCGCGCGCATTTCCGGGGCAAATAGCGCGACCGATCGTGGGGTCGCCGCAGCCCGGCCAGCCGGCGGAAGGTCGTCTCGTGAAATCCTCCCGGAAACAAGCAGTTGGCAGCCTCCCGACGGTATGTCAGGCTCCACTCATGAGAAAAGCCATGCCGTGCGTGGGTCTCATCGTCATCGCCGGCAGCCTCACCATGATCGTCGCACCAGACGACGAAAACGCGGCCGAACCTGTGCCGGTCTCCGTGACCGAGGTTTTGCCGACCGTGGTCATCGATCCCGGCCACGGCGGTCGGGACGATGGCGCCCGCAACGGCTGGCTGGTGGAAAAGCACCTCACCCTCGATGTCGCGCTCCGGCTCGAAAAGGTGCTCCAGGAGATCGGCTTCCCGACCCTGCTCACCCGGCGCGACGACCGCTATCTCCGGCTCTCGGAGCGGACCACGATGGCCAATCAGGTTACGAACTCGCTCTTCGTGAGCCTGCATTTCAACCACGCCCGCGGTACGGAATCGACCGGCCTCGAAACCTTTTTTGCCTCGGAGAAGCTCGAGGAGGAACCGCCCTGGGCCTGGACCGGATTTTTCAATCCACCGCTGCCCACCCGGCGGGACAACGGCGAAATCCTCGCCGCGTGCATCCAGACCGCCCTGGTGAAGCGCACCCAGGGCGAGAACCGCGGCATCCGGGGACGGCCCTTTTACGTCACTCGCCACACCCGTGCTCCCGCCGTGCTCGTCGAGTGCGGGTTCATCAACAACCCGATGGAATCGCGGATGATCGCGAATGCCGGCTACCGGGATCTGCTCGCGCGTTCCATCGCCGAGGGCCTCGCCAGTTTCCACAAGTCGCGCCCGCGCCCCGCCCCCGAACCTGCGCTGCCCATCGGCGCGCAGTGAAGGCAGCGTCGCGGCGTCGAATGTCTGCCGGGTCGCTGCGTCCAAGCCTGCGCCATTTGAAGCTATGAAAGCCTTCTTCCTGCTCCTCGCTCTCTCGCTGCTCAGCCTGCCGCTCCGGGCCGACGACCGCATCCGCGAGGCGCAGGAGGAGTTGAAGCGGCAGGGCTTCTACTATGGCGAGGCCGATGGGACGATCGGCGCCGAGACGTCCGCCGCCATCCGCCGCTTCCAGATCCGCAATGGCCTCGAGGTCACCGGGCAGCTCAATCAGCGGACCTCGGACGCGCTCGATTCCAGCCAGACTTCTCGCGAGTTGGACGAGACGCCGCCGGTCGATCCACCCGCGCCCGCGCCCAGCGCTCCACCCCCGCCGCCGCCGCCGCCCGCTCGTCCGCCCGCTCGTCCGCCCGCTCGTCCGCCCGCTCGTCCGCCCGCTCGTCCGCCCGATGGGCCCGTGAACCTCCGGCGCGACGCCACCGTCGAGGAGGACGACCGCACCTTTCTGAAGCACGAAGAGCTGAGACGCTCGCGGCCGGGCGATGAACGGCCGTCGCCCAGGCCGTCGCCGTCGCGTTCGATCCCGTCCGCCGGGCTCGCGGGCTACTTTGCCCAGACGCCCTACGCCACCGCGCCCCGCGAGGTGCAGGAGCAGACGCTCCGCCGTGCGCAGGCCCTGCTCGCGCAGCGCGGCTACTATCGCGATGCGATCGATGGCGACCCGGGCTCGGCCACGGAAGAAGCCGTGCTCACCTTGCAGCGCAGCCGGCGTCTGCCGCTCAGCGGCCGCCTCGATCTCGCCACGCTCTCCGAACTCCGGCTGCTCCCGGGGCGCACGCCGATCAAGCCCTTCCAAGCTCCCTTGAGCGGTCAGCGCGTCTATCGCGGGGTGATCGTGGAGTAGTTCGGCGGGTCGCCCAGGGCCGCGCATTTGCCCGGCCCGCGGAAAGAACGCGCTTCCCGCTTTCCGTCGCTCGCCGCTATCCTCCGGCCCGTATGAGCGACCTCCTTTTCCACGTCCAGCAAGCCGTCCGCGACGGCCATCTCCTCGAGAGCAGCGCCCGCAATATCGAGCAACTGCTCGCCCGCGCGAGTGCGCCGCTTTTCGAGCACAGCATCGCGGAACTCGTCGGAAAGGCCGCCTGGGCCGAGTTGAACGATCGCTTTTACAAGACCCTGGCCTTCGGCACCGGCGGTCTGCGCGGACGCACCATCGGAAAAATCGTCACCGCTGCCGAACAGGGCGCGCCGCAGCCGCTCGGGCAGCCGGAGCATCCGTGCGTCGGCACGAATGCGATGAACTTCTACAACATCAGCCGCGCCACCCAGGGCCTCGTCGCTTATGCCAAAGAGTGGTTTGCAAAAAGCGGATCGCCGGGCCGGCCGAAGATCGTCATCGCGCATGACACCCGGCATTTCTCCCGCGCCTTTGCCGAACTCGCCGCGCGCGTCGCCGTGGAGAATGGCTGTGACGCCGCGCTCTTCGAGGGCCCGCGCTCCACGCCGCAGCTTTCCTTTGCCGTGCGCCAGCTCGACGCGACCGCCGGCATCGTCGTCACCGCGAGCCACAATCCGCCGCACGACAACGGCTACAAAGTGTACTTCGCCGACGGCGCCCAGGTCGTCGAGCCGCACGCCGGCGGCATCATCGCCCGAGTGAACGCCATCGAGAGCGACACCTACGCGCCCGTGCCCGAGGCGCAGCGCGGCACGCTCGTCGCCCTCGGCCAAGAAATCGACGAGGCCTACATGGCGCGGCTCGACACGCTCGTGCTCGACCGCCCGATGGTCGCCGCCGCCGCGCAGGCCGGGCTCAAAATTGTCTTCACCTCGATCCACGGCGTCGGCGGCGTGATCACGCGCCCGATGCTCGACCGCCTCGGCTTCCGCTACCTCACCGTGCCGGAGCAGGACGCCTTCGACGGACGCTTCCCGACGGTGAAATCGCCGAACCCGGAGAACGCCGAAGCGCTCACCCTGGCCATGACGCTGGCGCGAAAAGAGCACGCCGACCTCGTGGTCGCCACCGATCCCGACGCGGATCGCATGGGCGTCGCCGTGCGCAATCGCGCGGGTGAACTCGAGCTGCTCACCGGCAATCAGATCGGTTCGATGATGGTCGCCTATCGGGTGCGCAAGCTCCTCGAACTCGGCGTCATCACCCCGAAGAACGCCAGCCGCGCCGTGATCATCAAGACCTTCGTCACCACTGACCTGCAAAATGCCATCGCCGAAAAACACGGCCTGCGCTGCGTCGAGACGCTCACCGGCTTCAAATACAACGGCGAAAAGCTGGAGAAATACGAACGCGCCCTCGGCCTCGGCACCCACGCCTATCGCGCGCTCTCGGAAGCGGAATCGCGCCGGCTGCGGCTCGAGCAGTCCGCGTGTTACATCGCCGGCGGCGAAGAAAGCTACGGCTACAGCGCTGCGGATTTTGTGCGCGACAAGGATGGCAACGCCTCCGTGGTCGTCTTTGCCGAGATCGCCGCCTACGCGAAAGCCCGCGGCCTCACGCTGCCCGAGTATCTCGACGAAATCTTCGCCGACTACGGCGTGTACCTGGAAAAGAACGGCAGCCTGGTCTTCGAGGGCGCCGAGGGTGCGGCGAAGATCGCCCGGCTCGCCGCCAGCTACGCCGAGCAGCCACCGCGCGATGTGAATGGCGTCGCCGTCGCCTCCACGCGCAACTTTGCCGTCGAAGACATCCGCGACGTGGAAGGCGATCTCATCCCCAAGGAAAAGATGCTCATCTTCTCGCTCGCCGATGGCCGCCGCGTCGCCGTCCGTCCCTCGGGCACCGAGCCCAAGATCAAATTCTACATGTTCGCCCGCCGCACCCCCGAGGCGGGAAAGACGAGGACCACTGCGGAGATCGGAGCCATCAAGCAAGAGATCACCGCCTCGCTCGAAGCGCTCTGGGCGTGGGTGCAAAAAGATGTCGAGGCGCGGCTGAGTTAGCCCCATCGAGCGCGGAGAGGAGGGGAAGAAGCTCCGCCCGCACCGTTATGGACTTGAGAAGTCGCATCCGCCTCCCGCTCCTCGCGGATGCACTGGCTGGCCGAGGCGAAGCTTCCAAGACCCACCCTTGAGCTTCGCTGGAATCGCTGACACGCTAACCACATGAACGAGCGCATTTCGATTCATCCCAAGGTGTGCCACGGACAGGCCTGCGTTGCCGGCACGCGCATTCCCGTCCATCAGATCGTGCGGATGTTTGCCCAAGGCGATGGGATCGACGAACTCTTGCGCGCTTACCCTTCGCTCCAACGCGAGGACATCCTGGCCAGCCTCGACTACGCGGCGTCCCTCGCGGAAGAGCACGTCACGCCTCTCGATGAAGTGATCGTCGGCAAGTGAAGATCCTCGTGGACGAAAATATCCCCAACGTCACGGTCGATGCGCTGGAGATGGACGGGCGCTTCTTGCGCGTCATACTGCTGGCTGATCGCGGGACCGTGCATAACGCCTTCTTCGACCGCTCCTTCAAGCCATGAAAGTCCAATACTTCTGCGGCACAGACACTCTGTACATCGAGTTCCGCGCCGCAGATGTCGCCGAGACTCGCGATCTCGACGAGAACACGATCCTCGATCTCGATGCCGCCGGACAGGTCTGCGGGATCACCGTCGAGCACGCGAAGGAACGTGCGGAGTTGCCGAAATTCTCCTACGAACAGGCGGCGTAGCAGTCCCTGCCTTGCGCGCTTCGCTCGCCGAACTAACGTCGTCTCTATGTCGATCGGTGAATTGATCCCAGCCCTCCACTCGCTGCCAGACGCGGACAAACTTCGGCTGATCCGAATCCTGGCGGAAGACCTCACGCAGTCGCCGGATGCCGCACTCGCGCAGGTCGCCGACGATCTGCCGGTGTGGACTCCGCTGGGTGCCTGCGTTGCGGCCGAGACGCTGCACGCTTTTCTGGAGGAGCAAAAGCTCCGGCCCACGGACTCGGTTTAACGTCATGCGTTTCGATTTTTCTTCCGCCTCCGGTGCGCGCGCCGTCACCAGCCTGCCCATGCTGCCGCTTTCCCTCTGCCATCGCGGTGGTCCCCGGTTGGCGGTGGAGGGCCTGCTCGACACCGGCGCTTCCGTGAATGTGCTGCCGCATCGTCTGGGTCTGCAACTCGGTGCAAGCTGGTCCGAGCGCGCTCCTGTGGTGCGGTTGACTGGCAACCTTTCCCGCTTTGAAGCCCGCGCGCTGCTGGTCCTCGGGCAAGTCGCCGACTTTCCACCGGTGCCGTCGGCCTTTGCGTGGAGCCAGGCGGAGGAAGTCCCGCTCCTGCTCGGGCAGGTGAACTTCTTTGCCGACTTCGATGTTTGTTTCTACCGATCGCAGTTTGCTTTCGACATTCGCCCCAGGAGCGGCACCAATTCCCCATGAGCAGCAATGACTTCAATCTCGATGGCGCGGAGATTTCCGTGCTCAAGGCGCTCGGCCTCGGTGGCGGTGAAGTCTCTGGCGAGGACCTCATCAAGCGGGTGCAGGATCTCGAACCGGCGGAACTCATCGACGCGCTCAAGGGCTTGATCGGGCAGGGCTTCGTGGATGTGGACAAGGACGGATTTTACAGTGCCGAGGACATGGGGCCACTGCACTTCATGGTAAACAGCGGCTACAGCAAGGATCTCAAGGACGCGCTCAATCCCAAGCCCGAGGCGCCGAAGAGCCGGCGTGTGCGGCGCGAGTAAGAATTGCGGATTTCGGATTGCGGATTGCGGAGCGATCCGCCACGAGCACGGCGTTGAACGCTGAACCCTCCGCAATCCGGCACTGGCCCTGGCTCGCGGCGATCGCGAGCGGAGGCCTGCTGGCGTGGAGTTTTCCGCCTGCGGATCAAGGCTGGCTCGCGTGGTTCGCGCTGACCCCGTTGGTTTGTGCGGTGTGGTTCGGTGGCGAGCCTTTGGCGTTTGGCGTTTGGCGTTTGAAGTTTGGCGTTCCCGCCGATCGCTCCGGGACGGTGGAAACGCCAAACGCCAAAGGTCTTCGCTCTGCCGCCCTTGGCTACGTCGCCGGCCTCACCTTTTTCACCGCCACCTTTGGCTGGCTCGGGGAACTCGCCCCGCTCTTCGCCAATCCGTGGTTGCGCGCTCTCCCGCTCCTGCTCGCGCTCTACCTGGGGCTGTATCTGGCCTTTTGGGCGTGGTTCCTCGCCTGGATCAAGCCGCCGGATTTTCTCCGCCCGGGCCGCAATCTCGCGTGTGGCGCGCTCGTCGCGGCGGCCTGGGTGGCGCAGGAGTGGGTCCGCGGCTGGCTCTTCAGCGGCTTTGGCTGGAATGCCCTGGGCGTCGCCCTGCACGGCGATCTGGCGATGATCCAGATCGTCGCCTTCACGGGCGTGCCCGGGCTCTCGTGGCTCGTCGCCTTTGGGAATGCGATGGCCGTGCTCGTGGTGCGCCGGCTCCTGGGCGACATCGGGCCGCACTTCCTCCGGCGCATGCGTTGGGAGTTCAGCGCCACGGTCGCGCTCGTCGCCCTCGTGTGGGCCTATGGCGCCCGCACTCTGCTGCGCGGCGACGCCCCCGCCGGAGACGTCCTGCGCGTCGCCGCGATTCAGGCCAATATCCCGCAGCGTGAAAAATTCGACCCCGCGCAGGAGGAGGAAATCTTTGCGCGCTTCGACCGGCTCACGGGTCTCGCGCTGGCGTTGCGCCCGGAGCCGCAGCTCATCGTCTGGCCGGAATCCGCGACCCCGCGGCCGCTCTTCGGCGATCAGGCGAATCACGACTTTGTCTTTGCCCAGGCGGGCCGGAGCGACGCGGCGCTCCTGCTCGGCACCACCGACCTGGATGCCCTCGGCGACGACTACAATGTCGCCGTGCTCCTCACGGATCGTGGCGAACACCTCCAGATGTATCGGAAGATGCACCTCGTCCCTTTTGGCGAGTATCTGCCGCTGCGGCCCCTGCTCGGCCCGATCGCCGGCGGCCTCGTGCCCGGGGATTTTGCGCCCGGTCGCAGCTTCACGCAGTTCGAGATGGGGCCGCCCACCGTGCGTCTCTCCACGCTCATTTGTTTCGAGGATACCCTCAGCGCACTCTCCCGCGGTTTCGTCCTCGAGGGCGCGCAGATCCTGGTGAACATCACCAACGACGGTTGGTTTGCGCGCTCCGCCGCCGCGCGCCAGCATCTGGTCAACGCCATCTTTCGCGCCGTGGAAAATCGCCG
>Ga0105044_10015981_pt1 | contig 10136 bp, 7 predicted proteins | sample MAT01_FD_78092 | JGI IMG/M metagenome (GOLD analysis project Ga0105044, IMG submission 78092) | Freshwater microbial communities from Lake Fryxell liftoff mats and glacier meltwater in Antarctica - MAT-01 | ecosystem: Environmental > Aquatic > Freshwater > Ice > Liftoff microbial mat | place...
CAGAACAACACACTGCCGTTCTTGCCCGTCATGCCCGCTTCGCAGGTGATTCGCTCACGGGCGCGTTATATTGAGACGGCTGCGGTGCGCGGTATCAGCTATGTGACGGCCTACCGACAGGACGTCTCGCCATTCGTCGGCAGTGATTTTTACTACACCTTCCAAGGAATCAGCACTGATGGCGCCTCCTATATTTCGGTTGTTGCCCGCCCGACTACCGGCCTTTTCCCAGCGGAAATGGCGGCGGACTTCAACTATGAGGCCTTCACAGCGGGGATTGCCGAGTATATGACCCAGAGTAGCACTACCCTCAACGCCAGCCTCGATACGGACTTCACGCCCTCCCTGTCGGCCTTTGACGCGGTGGTGATGTCGCTCAACTTCGGCGGTGAGATCGTTGTGCCTGTGGAGCCGACGATTGCCGCAACACCTGATCCGATGCTGGGTGGTTTGGGCGGCGTGAACTGGACGCTGATATCGTATGGTTCGCTAGATGCCCCTATCGCACCTCTCCCAGAAACGCCCGTGACCGTGACGTTCGGGGATCAGGGTGTATCCGGTACAGCGGGCTGCAATACTTTCTCAGCCTCGTTTCAGTATGATAATTTCGATGTTGGCACGCTGACGATTGGCACGCTGGTTTCGACCTTGATGGCCTGCGCGGAACCGATCATGGCACAAGAAACCGCAATCATGATGGCGCTGCAAGCCGCGACCTACTACGAGATCATCGAGGGTCAACTACGAATCACCTATCCTGAAGGCGTGCTGATTTTCGGCGCGTAAACCTTCTACTCATCGTTAAAAAAGACCCTCAGCCCCGTCGGCTGAGGGTCTTTTTTAGAGTGTGAATAGAATTAGCGTGCGTCATTGGCGATTTGCTCATCGTTTAATGGCTCTCCCTGAGCCACAACCGGGCTGCTCCGTTGGAAGGAAGACGGATTAGAGCGCCGTCACCAAGTCCTTGAAGTGTTGGCCGCGCACCTCAAAATTGGCATAGCCGTCGTAACTGGTCATGCCGGGACTGAGCAGGACGACATCGCCGGACTCGGCTTGCTTGTGCGCCTCGGCCACCGCCTCGTCGAGCGTCCCGACTCGCGTAATCAGGTCGTCGCGCAAGGTCAAGCGAGTCAGGACATCTACTGGGATGTGACCGTCGCGCCCAAACGCCACGATATGACGACATTTGTCCGCCGCCGCCAACATCAGTTCATCCCACGGCAATTTTTTGTCCGCGCCGCCCAAAATCAAGACCAATGGCTCGCTATAGCTCCGCAAAGCGGCCATCACACGCTCTGGCGCGGTGGCGATGCTGTCGTTGACCCACGTCACGCCGTCCAAAACGCGCACGGTCTCGAGGCGGTGCGGCACACCCTTAAATTTCTTGATGGTGGCGGCCATTACCTCTGGCGCGATGCCCGCCGCGCCGGTGATGGCGCAGGCCGCCAGCACATTGCTGACGTTATGCTCGCCACGCAAGGGGATGTCTCCGACATCGCAGACAAATTGCGGGTCGCCGGTAGTGCTGCTGCGCCCGGCTACAAATAAGCGTGTCCCGGCCATAAACGCCCCATCGCTGACGATTTCGCGCCGCGAGAACCAGCACACCTCTCCCTGCGCGAGGCTCTCTAAGACCATGCTGCCCATGTCGTCTTTGTTCAGCACCGCCACGCCGCTTTGTCCCTGATGGATGAGGATTTGCGCCTTAGCCTCAACGTAGGCTTGCATCGTGCCGTGCCGGTCAAGATGATTGGGCGTGATGTTCAAAATCGCGCTGATTTGCGGGCTGCTGTGCATCAACTCTAGCTGGAAACTGGACAGTTCCATCACCACGCGGTCTCTGGGTTGAATGTAATTCAGCACGTCTAACAAGACGCTGCCGATATTGCCGCCCACCCAAGTCTGATGGCCGCTGGCCTTGCTGATTTGGCCGCTCAGCGTGGTGGTGGTGGTTTTGCCCGCGCTACCGGTGATTCCGATGACTTGGGCGCGGCAACGGTCTACGAATAATTGCGCGTCGTTGGTGACGGGAAGCTGCCGACTTACCGCCTCAAGGATCAACGGGAGGGTCAGCGGGACGCCGCCGGAGATGCACAGCATATCCGCGCCGTCCAAGAGTTCCATTGGATTATCGCCCAGCACAAAGCGCGCCCCCGGATAATCGGCGGGGTCAATATCTAACTGCGCGGCGGTTTTGGTGTCGGTGACGACGGGACGCGCCCCGACGGTGGGCAGCCAACGCGCCAGCGCCTGTCCCTGACGCTGAAATCCGACGATAATCACGGTGCGCCCATTGAGGATGTCAAAATGTTTGAGCATGGCGGGGTGTCCTTGCTGGTGATGATTTTTTACAGCCCCTACTATAGCACGCCCGCTTGCGCCGTGGGCAGGCGGGGTCTATGATGAAATCATTCAGAAACTGGATAAACCGATGCCCCGTGTTACTAAGCTCTTAACTTCTATCACTTTTATCGACCTGTTCTCAGGGATTGGCGGCTTTCGCCTTGCTTTTGAACGAGCTGGCGGTGAATGTGTCTTTGCGTCGGACTGGGATGAGTTGGCGCAAAAGACCTACGAGGCCAATTACGGTCATCGCCCGGCGGGTGACATCACCCAAATAACCGCATCTAACATCCCAAGCCATGACATCCTAACCGCAGGTTTTCCGTGTCAGTCGTTCAGCATCGCCGGAGTATCAAAGCATAATTCGCTCGGCAACGCGCACGGCTTCAAGTACGATACACAAGGGAGATTGTTTTTTGATGTTGCTCGTATCATTGATGAAAAACGCCCGTCAGAGTCGACTCCCCATTGTCAAAATCAATCCGCGCACGAGCAGCAGATTTTGCCGGGACGTTAAGCGGATATTTGATATAAAATACACATCAAGCGCGATAGCAAGCCCGTGGTAAAATACGATTAATATTTCCAATAGCATTACACGTCTTGATGGAGAGACTTACTTATGAGTGATATGACATCCGAACACGCATTACGGAAAATCGCGACCAGCACGCCTCATCAAAATCAGCTGTCGTCACGCCAATACCCTGTACACGGTATCGCGTCGCCGTTGATGCTCCGCGCCCTTCAGTCATTGGGGGGCGGAGCATCACACGCCAATACTATCGCTCAACTCCAACGAGTTCACGGCAACCAGCAAACCCTACAGATGGTGCGTGAAGGCGCTGCACGCCGCCTGACGCCAACCGGGGGCAAGCTCATCCAATTAGACCGACTGGTTGAGATACAAACAGGCGTCGATAAAAAGGATTTTAACGCGGTACGTCCGCAAGTCGAGAAAAGTCTGGGCTTAAAATCCAGCGGAAAAGCCTATAATAATCCTGGCAGTTTAGCCGTAAATGATCCCAGCGAAACCCTCTACTTATGGGGACACATGGACGGTGAAAAAATCGGCAATTCCGAGTTTACTGAGCTTGCGAACAGCATGGTTGAACTTGGCTTTAGAACCTGTCGAGAGGTACGCTTGATCGGGTGCAATGATCAAGATAATCCCACCACCGCCCCAAAAGTTTTTTGGCACGCCTTAAAAAATGCGTTAACCAAGGCGGCCTCAACCCGCGAGTCTGAGCCAGCAAGCAGTGGCATCGATTCGTCTTCCAGTGCGATAACCGTACCCACCATTCATGCAACCAAAGGCCCGTTACATAGCAGCGCGGAGACCGGTTTTGATCAAGGATGGTGGGTGGCTACACCCTCAGAAAAAGAGGAGATCGCTAAGCAAGACCAACACCGGGTTATGCAGTACATGACCAACCTATCGTATGTCGATCCTAAGCCATCTGAGCTAGATAACATGGTTAGTTATTACGCTGGGTCAACGTTCGGCGGGACAAAACTCACTTTTAGGCCTGAACCCGCTAACAATACCCCACAGAATGTCGAAACATTACATAAATTCTTTGAGAAAGAACTCATAGATAAGGAAAAAAACTTGAAGAAGAAGGGTCATGCTTACCCTTCGCTTTCAACGGGAAGTGAGGTTGATTTAGAGACGCAGAAAACCGTTGTTGCATGGAATCCTGATGCTTGGGTAAGCTATTCAGGCTGAGTCTATCGGTGATTCGTAGGGGTGGCAGCGTGCTGCGCCCGCCAACATTCATCACCGTACATCCTATTTCACACAAGGGCTATCATGACCGATTTTGATCAATACGTTCAAAAACAAGCCGACCAACAAGCCCACCGCCCGGACTCCGCCGACAAGCAACCGTTGGATTTCGCGCCGTTCGAGTCCGCGCTGGCCGCCCTGACGCCTGAACGTGCCGCCGAATTAGAGTCGTTCATCCTCAAAGCCAGTCTGATTCAACTCCAAGCACATCTGACCGCCGGAACAATCACCAGCGTGGAACTCGTGACCTATTTTCTGGCGCGGATTCTGGGGCATCAATCGTACAACACGTTTTTAGAACTCAACCCCGACGCGCTGACGATAGCATCTCAAACCGACGCCGAACGTGCCGCCGGACAGGTACGCGGCGCGCTGCATGGCATCCCGGTCGCCTTGAAAGGCAACATCGCCACCGGCGACCAGATGACGACCACCGCTGGGGCGCGAGTGCTGCTCGGCTGTCATGCAGACCGCGACGCTTTCTTGGTGACGGCGCTGCGCGAGGCGGGCGCGGTCATCCTCGGCAAGACCAACCTGTCTGAATGGGCGAATTTTTACGCACATGACTCAATCAATGGCTATAGCACGCTGGGCGGACACACCCGTCACCCGCTGGGCGCGTTCGATGTCGGCGGCTCTAGCTCTGGCGCATGTGCGGCGTTGGCATTGGGACTAATCCCGGCCTCCGTCGGCAGCGAAACCACTGGCTCAATCGTCTACCCCGCCTCGCAAAACGGCGTGGTCGGACTCAAACCCAGTATCGGTTTAATCAGCCGTGACCACATCATCCCCATCACGGATGCCTTCGATACGGCGGGGCCGATAGGGCGAACCGTGGCGGATGTCGCGGCGCTGATGACGATTCTAGCGACAGGCGCGGATGGCAATGACCCCGCGACTGCCTCAGCGACCGGCGTATTCGGGACAGATTTCACCGCCGGATTACGGCTCGATGCGCTGAACGGGGTGCGGGTGGGGTTGGTGAAACGCGGAAATGACTACCGAGACGGGGATGATCTCATCCGCGCCGAAATCGTCAGACGTTTGACGGCGGCGGGCGCGCTGGTGGTCGATGTCCCGCCGATGGAAGAGTCTATCGGCAAAGAGCGCGATGACCAGTTGGGCAAAGACAGCCTTCAGGTCATGATTCTGGGCTTCCGACTGGGGCTTGAGGCGTATCTGACCGGGCAGGGCGGGCGCGTCCCCGTCCAGCGTCTGGCCGAAATCGTGGCTTTCAACCAGTTAGACGCGGCCAATCGCGTCCCGTCCGGCCAAGAGTTGATCGTCGCGGCGGCTGAGGCGACTCCAGAGGCGCTGGCGGGCTATTCGGCATTGGCGGCGGGAGTCGTGAGCGCGTATGCCGTGGCGGTGCGTGGCGCACTCACGGCGCACAAGCTGAGCATTTTGGCTGATTTTTCGAATTACGCCTCGCCCTATCACTCACGGGCGGGCTTCCCGGCCATTACGCACCCCGCTGGGCTACGTCCAAGCGGCGAACCGTTGGGCATAACTTTTTTCGGCGAGGCGTTCACCGACGCGCAATTGCTGTCTTACGCCTTTGCGTTTGAGGCGCAGGCGTAAAATATAAACGGCGGGCGCGCACTCGTACTGTGCGCCCCCCGTTTTAACCTAATTGCCGTTGCCGCGCATACGCGGGTCAAGCGCGTCGCGCAAGCCGTCACCCAAGAAATTGAAGGCGAACATGACTAGGAACAGCGCCAACGCCGGAAAAATTGCCTGATTGGGATAGGTGGCGATTTGCGATGAGCCATCGCTAATCATGCCGCCCCAACTGGGGGTGGGCGGGTTGACGCCGAGGCCGATGAAGCTCAAAAACGCCTCGGTGCTGATATAGGTCGGGATCGCCAACGTCTCAGCCACGATGATCGGGCCGAGGATATTGGGCAGCACATGGCGCAACATAATGCCGCCATCCTTGACGCCCATCGCCCGCGCCGCGATGACATACTCTTGTTCGCGGACGCTCAAGGTCTGTCCACGAGTCAGGCGCGCCATGCCCGTCCAACTGGTGATGCCGATGCCGACGAAAATAAAGAACATGCCGCCGGTACTTTTATCAAAGGCGCTGATGCCCGCCGCGAACGTCCCCGGCTCTAACCCCCCCGTGCTGGGGCGGAAAAAGGCCATCAATAAGATGATGAACAGCAAAGTTGGGAAGGCGTACACCACATCGGTGATTCGCATGATGGTGTTATCGACCCAGCCGCCAAAATAGCCAGACAGCAAGCCCAGCGTCACGCCCAAGCTCAAAGCGACAATCGGGCCGATGAAGGCCACCATCAGCGAGACCCGCGAGCCGTAAACGATGCGGCTGAACAGGTCGCGCCCGATGCGGTCTGCGCCCAGCGGGTAAGCCTCGTTGATTTTGATGAATCCGCGCTCTTGCCCGACGGGGATCATGCTGGGGAAGACTTTCGTCACCCATGTTGGGGCGGTATTGGCGGCGGATAGCGTGCCTTTGTCATACGGATAAGGCGCGATGAAATCGGCTAACAGAGCCATCAGCGCGAAAGCGATGATGATGATCAAACCCATCACCGCCATTTTATTCCGGCGCAGGCGGCGTAGCGAGCTTTGCCACAGACTTTCGCCTTTGTTACGTTCGCCGAGGCGGATGACTTGGCGATCTGGGGAGTTTTGGATTCTGGTTGCCATGTCTGTCTGCCTTTTAATCGTAGCGGATGCGCGGGTCGAGCAGCGCGTAAGTGATATCGACCAGCAAATTGCCAATCACCACAAAAGTGGCAAATAGGATGACCGTCCCCATAATTAGCGGGTAATCACGGTTGCCGATGCTGGACACGAACGCCCGCCCTAAGCCGGGGATGCCGAAAATGGTCTCGACCACGAACGTGCCGGTCAGCAGGCCAGCTGCCAACGGCCCGATCACCGTCACTACCGGGATCATCGAATTTTTCAGGGCGTGCAAGCCAATCACCACGCGCTCCGACAAGCCTTTGCTGCGGGCGGTGCGGATATAATCTTCGCGCAGCACCTGAAGCAGGCTGGCGCGGGTTAGGCGGGCGATTAAGGCCGATTGCACGAACCCCAGCGCGAAGGCGGGCAAGATGATGTGGCGTAACTCACCCCAACCGCTGGACGGTAATACGCCGAGGCTGACGGCGAACATATATTTCAAAATGGGCGCGGAGATGATTGAAGGGACGCTCACGCCGGTCACGGCAATCGCCATGCTTGCGTAGTCCAGCGCGGTATTTTGGCGCAGCGCGGCCAGCGTCCCGACTGGGATGCCGATCACCAACGCCACCAAAATCGCGGCAAAGCCTAGCTGCATCGACACCGGCAAACTGTCCTCGATAATCGCCGTCACCGTGCGATTGGGTGAATTCAGCGACGGGCCAAAATTCATCCAGCGGATGGCCGTGCCTTCGCCGAAAATTGGGGTTTCTATGTTGATCAGGTAATGCTCGGCCTGTGAGCGCTTCCACGTTGAATCAGTGGCACGCGGGACGACGAGGCCAGCCATATAGTCAAAGTATTGCACCGGCAGCGGCGCATCCAAATTATAGCGTGCTTCGAGGTTGCGCTTGACGGCCTCTGGGATGCCACGCTCGGTGTTGAACGGGCCGCCGGGGACGAGGCGCATCAACAAAAAGGTGATCACAGAGATGGCAAATAAAACCACAAACATCCACAACACGCGCCGGATGATGTACTGTCCCATGGCGGGTTTCCTTTAACTCATAACAGAATTCTAGTAATAGAAACCCCTCACCCCTGCCCCTCTCCCCTTGTGGGAGAGGGATTTAGGGTGAGGGGCTTGGCGCGGCAGAATTACAGGCCGGTGATGTCCCACTTCTCGTAGTATTCGCGCCCGATGTTGCTCTGGGTGCGCTCGACGCCCGGAGCCGTGATGTTATCGGTCACATAATAGTAAATCGGGGCAATCGAAGCGTCGGTGTTGGTCAAGATAGCGTCGGCCTGTGCGTACAGGGCAACACGCTCTTCAATCGTTTCAGCCGCGCCAGCCGCTTCGGTCAATGCATCGTATTCGGCGTTGCTGAAGTGGTTGTCGGGGTTAACCGAGCTATGGAAGACGTCGTAGTACCAGTTGTTGGCATCTGGGTAGTCGAAGCACCAAGCGGCACGGAAGATATCGGCGTCACTACGCGAGTCGAGGTACACACCGAATTCTTGCGCGGCCAGCGTCACGTTGATGCCCAGCGTTTCCGACCACATGGCCTGAGCGGCCTCGGCGATGGCTTGGTGGGTCGCGCTGTTGTTGAACAGCAAGGTCGGGGAGATCTGGTCGGCGGTCATGCCCTTTTCGGTAAGATATTCGTCCAACTGAGCCTTAGCATAGACGGGATCGAAGGTGACGACCTGACCCATGAAATCTTCTTGCTTGGGGGCGGCTTGCATGGACGGCAGGACGAACATGTAGGCGGGCAGTTCGCCAGCTAAAGTCACGTTGTCAACAATCGCCTGACGGTCAAGAGCGGCGCTGAAGGCGCGCACGACGCGGGCGTCATCGAACGGGACGCGGCTCTTGTTGAAGCCGTAGTAGTAGGTGCAGGTGCCGGGGGCGGCGTTATATTGTGCGGCCAAAGCGGGGTCGGCCTTAATGCGCGGGATGGCGCTGGGCGGGACTTCGCTGACCTGAAGCTCACCGGCTTCAAAGGCGGTGAATTGTGGGTCGAGGTCGAGGAATTGGAACACGACCTCATCAATCGCCGGGACGGGGATGGTTTCAGTCCCAACCCAGAACGGGTTCTTGATCAGGGTCAGGTCTGCGCCGTGATTCCACGACTTGACCGCGAACGGGCCATAGGTGACGATGTTTTCCGGTTCAATCCAGACATCGCCGAGTTCGTCAATCAACCAGCCGGGGGTGGCGGTGGTGATCCACATGGCGAAAATTGACGCAACGGCCGCCGAGACCTTGGTGGCCTTGACTTCGAGGGTCGCGTCGTCAATCACGGTGATGCCGACGGCATCGATGGCGGCCAGACGGTCAGCGTCGAAGGTGGCGCTGTCGGAGGCGAGGCTGTTGAGTTCGCTACCACCGATAATCCACGGAGCCAAGACGTAACCATAGTCCGACGCGACCAACGGGTCGAGCGTGCGGAGCATGGTGTACTTGAAATCGGCGGCAGACAAGGCGCGGGGGGTTCCGTCCTCGTTCATGACCTGCTCAACGGCGTCGGTCTCGGGGTTGTAACGCACCCAAGTGATGCCCGGCTTGATTTTGAAGGTATAGGTCAGGCCGTCGTCAGAGACGGTGGCATCGGCCACGCCTGCTTCGACCACGACATCAACTTCATCCAAACGATACAGTTCGGGGAAGATTTCGGTGATGATCTGAACCGACGGCACGTCTGAAGCGGTGGAGGGGTCAAGGGTTGGGATATCATCCGGCCCCATTTGACGACCTGTGTACAGAATTTTCTTGTCTTGTGCGGTTACCACGCCCAGCGACAGTAGCACCGCTATCAGCGTGAAGAGCGCGACGGAAAAACGAAAATTGCGACGCATAGTGTTGTATCTCCCTGAAAAAAACCAACATATCGCTCGGTCTCTCTGCATGGTTGCGGCCTAGTCCGCAGAAAAGACCCAGCACAATAGAGTCTACCACGATGATTACTATCGCACAAAAACTATGGCACAAACTGGTTTTGTCTGCCACGAATCCAACCAAATGCTAAAATAATTTCAAACGGCGGCGGGGGATGACTCGACGCGGGCGGGCGCACACACGGGTGCGCCCCTACGAACCACACGGTTTTCGTAGGGGCGGGGCCATGTCCCCGCCCGTCACGTATTTTTCCCAGACATGTCTTTGAAACACCTACAGCCCAAACATCCTACTTTAGGAGGGTGCAACAACCCCCGCAAAGACTGATGTCTGGGTGAAGACTAAATTTTATACTTGATCTTAGATGCGATGGATAGACATCGTGGCAGACATTCTCTCTAGTTTTACAAAGATTGCCTTAACTGCGTCCAATTGTGGGCGTGGTCG
>Ga0105044_10015982_pt1 | contig 10136 bp, 9 predicted proteins | sample MAT01_FD_78092 | JGI IMG/M metagenome (GOLD analysis project Ga0105044, IMG submission 78092) | Freshwater microbial communities from Lake Fryxell liftoff mats and glacier meltwater in Antarctica - MAT-01 | ecosystem: Environmental > Aquatic > Freshwater > Ice > Liftoff microbial mat | place...
AGTCTTTGCTGACGTAGCCCTCGCGCTTGTGCCAGATGGCTTTGTAGCCGGCCGTGCAACTGTTGCGCGTCTCCACACCGGTCATCTGCCAGATCACCCAATCCGTCGCTTCGAGTAATCTGTCGGCCGCGGCATACACATCCGGCGCTTCATTCAGAATCTGGAGCGATTTGGGAATGAACCATTCCGACGAGATTTTGCCGCCATAGCGCGGCAGCCACTTCTCGCCACGCTCGGCCGCCAGTTCATTCACCCGGTCGGCTTCAGGCTGGGCGGCATGGTGCTTCCACAGCTTCACCCAGGCGTGCGGGTTGTTGCGCCACTGCGGCACCCGGCACAACGGCGTGCCATCGGCCAGCGCCGGCAGCATGGTGCAGGCGGTGAAGTCGATGCCGATGCCGATCACATCGTCGGCCGACACACCCGATTTTTGAAGCACCACTGGAATGGTCTCGCTCAGCACGCGCAGATAATCGTCGGGGTCTTGCAGCGCCCAGTCCACATCCAGCGGCACACTGCCGGCGTCGGCGGGTAGCCGCTGGTCGATCACCCCGTTTGAATAATTGCTGACCGCTTCGGCGATCTCAGCACCATCTGAGACGCGCACAAGCACCGCGCGGCCCGACAGGGTGCCGAAATCGATCCCAAGCGTGTATTTGGTTGAAGGCATGAGGTTTCGAGGAAGCTCCTTTGAAGATGTATCTAAATCAGTCAAAACGATTTTAGCGCGGCGGGCGTGAAAGGAGAAACGAGGCTATTGCGCAATGAAATTGCCATCAAACCCACCCCCAGCCCCTCCCCGCAGCGGGGAGGGGCTGGGGGTGGGTTCTGCTTTAACCACTACGGACACTAATTTTCACACCCGCTTCGCGTTTTTAAGCTCTAAACAGATGCCACAGGACTGCTGTTAAAATTTACGCGTTCCTACGGAGTATTTGACTATGCAGTCGGATGTGGGTGCTCAAGCCCGAGAGTTGCCATTATTCCCGCTCAATGTGGTGTTGTTTCCCAATCAAAGTTTGCCTTTGCATATCTTTGAGCCGCGCTATCGCGTCATGATTCAGCGCTGCATGGACAACAAAGAGCCATTCGGCGTCGTATTGGCGCTCGATGAATCGCATATTGCCGACATCGGCACCGCCACCATGATCACCCAGATGGAGCGCATGGAAGACGGCCGCATGGACATCAACACTCTTGGCACCGAGCGCTTTCGCGTCCAAAACTGGAACGTGGGAGCCGATGGTTATCTCATCGGCACCGTAGTAGACTACCCTTTTGCCGAGCCGGAGCCGGCGGATGCAACCCTAGTCCGGCGTGTCACCTAACGCATGAGACGTTATCTGCGGCTGCTCGCCAAATCCAACGGCATGCGTTTTCAAGTCGATCAATTTCCCAGCAATGCCAGCCAGTTGGCCATCTTCAGCGCCATCGCGCTGCAAATCGAAATCGAAGAAAAACAGGCCCTGCTCGAACAAGCCAGCGTGGCCGAGCTGCTCACGCTCGAAGACGACATCCTGGCCGACGAAATCAAAATTCTGTTCGTCATGTCCAACGTCATTCAACCGCCGCAGGACGACTTTATTTTTTCGAGAAACTAAACAGAGATGGGAAGAGGTCAGAAGTCAGATATCAGACAAGCACTGGTTGATTTTTGGCTTCCACCACCAGTCTCTGAAATCTGACTTCTGATATCTGACCTCTGTCTTCTACTATGAAACTTGTTCTAGACGCCATGGGCGGCGATTTTGGTCCCGCTCCTAATATTGAAGCGGCGATTGATTTTGCGCGCGAATTTGGGCACGAAATTGTTTTGGTCGGCAAGCAGGAGGTGCTGCGGCCGTTGCTCAATCAGCACAGCACAGCCAATTTGCATCTGCCCATCGTCCATGCCAGCGAGGTGATCGAGATGGGCGAGCATCCGGCCCAGGCGGTGAAGGCCAAGAAGGATGCCAGCATGAATGTGGGCATGCGCATGGTGCGCGACGGTGAGGCCGATGGGTTTGTGACCATGGGCAACAGCGGCGGCGCGCTGGCCTCGGCTCTGTTTACGCTGGGCCGTATTCGCGGCATTCAGCGGCCGGCCATCTCCACCGTGTTCCCCACCACCAAGGGTTGGGTGTTCGTTTTAGATGTTGGAGCCAATGCCGATTGCCGACCGGAATATTTGTTGCAATTCGGCCTGATGGGCAGCATTTACAGCGAGCGCGTGCTGAATGTGCGCAAGCCGCGGGTCGCCATTATTTCCAACGGCGAAGAGGAAGGCAAGGGCAACGAGCTGACTCAGCAGGCGTATGCGCTGCTCAAACAGGCCCCCATTAACTTCATTGGCAACGCTGAGGGTCGCGATCTGCCGGAGGGCATGGCCGATGTCTATGTCACCGACGGCTTCACCGGCAACGTCATCATCAAGCTCAGCGAGGGCATAGGCAGCTTCATCAAGGGCATGTTGCGCGAGGAGATCACCCGCGACACCAAGGGCAAGGTCGGCGGATTGCTCATCCGCGATGCGCTCAAGCGCATCAGCAAACGCACCGACTACGAGGAGATTGGCGGCGCGCCACTTTTGGGGGTGGATGGTGTTGTCATCATTGGGCACGGCCGCAGCAATGCCCGCGCCATTCGTTGCGCATTATTACGCGCCGCCGAGTGCGTGGAACGCGGCGTGGTCGATGCCATCGAGAAGGGATTGGAAGCCCTGCCCAAACCAGATGTGAGAAGTAGTGTCGAGAGGAACACAGAATTGAAAGTGAGCTAGTAGCGTCTGCTCTTTGCCAGCCGCCAACAGCCAGCTGCTAGCAACTGGCTGCTGGCAGCGCCCCACTTCAATTCCCAGTCATGTCACCAACCAAGCGAGTTACACGAGCCTCCGCCATCGGCGGCGGCGTGATCGGTGGCGTGCGCCGTTTCCGCAGCTTTGCCAGCGAGAAGATGCGCGACCGGCGCGAACGCCGGCAGGCAGAGCGCGAGATGCGCTATCGCACGCCCATCAACGGCGCGCGCCGCGTCGTCATCACCGGCATCGGCGCCATCACCTGCCTGGGCCTTAACACGGCCGATACCTGGGCCGGCATGGTGGCCGGCCGCAGCGGTATCGGCAAGATCACCCAATTCGATGCCAGCAGTCTGCCAGTGCGCATTGCCGGTGAAATCAAGGGCTTTGATGTGAGCAAATACATCGAGCCAAAAGAGTCCCGCCGAATGGCCCGGGTCAGCCAGATCGCGGTGGCCGCGGCCCAGGAAGCGTTGCAAGATTCTGGCCTTGAAATGGGTATCGATGTGCCCAATGATCGCGTCGGCGTGATGATGGGTACCTCGATGGGCGGCTTCGAGATGAGCGATGCCGGCATGGTCGATCTGCGCGCCGGTGGCTACCGCAAGCTCAATCCATTCGCGTTGCCGGCCGCGCTACCCAATGCGCCGGGCCATCACATCAGCAAGCGCTTTGGGGCCAAGGGACCGCTGGATACGGTGGTGGCCGCGTGCGCATCCGGCACCCAGGCCATTGGCAATGCGGCCGAGATGATTCGGCGTGGCAAGGTGGATGCGATGTTTGCCGGCGGGGTGGAAGCCGTGATCAACGATGGGGCAATTGCCGCCTTCTCGCTGATGCGGGTGTTGTGCACCACTCACAACGACGATCCGACCCACGGGCAGCGGCCGTTTGACGCGACGCGCAACGGCTTTGTGTATGCCGAGGGCGGCGTGGTCATGATCCTCGAATCACTGGAGCTGGCGCGCGCACGCGGCGCCACCATCTATGGCGAAGTGCTGGGCCTGGGTGTCTCGTCCGACGCGTATCACATAGCGATTCCCGACCCCAGCGGCAGCGGTGCCATCCGTGCCATGCAGTGGGCGATGGACGATGCCGGCGTGCGGCCGGATCAGATCGACTTTTTCTTCGAGGACGGCAGCGCCACCGAGACCAACGACCCACTGGAGACCAAGGCCATCAAACGCGTGTTTGGCGAGCGCGCGTATGATATTCCAGTGAGCAGCACCAAAAGCATGACCGGCCACGCCATGGGAGCCAGCGGTGCCATCGAAGCCCTGGCCACGGTCATGTCGCTTCGCAACGGCATCCTCACCCCTACCATTAACTTACACCACCCAGACCCAGACTGCGATCTGGACTACGTACCCAATGTCGCCCGACCCAAAAATATCGGAATTGCCCTCTCCAACTCGTTTGGCCTCGGCGGCCAAAATGCGTGTCTGGCGCTGGCAAAATATGAATGAGTTATTAGTGGTTAGTTGTTAGTTCTTAGTCGTTAGTGATCAATGAATAGTTATCTGTTGCTAACTACCGACTACTGTCTACTAACAACTAACAACTAACAACTAACAACTAACAACTTCTTATGAGAATCAGTGTTGACGAAAAGAAAGTAAAACGAAACCGGCTGATTGGGCGCTATGCGCTGATTGGCTCACTGGTCATTTTGATGGGCGGCCTGGCGTTGACGCTGTTTGGTCAGCAGATTGGCCTGCTCAGCCCAGACAATACCTCGCTGTTTTTTGCGGTGTATATGGTCATTCTGGTGGCCGGCTTCAGCGTGTCGCGCATCGGCATGTTCTTTGGCAACCGGCATCTCTCGCCGTTGCGCCCCGAGCTGGCGTTGCGCGAGAACCTCAAAGGGCTGGATCGCAAGTTTGCACTGATGCTGTTTCAAGACCCGATCGATTACTTTCTGGTTGAACCCGGCGGTGTCACAGCCCTCATCATGCGCAACCAGGCAGGCAAGACCGGCTTCCAGAATGGCAAATGGAAACGCCGCGAAGGCATCTTGCAGTTCTGGCTGGGCCGCGATGAACCCCTCGGCAACCCCAGTGCCGATGCGACCGAGGCCATGAAGAAGCTCAACGCCAAGCTGGCCGCCAAATATCCAGACCTGAAGGTGCCGGTGCGCGCGATCATCGTGTTCACCAACCCCAAAGCCGAGCTCGATATTGAGCCGTCGCCAATTCCAGTTATCAAGGCCGAAGGGTTGAAGACCTATCTGCGAAGCGAGAACAAATTGCGCGAGTTGCCCAACTCCATCCAGCGCAAAATTCGCGATGCCCTCGGCGCGCCCGAGCTGCCCAAGGGCGAGCAGAGCTGACGCAGACGACGGGAGACGGAGGACGGGAGACGGTCTCCCGTCCTCCGTCTCCCGTCTCATCATGGACACCTTCCTCGGCCTGCTCTTCATCATCCTGTGGGCCTCGGCGGCTCCGGCAGCCAAGGTTGGCATTCGCGACGCCGAGCCGCTGACCCTGCTGGATGCGCGCTTCTTTCTGGCCGGCGGCGTGCTCCTGGCTTACCTGTATCTGGTGCGGCGTAACACACCGTGGCCAATGGGCCGGCAATGGGGCCAACTGGCCGTGCTGGCGTTTACCAACAGCGCCGGTTATCTCGGCCTGAGTTGGTATTCATTCAAGCTGGTGCCGGCCGGTCTGTTTGGCCTGTTCATCGCTATCAACCCGCTCATCGTGGCATTGCTGTCTCGCATCGTGCTCAAGCGCCAGATTTCGCGCAACGAATGGGTGGGCATTGGCGTGGCGGCCGCCGGTTTGTGCGTGGCTGCATTGCCGCGCTTGCAGGGCAAGGAGACTTCGGCTCTTGGCGTCGGCCTGGTGTTGGCGGCCATGATCATCTATTCCTGTGGCAGCATTTATTACAAGTGGGCCAAAGTGACATTGGCCGGCCCGCCGCTCAACGCATGGCAGATGGCGATAGGCGCAGTCTTGTTGTTGCCGTTTGCGGTCTGGTTCAACGGCAACCACGTGCCCCACTTCACCAGTGGGCTGATCGCGTCATTCACCTGGTCGGCGCTGGCCGTGTCCATCGGGGCCAACCTGCTGTGGTTTCGCCTGCTCAAAAAAGACCCGTTGCGAGCCAACATGTGGTTGTTTCTCAACCCTATTTTTGGTTACATCATCGCCTGGGTTGTATTAGGCGAAAGCATGAATATCACCGATTTCGCCGGCCTGGGGCTGGTGATGGTGGGTCTGCTCATCAGCGGCACAATTAATATTCGCGAGTTGCGCCGACCGGCCCACACCATGGCCGAAGCCAACCCGTCTGCCAAGTGAGTCCATCCGATGCAACTACCCACCCAATCCGAGATTGAGCGCTACCTCGATGCAGCCGCCGTCATCATCGGCCTGCCCATCCCGCCCGAGCACAAGCAAAATGTGATGATGCACTTTGCGCGCACAGCCTCATTTGCGGCGCTGGTGAACCAGGTGGCGTTGCCGGATGGTCTCGAAGCGGCGGCGACTTTTCGACTACCCGATCTGCAGCAACCGAGCGAGCCAGACCCAACCCAAACCGGCACCCCATGACCAACCTCGCAACTGCCTCGGCTCTAGGTCTGGCCCAGGCCATCCGAACCCAACGCATCACGGCCCGTGCCGTTGTCGAGCAATTCGACAAGCACATCATGAATGCCAACCCACGCGTCAAGGCATTCACGGCCCAAACCCGTTCACGCGCGGTGCTGGAGGCCGAGGCGGTCGATGAGGCGATTGTGCTGGGCCGGCCGGTGGGTCCCCTGGCGGGTGTGCCGTTTGCGGTCAAGAATTTGTTCGATGTGAAGGGCATGGCCACGGTGGCCGGCTCCAAAATTCGCCGCGATGCGCCTGCCGCCGGGCGGGATGCCACCCTGATCCAACGATTGAAGTATGCCGGTGCGATTCTGCTCGGCACCCTCAACATGGACGAGTTTGCGTATGGCTTCGTGACCGAAAACCAGCACTACGGCCCGACGCGAAACCCGCACGATCTCAGCCGCATCGCCGGCGGCTCATCCGGTGGCTCGGCAGCAGCGGTGGCAGCGGGCATGGTGCCGTTCTCGCTGGGCACCGACACCAACGGCTCCATTCGTGTGCCGGCGGCGTTGTGCGGCGTGTTTGGCCTCAAGCCCACGTATGGGCGTTTGCCACGCACGGGGGCCTTCTTTCTCTCCACCAGTCTGGATTGCGTCGGCCCCTTCGCACGCAGTGTGCGCGATCTGGCCGCGATTTACGATGTGTTGCAAAAACCCAATCCAGCCATTTTTAACGAGGATCCAGCCTGGGCCGGCAAGCCCAGCGAAGTGACCTCGACCCAACTCATCGACGATCTCAAAGGATTGCGCATTGGCATTTTGGGTGGTTACTTTGAAGACTATGCCGATGCGGCAGTGCGCGAGGCCATGCTAAAAGTGGCCAAAGCCTTCGAGAAAACCAGCCCTGTCGTGTGGCCGATGGCCGAGGAAGCCCGCGCGGCCGCCTTCGTCATCACCGCCAGCGAGTCCGGCAATTTGCATCTGGAGATGCTGCGCAAACGGCCCAACGATTTTGACAATGCCACCCGTGGCCGTCTGTTGGCCAATGTCTTTACCCCGGCCAGTTGGTATGTGCAAGCCCAACGGTTCCGCCGCAAGTTTGTCGACGATGTGCTCAAGCTGTTTGCCGATGTGGATATTTTGCTGGCACCGGCCACACCCTGCGCCGCCATCCCCATCGGCACTCAAAACATTCACCTCAATAATGCTGATATGCCGGCCCGTGCAGCCATGGGCATCCTGACCCAACCCATTTCGCTGGTGGGATTGCCGGTGGTGACCGCGCCGCTGCACCGGCCAGATGGATTGCCGCTCGGCGTCCAAATCATCGGCGCGCCGTGGCGCGAGCTGAACTGTCTGCGCGTCGCGGCCTATCTGGAACGCAAAGGCATCGCCAGCGCGCCGGTGGCCAAGGCGTTTGTTGAGCTTTAACCTATTCTAAAAAAGGGCTTCCCTAGAAACGAAAGTGCTGAGTTAAGGCAGTGTGATGGCTGCCTCAAAATGAACTGGGGAGATGAAGACCGGTGACGATCTAGTTACTCACATTTCCAGGGGAACTCCAGGTTGGCGGATGATCTGGCAGATCGTAAGAAAGAGACCTTGGAAGCCTGGTTTGTAGCGCGTGGCCCGGCTTGGTGTGGGGCGGTGACGAGTTATTGCGCAGACATGTGGGATGCCTATCATCGGGCAGCCCAAGCACATCTGCCGAATGCCATACCCGTCGTGGATCGCTTTCATGTCATGAAGAATCTGAATCACGCAATCAGTCAAACGCGTCGCAAGGTTCAGAAGAGATTGGATGAAGCGACCCACACACACTTGAAAGGAATCCGCTGGCTGTTGGTGCGCAACCGGATTGATTTGACCGATGAGCAACGCCAACAACTCGATCAGATGCTCACGTATTCTCCCGAACTCAAGACCTGCTACGAACTCAAAGAACGCTTCCGTGAAATCTTCAATACCCAGTTCGCTTACGACGAAGCCAAAGCGAAACTCGATGATTGGATGGCTCAGGCCATCGCGACTGGATTTTCTGCCATGAAAACGTTTGTCAACACCCTGCGCAATTGGAAGGAGTCTGTATTGAATTACTTTTTGAATCGGTTGAACAATGGTTTTGCCGAGGGCGTCAACACCAAAATTAAACTGATCCTCAGGCGCGCTTTCGGCTTTCGTAAATTTGAATCTCTCCGCCTGCACATTTTGGTCGCCTTTGAGCCCAAATCGCAACCTGCTATTTCCGAGCTTTCCCGCTAAAGGCCGGAGAGCCGTTTTTTCTGAGTGGCCGGCCATAGGAATGCAACCGTCAGGAAAGAGAGGTGCTAAAAAAGCGCCGGTCATCTTCACGCCTGATGGATTGCCGCTCGGCGTTCAAATCATCGGTGCGCCGTGGCGCGAGCTGAACTGTCTGCGCGTTGCGGCCTACCTGGAACGCAAAGGCATCGCCAGTGCGCCGGTGGCCAAGGCGTTTGTTGAACCTTGATAGTCGCGGTTTATATCCGCTCCTTGGAATGGAGGCTTCAGCCGACTCCGGCCCGAAGACGGGCACGGGGAGTCGGCTGAAGCCTCCATTCCAAAGACCCAATTCTCACGCTGTGTAGTAAAGCTCCCCACGCACCTGCGCCCCGCGTAGAATGCCGCATGGCTCTCAATAATGTGATTGACCTGCGCTCTGATACGTTGACCGTGCCCACGCCTGCCATGCGCGAGGCGATGGCCACGGCCGAAGTCGGCGACGATGTGTTTGGCGAAGACCCCACCGTAAACCGGCTGCAAGAGATGGCCGCGGCCATGCTCGGCCACGAAGCGGCCCTGCTGGTCAGCAGCGGCACCCAGGGCAATCTGACCGCGATGCTGTCGCATTGCCAGCGCGGCGACGAAATTATTTGCGGCGAACATTCTCATATTTATTACTACGAGCAGGGTGGCATGGCCGTGGTCGGCAGCATCCTGCCCCGCACGCTACCCAATCAGCCCGACGGCACCCTGGCCCTCGATGCGATCGAGCACGCCATTCGCCCCGACGACCAGCACTTTCCGATCACGCGCATGATCGCGCTGGAGAACACCAATAATCGAATGGGCGGCGCGGTGCTGTCGCCAGAGTACACGAAGCAGGTGGCTGATCTGGCGCATAGCCGCGGCCTCAAATTGCATATCGATGGCGCACGCATTTTCAACGCAGCCGCGGCGCTGAATGTGCCGGTGCGCGAGCTGACCCAGCACGCCGACAGCGTCACCTTTTGCCTGAGCAAAGGCTTGAGCGCGCCGATTGGCTCGGTGCTGGTCGGCTCCAAAGCCTTCATCCGCAAAGCCTTTCGCGCCCGCAAAATGCTGGGCAGCGGTATGCGCCAGGCCGGCATCATCGCCGCAGCCGGCATTGTGGCGCTGGAGCAAATGACGGCGCGCCTGAGCCAAGACCATGCCCACGCGCGCCTGTTGGCCGAGGGCATCGACCAAATTCCCGGCCTGCGGGTAGCCATGGCCGTGCCCACCAACATGGTCTACTTCGATGTGGATGCGGCCGTGCCCTTTGACGCCGCCGAGTTGTGTCGTCGCGCCGGCCAGCTGCGAGTCAAGATCAACCCCAGCGGCCCACGCCGGATTCGCGCCGTGTTGCACGTCTGGGTGTCTCGCGAAGAAACCCTCGAAGCCATCCAGGTGCTGGCCCATGCCATGAGCCCGGCGTTTGTGTCAAATGGCATGGCGACTCGCGTGAAGACCTACTGAGCGTAGGGAGGGTGTCAGAAAGTGTCAGAAAGTGTCGGCGTGTCCACAACGGACTGACACCCCGACACTCTTGACACCTTCGACACCTTCCGA
>Ga0105044_10015983_pt1 | contig 10136 bp, 4 predicted proteins | sample MAT01_FD_78092 | JGI IMG/M metagenome (GOLD analysis project Ga0105044, IMG submission 78092) | Freshwater microbial communities from Lake Fryxell liftoff mats and glacier meltwater in Antarctica - MAT-01 | ecosystem: Environmental > Aquatic > Freshwater > Ice > Liftoff microbial mat | place...
TATTTTGATGCAACCGAACCACATAACCCTAAAAATGTCGGCGATGGCGAAGCGCAACTATTGGTGCTGTATATCTTTAACAAGCCCAAATAATACCTGAAATAAAACGATTTTCCTTGCTTAACAACGGTTTTTTTGTTTACCTCCATTAAACAAATTCACACATTCATAACAATAAGTTTACTTTAACTTAACTTATTGGAAACATTTTGTTAAAACTGGAAGAATAGTTTTGCCTCTACAAAAAACTAAAAAAAGTTTATGAAGCAAAACACACTAAAACTAACGAAGCTATTATTTGCATTCGCAATAATGTGTCTTCCCCATTTTTTAAATGCACAAAACATCACCGTTAAAGGTAAAGTTACCGATGCCAATGGCACACCGGTTGAAAGTGCCAACATTGCCGCAAAAGGATCTAAGAAATCAGCCATCTCCAGGGCAGATGGTTCCTTTGAAATTTCCGCACCCAAAGGAGAAAAACTAACCATCAGTTTCATTGGTTCACAAGACCAGCAGGTAATTGCCTCCGATGATTTCCTGACCATCCAAATGGTTGCTGAAAGCAAAGAAATGAGTACAGTTGTGGTAACTGCCTTGGGTATCAAAAAAGATAAAAGAACCCTTGGATATTCAATCCAGGAAGTAAAAGGTAATGATTTAATCAAGGCCCGTGACCCCAATGCTATTAATGGTTTGGTGGGTAAGGTTGCTGGTTTATCTATTGGTCAGTCGGCAGAAATTTTAGGCCGACCACAAATATTGCTAAGAGGAAATAGTCTGAGCTTTTTTGTTGTTGATGGTGTTCCAATCAATTCTGATACATGGAACATTAGCCCTGATGATATAGAAAGCTATACTGTATTGAAAGGTCCCACTGCCGCAGCTTTGTATGGTAGCCGTGCTGTAAATGGAGCAATCATTATCAATACAAAAAAGGGGAGCAAAGATAAAAGAGGGTTTTCAGTAGAGTTTAATTCAAGTACTATGTTTGAAAGTGGGTTTAACGCTATTCCAAAAGTACAGGATGAGTACGGACCAGGCGATCATGGAAAATACGCTTTTATTGATGGTCGCGGCGGTGGATTAAACGATGGAGATTATGACGTGTGGGGGCCAAAATTTGAAGGTCAGTTAATAACGCAGTACGATAGCCCAATTGATCCGGTAACTGGCAACCGGGTTGGTACACCCTGGATTGCCAGGGGAAAAAATAATCTGAGCAGGTTCATCGAAACGGGCATGTTATCCACCAATAATATTGCTGTTTCATCTAGCAACGAAAAATCAGATTTAAGATTTTCTTTCACTAATACCTATCAAAAAGGTATTGTACCCAACACAAAGCTTAATGGAATTAATTTTAATAGCTCTATTACCCATAAGTTTTCTGACAAAATTAAATTTGAAGCAAACGTAAACTACAACAGGCAATACACACCAAATGTGCCCGATGTACAATATGGACCAAACAGCCTTATATACAACGTTATTATTTGGGCTGGTGCAGACTGGGATGTTGACCAGCTCCGTAATTACTGGCAGCCTGGTAAAGAAGGTGTTCAACAGATTTATGCAGAATACCAGCGGTATAATAATCCATGGTTTACTGCCAAAGAGTGGCTTAGGGGGCACTATAAAAATGATTTTTATGGTTACATGACCCTAAGCTATAAATTAAATAAAAACTTTGAATTGGTAGGAAGATCATCTGTAACAACTTACGACCTTTTGAGAAATGAAAAAATGCCTTATTCCGCAACATCTTATGGCAGAGAAGAAGCAAGGGGAGATTACAGGGAAGATACCAGGAAACTTTTTGAAAACAATACAGAATTGTTGTTGAAATTTAACACAGCGTATAAAGGATTTAAAGTTTCTGGTCTTGCAGGTGGAAATGCAAGAACTATGCGTTACAACTCAAGTTTTGTTTCTACAAACTATTTAAACGTTCCTGGTATATATACTTTCGGAAATTCAAGCGGACCAGTTGTTGCATCTAACTTTTCTTCTCAATTGTTAGTTGCAAGTATTTATGGTTCTGCAGATTTTTCTTATAAGAAGTATTTAAATTTGAATACCACCGTCCGTACAGATAAATCTTCTGCAATTCCGGGTGCTAAATCTAGTTTGTATCCATCAGCATCGTTAAGTACTGTAATATCAGATTATATCAAAATGCCTGAGGCAATTTCTTTCTTTAAATTAAAAGGATCTTTTGCAAGTGTGAGAGATGGTGGTACATCAGCTTATGTAGGCCCATCATCTTACCCGGTAGGTTATGGTGCAGCCTACACAACTTCTTATGATGGACCAACATATGATCTTGTTAATAAGGTTTATTCAACTAGACTGGATTACAATAATACCAATGCAGCATATTATACAGACAATCTATACGATGATATTAGAACTGCTTTAAGAACCAATTATGAAGCTGGTTTCGATATCTCTTTGTTCAAAAACAGGGTTAACCTTGATGCGGTTTATTTTACTTATGTAGATGGTCCTCAAATCTATAGAAATCCAATTTCGCAAACCACCGGTTATACTTCTTTAGTTACCAATGCAACCAAATTTGCAACAAAAGGTTTTGAAGTTTCATTGAATGCAAAAATTATAAAATCAAATAATTTTTCATGGGATGTATTAGCTAACTGGTCAACTTATAAACAAACGTATGCAGAGTTGCCTACAGATTCAATCTTAGTGGGACAGATTTTTGTCAAAAAGGGTGACAGGCTTGATATCTACCAGGGAAGAGCTTTTGCCAGAACACAAACGGGCGAAATAATAAATGATGGTGGCGGCAGGCCGATTGTGCTTCCCAAGAATCAGATTTTAGGTAATGCAAGTCCTGATTGGGTTTGGGGCTTTGTGAATAAATTTAACTACAAAAATTTTAGCCTTTTATTGCAAATTGACGGCAGGGTTGGAGGAGTAATGGAAAATTATATACGCAGACAAACTTTTAGAGGTGGTCGTCATATTGAAACCATTCAGGGTGAATTAGGAACTGCCAGGTACCAGGATTATGTAGGCGTAAAATCTTATTTGGGAGAAGGAGTACAAGTTTTAAGTGGTACACCAATATTTGACCCGGTAACTGGGGTAATAACAAATTACAAGGACTTAACATTTAAAAGGAACGCAACCTTAACGTATGCCCAAGACTATGTGAGTCGTTACAATTCCCAGGCAGAGGGCAATCTTATGAACAAAACGTTTGCAAAACTTCGGGAGATTACACTTGGATATACTTTACCACAATCATTTTTAAATAGAACATTCATACAGTCAGCGTCAATTTCTTTTGTTGCGAGAAACCTGTTTTATTTCGCCGATAAAAAACATAAGGATTTAGATTTAGACCAGTATGCAGGTACACAAACATCCAGCAATCTTCAAACACCTACCGTAAAGAGGTTTGGGTTTAATCTAAATATTGTTTTTTAGGGAAGCATTAAAAAATTAAAAAATAAATAAAAATTATGAAACTTAAAATACTAACGCTGTGCCTCGCCCTTGTAGTAGCGACCAGTTGTAATAAAAAATTTGATGAACTGGTTATAAATCCAAACAGCCCTGAAAGCGTACCAGCAGCACTCGCTCTCAATGGAGTTGAAGTAAGCATTAACCAGCGGCCATGGGGATTAGATCACAGGTGGGGGCAATATGCATGTTGTAATTACAATTATTATGGCAACCAGGAGTATAATTGGTCTGGTGCAACACTGCTTTACACCACATTAAAAAATGTAATAAAAATGGAAGAAGAGGCTAAGAAGTCTGGTGGTAAAGATGTTAATCCATATACAGCTTTAGGTAAATTTTTTAGAGCGAATTTATTCTATGATATGACGATGAGAGTAGGTGACTTACCTATGTCAGAAGCTTTAAAGGGTAATGAAATATTGAAGCCAAAGTATGATACACAAAAAGAGATATTTGTACAAATACTCAAATGGCTCGATGAATCTAATACCCAATTATCGCAGTTGATAAATGCAGCAGACAATACATTATTAGGCGATTTTTATTTTAATAACAATTTGCGTAAATGGCAAAAAACTGTCAATACTTTTCGTTTAAGAGTTCTTATAGCGCTAAGTAAGAAAGAACTTGATGCTGATTTGAAAGTAAAGGAGAGTTTCGCTAGCATAGTAAGTAATAAAAGCTCTTTTCCTTTAATGGATGGTATGGCAGATAATTTTCAGTTTGTTTATGTAAACATCACTAATAAATATCCTACAAATCCAGATAATTATGGATTTGATGCCACTCGTTACAATTCATCTTCCACTTTTCTTTCCTTATTAACAGGCAGAAAAGATCCAAGAACTTTTGTAGTTGCCGAGCCAGCTGGTTCAAAATTAAAGGCAGGATTGTTGCCATCAGATTTTGCAGCTTATGTAGGTGCAAGTCCTGCTGAAGACCTTGCGGATATGTCTTTTAAATCTGGTATTAATAATGGAGCTGCCTTTGTACCCGGCGAATATTCATTTTATGGAAGAAAACGTTACTACAGCAATTATTTAGCAGAACCTACCATTTTAATTGGCTATTCAGAAATGTGCTTTAATATTGCTGAGGCAGCAAATCGTGGCTGGATTTCCGGAAACGCCGAAGAATGGTATAAAAAAGGAATTGAATCTTCAATTGGGTTTTATGGAATTAAAGAAGGTGCAAATACCCTTGCTTATTTAAAAGCAGGTGGCAAGGTTACGGAATCAGCCGATTATATTAGTTACTCAGTAAACTTTGTATTTAATGACTACTATAATCAGTCTATTGTAAAATATGCTGGAAACACAACACAGGGTAGGGAGCAAATTTTGACTCAAAAATATGTTTCTATGTTCCAGAATTCTGGCTTTGAAGGTTATTATTTAAACAGAAGAACAGGAATACCCACTTTTGCAAGCAACGGTCCGGGTACCGGCAACAGTGGAAAAATTCCTAAGCGTTTTCAATATCCTTCTACAGAAAGAACTACTAATGGAGTTAACTTAACAAATGCCCTAACTGCTCAATTTGGTGGTCAGGATAATATTGATGCTGAAATGTGGTTAATCAAGTAACAAAATTTTTATTTTTAACCATACAATAATAAATAAAGGCGAAACCTGCAAAGTTTCGCCTTATTTTCATTCTATTTGATTTTACTTATGCAAAAGAAATTCAACATTTTATCGTTCCTTTTTATTTGCTCACTTGGGGCTTTCGCTCAAGCAAAAGTAAATGTGTTGCAAGTACCAGGCGTCAACCAGTTTTGCAGCATCAATGAAAAGGGCGTAAGCGTTTTGCCCAGTGGCCGCCTGGTGCAACCAGCAGGTAATTTTATCCGCATCACCAACGATCCTTTTGGTATGGCTATTTCGCCCGATGGTAAAAAAGCCGTAACGCTGCACAATGGCGTTTTTACGATCATTGACCTTGTGTCTTTAAAAGATACCAGGGTGCCGGGTTACGAAAATAAAATCAATTCGCCGCTTGCACACGAGCCATTAAGCAACAGCCCGTTTGGGAAAGATTCCGTTGCTGAAAGCACCTTAGCTACTGCCCTGCCGCAAGGTTCTTTTCTTGGAGTTGCGTTTGCAAAAGATTCTAAAACAGTTTATTTAAGTGGTGGCGATAATGGCGCCGTGATTGTATATGATATTGAAAAATTACAGCGCATCGATTCAATTTCGCTCAATGGAAAAGTAGGCGAAAATGATTTTGACGACAGCTTTACTTCCGATCTTTTATTAAATGAAACCAACAACGAATTACTGATACTCGACCGGGGTAATTTTCGTCTGGTGCGATATGACCTTGCTGCTAAAAAAATTACAGCTTCCATACCAGCAGGCCGCCAGCCATTTGGCCTTGCTTTAAGTGCCGATAAAACAATGGCTTTTGTTGCCAACGTTGGTGCCTATGAGTATTCAATGGTAAAAGGTTTATCAAAGGAAAATTACAACTCCATGTTGATTCCACACCATCCTTATGGTGACAATACAAAGGAATCCATCGAAGGGACTGAAATAGACGGTAAGAGTATCCCCGGTGTTGGTAGTCCGCATGCACCCGAAGCCATGAGTGTTTTTACCATGGATCTTACAACAAATAAAGTAGTGGATAAATTTAAAACCGGCTTCCAGATAGGAGAGATGGTTGAAGGAGCTGAAGTGGTTGGCGGTGCAAGCCCCAATTCAATTGCTGTGGGCAAAAGATTTGCATATGTAACCAATGCCACCAACGATAATATTTCCATCATTGATTATAAGCTGCATAAAATAACAGGTCATATCCAGATAAGTGTAGATAAACGCATCGACAAATTTCGTGGCCTTTTACCCTTTGGGATTACGTTGAGTAAAGATGAAAAAACATTGTATGTAGCATTGCTTGGTTTTAATGCGGTGGCAGTAATAGATGTTGCAACAAAAAAAACCAAAGGTTTAATACCCACTGGCTGGGGACCTACGAGGGTGCAGTTATCAAAAGATGAAAAAGAAATGTATATTATTTCCATTCGTGGTTTGGGCGCCGGACCCAATGGTGGTGCCCGTTTTGTAGCTCCGCCACAGGGTACTTATATCGGCGACATTCAATTGGGCAGTTTTCAAAAAGTAAGCATGCCATCGTCGGCTGAACTCGCTGCTTATACTAAACAAACAATCAGCAATACTTTTGTAAGTACAGTTGTAACCGATGATATAAAAAATCCTTTGCCTGCTTTGCCGGGCTCTCATGCAAGTCCGATAAAATACATTGTGTACATCACAAAGGAAAACAGAACCTATGATGAGATAATGGGCCAACTCAAAAATGCAAATGGAGATAGCAGTCTTGCCCGGTTTGGTGTAAATTGTGAGTACACAGTTCCTGATTCATTGCGCAGTAAGTTTCCCAATCTGCGTGTAACACCCAATCACCACAAGGCAGCAAAGCAATTTTCTTTTAGTGATAATTTTTATTGCGACAGCGATGCATCTATACATGGACATCATTGGATGATGGGTGTAATACCCAACGAATGGGTAGAAGCCAACTCCAGCGTTGACAAAACGGCTAACTATTTTTCTAAAGCTCCGGGCCGTCGTTTTCCGGGTTCTACCGGAAGTATGGACCCAGAAGACTATGCAGAGATTGGAGGACTTTGGGAAGCATTGGAAAGAAAGAAAATCAATTTCTATAATTTTGGCGAAGCCAACGAAACGGCACATGTAAGAGAAGAATGGATGGATACCGCAACCGGAGCCGGACATGGCGTAATGGTACCCATGCAAAAGGCTTTATTTACAAGAACCAGTCGCAATTACGCAGGTTTTAATATGAACATACCCGACCAGTTTCGGATGAACCAGTTTGAAGATGAGTTTACAAAAATGTGGATCAAAGGAAAGATGCCACTGCCTTCGTTAATTACCATGCAGGTACCCAATGATCATGGCGCAGGTATAAGACCAGAAGACGGATACGCTTATCCACACTCGTTTGTAGCTGATAACGACCTGGCCGTTGGCAGGATATTGCATTTTCTTTCCCGTACCAAATATTGGAAAAATATGCTGGTGATTATTACCGAAGATGATCCGCAGGGTGGGGTAGATCACATTGATGCACATCGCAGTGTTTTAATGATGGCAGGTCCTTATGTTAAGAAGGGATATGTGAGTCATACCCATGCAAATTTTGGTTCTATTTTAAAAACCATTTATAATATTTTAGGGGTGAAATATGTAAACCAGTATGATGTAACCGCATCCTTACTGCAGGATTTTTTTACCGATAAGCCTGACTTTACGCCTTATACTTTAGAGCAACATGATTCACGTATTTTTGATGTGGAGAAAGCAATGAAAAAATACAACAGAAATATAGATTGGCGTAAAATTATGAAGGGTCCTGAAATGGATGATGTAAAAGACATGCGGGCCGATCATTACAATCAGCAAAATCAAACCATGGGCGGAAGCAATAAATAAGTATGATGATAAAAAAGTTTTTTTTTGTTTTAATGCTGCAGGGGTTTATAACAGGTTTGTTGGCGCAAGATATCAGCATTTCAACAGCCGAAAGCAACAACAGCCAGTTGACTGATTCTATTGGTAATTTAAGTGAAGTGACCATCACGGCTACCAGAAAAAGTACCGAGCTGCTTTCCATTCCGTACGCTGTTTCGCTGTTAAGCAGCAAGGAAATAATTGGCCGTCAATATCGAACCACACCTGAAGCACTCACCGGCACCACCAGCGTGTTTATCCAGAAAACCAACCATGGTGGCGGATCGCCTTTTGTGCGTGGATTAACCGGTAACCAAACGCTGATTTTACAGGATGGCATTCGGCTAAACAACGCAACTTTTCGCTATGGTCCCAATCAATATTTTAATACCATTGATGCAGCATCCGTTTCAAAAATTGAGGTTGCAAGGGGCACAGGTTCTGTTCAATACGGATCAGATGCATTGGGTGGAGTAGTGCAGGTATTTACAAAAGATCCAGCTTTTAGCAAAGATAAAAGCTGGCATGGAACACTACGGGGAAAAACCACTACACAGGATATGGAATACAGTGGCCGGGCATCGGTGGAATATAGTTCGGAGAAACTAGCCATTGTAGCGGGTTACAGCAATAAGAAATTTGGTGATTTGTATGGAGGCGATACAACAGGCCGCCAATTTCCATCCGGCTATAAAGAGCAGGCGATCGATTTTAAATTAAAGTATCAACTGGCAGCAAATGCCGTGGTCACCGTTTCTCACCAGTTGCTTCGTCAAACGGATGTGCCTTTGTATCACCGGGTTAAACTGGAAAATTTTGCCTACTATTTTTTCGATCCGCAACAACGCCGGATGACGTATGCAAAACTGGAGTTAACAAGCAAAAATAAATTACTGGATAAGATCACGTTTATTTCTTCTTTACAAAAAAGCCTTGAGCGGAGAGACTACCAAAGAATGGGCAATGTCAATAAATTTGTTGAAGAAGATAAAGTAAAAACCTGGGGTAATGTGGCAGATGTATTCTCTGTAGTTTCAAAAAAATGGACAGCCAACACCGGTGTGGAATATTACCACGACCTGGTGAAAAGCAGCAAGCAGCAAATAAAGGTTGCCAATAATCAAATGCTTAACCAGCGGGGCTTGTATCCCAACAATGCCACCAGTGGTAATTTTTCGGTGTACAGTTTACATCATTTTACTAATGGTAAATTTGAGTTGGAAGCCGGGCTTCGTTACAATAGTGTGGCCATTACCATTCCGGATACTGCTACCAGTGCATTCAAGTTGGGCGATATTACCGTAAAGCCTTCATCATTGGTTACAAACGTTGCGCTGCTGTACCATATTGGCAGCAATCAAAATGTGTATTCATCCTTTAGCACCGGTTACAGAACGCCTAATATTGATGATCTTGGATCGCTCGGATTGGTTGATTTCAGGTACGAAATACCGGCGTACGATTTAAAGCCTGAGAAGACTTACAACACAGAAATTGGTTACCGTTTTATCAATAAAAAAATACAATCATCAGTGGCATTTTTTTATATGCACCTGACTGATTTGATTACACGGGTGCAGGTGCCCGGTCAGCAGGTGGGTGGCTACAATGTGTACACCAAAGAAAACAGCCAGAAGTCCTATATCAAAGGAACCGAGTTAAGTTTCAATTACAGTATTACCAATGCCCTTAGTGTAAAGACCAATGCATCGTATTTGTATGGACAGAACCTTTCCGGCAAAGAACCCATGCGCCGGATACCGCCATTCAATGGACGAGTGCTGTTAAATTACAATAAAAATAAATGGGGCCTTGGTGCAGAATATTTATTTGCCGGCAAACAAGGCAGACTGGCAAAGGGGGATAAGGATGATAACAGAATAGCTAAGGGCGGTACGCCGGGATGGAATTTGTTGAATTTTTATGGTAATTATACCATCCGCCAGTTTTCTTTTTATGGTGCGGTTCAAAATATTTTTAATGTTGATTATCGTACACATGGCAGCGGTATCAATGGTATGGGTAGAAGTGCATCTTTAACCATGGAAATTAATTTATAAATATTTCTAACAGCATTATTATGAGTCCTAAATATCAAACAATAACCGATGAGGTTTTGAAATTGTATGAACGCTTTGGTGA
>Ga0105044_10015988_pt1 | contig 10134 bp, 7 predicted proteins | sample MAT01_FD_78092 | JGI IMG/M metagenome (GOLD analysis project Ga0105044, IMG submission 78092) | Freshwater microbial communities from Lake Fryxell liftoff mats and glacier meltwater in Antarctica - MAT-01 | ecosystem: Environmental > Aquatic > Freshwater > Ice > Liftoff microbial mat | place...
GAACGAACAAGCAACATCATTGGCAAAACGACTGAGCGACGAGTTCCCCGGCGACACCGCAAAACAGGTCGTACGCGCGATTCGCCTGACGACGGGCCGTAAGCCGGGCGATGAGGAAATCGCGAAAGACTTGTCGTTCATTCAGGAAATGAAGGCGAAATATTCGCTCGACGACTCTGCCGCACTCGCCCGATACGCCCTACTGGTGCTAAACGCAAACGAGTTCCTGTACCTGGATTGATGGCGAGCGGTGGGTGTAAGCCCACTGATCCCGCCACCGTCGTGCGTAACACTCATGATTGAAGACCGCCTCATCGAAATTGAGGTGGTTTGTAACTCAGGTTGGATCAGTGGGCTTACACCCACCGCTCGCCACGAATGAGAATACACAATTCTGAAACGAGGATAAAGTCATGACCACCGACCGCCAATTTTGTCGCCGGACTCGCCGCGAGTTCCTTTGGGATTCAGGGGCGAAGTTCCCTGGGATGGCACTTGCGGGAATGCTCGCGGCCGATGGTGCGCTGGGAGCCGCCGAGTCGACGAAGCATGTCTCCAGTTTGCTGAACCCGATGGCCGCGAAGAAACCGATGTTCCCTGCGAAGGCGAAATCGGTGATTTTTATCTTCTGTTACGGCGGCCCGAGCCACATCGATACGTTCGATTACAAGCCGTATCTGGTAGGCAAAGACAATAAGACAGTGCCGATCAAGACGTTCGGCCGCGGCGGCAAGCGGAACGAAGGCCGCATCGTCGAACCGCGGTGGAAGTTCAAGCAGTATGGCAAGTCCGGCAAGTGGGTCAGCGACCTGTTCCCGCACGTGGCGACGTGCGTCGACGACATCGCGTTCGTGCAAAGCATGTACGCCGAGTCGCCGATTCACGGCTCCGCATTGCTGATGATGAACTCCGGGCGATTGCTGTCTGGCAACCCGTGTATCGGTTCGTGGGTGACGTACGGGCTAGGTTCGGAGAACGAGAACCTGCCCGGTTTCGTAGTGATGCTCGATAACACGGGTGGGCCGATCAGCGGACCGAAGAACTGGTCGAGCGGCTATATGCCTGCCGCCTACCAGGGCGTGACATTGCGGGCAAGCGGTACGCCGATCTTCGACCTGCAACCCCCCGCCGGGACGAGCCGCGCGCAACAGCGAGACTTGCTCGACCGGCTGAAGGAAAAGAATCAGGAACACCTGCTGACGCGGGTCGACAACAGCGAACTGTCCGCACGCATCGCCAGCTACGAACTCGCGTACAAGATGCAGCAACATGCACCCGAAGCAGTCGATTTCACCAAGGAAACCAAGGAAACCAAGGAACTCTACGGCATCGATGGTACCAATACCGAAGACTTCGGCAAGAAACTGTTGCTGTCGCGGCGGCTCGTGGAACGCGGCGTCCGCTTCGTGCAGGTTTACAGTGGCGGGGCGCACAACGACGACAACTGGGACGCGCACTCGGACATCGCGAAGAACCACAACAAGCACTGCGGTAACACCGACAAGCCGATTGCGGGCTTGCTGAAGGACTTGAAGCGGACGGGGTTACTCGATTCGACGATCGTGATCTGGGGCGGCGAGTTCGGTCGTCAACCGACGGCGGAATACGAGAGCGGCACCGGCCGCGATCACAACTCGTACGGCTTCACGATGTGGATGGCTGGCGGCGGCATCAAGGGTGGCGTCACGGTCGGCAAGACTGACGACTTTGGCAACAACGCCGTTGAGGATCGCTACCACGTGAAGAACCTCCACGCCACGGTGTTGCATCAGATGGGCCTAGACCCGAACCACCTGTCGTACTTCTACGGCGGCCTCGATCAAAAGCTCGTCGGAGTCGAAGGAGCCGAGCCGATCAGGCAGATTATCTGAGCATCCATCTACCGCAGACGGGCGCACCCGCTGCGGTAAATCGTTTCCGCCAATCCACTTTCGTTGCACATTCGCTATCGTTAACGTTAACTTTCACGTAACGCGAGAGCAATCATGACCAACGTCGATGCGGCACTCCGGCTCGTCACCGATGGCATGACGGTGGGGCTTGGCTCCGGGGCGGCATCGGAGCGCTTTCTGCGTGGCCTCGGCGCTCGCGTCCAGGAGGGGCTGAAGGTCGCAGGCGTGCCGACTTCGAACAAGATTGCGGCGATGGCAACCGGACTCGGCATCCCGCTCGTCGAACTCGGCAACACGTTGCCGCTTGACTTTACCTTCGACGGAGCCGATGAAGTCGACCCGCATCTGAACATGATCAAAGGCTATGGCCGGGCGCTCGTTCGCGAAAAAATCGTGGCGGCCGCGTCGAAAAAGCTGGTGATCCTGATCGGCCCGGAACGGATCGACGAGAAGCGCGTCGCCCAACTCGGTTCGCGTGGCAAACTGCCGATCGAAGTGCTTTCGTTCGCAGTAAAGTTCGTGCAACATCGCTTGATGGCGCTCGGAATGCCGTCGGAAATCCTTTCGGAGAATGGCAGCCCAGTTCTTTCCGACAACGGCAACCCGATCTTGCACGCCACCGTGAAGCCGATTGCGAATCCCGTCGAATTCGATGCCAGTATTCACGCTATTCCCGGCGTCGTTGGCACCGGTTTGTTCCTCGGCATGGCCGATCTCGTGCTCGTTCAGGATGCCGATGTCGTCCACGAACTCCGGCGAGCGCTATAATTGACTGAACCCCCGTCTCACGATTTCGCGTTGACGCGATGCGAGATTGTGCGGACAATACTACTAGCCCACCACCGCCGCTCATCGGCTGCCGAACAAGGTACATTCATGCGAATCTTCACGGCAATCGTCGTCGTTGCGTTGTCCACCCTCATTGGCTGCGGTGATTCTGATAAGACGAAAACTTACACCGTACCGAAAGCGGACGATTCCAAACCCGTTGACGCTGCCGCAGCTGGCGTCGCGACGCCAGGCAATTTCCGCATCGTCGGGGCGATCTTCCCGAGCGACGAACCGCAGTGGTTCTTCAAACTGGGCGGAAAGTCCGACGCACTTACACCGTACGTGGCAGACCTCGAAAAGATGTTCAAGACCGTCCGCTTCCCCAAAGGATTGAAGGAACTTCCCGAGTGGGATCTGCCCGCAGGTTGGAAGAACGCCGGCGAGAACCGTACGAAGATGGCCGCTGAGACGATCCAGTTCGGCCCTGCTGATAGCCCTTTTCTAATGACCGTGACACCCGCAATGGGCGGTATGACTGCAAACGTCGCGCGTTGGGCGGGCCAGGTGGGCGTCAAGAACTTCGCACCCGAAAAGATGGGACTGTACGCGAAAGACATCGAGGCGAAGAACGTCAAGGGGTTGATGGTCGACATGAGCGGCCCGAACAACCCAGGGATGTCTCCCCGCCCACCGATGATGCCAAAATAATGTGGCGAACTCTCTCTCGTGACATAACTTAAGGCACACAATAATGACCAACGAAACTCTCGATAAGCCAGCTAAGACCCAGCCACAAACGTCGCTCTGGGATAACATCAAGTACGTCTTGAAACCGGTCGCGTCGTTGCAATTGACGATCGTATTGTTCAGCATGTCGCTCGTCCTCGTGTTCTTCGGCACGCTCGCGCAGATGAACAACGGCATCTGGACGGTCGTCGATAAATACTTCTGGTCGATGTTCGTGAAGATCGAACTCGATCTCGTTTTGAAGTTCTTACAGGTGTTTTTCTGGTTCCCGAAAGAGTGGTCGCTCCCGTCGTGGGTCGCGGTTCCGTTCCCGGCCGGCAAGCTCATCGGTTTCGCGATGCTGACGAACCTGGTGGCGGCGCACCTCACCCGTTTCCGCATGACGTGGAAACGCTCGGGGGTGATGATCATCCACGCGGGCCTGATATTGCTGTTCGTCGGCGAAGCGATCACGCGGATGAAACAAGTCGAGCAGCGAATGGTCATCGACGAAGGGCAGACGGTCCACTTTGCCGAAGACACACGCACGTACGAATTCTCGTTCGAGGATAAGTCCGCGAAAGAACTCGATACCGTGATAGTGATTCCGGAAGCACGCATTCACATCGGCGAGCGATTTTCCGATCCGCAGTTGCCCGTCGATGTCGAGATTGTCAGCTACTTCAAGAACTCCGATATGCGTGCCGTTGTGCCAGGCGAAAAGAACCCTGCGACTGCGGGTCAAGGCCTGACGGACATCGTCGAGTATCGCCCGGAAGTATCGGGTGTCAGCACCGAACAAAAGATCGACCTGCCGTCCGCCTACGTGACGATGTACCGCAAGGGCACCGATGAATCGCTCGGTACGTACTTGCTCTCGCGTTACCACAAACCCGACACGCTGACTGTGGATGGCAATAAGTACGCGATCGCGTTGCGAAACACGCGATATTACAAGCCGTTCAGCGTTCACCTGAACAAGTTCAGTTTCGACCGGTATATGGGCACAAACAAGCCCAAGAATTACTCGAGTGACATTCGACTCGTCGATACGGCCAACGACGTCGACCGCGACCACCGAATCGCGATGAACGAACCGCTCCGCTACGGTGGCGAGACGTTCTACCAAGGTGGCTTCGACGATAAAACCGAAACGACTACGATCCTGCAAGTGGTCCGCAACCCCGGTTGGCTGATCCCGTACATCTCTTGCGTGATGGTCACGCTCGGCATGACGATCCATTTCGGCATCTACCTGATTGCGTTTCTGCGCAAGGTTCGGATCGCCGAATTCAGCCAGCTGATGAAGGCATCCAACAAAGAATACGTGCCGAAAACGGGCACTGCTCGCTACCTCCCCTGGATCGGCGTCGTGCTTGCCGGGCTGTATTGCCTGAGTGCGGTTAGCAAAATGTCGCCCGCCACGCAGCCTTACAACTTGAAGGGCCTCGGGCAGATTCCCGTCGTCGATGGCGGCCGCGTCAAGCCGCTCGACACCGTGGCTCGCGTGAGTTTGCGCTCGATTAGCGCGCGAGAAACGACTAAAGACGAAAACGATGTCGAGCGACCCGCGATCCAGTGGTTGCTCGATGTGATGACGAGCGGTGGCCCGGAAAAGAAGGGGGCCGCGTGGAAGTACAAGGTGTTCAAAATCGAGAACGACCAGGTGCTTGCGTTACTCAAACTCCAGCCGCGCAGAGGGTTGCTATACGCACTCGAAGAGTTCAGCGAGAATGCGGAACAGCTCATGAAAGTGGCCAGCGCCTCGCAGCAAAAACGTCCCGAAAAGCGCGATCTTTACGATGTGAAGATCATCGAAGTCGCCGAACGAATGAAAGTGTTCATCGAACTTTCGACAGTGAACACACCGATGAACATCGCACCAACGGGCGAAAATCCGAAATGGTCGACGCTGCCAGACGCCCTGGAGAAGTATCGCGATACGGCGAAAGCGTTCGTCACGGAGAAAAGCGGACTTGAACTCGACGACATCGAAAAGCTGCCGAAGCAAGAACAGGAATTCGTCGCTCAGTTGTTTCGCGAGAAGATGATCGAACTCTCGGCCGCATCGCCATCGATCGCGTTCTGGACGGGAATCATCCAGGCGTACCGCAACAATAAGCCGGACGATTTCAACAAGTTAATCGAAGACTATTCTAACAAGACTGCCGTTCCCGGTATGAGCCTCGCACGAACGCAGCTTGAGACGATGTACAACGGCTTCGCACCGTTCTACGTCTGCCTCGTACTGTACATTGGTGCGGTTTTGCTCTGCATCGCCAGTTGGTTTGGCTACACGGACGAATTGCGTCGGGCGGCATTTCGGATGTTGGTTTTCACGGCGGTGATTCACTTCGTCGCGCTGATCGCCCGCATGTATTTGCAAGAACGTTGGCTCGTATTCGTGACGAACCTCTACTCGTCCTCGATCTTCATCGGCTTCGGCTGCGTGTTGCTCGGTATACTACTCGAACGACTGTACCCCATCGGCATCGGCAACCTACTCGGTGCGACGCTCGGCGTGGCCACCACCATCGTTTCGCACCAGATCGGTGCGAGTGGCGACACACTCGAAATGATGCAAGCCGTCCTCGATACGAACTTCTGGCTGGCCACGCACGTGACCTGTGTGACCTTCGGCTACACCGCCACATTTGTCGCCGGTGCGCTCGGCGTGATCTACGTGATTGCGGGGATGTTCACACGGGCGATCAATGCAGAAGCGAACAAGGCGTTCGGCAAAATGCTCTACGGTGTCGTCTGTTTCGCCACGCTTCTCAGCCTCGTCGGGACCGTTCTAGGCGGCATCTGGGCGGATCAATCGTGGGGCCGCTTCTGGGGCTGGGATCCGAAAGAGAACGGTGCCATTTTGATCGTAATTTGGAACGCGCTCATTCTACACTCGCGATGGGCCGGCCTCGTCAAAACGCGCGGCATCGCATTGCTCGCCATCGTCGGCAGCATGATTACCGTCTGGAGTTGGTTCGGCACCAACCAACTCGGCATCGGCCTGCACGCTTACGGCTTCGACAATACCCTCGCACTCGTCTGTTCCGGCCTCTGGGTGTCGCACGCGATGCTGTTCGCCATCGGCTTGACCCCCACGAAGCACTGGATGAGCTTCGCAAATGCACCCGAAGTCGCAAGCAAAAAGCAGCGCAAACAGTAACCCACGAAAGCCCAGCGACGACCGTCGCTGGGCGCTTCTTGCATCGGATGCAATGTCAATTCCAACCGTCAAAAGTGCACCACCGACCCAAAACCTCCACAATTGGAACCGTACCAGATTTTCGCTAGAAAGCGAATATGGCAAACAGCGAATCGACGGCATCCGGGTACGTCTTGAGCTTCGACATCGAAGAGCATTACCGGATCGAAGCCGCCGCGAATATCGAATGTTCGACAGAGATGAAACTCGATTACGCGAACCGCATGGAGCACTCGACACGCGCGATTCTCGAGCGATTAGCGGCAGCGCATGTGAAAGCCACGTTTTATGTCGTCGGACAGATTGCCGAAACTCACCCACAACTCGTTCGCGATATCGCTAGTGCGGGCCACGAAATCGGCACGCACAGTTACGACCATCAGCGCGTGCATCGCTTCACCTCACAGTCGTTTGCGGCCGACCTTCGAAAGAGTAAAGCGGTTTTGGAACAAACCTCGGGCGTAGAAGTGTTCGGCTATCGCGCGCCAACGTTCAGCGTAGTCCGGCAGACCGCGTGGGCCATCGATGTGATTGCAGAATGCGGTCTGATTTACGATTCGTCGATCTTCCCCGTTCGCCACGATCGCTATGGCATCCCCGATGCCCCACGAACGCCGTTTATCGCAGTTGGGAAGACGTCCGAGATTCTCGAACTGCCACCCGCCACTTGGCGAATCGCGGGCCAGAACCTACCCGTCGCAGGCGGAGGGTACTTCCGGTTATTTCCGTTAATGATTATGAAAGCGGGGTTGTCGCAGTTGCGACGGAAGACAAAGCCTGCGATGGGGATGACGTACTTTCACCCGTGGGAATTCGACGTGGATCAACCCAAACTCCCACTGAAAGCGCTATCGAAATGGCGGACTTACGTGGGAATTCGCAAGAGTTTTCGCCGACTCGATCACCTTTTGAAACGCTATCCGTTTCGCCGGGCCATCGACATCGTTCGCGAACTCGAACCGCAACGCAGCACCTTGCCGCGATTCACGATTTAGGTGTACGGCGGCGACGGACATTGTAACCCATCGCTGCGGCGAGCCCAATCGCGGCCGAGATTAACGTCGTTGGTTCGGGCACGACTTGCGGGCGCACCACAACCGGTGGTACGATGCACACGCATGGCGGCACCACGGGTGGCACGAACGGCGGCGGAGGCACGGGCGGGATCACCGGCGGTGGCGGTACGATTGGCGGCACAACAGGGGGTATCACGGGTGGCACAACGATCGGTGGAACCACGGGCGGCACCACAATCGGCGGCGTTACCGTTGGCGGCAATGTGACTTTCGTCACAGTCGGCGGGATCGGCGGGAAGAACCCCTCGGCATTCTGCGTGCAGATCGTAAACGCTGCAACTCCCAGTACCCCAACGGGTATTGCGGTCCGCAAAATGCTGTTCCATTCGATGACCATTGGATCGACCTCCGATTCTAACCGTCGTGCATCTGTGTGCTGTTAGATTCGGTTGTCTGGCTTTCGCGGCTTGAAGAAATGATCCGGTTTACGCGGAATACGCCGTTTCGCAGGCTTATGATGCTAGTCCAGTGTGAAGCGATTCGCATGTCAAACTACCCGACCGTTACGACCGCACCTTTCCGCGAACTAACTACCGCAAGTCCGCATTCGCAACTACGGATCGCCAGCTTTTGAAGCCGAATTAGGTAAAGGACGCGATAAGTCAAGCAGTTATCCATCGCGCCGGGGTCAGGAGGACCACACCATGCGTCGCTTGTTGGCAACCGGAGTCGGGCTGAGTTTTGCCTTGACGACCGCCAACGCGGTCGCCCAATCGTTCAGGGCGGCAACACCACAACTATTATCCGCTAGTCCACTGTCTTCGAAACCTGTCACGCGAATTTTAGCTGTGCGACCTCTGGAAGAGAGTTCTTCCACCGCACGCGGCCAAATCACCGTACCAATGCCGATGCCGATGCCTGCACCGGTAATCGGTGCACCGGTACAAGGCCTGCCGATGCCGAGGCCGTTCGGCAAAGGCCCGACGGTCTCGGAAGTGCCCGGTGCGACCGCGCCGGGTGCGATGATCCCCGGCCAATCGTACCCATATACGCCATCCGCACCGATGTCATACCCGCAAGGTTATCCTCAAGGTGGCGTCACGCTCGGGCCGGCGATTCCCATCGAGGGTGGCGGGATGCCGACGATGACTTCACCCAATCAAGGGCGTTACTCTCCGCCTGCTTTGGATGCCCCATTGTTCGGGGGCAGCTATGCGGAAGTACCCGGCGGTCCGGGACTGTTCGGAGCGTGTGCGACGAATGCGGGCGGTTGTAACCCGGAACGCTGGTGGTCGTCGGCGGAATACCTGTTGTGGTGGACGAAGAGCGCGCAGTTCCCCGCGCTGCTCACGACGAGTTCGCCTTCGTTTAACGGGATTCTGGGCACGGGTGATACGCGAACTCTCGTTGGTGATGGCTCGTTCGGGCAAACGCTGCACAGTGGGGGCCGGTTCGGTTTGGGACGCTGGTTCGGCAACGATCAACGCTGGGCGCTCGATGGCAGCGTGTTTTTCCTCGGCCGTAACGGCAACGAATTCGCTGCCAATTCAGACCAGTTTCCACTCCTCGCTCGCCCGTTTAACAACGCGAACCAGAACATTCCGTTCTCGGAAATCGTGTCTGCGAATGGACTGGCACGCGGCGGTGCCAGCGTGCGATTCGAGAACTCCGTTTGGGGTGCAGACTTCAACCTGCGTCGTCGCCTCGCGGGTAGCAGTTGTTCGCGTCTGGACCTCATCGGTGGCTTCCAATACCTCAGCGTTAGCGAAGAACTGCGCGTTAACGAGTTCTTCGCACGTACCCCCGATTCGCCGCGTTCGATCGGCGTTCCCACGGCCATTGCCGGGATTGTCACGGATCGTTTCCGCACGGAAAATGAGTTTTACGGTGCAACGCTCGGCTTGCAGGGCGAGATGCGACGCGGACGCTGGTTCACGAATCTGACGACGAAAATCGCACTCGGTACCGTTCACCAAACGGCGTTGATTGAAGGGAATCAGACGATTTCGTTCGACACGGGTACGACGTCATCGTTTCCCGGTGGGTTGCTGGCGGTTCCTGGAAACATCGGGCAATACACGCAGAACAAGTTCGCTGTGGTGCCGCAAGTCGGCCTGAACATCGGCTACCACATCACGCCGAACTTCCGCGTGTTCATGGGGTACAACTTCATGTACCTCAGCAGCGTGTTGCGGCCGGGCGACCAGATCGACACGAACATCGACGTGACGCGGATCCCGAACTTCCCTGTTGCCGGTGCGACCCCGTTGCCGTTCGTACGGCCAACCGTCCCGTTGAAGGATACCGACTTCTTCACGCAAGGCCTGAGCTTCGGAATGCAGTGGAAATGGTGATTCTAAACCGTTTGGAATCGGCGTAAGTCAGATCGCCTGCGATTGTTCGACTAATCGAAATCGTGTGGGTGTTGGTTTTTCACCTACCCGACGCGCTGCTAGACCCCCGACAGTGTCGGGGACTACTAGAATGTCAGTATGAGCGCGATTGTCGAAGAATTGGTACC
>Ga0105044_10015989_pt1 | contig 10134 bp, 6 predicted proteins | sample MAT01_FD_78092 | JGI IMG/M metagenome (GOLD analysis project Ga0105044, IMG submission 78092) | Freshwater microbial communities from Lake Fryxell liftoff mats and glacier meltwater in Antarctica - MAT-01 | ecosystem: Environmental > Aquatic > Freshwater > Ice > Liftoff microbial mat | place...
AATGCCTCCTTCAGTACCACGGTTGATGCTTGGCCGCGCACCGGTGCCCATGCCGAGCTGCTGCAGGCCTGGCATGCATTGAAGGGCGATACCAAGGACTTTGATCAAGCCTTTGCGGCCGCCTGCGCTCCGAGCGCCACGGGGGCAGCAGGCGCAGCGATCGCCGACGAGCAGGAGGGTCAGGGGTTCGGCCCCTTCGGTCAGTCTCAGCCGCCGTTGCTCAAGCTGCTGCCCCTGGCCTTCGCCGTACCCAGTCCAGAACGCTTGCAGGCCGTGCAGAATCTCTTGAAGGGCGACCTGACGGTGGAGCCGACGGCGAGCCTGCTGAGCTTCATGGTCAATGGCATGAACCAGGGCAGCGCGTATCAGGCCCTGCTGCAACCTGAGCAAGACCGCCCCAATGGACAGCAGGCCAAAGTCCGGCAAGAAGCTCAGCGGCGTGTGGCCATGCCGTTGCTCCTAGTCTTGGGCCTGCTGGCCGAACAGCGTCCGCCGCCGGTTGAAATGACCAAGCAGCAACAGCAGCAATTGGGTTGGTATCTGGCGAGTCTGGAAGATCACGGCAACGGTGAGCAGACCGAGCCGAAAGAAAAAGAGGGCCACTTCCCAGAGGATCTGCGCACCTGCGATCTGATTGCCATGGGTATGCGCAATGTGTCACATCAGGTCAGCCAAGCCTTTGGCTGGGAGGCGGTCCAGCCCATGCAGGAGCTGCGCTTCGATCCCACGGCGCCCAAGGCCGAGCGGGACGCGAAGCTGGCGGAGATGCGTCAACTCTTGGCCGACTTCGCCACCACGGCCGCCGCCGCCGCCGGGCTGCCGTCCAGCCAGATTCCCGCCACCGCACCGGCTGGCGAACCCCTGTTCTGAACTCAGGAACAGGATCCCCGTTCAACCGACCCCGCGACCCCGCGACCCCGCGACCCCGCGACCCCGCGACCCCGCGACAGCTCTTCCCCGCCCACCGCCCACCGCCCACTGGGAAATCATGTCCGACCTCGCCCTCCTTGATCACGTCACTGCCAGTCGCCAGCGTCTGACCGCGGCCCTTGCCCCGCGGGTGGTCGGCCAGCAGGCCACCATCGATGCGGTGCTGACCGCGATCTTCGCTGGGGGCCACGCTCTGCTGGTGGGCGTGCCGGGCTTGGCCAAGACCTTGCTGGTCAAAAGCGTGGCGGAGGCCCTGGGCTGGCAGTTCCGCCGCATCCAGTTCACCCCCGACCTGATGCCGGCGGACATCACCGGCACCGAGATCCTGCGCGAGGATCGCGCCACCGGCGCGCGCGAACTGGTCTTCGCTCCCGGCCCGGTGTTCGGCAATCTGATCCTGGCGGACGAGATCAATCGCACCCCGCCCAAGACCCAGGCGGCCCTGCTGGAAGCCATGCAGGAGGGGTCCGTGACGGCCGGCGGTCGCACGCATGCGTTGCCCCAACCCTTCTTCGTCCTTGCCACCCAAAACCCCATCGAGCAGGAAGGCACCTATCCGCTGCCCGAGGCCCAGCTCGACCGCTTTCTGCTGTGCATCCACCTGGACTATCCCGCGCGCGACGAAGAGATGGCCATCGCCACCTTGGATACGCGCACGCGGGCAACTGTGTCGCCAGTGTTGTCGATCGCCGATTTCCAGCAGCAACTGGCTCTGGTGGCGCGCTTGCCGGTGCCCGAGGTGGCGGTGCGCCACGCGGTCGATCTGGCCCGCGCCAGCCGCCCGGCCAACGGCCATGCCTGGGTGAAGACCAACGTCGCCTGGGGCGCGGGTCCGCGCGCCAGCCAGGCCCTGGTCGCCGCGGCGCGCGCCCGTGCGGCGCTGCTGGGCTTGCCGGCCGTAGGCATCGCCGAAATCCGCGCCGTCGCGCCCCTGGTGCTGGCCCATCGCGTGGTGCCCAGTTTCAGCGCCCAGGGCCAGGGCATCGATGGGCGTGCCATCGCCGCCAAACTGCTGGAGCTGGTGTCGCCCTGATGTCTGCCCTGGCTGCCATCCCGCGACTGTCTGCGGCTGATCTTGAATTATCAGCCCGCCGGGTCGTCGAAGGCCTGTACGCGGGCCGACACCGCTCGCCGTTCACCGGCTCGGCGGTGGAGTTCCGCGATCATCGCGCCTATCAGCCTGGCGATGACCTGCGCGCAGTGGATTGGAAGGCTTTCGCCCGCTCCGACCATCTGCTGGTGCGGCGCTATCAGGAGGAACGCGATCTGCCGGTGGTGCTGCTGCTGGACACCTCGGCCTCCCTCGATTTCGGCACGCCGACCAAGGCCGACTGGTGCGCCCAGGCGGCGGCCGCCCTGGCACTGCTGGTCATCGACCAAGGTGATCGGGTGCGCGTCGCGGCCGGCGCGGCAGAGCTGGTCGTGCTGACCCCCAATGCCGGTGGACCGGCGGCGATGCCGGCCCTGACCAAGGTGCTGGCCGGCCTGACGCCAGCGGGGCGCGGCGATCTCCCGGCGCTGCTGAGCGGACTGGCGGCGCGCTTGGAGCGTCGGGCGCTCATCGTCCTGCTGTCGGATCTGCTGACCGAGGCCACGGCCCTGGCCCAGCCCTTGGCCGCCTTGACGGGACGTGGTCATGATTTGGCGGTGGTACAGGTCCTGGATCGCAGCGAAGTGTCCTTGCCGACGGATTGGGGCCGGTCGCGCTTTACTGATCCTGAAGGGGTGGTCGCAGAACTGACCAGCGACACGGCCCTGGCCAAGCCTGGGTACGATGCGGCCATGGCCGCGCACCTTGAGGCCTGTCGTCAGGTCTGCGCCGGTTGTCGGTGCGATCATCAGTTGGCGCTCACCGAGGAGCAGGTTGGCGAGTCCCTGGGCCGCTGGCTGGCCCGACGTCAAGGACGGCGGACATGATCGGCCTGTTGGCGCCCTGGCTGCTGGCGGGCACGCTTTTGGGTGGCTTGCCGCTGGTGATCCATTGGCTCACCCGCGCGCGGGTCATCCCCCGACGCTTTCCCGCGCTGGCCTTCCTGCTGCACGCGGATGCCGGCCGCGCCCGGCGGCATCGCTGGCGCGACGTGCTCATCCTGACCTTGCGCACTGTGGCGGTGCTGGCCGCGGCCCTGGCCGCTGCTGGACTGGTGTGGTCAGGTGCGGCGGCATCCGGTCAGGGCCGGCCAGTGGCCATCGTGGTGGATGCCTCGGCCTCGATGGGCCAAGTCGTCGCGGGCGCCACCGCCTGGTCGCGGGCACGCGCCACTGCCGGCCGCATGCTGGCGCAAGTTGCCGGTCGCCCCGCTACCGTGGTGGTGAGCGGTCTGCCGCAGCGTGATGGTGGCGCCGTAGCCACCGACCATGGCGCCTTGCGGACCTTGCTCGCCGAGGCCGAACTGGGGGCCGGTGATGGCGATCCGGCCGGGGCTTTGGCGACCGCGGCGCGACTACTGGGTGGCCCTGGCGATCTGCTCTATATCACCGACCTCAGCCGCAGCGCCCTGGCCGGGGTCGATCCGGCCGGTCTGCCGGCGGGCGTGCACCTTGAGCTGGTCGATGCGGGTGGCGGGGGTGGCAATTGCGCCATCACCGGCCTGAGTGCCGAGCCCGGCGTGGTACTGGCGGGGCGAGCCGTCACGGTCAGCGCCCGGGTGGCAAATTTCAGCGCCGTAAACCAGGAATTACGCGTGCAGATCCGGGTCGGTGCGGCGGCCCACGTGGTGCCGGTAACCTTGTCGCCCGGCGGCATTGGTACGGCGACCATGACCCTGACGCCTGAAAGCAGCGGCCCGCACGTGGTCAGCGCGGAATTGGCCGGAGCGACGGGCGATGGCCTGGCCGTGGACGATCAGCGGCAGGGGGTGCTTGAGGTGCTGCCCGCCTTGGTCGCGGTGGTGGTGGGCGATGGCGACCGCGAGGATCCCAATGGGCCGCTGCGGCCACTGCTGGCGGCCTGCGCGGCGGCCGGGCTGACGCCCCATGCCAGCGATAGCGCGGGCCTGGCGGCGGAGCTGGCGGCCGGCTCTGGCCCGGCCCTGGTCATCACCTGCGCGCTGGCTGATGGGGCGGTGGTGGCGCCGTCCTTGGATCGCTTGCTGGTCGCTGGCGGTGCCTGGCTGCAGGTGATCCACAGCGAGGCTGATGCCGCCTTGTTCGAGGTCGGCGGGCGACCCACACCGGTGCGTTTGGCGGCGCGGGTGGATGTCAGCGAACAAGAAGCCGGCCGCATGCTGCTGGGCCAGGCCAGACTGGAGCATCCGCTATTGGCCGATCTGGCCGGTCAGCCCGCAGTGCTGGCCGCACTGGCCGCATACCGGTATCGCTTGACGCCGAACGGTCAGGCGGCGGATGCCCAGGTCCTGGCCACCTGGAAGGATGGCAGCATCGCCTTGGCCGAGCGTCCCGCCGGCGCTGGGCGTTGGCTGGTGCTGAATGCCAGTCCGGCGGCCGCCGACACGACCCTGGCCCAGGGTGAGATCCTGCCCCTGCTCATGCATCGCGTGCCTGACGCCTTATTTCCGGCCCGCTCGGGTGATCTGGCCCGGGACGTGGGCGCGTGGCTGCCGGGCACCTGGAGTCTGGCCAATGGCAGCGCCTTGGCGGTGCTTGATGGCCGGGTGCGACTTGAGGCTCCGGGAGTGTTCCGGGCCCTGGGTGGCAAGCTGGCGGCGGCGGCGGTGCCAGCCTTGGAAAGTGACCTGCGCCCGATTGATCCCGGCATCTTGGGCCTGAGTTCGCGCAGCGCTGATGGCGCCACCCGTCTTGTCGAACGTCGCCCCTTGTGGCCGTGGCTGTTGGCGTTGGCGGCGTGTTGTCTGCTGGTCGAAGGGCTGCTGGTCCCGCGTCTGGGCCGGGGGTCGCGATGAGTTTCGAACCGTTGGTACCCCTGTGGCTGATCGTCGTGCTGCTGGCGGGTCTGCTGGCAGCGTGGTGGCGCAGCTATGCCGGCCGGGGCTTGGGGGCGGTGGTGCGCTTGGGCGCCATCGTGGTGCTGGGCGTGATGCTGGGCAATCCGGTGCGCATCGATCCCGTCACCACCCCCGCGGCGTCGCGTCTGGCCCTGGTGCAGGACAGCAGTGCCAGCATGGCACGCACCGATGCCGAGGGCGGCAGCGCCCGGCTGGAGGCAGCCGCCAGTGGGCTGCGGCAGGTCGCCACCGGCTTGGGCGCGGGCTATGCGGTAGAGCAGTGGCATCTGGACGCTGCTTTGACCAGCGGCTTTGCCACCACGGCCACCGGTGGAACGTCATTCCTGCCCCTGACTCGACTTCTGGGTTCGGCCGGTACCCCTGGCGTGGTCGCCATCGTCCTGGCCAGCGATGGTGGCGACTACAGCTCCGAGGATGGCGACGACCAGCTTGCAGCGGCCCATGTGCCGGTGTTTTGTCTGCCCGTGGGCGGGCCGGCGCCGGCGCCCAATATCGCCGTTCGCCTGGAATCCCCCAGCCCCAGCGCCTTCGTCGGCCAAGACCTTGAACTGAGCGCCGTGGTCATCGCACGTGGTGGCTTGGCCGGTCGGCAGGTCGAGTTGACGGTGCGGGCCGCCGAGGATGGCCGCGAAGTGCTGCGCCAGACCGTGACCCTGGGCGAAGAGGCCCGGGTGGCGGTACCGGTGGCGGCGGGCGGCACCGCCGGGACCAAGCGTTGGGATGCGGAGGTGACTGCGATTCCTGGCGAGGCCAGCATTCTCGATAATCGTGCCGGCGTAGCGGTGCAGGTCGTGGATCGGGCCATCCGCATCGCCGTGCTGGAAGGTCAGCCGTGGTGGGACACCACCTTTGCCCTGCGCGCCTGGCGTCGGGATCGGCAATTGCAGGTCGGCAGCGTCTTCCGTCTAGGCAGTCGGCAGTGGCGTTCGGGCAGCGCGCCGGCGACCTTCACCGCCGAGTCCTTGGCCGGGGTCGATGTGGTGGTGCTGGGCGATCAGGTCGCCGGATTGTTGGATGAAGCGGCCCAGACCGCCATCACCACCTGGGTGGATCAGGGCGGGTCATTATTGTGGTGCGGCATCAGCTCAGGTCAGCGCGGTCCGCTGGCGGTGGTCGATCCGCTGCTGCGGCAATCTGGTCGACATACCCGCGTCCTGCCGGTCAGTACCGCCGCCGGCCGCCGACTCAGCCTAGTGCCGGCCGATGCGACCCTGAGCCCAGTCGAGGTCGGCACCGTGGCTGGGCTGCGTCCCCGCACCGAGGTGCTGCTGGGCAGCGAGTCCCAGCCGCTGGTGGTGTGGCGGCGCCATGGCGGCGGACGCATCGCCGTGGTCAACGGCGAGGGCATGTGGCGGTGGACTCTGGGGCAGAGCGACGGCGAGGTTGCCGCGCGTTTCTGGCGCCAATTGGTCAAAGCCCTGGTCCAGGGCCAGGGCGCTGGTCTGAGCGCTGACCGCGCCAATCCGCAGGTCGGGCAAGAGGTCCAGATCGCAGTCAGCGGCACCAGCGCCACAGTGCAGGTCACCGCTCCGGATGGCTCGCGCGGTGCGCTGCCGGTCAGCGCCGGCGTGGCCCGGGTGCCGCTCGACGCTGTCGGTTGGTGGCAGGTACGCGATGGTGCGGCGGAGCTTTGGCTGGCCGTCGCGGCGGAGGTGCGCGAGGTCGTCGACACGGCGCGCCGCGATGACCGCTTGGCGCGTTTGGCGGGGCGCACCGGCGGTGCGGTGCTGACCCTGGCCGAGGCCGGCCGGCTGGCCGAGCGGCTGCGGCGTCGGGCGGATCTGGCGGTGGCCGAGCCGCAGCGTCATCCCTGGGTGACGACGCCCTGGTGGCTCCTCGCCATCAGTGGGTTGCTGGCTGGCGAGTGGTTTTGGCGTCGACGTGTCCGGGGGGTGGTATGAGTCAGGTGCCGCAACTTGATCACCTCTTAACGCGTACCGCTGGGCTGATCACCCGTCGCCGCCTGCTGGGGGCGGGGGTGGTGTTGCTCTCTGCCGTGGCTGCCGGCCTGATCGGAAGTCTGTGGTTGGATGGGCTGGTGGCCTTGCCGGAAGCGCTGCGCCGCCCGTGGCTGCCGGCTCTTGGCGGTGGCCTGATCGGCTTGGCCCTGGTCCTGGTCCACGGCCTACGGCGCCAGCATCCGTCAGCGGAGCGCACTGCAGCGCTGGTCGAAGTGGCCTTGGACGACGGCGAACGCCGCCTGACCGCCGCCTGGCAGTTGTCGAGCATGGCTGGCGAACTGGCCCAGGCCGGAGCCGCCCGCCTAGTGGCGGCGCTGCCGTTGAGCGAGCTGCCGCGCCGTCTGCCGTCAGCACGCTGGGCTCGGCCGGCGGCGCTGCTGGCGGGGTTGATGGCGGTCGCCCTGGCAGTGCATGTGTCCCTACCTGGCTTTTACGCTGCGGTGTGGCCGCGACTCAGCGATCCGCGCGGCGACCATCCGCCTTTCAGCCTGCTGCAGATCTCCCTGGTGGATCCGCCAACGCGCATCCGCGAAGGCGCGGACCTGCGCATCGAGGCCGAGTTGGGCGGGCGCTGGCAGGGGGTGCGCGACGTGGTCCTGGTGGCGCAGGATGCCGCAGGGGTGCAGACGCGCCTGGCGATGATGCAGGTCGGCGAACATCGTCATGCGGCGGATCTCAGTCGGGTGACCTCCGCGCAGACCCTGTGGGTCGAAGCCGGTGGGACGCGCACGCGGCGGCATGTGGTGACCCTGGATCCGATTCCTCATCTTGAGCGTCTGGACCTGACGGTGACCTCGCCGGTCTGGTCGCGCCTGTCCGTCGAGACCCGCCGTCTGCGCGCTGGCGAGGTAGCCGAATTGGAAGCCCTGGCCGGGGCCACCGTGGCCTTCATGCCTACCGCCAACCGGCCGCTTGCCGCGGTGTGGATCGTTACCGGCGACGGGGCGGGACAGCGCGTGCCGGTGCAAGCCGGCGCGGCGGCGTGGCCGGCCAGTGCCGCGGCGGTGAGCCTGTCGCTGGAGGCGACCGATGGCGCGCGCTCGGCCGCGGTGCCGGTGCTGCGTCTGAAGGAGCGCCCGGATCAGCCGCCGCGTGCCACGATCGTGCGTCCGGCCGCTGATGCCTTCGCCACTCCGGGCATGACCATCCCCCTGACCCTGCGCGCGGACGATGATCTGGGCCTGCGCCTGGTGACGCGCCTGCGTGGCCACAATGGGCTGGATGCGCCGCCGCTGACCAGCCGGCCGTCCGGCCGGGATTTCAGCCACGAGAGCGTGTTGGACCTCAAGGACCTGGGGGTACGGCCCGGTGATGTGCTGATGATCGGCCTGATCGCGGTGGATACGCATCCCGGTGACGGCCAGGCCGCGCCAGTGGCCGAGCGTCACATCCAGATCGTCAGCGAAGAACAGTACAACGCTTACGTCCGCCAACGCGGTGGCGTGAAAATGCTGGAACGGAAATACACGCCGATGCTGGCCGAATTGGCAGAGCTGCGCCGCCTGGGCGCCGAGTTGGCGGAGGCGCGCAAGAACATGAAGAGCGAAGACATCGATAAAAAGCTCAAGGACTTCAATGCCCGGATCGGCGCGTTGCAGCAGCAGGCCCGGGCGATGAAGCGCGAACTGCCGCTGTTTGCGGCCGAGCCCGAGTTGCAGGAGGCCATCGCCAAAGCCGCGGAGGAGCTTGAATTGGCCGCCAAGGAAGGCCGCGTCCCGGAGCCCGACAAAGACACCGCCGCCACTCTGGCGCAGGATCTCGCGCTGCTGACCCGCCTGGGCCAGGCCAAGGGCTTGATGGCCCGGCTGCGTCAGCTCATCGATGCGGAGCAGAACACCGTGGCCCGCCTGGATCCCCTGGCCGAGCATCGCCGGCCCACCGACAGCGACCGCGTGCGTTTGCGCGAGCTTGGCGATCAGGAGGCGCAACTGGCCGAGGCCCTTGACCAATGGCATCGCCTGGCCGGCGACCTGGCCAATGAGTTGCGCTTCGGCCTGACTACCGACAAGGCCAGTCCAGAAAGCCGCACTGCCGCCAGCAAGGCGGCCGAGATGCTGGACGCCTTGGCCGTGCGCGTGCGTGACGATGGGGCCATCCCCCTCAAGCAGGGCAGCGCTGCCAGCGCCCGCTCTGGTGATGGTCCCGAGGCCCATCGCCAGGCGAAGGAGGCTCGGGATCTGCTGCTCGCCCTGCTGCCGCCAACCGGGGCTTGTGAAGGCGGCCTGGAAGGTGCCTGTCAGGGCATCGGCTGGTGCAGCGGCAAGAACCTGCTGGCCACCCTGCGCGGCTTAGGGATGGGCGCCGGCAGCGGCTTCGGCATGGGCGGCGCAGGCATGGGCGGGATGGGACTCTTCCTTGGCTATGGTGGTGACGACCTGGGCATGAGTCTGGGCAACAGCACCATGGACCTATATGGTCCGGAAAATCTTGGCGACCTGGCCCAGGGCCATGAAGGCGCTGATGGCGACGGTATCGCCGCCATGGCCGCCGGCGGCAAGGGCCCGGTGCAGCAGGCTACCGGCTACCGCACCGAAGTCCGCCGCACCAGCACCACCGCTCGTCCGGTGCTGCCGCCGGCCCAGCAGCAGGTCGTGGATCAATACTTCCGAGCCTTGGAGGGGCGATGAAACAGCTCGTGCGGATTAGACGGCCAACATCGTACATACGGGTCCTGTTGGCCGTCCTGATGGTCTCGGCCCTGGCCGCCGCCGAGGGGCGGCTGGTGCGGGCGGGCAACCTCATCTATGCCGGTGATCAGACCTCGGTGTGTTTCAGCGATCGCTTCCTGACCACGGTCGAAACCGAGAGCGGGATCAACACCGAAAAACGCATGCACGCCGTGCACCTGTCCCAGGCGGACGAGTTGATGGCCACGCCGTTTGTGATCATGAACGGGCAGAATGCCTTCACCTTGCAGGAGGGTGAACGGGCCAACCTGAAGAAATACCTTGAGGGGGGCGGCTTCCTGCTCGCCAGCGCCGGCTGCTCGTCCGAACAATGGAGCACCAGTATGCTGACCGAGCTGAAGGCCATGTTCGGCACCGACTGCCTGACCACCCTGCCCGACAGCCATGCGGTCTTCCGCACCCTCTTCGATTTGAAGCCGCCCTTGCAGCTCAGTCATGGTGGCACGGCCGTTTTTCAGGGTCTGATCCTCGATGGCCGTTTGGCCTGCCTGTTCAGCAAAGAAGGCTTGAACGACACCGCGCACACCACCGGCTGCTGCTGCTGCGGCGGTAACGAGGTCAAGCCGGCGGAAGAGATGGTGGCGAACTGCCTGGTCTACGCGTTGGTTGAATGAGCGGCTGATGCGCCTC
>Ga0105044_10015990_pt1 | contig 10133 bp, 7 predicted proteins | sample MAT01_FD_78092 | JGI IMG/M metagenome (GOLD analysis project Ga0105044, IMG submission 78092) | Freshwater microbial communities from Lake Fryxell liftoff mats and glacier meltwater in Antarctica - MAT-01 | ecosystem: Environmental > Aquatic > Freshwater > Ice > Liftoff microbial mat | place...
CAGCGATGCCACCGCCAGCGCCACCCGGCGCAGCGGCCGCAGGTCGGCGCGCGCCTCAATCCAGGCCAACGGCGGCAGGAACAGGGCGACGGCCAGCGTCACCCAATGGTCGTGCAGCACAATTGCCGCACCCAGGCACAGCGCCGCCACTGCACCGGCCGCATGCGTGCCGGCGCGTTGCAAGCTGCCTTCGCGCACGGCGGCGGCGGCAGCAGCGGTGAGGCCGGCGGCCAGCGCCACCGCGGCGAGCGCCCAGAGCGGGTCGGGCTGAAAGCGGGCGACCTGCAGATAGGTCACGGCCAGCGTGATCACCGGCACCGCGGCGGTCAGTGCCGCCCAGCGCACCGGGTTGGCGGCGCGGCGCTCGAACATCAGGCCGGCGGCGGCAAAGAAAGCGGCCATCGCGGCAGCGGTGTACAGCAACGGCTGGATCACCTGCGGCGCCCAGATGCCGGGCAGAAGCGCCAGCACCGCGCCATCGATGGTGATCACCTCGCCGGTCGACTGCCAGGCGGGCATCGCCCACATCAACAGCGTCAGCACGAACAGCACTGCGGCCAGCCACGGCAACCGGTCGAGTGCCGGCTCGCGCGCGCCCTTGGCCACTGCCAGCGGCGCCAGCAGCAGCACCCCGGCGCGCACCGCGAAATCGGGCACTTCGCCCGACAGCACCACCCCGGCCAGGCCGAGGGCGAGGAACGGCACCCAGGACAGGCGCCGCCCAACCGCGTGATCCAATGCCGCACGCGGCAGCAACAGCAGGTGCAGCGCCGCGGCGGCCGGCACGAACAGGCCGGGCGCCCAGTATTCGGTGCCGAGTTGCCCAGTGGCAGCCAGCGCCACCCATAGCGCACCGGCGATGGTGGCGATCCAGCCCAACCAGGCCCAGGCGCTCAACCGCACCACCACACAGGCGGCCGCGGTGACGAACAGCAGATAGGCGAACAACCCGGGCGCCGACGGCGTCTCGACCTCAACCAGCAACGGGGTGGCAAAGGCGGCCGCCACACCCACCAGCCCAACCACCGGGCCGAAGCGCATGGAGGCAGCAATGCCAACCAGGGCGGCCAGGGCCATCAGGGCAAAGCCCACCGGCGGCGGCACCAGGGCGTACATCGCCCCGGTGGCATAGGCAGCGCCGAACAGCACCGCGGCGCCGCCGGCGGCCAACGCGGCAGGCGCGTGATCAGCAAGCGGCGCCGCCGGCGCGTGATCGGCAAGCGGCGCCGCCGGCGCGGGATCGACAAGCGGCGCCGCAGGCGCGGGATCGGCAAGCGCGGCTTCCTCGGCTCGTGCCGCTTCCGGCGCCGGACGGCGGCGTAGCCACTCGGCGCCAGCCAGCAGAGCCACGCCTAGCAGCATGGCCAGCGCACAGCGCACTTCGGGGCCAAGCCACCCCTCCTCAACCGCATAGCGCACCAGGAAGACGCCGGCGAGCAACAATGCGGCAGCACCAAGCCACACCCCCCAGCGCTGGGTGAGAAGGGTCTCGATATCGATCCTGGGACCCACCGGAGGTGGCGGCGGCGGCAGCGGCGGTGGTTCGGCAAACGCCGGAGCAGCAGCTTCCTCCGGTGCTGGGCCAACGGGGCCAACCGGCGGCACCGAGGAAGGTGCCAACTCGGGGCGCGAGCCAAAGGGCGAGGGGCGGGCGGCTTGGTCCTGTGCCGACGCCTCGGCGGCGGCACCGCGGGCAAGCTCGGCATGATACGCTGCAAGAGGGTCGATCTCAGCCGTGACCGGGTCGCCGGCGGCGAGACTACGGCGCAGCAACGCCAGGTCGCGTCGCGCGCGGCGGGCCTGGAAAAACCCGACGATGCCGAGAAGCCACCCGGCAGTCACGACCAGCGCGATCAGGACGAAATATTCCATGGTCATCATGGGGCGCGCATGCCACCCGTGAGGTCAAGGGATTTGCCTGCACGGCGGGGTCTTGCTAAATGCCGCCCTCCGACCCGCAGGTCGGACAGCGCCGGCACCCCTGGAGGCCGGCGCTGCGTCTTCATATGGAGCGAACCAATGGCCAACTTCGTGACGATCGAGGCCGAGGCGCGCGAGCGTGCAGGTAAGGGGGCAGCACGCGCGACCCGGCGGCAGGGCAAGGTGCCCGGCGTGATCTATGGTGCCAAGCAGGCGCCGACCCTGATTCAACTCGACCCCAAGGTGGTGTGGAAGGAACTGCACACCGGCGGCTGGCGCTCGCGCCTGTTCGAGCTGAAGGTGGGCGACGACAGCACCCGCGCCCTCATCCGCGACGTGCAGCTGCACCCGGTCACCGACCAGCCCGAGCATGTCGACTTCCAGCGCCTCGCCCCCGGCGAGAAGGTGCGCGTGGCGGTGTCGGTGGTGTTCCTCAACGAGACCATCTCGATGGGGCTGAAGCGCGGCGGCATGCTGAACGTCGTGCGCCATGCGGTTGAATGCTTCGTCGATCCCGACAGCGTGCCACCGCATTTCGATGCCGACCTCGGCGCGCTGGACATCAACGACAACATCCGCTGGTCGAACCTGACCGGCACCGAGGGCATCCGCCCGACCATCACCGACCGCGACTTCGTCATCGCCACCATCGTGCCGCCAACCAAGATGGCCGACGCCCCGGCCGAAGCGACGCCGGCGGGTGGCACCAAGGCGCCGGCTGGCGCTTCCAGGGCGCCAGCGGGCGGCACCAAGGCACCGGCCAAGCCGGCCGCCAAGAAGAAGTAACCGCGGCCACCGGGGGCTGCATTTGTGAAGCTCTGGGTGGGGCTGGGCAATCCCGAGCCCGGCATGCTGCGCCAGCGCCACAACATCGGCTTCATGGCGCTGGATGTGATCGCGCACCGCCACGGGTTCTCCCCGTGGCGGCAGCGTTTCAAGGGCGTGTTCGCCGAAGGCTCCGTGGGTGGCGTCAAGGTGCTGGCGCTCAAACCCCTGACCTACATGAACGCGTCGGGCGAAAGCGTGCAGGCGGCCGCCGCGTTCTACAAGCTGCCGCCCGACGACATCACGGCCTTCCACGACGAACTCGATCTCGTGCCGGGAAAGGTCCGGGTGAAGCGCGGCGGCGGCGCGGCGGGGCATAACGGCCTGCGCAGCATGGACCGCCAGCTTGGCACGCCCGACTATTGGCGGGTGCGCCTCGGCATCGGCCACCCCGGCGACAAGGCGCGGGTCACCGGCCATGTTCTGGGCGATTTCGCCAAGGTCGACCAGGATTGGTTGCGCGATCTGCTCGACGCCGTCGGGGATGCCGCACCTCTGCTGGCCGGCGACAAGCCTGAAGACTTCATGACGCGCGTAGCGCTTCTCACACAGGACAAATCGTGATGGCCAGCGGCCTGCTAATCCTTTCCGTTCGCCGCCAGGCGCGGCTGTCTCCAAGGGCAGGACGCTAGAGATGGGCTTCAACTGCGGCATCGTCGGCCTGCCCAATGTCGGCAAGAGCACGCTGTTCAACGCGCTGACGGCCACGGTGGCCGCTCAGGCCGCGAACTATCCATTTTGCACAATCGAGCCGAATATCGGCCGCGTCGCGGTGCCCGACCCGCGGCTGGACATGCTGACCACGATCGGCAAGTCGCAAAAAACTGTGCCCACCAGCCTGGAATTCGTCGACATCGCCGGCCTGGTGCGCGGCGCCAGCAAGGGCGAGGGGCTGGGCAACCAGTTCCTGGCCAATATCCGCGAGGTCGATGCCATCATCCACGTGCTCCGCTGCTTCGAAGATGGCGACGTCACTCACGTCGAAGGCAGCGTCGACCCGATCCGTGACGCCGAGACGGTCGAAACCGAGCTGATGCTGGCCGACCTCGACAGCCTGGAGAAACGGCTCATCGCAGCGCAGAAAAAAGCCCGCGGCAACGACAAGGAAAGCATCGCCCAGGTCGCCCTGATGGAGCCGATCGTCGCCGCCCTCACCGAGGGCCGCATGGCGCGCACCGCAATCCCGCCCGGCGAGGACGAAGCGGTGAAGCGGCTCCAGCTGCTCACCAGCAAGCCCGTGCTCTACATCTGCAACGTCGCCGAAAGCGAAGCCGCCACCGGCAATGCGCATTCGGCACGGGTCGCCGCACGGGCCGCCGCCGAGGGTGCGCGCTACGTCGTCGTCTCGGCTGCAATCGAATCCGAGGTGGCGCAGCTGGCCGAGGCCGACCGGGCGGAATTCCTGGACGGGCTTGGCCTGCACGACAGCGGGCTCGACCGGGTTATCCGCGAGGGCTACGCGCTGCTCGGGCTGATCACCTATTTCACCTGCGGGCCGAAGGAGGCACGCGCCTGGACGATCATCGCCGGCACCAAGGCGCCCGCCGCCGCCGGCGTGATCCATGGCGATTTCGAGCGCGGCTTCATCGCCGCCGAAACCATCGGCTACGATGACTACGTTAGCTGCAAAGGCGAGGTCGGCGCCAAGGCGGTCGGCAAGATGCATGTTGAGGGCAAGGAATACGTGGTCCGCGACGGCGATGTTATGTTGTTTCGATTCAATGTGTAAGAAAGCATCTTCTTTTTGTGAACAAAAAGAAGCAAAAAAACTTTATCCATTAGAACAGCAAGCACCACCCTCGCCACATGGCCGCGGCAACCATCGGATGAAGTCTTTTTGCTTCTTTTTGTTCACAAAAAGAAGACTTGCCTTCTCCTTGCCTGCGCTATGAGCGACCCCACCCGCCTCGCCGCCTTCGACCTGCTCAGCACGGTGCTCGACAAGCGCCGCACGCTCGACGAAGCGCTCGATGGCCTGCGCGCCATCGAACCCCGCGACAAGGCCGCCGGCCACCGCCTCGCCGCCGCCGTCCTGCGCCGCGCCGGCACGCTCGATGCCGCTCTGGAACCGCATTTGCGCAAGGCCCCGCCCGACCCCGTGCGCCACATCCTGCGCATTGGCGCCGCCGGGTTGCTGCTGCTGGAAACGCCGGCCCATGCCGCCGTGGCCACCGCCGTCGGCCTGGCCCGCGCCCGTGGCCTTGCACCCTTCACCGGCCTGGTCAACGCGGTGTTGCGCAAGGTGGCGGGCGCCACGCTCGACCGGCTCGATGCGCCGCGGCTGGACACCCCGCCCTGGCTCTGGGCCAGCTGGGGCCGCGACGCGCGGGCAATCGCCGAGGCGCATGCACACGAGGCGCCGCTCGACCTCACCCTGGCGCCGGGCGCCGAGCCACCGCCGGGCGGCGAAGCCTTGCCGACCGGCTCGTGGCGCTATCCGCCGGGCACCAGGGTGGCGGAACTGCCAGGTTTTGCCGAGGGGCAATTCTGGGTGCAGGACGCCGCCGCCGCCCTGCCGGCGATGCTCCTGCATGCCCAGCCGGGCGAGCGCGTGGCCGATCTATGCGCCGCGCCCGGCGGCAAAACCGCGCAACTCGTCGCCGCGGGCGCACAGGTTGTCGCCGTGGAGCAGAGCGCCGGCCGGCTGGTGCGCCTGCGCGAAAACCTCGCCCGGCTGCACATGGCCCCCGAGATCGTACAGGGCGACGCCACCACCTGGCAGCCTGCCGCACCGCTCGACGCCGTGCTGCTTGATGCGCCGTGCAGCGCCACCGGCACCATCCGCCGCCACCCCGAAGTCGCCCACCTGCGCCGCCCGCGCGACGTGGCCGCGATGGCCGAGCAGCAGGACCGCCTGCTCGCGGCGGCCTGTGCCATGCTGCGCCCGGGCGGCCGGCTGATCTACGCCGTCTGCTCGCTGCAACCCGAGGAAGGTGCGGCACGGGTGGCTGCGGCATTGGCGGCATTGCCGTTACGCGCCGCCCCCTTCAGCGCCGACGAGACGACGCTGCCCGAGGCGCTGACGCCCGACGGCTGGCTGCGCACCACGCCGGCGATGTGGCCGGAGCGCGGCGGAATGGACGGGTTCTTCATCGCCCGGATGCTGCGGCTTTAGCGCTCGGCTTGCTGGCGGCGGAGTCCCCTGGGTAGAAGTCACAGATGAGTTCTCCCTCCGCTTCGTCAATCCTGGTCGCGCCCAGCCTGTTGGCCGCCGATTTCGCGCGCGCCGGCGAGGAGATGCGCGCGATCGAGGCCGCCGGGGCAGACTGGCTCCACCTGGACGTGATGGACGGGCATTTCGTGCCCAATATCAGTTTCGGCCCGCCGGTGATCGCCAAGCTGAAGCCGCATTGCCGCCTGCCGTTCGACGTGCACCTGATGATCGCGCCGGTCGATGCCTATATCGCCGCCTTCGTGCAAGCCGGCGCCAACCGGATCAGCGTGCACCCCGAGGCCGGGCCGCATCTGCACCGCTCGCTGCAACTGATCCGCGCCCTGGGCTGCGCGCCCGGCGTGGTGCTCAACCCCGCAACGCCGATCGAGATGGTGCTGCCGGTGCTCGACATGTGCGATACCGTGATGATGATGACGGTGAACCCGGGCTTCGGTGGCCAGCCCTTTCTGGACAGCCAATTGGCACGCATCGCCACAGTGCGCGCCGCAATCGATGCCAGCGGACGCAATATCCGGCTCCAGGTCGATGGCGGCATCACGCCCGCCACCGCGCCGCGCGTGATCGCCGCCGGCGCCGACGTGCTGGTGGCCGGCACCGCGGTGTTCGGCGCGCCGGATTACGCCGCTGCCATCGCCGCGTTGCGCAGCGGTGCCGCATGAAATCGCCTGGAACCTGGCTGCGCGATGCCCGGCGGCACCTGGCCAAACTGCCCAGCCTGCGCATGACCCGGGTGCCCGATGCGCCCGCCCAACCGGTGCGCGACCCTTGGCTGGGCGATCTGGAAGCGGGCGGGCTGGTGATGCGCGGCGAACTGGCGCTGGGCGGCGGCGGCATCGCGCTGCGCGTGGGGGCGTTTGGCGGCACCACGGGCAACCGCGTTCTGCGCACCGCATTGCACGGCTTCACCTGGCTGCGCGACCTGCGCGCGCTGGGCACCGATGCGGCCCGCATGCGCGCCCGCGCCTTGGTCGGCGACTGGATCGCCGAGCCCGCGCCCGACCCGATCGCCGACCGGCCAGATGTGATCGGTGCGCGCATCGCCGCCTGGCTCGGCCATTACGACTTCTTCGCCGCCTCGGCCGATGACGGCTTCCGCCAGCGCCTGATGGCCCGCCTGGTGGCCGATTCGCGCGTGCTCGCCGCCGCCCTGCCAGCCGAGGAACTCGACGCCCGCGCGCTGACCGCGGTGAAGGGTCTCATCGCCGCCGCCGTGGCACTGCCCGAACACTCGGCTTTCCTGACCCGCGCGCTGCGGGTGCTGCCGCAGGAGTTGAACCGGCAAATCCTGCCCGACGGGTGTCACTGCGAACGCTCGCCGGCGCAGCAAGTGGCGGTGCTGATGGACCTGGTGGAAATCCGCGCGCTGTTGCAGGCAGCACAGGTCCCCGCCCCCGAGGCGCTGACACGCGCGATCGAACGCATGGGCCCCGCCCTGCGGCTGCTGCGCCACGGCGATGGCGGACTGGCGCTGTTCAACGGCACCCGCGAGGAGCAGGCCAGCCGCATCGAGGCGGTGCTGGCCCAGGCGGGCCGGGCCGGGCGCATTCCCTCGCAGCTCACCGAAGGCGGGTTCCACCGGCTGCAAACCGGGCGCACCGTGCTGATCATGGATTGCGGCGCCCCGGCGGCGGCCAAGATCGACCGCTGCGCCCATGCCGGCACGCTGTCCTTCGAGCTGTCGATCGGGCGCGAACGGCTGATCGTTAATTGCGGGTCCGCACCGGGGGCGGGGCCCGATTGGCGCGATGCCTGCCGCGCCACCGCCGCCCATTCCACCCTGGTGATCGCCGAAACCAGCTCGGCCGAGCTGAAGCCCGAGGGGCTGGAGCGGCGGCCCGAACAGGTGGAAGTGTCGCGCCAGGAGTCGGGCGGCGCCCACTGGCTGCACGCCAGCCACGACGGCTGGCGCATTCCCTTCGGCGCCATCCATCGCCGGCGCATCTTCATGTCGGAAAGCGGCGAGGACATTCGCGGCGAAGACGCGGTGGAAGCCACCCATCCGCAGCCCTTCGTGGTGCGCTTCCACCTGCATCCCGCCGTGGAGGCCAGCATGCAACAGGATGGCGAGGCGGTATTGCTGCGCCTGCCCTCGGGCGGCGGGTGGCGGCTGCGCGCCGATGGGGCGCGGGTAAGCCTGGAGGAAAGCGTCTATCTCGGCGCCGCCGAGCCGCGCCACGCCGAACAGGTGGTGCTGACCGCCGCCCAGGACGGGGCGCAGCAGGTGCGATGGGCGATCACGCGCGTGGGATAGATGGGGATCGGATGGTGCCGCGGCCGCTGAAGGTCCTGGAGGTCACCAACGTCGATTTCTCGCTGCGCCAGTTCCTGCTGCCGGTGATGCGCGCCGTGCGCGCGCGCGGGCACGAGGTGGTGGGCGCCTGCGCCGAGGGCGCCCATCTCGACGCGGTGCGCGCCGAAGGGTTCCGGGTGGAGCCGCTGCCGTTCGCCCGCGCGCTGTCGCCGCGGGCGCATTGGCGGGCGTTCTGGGCGATGGTGGCGTTGATCCGCCGCGAGCGGCCCGATGTGGTGCATGCCCACATGCCGATCAGCGGCTTCCTCGCCCGCCTTGCCGCACGCATCGCGGGCGTGCCAAAAATCGTCTATACCTGTCACGGCTACCTGTTCAACCAGGAGGGCTCGTGGCTGCGCCAGGCCGGCGGGTTCGCCATGGAATGGATCGGCGGCCGGCTGACCGATGTTTACATGAACGTCTCGCGCGCCGAGGCGGCCGACGCGCGGCGGCTGTGGATCCATCGCCGCGCGGTGGCGATCGGCAATGGCCGCAGCCCCGCCCAGTTCCGCCCGAACCCCGCGGCGCGCGTGCGGTTGCGCGCCGCAATGGGGGTGGCGCCCGACACCATCGCCGTCGTGATCGTCTCGCGCGTGGTGGCGCCCAAAGGCTATATCGAACTGCTGGCGGCAATGCGCGATGTGCCGGCGGAGCTGTGGGTGGTGGGCGACCGCCTGCCGAGCGACCGCGGCGAGGATTTGGGGCCGCATTTCGCCCGCTTTGCCGAAACCGGGCGGTTGCGCCAGCTCGGCTATCGCAGCGACGTGGCCGATATCCTGGCAGCCGCCGACATCTTCGTGCTGCCGAGCCATTTCGAGGCGCTGCCCATGTCGGTGATCGAAGCGATGCTGACCGGGCTGCCGGTGGTGGCCAGCGACATCCACGGGCCGCGCGAACTCGTGGTGGCCGGTGAGACCGGGCTGCTGGTGCCGGTGCGCGATGCCGCCGCCCTTGCCAGCGCAGTGCGGCACCTGGCCCAGGATGCCGCGCTGCGGGCGCGCATGGGGGCGGCGGGGCTTGCGCGCGCCCGCGCGCACTATGACGAGGCCAGGGTTGTGGCGCATACGCTGGACCTGATCGGGCTGTAGGTCTAAGGCGCGGACGTACGGATCAACCCCAGCCCTCTCCCCGACCGGATGAGGGCGTCTGGAAGGCGCTTCATGACCGATATCGCCCCGATCCGCCGCGCGCTGATCTCCGTCTCCGATAAGGGCGGGCTGGTGGCGTTCGGCCAGGCCCTGGTGGCGCGCGGCGTCGAGATCCTGTCCACCGGCGGCTCGGCCAATGCCCTGCGCGATGCCGGCGTGCCGGTGGTCGACGTGTCCGAGCACACCGGCTTCCCGGAAATTCTCGGCGGGCGGGTAAAGACGCTGGTGCCGCAAATCCATGGCGGCATCCTCGGCCGGCGCGACCTGCCCGAGCATCTGGCCCAGATGGCGGCCCACGGCATCGCCCCGATCGACCTCGTGGCGGTGAACCTCTACCCGTTCGAAGCCACCGTGGCCCGCGGCGCCCCGTTCGACGATTGCGTCGAGAACATCGACATCGGCGGCCCCGCGCTGATCCGCGCCGCCGCCAAGAACCATGATTTTGTCAGCGTGCTCACCGAACCCGGCCAATACGCCGACGTGCTGGCCGAGCTGGCGGCCCACGGCGGCACCACGCAGGTCCTGCGCCGCCGCCTCGCCGGCGAGGCCTATGCCCGCACCGCCGAATACGACGCCGCCATCGCCGCCTGGTTCGCCGCTCAGCGCGCCGACGCCCTGCCGGCGCGCTTCGCCATCTCCGGCACGCGCCGCCAGGCGCTGCGCTACGGCGAGAACCCGCACCAGCAAGCGGCGTTCTACTCCACCTATGCCCGCTCCGGCGTGGCCACCGCCAGCCAGGTCCAGGGCAAGGAGCTGTCGTACAACAACCTCAACG
>Ga0105044_10015992_pt1 | contig 10133 bp, 10 predicted proteins | sample MAT01_FD_78092 | JGI IMG/M metagenome (GOLD analysis project Ga0105044, IMG submission 78092) | Freshwater microbial communities from Lake Fryxell liftoff mats and glacier meltwater in Antarctica - MAT-01 | ecosystem: Environmental > Aquatic > Freshwater > Ice > Liftoff microbial mat | place...
CGTTACATGGTGGCCTCGTCCTGACGATCTGCCGCGAGCGCAGATATTATAATAAACTGCCGTTCATTATCGTCATTCGCTACAGCAGAAGGATAGCCGAACGTCCATCCTTCTGCGGCGCGCTGTGGGCGCTCAGCTGTCGCATCCCCTCAACGCACCGAAGGTATGGGCTGATCATAGCGCGCTAGGCTGCCATCAGCAAGATGGTAGCGTGCCACTTCCGTGCGCGCCTGCTGCCAGTTTTGGCAGTTTGTCTGCCGTTGTCTGACACCGCGTGGCAGAAGTCAGTTCGGGGCGTGTTTCCTGCCATTATCTGCCACATGTTGGCAGGCAAGTGAGTATTGTGGATTATCTGCCATCGGCGTGGCAGATAATGGCAGGAGATTGATCATTCGGGGAGGGGCAGCTGTGTCGGCGCGTCAGGGATAGCGTAGCGCGTGCTGCGGGAACGCCCGGAGGTAACGAGGAGACCCATCTGCTGGAGGTCGCTGATATCACGTGCGACCGAGCGATAGGCGACTTGTGCGCCCTGGCTGTTCAGGGTCTCGAGGACGTCGTTCGATGAGACCGAACCGCGCTGGCGAACAATGCCAAGAATGCGGCGCTGGCGCTCAGAGAGCTTGGCGTAGAGGTCTTGCTCGTACAACGCCTCCCACGGTCGCCCGTAGACCTGGGCGACAAAGAAGGCGTGGTTGATATCCTCGAACTGTGCGGGCTGCATCTGCTCGCGCTCCAGGATGGAGACCACGGTGTCGAGCCCCTGGCCGACGCCTTCAATCAGGCCGCTCTCGTACAGGATAGCGAACAGGGTGGGGTTCCGGCTGCACTGTACCTTCAGCAGCTGGTCGATGGTCACCCCTTCAGGCAACCCACCAGGGTTCATCCACTCAATGTGGTCGGCGAACAGCTTGATGTGGGCGAGCGATTGTAGGTCCCGATAGTCGCGATGCGCGAGCATATTGACCGTTAGCTCGCGCAGGACGACCGTCGGATACTCGTCAATATCGACGCGCTCAAAGCCGCGTCGCACCGTCATGCCACGGTGGGTATTCTTGTTAAGATAGTCTTCGAGCCGGGCTAACTGCTCGAAGATGGTTCCGCCGATCGCGCGCTCGATATGAATCACATCGAACGAGCTGGCCTCAGATCCGCGATAGTGGATGAGGTTGACCGCCGCGTGTGGGAAGATGCGCTGCGGGTCGTACCCGAAGCAGAGCAGACCCGCTGGTGTGACAAGGAGCTGGTCTCCGGCTGGCACCAGGCACCGTCGTTCGAGCAGATAGCGGCGCGGATCAGCGTCGCCCTCATAGCGTCGGCGCTCCGTGGCGCGGGCGATGTGGGCACGGACACGGGTCTCGTCCAGGAACTCCGGCGTGGTCTCGCTGATCGGCAGGCTGTCGATGCTGCGGAACGATTGGATGTTGAGCAGCTCGTCGCTCATGCTGCACCTCGTGCGGTGGTGGCCTCGCGCTCGATGAGCAGGGAGATAAACTCCAACACCTGCTCAGCAAACTCTGGGCGCTCAGCGACGGTGCGGGCGATGGCGTCGGCCGCTGGCGGCAGCGGCGTCGACGTGCTGCCCCAGGCGTGCTCCATTGCGCGCGCGCCGGGTATCAGCGCGCTGAGCGGAGCGCGCAGCACATAGGCGATCTGGATGAGCATGCCGATCGGGATGCTCCGGCTGCCAGCCTCGTAGCGTGAGAGCGTCGTGCGGGCGATACCAATGGCCGTGGCGAGCTCTTCTTGTTTGATGCCGGCGCGCATCCGCTCCTCCCGGACGGCCGCGCCGAGCTGCGCGTCGATACCGGTGATATCGGGGAGACTCATAGCAGCTTTTCCTGGAGTGACGGCATTGCATCAGGGTCGTTGGGAAGATACTCGGCCGCCTTGCGACGAATCCAGGCAAGGGCCGCATCATATTTCGTCGTGGGCAGGGCGCTATAGCGCGGCGTGTTCAGGTCGTTGCAGAACTCCGAGAAGAGGCGTGCGAAGATGTCCGTGCTATGGCGCTGCTTGTAGCGGGCCGCAATGCGCTGAATCGCGTCCTTAATCACATGCTGCTGCGCGGCACTCACGACGGTCGTTTGATCGATCCGCTCGGTAAGCTCGCGGATAAGGTCGCTGTGCTCGACCACTCTGGTGTCAGTCGTCTCCTGGGCGGCCTGCAGCTGCTGGAGCTGCTGCTGTGTTGCCAGGTGCGCCTCGCGTGCGATGCGGGCCTCGCGGAGCACCAGCTGAAGCTGCTGCATCATCGTCACGATGCTGGGGTCGTTCCCAAGTGGTGTCGGTGACAGCTCGCTGCTATACAGCGCCGCGAGCACGTTGGCAACTTCGAGTTGGTAGCGGATCAGCTTCGGCCGCGACGCCGCATTCACCTGCTCCGGCGAGATAGTTGCGAGCCAGAATGGGATCCACGTATGCATGATCGCCGTCACTGAGCGCACGCGACCGCCCACAGGGACGTTGACGACGCGCAGCCCCTGGGATAACACCGGGTGTTTCCGGAGCTGCTCGCTTTGCGCCTCAAGATCGAGGCCCAGAACCTCGCAGAGGTTTCGGACAGGAGTTGCCACGCCGTCATGCTCGATCACCACCGCAATCAACGTATCGCCATCGAAGAGCACTTCCTGGTACGCGGGACGTCGTGCCGGTAGCTGTGCGTCAGACATGCTTCCCTCACCGTAGCATAGGTGACAATATGGCACGTACTCTACGCGGTCTGACTGGAGGTGTCAAATCGTCACACTAGTTCCGGTGATGGCCCGATCTAAGGTGCCATATCGTCACGTCAGACCCGGCATGCTCCCGCCCGAAGGTGCCATATCGTCACACATAAGCGCACATGTTTGGCTTCAGCATTCACTCAAACGGAAAATCAATTTTCCGTCAAACTACTATTATTATACAGCCTGGTTGTGCGCTGACAACTGAGCGTGCGCGACGTACCATCTTCTATACGCGCAACATCAGTCATGGAGCAGCAGTGATCATCACGGTCGCATCGTTTAAAGGTGGGGTGGGTAAAACGACCACTTCGATCCATCTCGCAGCGTATTTGCAGGAAGATGCTCCGACGCTGCTGATTGATGGGGACCCGAACCGAAGTGCGACAAGCTGGTCACGCCACGGCCAGCTCCCCTTCAAGATCATTGACGAGCGCCAGGCTGCGCGCTATGTGCGTGACTACCAGCATGTGGTGATCGACACCCAGGCCCGGCCTGCGGAAGAGGATCTCAAAGCCCTCGCCGACGGCTGCGACCTTCTGGTGGTGCCCACGACGCCTGACGCACTGTCGCTGGACGCGCTGATCAAGACTGTCGACGCGCTGCGCCATCTGGGTGCCGAGCGCTACCGCGTACTGATAACCATGGCTCCACCGCGCCCGAGCAGGGACGGCGAGGAGGCACGACAGCTCCTCGGCGCGGAGCTTCAGCTGCCCTTGTTTGCGGCGAGTATCCGCCGACTCATTGCGTTTCAGAAGGCGGCGCTTCACGGTGTGCCGGTCTATGCGGCACCCGACCCGCGAGCGAGCGACGCGTGGGAGGATTACCGCGCTGTGGGAGAGGAGATCCGCCGTGTCCTCGGATAAAAAAAGTAGGTTTTCCTCCATCGTCGATGAAGCAACGGCGGCGCGTGTGCGTCCCCAGGCGGCTCCGCCAGCCTCTGTGGTTGCTTCGTCACCGTCGGTACAGCCTGGGCGAGCGCTGCGCATGATCGCGCCGGCGAACATTCGACCCAACCCGTCGCAGCCCCGGCAGCGCTTCGACGAGGGCTCGCTCCAAGAGCTGGCCCAGAGTCTTCGCGAGCACGGTCTTATCCAGCCCATTATCGTTCGCCCGACTGAGGTGCCGGCAGTCTTTGAGCTTGTGGCTGGCGAGCGGCGCTGGCGAGCGGCGCAGCTTGCCGAGCTTGCAGAAATTCCTGCGGTTGTCGACGATGCGCTCACCGACGAGCTGCTGTTTGAGCGCGCGTTGGTCGAGAATATTCAGCGCGAGGATCTCAACCCTCTGGAGGAGGGCACCGCGTTCGCGTCTCTCATGGAACTGCGGCAGCTTCGTTACGAGGACGTGGCGAGACTGCTTGGCAAAAGCGTAGGCTACGTTCAGAACCGTGTGCGCTGCACTCAGGTGGCTCAGGATCTCCAGCAGCTCGTGCTTGATCGCCCGGATGCGCTCTCGCACATCTACTATCTGGACAAAGTTGCCGACCCGCTGCTGCGCGCCCAGCTCATTGCTGCCGTGAAGGCGAACAAGCTGTCACTCGCTGACCTGCGTAGTCACGTTCAGGATCTGGTTGTAGCCCAGGCATCGACGCAGACAAGAGATGAAGCGCTCCCGCGCGCACAGCCGGCAGCCGTGCAGTTCAGCGGGATACCGCTCGCTTCTCCGGTGCTTGCGCGGGCGATGAAGCAGACTGATGCGACGTTTAAGCGCTGGCGCGCAGAGGCTACGCTGCTTGCACACGAGGACCGCCAGGCTTTGCTCCAGTATCTGAGTGAGCTCATACCGGAGATGGAAGCTATTATTACGTCCCTGGGCGCATCAACCGAGATGAGGTCTGAAGCATAGACGGCGCAAAAGACTCACGAGCATCAGCAGCACGCACCCAGACGGGTGCGTGCTGTTCGTAACGGGAGATATTTGCGCAAATATGGCTCGGTTTAAAACAGCAACGTCATAGCACGCTCGCCGAGCAGCGCGGGTGCGCGTGGCGAAATCTCATGGATACGCATCGTGAGTGACGCCCCCCGCGCGCCCTAAAACTCCTGCCTCAGATATCCAGAATGTCGTCTGGCCTCGCCGGGTCGCTTGCTGCTTCGTCGAGCTCGTCATCGTCAAGATTGCCCTCAAGAATAGACTGGGCCTGGGCAGTTACCCGTTCCAAAGCCTGGTTGACTTGCTCCTGCTGCATGCCGAGAAGGTCGGTATACACGCTGGCCCGATTGCGGATGCTGCGCGCAAACACAAGATGCTTCGCAATGGTCTCACTGGAGACGTGCTTTGCCTTGCTTCGCAGGTCTGCGAGCTTTGTGCCTGCGGCCTGCAACTCCGCGAGAAAGCCGCGCTGCACGGCACCTGCAAGCTTTGTCCGCGCCCGGGGCTCGTCGATCACGGGTAGAATAAGGAAGTACGGCTTTACCTCATCGCTCTCAACGGGAAGGCTTGCGAGCAGCTGCTTGAGCTTGAGCAGCTGGGGCTCATGGGCGGCGGCGATGAAGTACACCCCGCCGCTCTGCCAAATCGCAACGCTGGTTGGGACACTCTCAACGATACTCAGGATGCTTCCCGAGAGGTCGTTGGGAAAATACAGCTTTTTTGCCTCCCTCCAAAGTGGTTTTATTATGTCGGTAAGCGCCCGTGCCTCGTCCTCGGCCTCGATGATGTCCTCAGCGGCAGTGGTGCAGATAAACGCGGGCTCGCGCACTGCCCGCTCATCAGCAGACAGTTTCTCGATAAGCACGCGTGCCTCGGTGGCGTAGCGAAGGCCGAGCAGCTCGAAGTCCACCTGCTCACCGATGAGCCCAAAGACCGCATACTTCGTTCCGCGCTTGTTGATACTGCGGACCAGGATTGTAAAATCGCGCTTGCGGCCAGCACTACCAGTCCGTCGTCGGCGCTCTTCGATGAGCGCAGCCTGCTGCTCCTTTCGCCAGACATTCAGGGCGCGGCGCAGAGCTTCAATGTCTGTTGGCGGCTCGGGCATGAAGTCGGAGAAACCAGCCTGGGCGTAGGCGACTTCATGCGTCTCCTGGGATACCTTCGTGCCGCGCAGGCCCCACCACATGTTGTATCCGAGGATAGGAAGCTGCTGTGTCATTCCACCTCCATATCTGCGCAAATATCTGCGCCGCTACTGAAGTTGAGCTGTTTCCTATTCATTTGGCGCTTCTACGAGTAGTGTGAACAACCATATTCGTCCCCGCCCGACCCAGACCTTGCCCATCGTCTTGCGCGTCGATGCAGTGCCGCTTCCGCACGAAGAAGGTGGCAACGACCCAGCCCACTGTCGTCCGGCAGTGCGGCAGCGCGATCAACGCTGCGCCAAGCCCAAGCTCGACCAGGCCCGACCCGACCATCAGATCAGCGGGCAGTGGAAGCCAGCGCGGCACCTGTGCCCGGAACTCGGTCCGCAACCAGCTCAGATGCGCGATCCCGGCAACGAGCAGGGCTGCTCCGAGCAACAAGCGAAAGACGTTCTGTACCAGCGTGGTGCGCTCAAGCGTGTGAATGAGGTGCGATGTGCTCTTCTTACCTCCCAACGATAGCGGTGATCACGTTGCGGTCGAGCCAGCACGCTACCTGTTCGTTGTACAGCCAAAGCGCGACCTCTGCTCCCAGAGCCAGGAGCATGCTCCGTGCAGGTTGTGTGCCATACTGGCAGAGCGCAAGCTTCACGCTGGGCCGCACGGCGGCCTCGGCGTTTGGGTCTGGTATTCTATCTGCGTGTGGATTTGGTGCGCCGTGGAGCGCGCCTGAAAGGAGTTGTTTCCGTGAGACGCGCGCACCAAGACCAGGGCTCGCACTGGCACCGGTTGTTTATCAGTCGCTCGGCCGCCTGGTATGATGCGATTGCCACCGTACCACGTTTACATGCAGTCGAGCAACTCGTGGCCGCACTCGCGGCATGGGGCTTCGTGGTTCACCTGCTGCTGATTGGCGTTGCCCAGCTCGTGGGCGGCCAGCTGGCCGTGCTGATGGGGTCGACCTGGCTCGCTGCTATGTACACCCCGTTTGCCTGTGTCCTAATCTACGAGGTGCTGCTGCTCATTCTGGCGATCCCTGCGTCGACCACACGCGCGCTCGCGCTCCAGTTTCAGATCGTTTCTCTGATCATTCTACGCAACAGCTTCAAGGATCTCGCGGCCCTCGAGGATCTGGGTGAGCTGCTCGCGCAGCCCGGTGCACAGCTCGTTCTGGCAATCGATATGGGCGGGGGCGTGGCGCTGTTTGGTCTGGTGGCGGTCTTTTACCTGATTGCCGGCCGGCGCTCGGCGTATCAGGCGTCACTACGCGCGCCGACACCGGCGCTTTTGCGGTTTATCGAGCGCAAGAAGGCCATTGCACTACTGTTAACCGTCGTCTTCGGGGTGCTGGCCGCCCAAACGGTGGTCAGCTTGGGGCAGGACGCGTGGACCGTCCTGCTCGGCCAGGGTGAGCGGTCGGGTGCGTTGGTATCGCCGACGACGCCGCTCTTTCAAAGCCTCTTCACCGCGCTGATTCTAGCTGATGTGTTGCTGCTGGTCTTGTCGCTGCAGCTGTCGGATGCATACCAGTATCTGTTTCGCGGGGCCGGCTTCGTGATTACGACCATCGTGTTGCGCATCGCCCTTTCGGCTGATCGACCGCTGCAGGTTGGTATTGCCATTGGTGCGGTCGTGTTTGGGATCGCGATTCTGGCGATCTATAAGGTCTGGCCGCCTGATCCTTGGAGCATGGACGATGGGCACGCCGGCGCGGTGGCGGATGCGCCGCTTGTGGATGAACCGAAGCATGTTGGGTGATGCCGCACACGACAATGGGCGTGTGAGCGCAGTTGTGATCGCATGCTGATGCGGTGCCGAGTCAAGCTTTCAGTGGACCCAGACTCAAGCAGCAGCCGCGCAAGATGGTGTTCAACGAGCGGGTGTGTTCTGGTCACGCAAGCCCAAAGCACCCGCCCGGCGGCGCTGCCCAACGCGCTGCCAGTGATCGACGCGCGAAGCGCATCCGCTCGACGTGCCTTCGCTGGTGGGGAGGCAGAGGGATCAGCACGCAGACGGCCCAGTAGCACAGCGTGTGCCGTGCTACTTAGCCTCGCTCTTCGGACGGCTCATGCTGGAGGTTAGTCCGTCGTCGTGCTGTTGCTTGAGGCGGGCCAGCGAAAGCGTGGGCCTGGCTCACGCGCCCCATTGCTGCTGCTGGCGAGGTCACGCGTGTTCTTCTGCACCGTCACGGCGGCAAACATGGCAAGCACAAAGGCCATCGCATAGAAGCCCTTCTCACTGAGCAGGAGCGAGGCGTTCCAGAGCCCGACGGCAAGCAGGGTGATCGTCAGGGCCACCGAGGCCCAACTCAGCCCGTAGTAGATCGGCGTCACCGGGATGCCCTCGAGCTGGTCGCGGACACTCTTCTGGAGCGAGACCGCCGCGAACAGCCCGTACATCAGGACCGTGAAGTAGTAGCCCTTCTCGCTCAGCGGCATCCCGGCATTCCATAAACCGACCAGGTAGGCAATGCTCCCTGCGAAGAGGGCGGCCCAGGACGCCAGAATAAAGGCGCTAGACGGCTTTTGGGGTGTGGCATTCATTTGCGGCGCTCCTTGTCGGTCATGTGTTGTTATCCCTAGGAGCACGATAGCGGAGAACGCACTGCATGCCTATGGATTGAAAGGTGAAGCGTGTATCGGTCGGTGATGTGGTGGGTTTGATCGGTCATGTCTGGCGCTCGCGCCGAGCGCGCATGCACGCGCGGACGCCGCCGGTGGCGGGGTCGCAGCGGTGGCTTTCTGGGCGCTGGCCTCACGCGCCCGGTAGCTCTCCAGGCCCATCATGTCTAGGATCACCGCGTGGTGTACGACCCGGTCAATCAGGTGGCGGATCTGTAGCTATGATAGCAAGCTCAAACCAACTGGTCACTTCTTTGTCAGCTTCTCCCCGATGTAGGCAACATACAGGGGCGCACCTTTTTCGATCGGGTAGCTAAAGTGGATGCGGTACTGCGGTGTCTTGATCTTGCCGTGCCAGAAGCAGATTAGCTCCCGGCCCTCCGGATCTTTGAAGGTCATAGCCGTGCGGAAGTTAGCGTCGTTCTTCTCCGAATCTGATGAGTCGGAGAAGAGCGCCTTCCCGCGTCGAAAGTAGTTGTCCACCAACTCTTCCCCCTCAGCCGTGCGTCGGCCCTCGGCGTCAAAGCAGGTCTTGAGCCTGTTCAGCACATCGAGCAGTACCAGGCTTCGCTCGACAGCATAGGGGTAAAAGGGCTGGCCGGCCAGGTACTCTTCCAGATTTGGCAGAAAGCTAAGGTGGGGGAAGCGGCTGGGCAGCTGAGCGATAAACTCCGCCCAATTCTCTGGAGGCTGCCGGTAGGACGCTAGCCTGCGCTCAAGCTCTTTGGCCTCCCAGTCATTCGGCAGTTCACAGCTCTCAATCGAGCCATCATTACGATGCCAGTTCACTTCGATTGGAGTGCGCTGATATGCTGAGGGCGCGAAGCTGACCAGCCCTACTGGCAGGCCATTAAAGGCGCGCGTGGCCGCCTCGCCGATTGTCTCCTCCGTCACCAGTGTGTCGTCGGCGAGGGCGAGGTATTCGCCTGGGTTGCGCAGGAGATCATCCTCGACAAATGGCCCATTCTTGGCGATGTCAATCGTCGGCCGTGAGTGCACAACGAACGTCGGCAATACTGCACAATCAGATCGGCGGCAATACTGCACAATCTGCCGAGCCTCCCACATCATCAACGGCGATACTTGGCGAACACGCTCGTGGTCAGCGACGTCGGCCTCACCCCCTTTCGCTTGCTGACAGTCCTGCCGCAGCGACGCTGGCTTGCAACAACTCGGCGGCCACGGCGGCCAGCCGCAGCCCCGTCACCTGTGAACTCCGCCCCAGATAGATCTTCCGCAGCCGACCGCCGCTGCGCCGGTAGGCCACCCAATAGGCGCCGCCGCGTGCCCGCCCCTCTTTGCGCACCGTCATATAGCCGGTAATCCAACCAGCCGTCCGGTCGAACAGCGGATAGGCAAAACTGCGCGTCGTCGGCGCCGCCAACCACTTATCCAACGACGTAGTAAACTAGCACCTCATGACGATGAGAACTTTCCCTTCGCGGCTCACCCGCTTGTCTCGTTTCCCCGTACCATGGCCCCTCACAAGGAGGGTCCATGAAAACCGACTCCGAGGTACAGCTGATGCTCCGCACTCGCACCAAGGGAAAGACCCTCGCACAAGCCGCCGCCCGCGCTGGCATGCGCGCGCCCACCGCCCGCAAGTACCTACGCGCGGCCAGCCTGCCCAGTGGCATGCGCCAAGCGCGCGACTATCGTACGCGCGCCAATCCCTTTCTCGCCGACTGGTCCTGGGTCGCGCAGCAGCTTGCGCGTGACCCGGCGCTCCAGGCCAAGACGCGCTTTACCATCCTCACCGAGCGCTACCC
>Ga0105044_10015995_pt1 | contig 10133 bp, 11 predicted proteins | sample MAT01_FD_78092 | JGI IMG/M metagenome (GOLD analysis project Ga0105044, IMG submission 78092) | Freshwater microbial communities from Lake Fryxell liftoff mats and glacier meltwater in Antarctica - MAT-01 | ecosystem: Environmental > Aquatic > Freshwater > Ice > Liftoff microbial mat | place...
CGACTCCCTGGTCGGCGCGGAACACGATGGTGCCGGACTGCCCACCGGTGCCGAGCTCAGGGAAGTGGTCCTCGAGCACGGCGAACCCCGCGGCGCTGTCGGAGCCCGGGACGGCGGAACCGCTGCCGAAGGACGGACCGACGATGCCGGCAGCCACGATCACGAGTACCAGGGTGACGATCCACAGGCCGACCGCGGCCCACCGGTGGTCGAAGCACCAGCCGCCGACCCGGCCGAGGACCGTGTCGTTGGCCGGGGACTGGTGCCCGGCCGATGGGATGCCTCGGGGTCCAGGTGGGCGCGCGATCGTCGATGTCGTCATGCAACTGATCCTCGGGCCGGCGGCCGGCGAGCGCATCGGGTGTCCGGTCATTCCTGCACCAGCCGATCGGCCGACGGCCGGATCGTCCCTTCGGCTGATCCGCGGCGGGTCGATGTTCCGTACGCTGATCTCGAGATGATCGACGCAGCCCGCTCGTTGTGGAGGGAACCCCGCGCACCCGACCCGTCCGGCCCGGCGCCGAGAGACTGGGCCTTCGTCGCGGTCCTCGTCGTGGTCGCCGTGGGCGAGGCTGCGACCCGGACCGACCTCGTGTGGCGACCGTTCTCCCTTGTGTTGACGGTGGCGCTGGCCGCCACCTTGCCCTGGCGGCGCGTTCACCCGCTGGCCATGGTGGCGATCGGCTTCGGCGCAGTGAGCATCGCCGACCTCGTCGGCCTCGTCGGCGACGTCGAGTGGGACGGTCTCGGCGCTGCTGTGTTCCTGCTGCTGCTGCCGTACGCGCTGACCCGATGGGGTTCGGGACGCGAGGTGGCCAGCGGTCTCGTGATCATCGCTCTCCCAGTGGTGTTGACCGCCCTCAGCGGTGATCCCGTGGCCGACGTCGTGGGCGGAGCCGTGGTGCTGCTGTTGGCTGCCACCCTCGGTGCCGTGCCCCGGTACCAGCAGGCGTCGCGACAGCAGGAGCTGGCCGGCATCCGTTCACGCGAGCGAACCGAGCTGGCCCGAGAGCTGCACGACACGGTCGCCCACCACGTGTCGGCCATCGCGGTCCGGGCCCAGGCTGGTCGCGTCCTCGCGGCCAGCCACCCCGGTGCGGCCGCCGACGCCCTCGTCGTCATCGAGGAGGAGGCGTCCCGTGCGCTCGACGAGATGCGATCGATGGTCGGTGCCCTCAGAAGGGACGAGGCATCGCGGCCCGACCTCGTGCCTCAGCAGGGCATCCGCGACATCGAGCGGCTCGCGTCTTCCACCGGCTCCGGACCCCTCGTCGATGTCGAGCTGAGCGGCGACCTCGCCGACCTCCGGCCGTCGGTAGAAGCCGCCGGCTACCGCCTCGCGCAGGAGGCGATCACCAATGCGCTCCGCCACGCCCGGCATCCCACGTGCATCCGGGTCCGAGTCGCGGGCAACCGCGACAGCGTTCGGCTCACCGTCGACGACGACGGCCGCTACGGCGCCGGAGGCATGTCGACGTCGGGCTTCGGACTGATCGGCATGGCCGAGCGGGCCAAGCTCCTCGGCGGGACGTTCGAGGCCGGGCCGCGGGCCGACGGCGGATGGACCGTTCGCGCCGAACTCCCCCGCCACGGGACGACGTCGTGACCATCCGAGTGGTGGTCGCCGACGACCAGGACATCGTGCGCACCGGGCTCCGGATGATCCTCGACGCCGAGCCCGGCATCGAGGTGGTGGGCGAGGCGGCCGACGGCCGGGAGGCGGTCGAGCTCGCGCGGCGCCTGCGGCCCGACGTGTGCCTGTTCGACATCCGCATGCCCGAGATCGACGGCATCGAGGCCACCCGCCAACTCGCAGGGCCCGACGTCGACGACCCGCTCGCCATCATCGTCATCACCACCTTCGACCTCGACGACTACGTGCACGATGCGCTCAAGGCCGGCGCTCGCGGATTCCTCCTCAAGGACGCGGGACCGGAGCTGCTGGCCCAGGCCGTGCACGCCGCGGCCCGGGGTGACGCCCTCATCGCCCCCAGCATCACCGCTCGGCTCCTGTCGACCTTCGCCGACTTCCGCTCCGATACCGAGCCGAAGCAGCCGATCGACCCGCTCACCGAGCGCGAGGAACAGGTTCTCGTCATCGTCGCTCGCGGGCGCACCAACGCCGAGATCGCCGACGACCTGTCCATCAGCCTCAGCACCGTCAAGACCCACCTGGCCAGCCTCATGACGAAGCTCGGCGCGCGGAACCGGGTCGAGCTCGCCATGTGGGCCTACGAGACCGACCGCATGGGTGCCTGATACGCGGCTCGTGAGAAGTCCCGATGCAAGATTCGAGCGTCGTAGCTCAGCGCGTGTCGAGCCGTGACCCTCTGCCGGTGGAGGTCCCGCCCGCGGCTGTCGGTCGATCTCGCCGGGGATCAGCCGGGTTGGGTCTGGGCCAGCACGGTCTCGTTCATGTAGGCGACGAACTCGTCGGGTTGCTCGAAGAGCGGGCGGTGCCCGGAGGTGTCGAGCACCGTGAGGTCGGTGACCGGGGCCTCCACCAGGGGGAACCACTCGTCGAAGGGCTCGGCTCGACCGTCGGCTTCGTGGGCACCCTGCACGAAGAACATGGGGACCTCGAACTCGGTGGCGGTCTTGCGGAAGTCGATCTCCTGGAGCTGCGGGTAGAGGACGGCGAAGGTGTCCATGAACGCCCCGAGCAGGTGGACCTGTTCGGTGAAGCTGTACTCGGGCACGCGGAAGTTCTCCGAGAAGCCGCCCTCGCCCTCGGAGTTGGGGGTGTGATCGTAGGGGTAGACCTCGTACTCGTGGGACAGGGCGGTCTCGTAGTCGAGCATGTTCCCGTAGGGGGGCGGCCCGATCGACCGCAGCTCGTCGGCCAGCGAGCCCTTACCGGTCTCGTCGGCCCAGGCGAGGGTGTCCTCGTAGAAGATCTTGTCGGTCTCGAGCTGGCTGACCATCTGGCCGGTGCCGATGAACCCGCGGTAGAGCTCGGGCGCCTCCTGCACGGCGAGCACGCCGAGGGTGCTCCCCCAGGACTGGCCCAGCACGTAGATCTGGTCCTGGTCGAAGCGTTCCCGCAGGGAGTTCGTGATCTCGATGGTGTCGTCGACGACGCTCTGGAGGGTGTAAGTCGACGCCGGGTCGAGGGCGGGGTAGGACTTGCCGTTGCCCCGCTGATCCCACGTGGCCACCACGAACGTCTCCTCCAGCCCCTCCAGGTGGTTGCGCATGGCGCCCAGCTCTGATCCGCCGGGGCCACCGGCGAGGAAGAGCACGACCGGGTTGTCGGTGCTGTGTCCTCGCAGCATCAGGGCGAGGTCCCGCCCGCCGGCGTCGACGGTGGTGAGCTCGGCGATGCTGCCGGGTACCGCTTCGCCGGCGTCGTCGCGGATCGGGGCGGTCGACACCGGGCGGGCGATCATCGCCGCCAGGCCCAGCAGCACGACGCCGGTGAGCACGGCGACGGTGCCGCGAGCGGCCCGAGTGGCCCGCCGCCGGCCGTGCACCGGTGGCGCGGGGACGAGGCGCCGGGCGAGGCCAGCACCCAGCGCGGCACCGAGGACCATGGGGACAACACCGACGAGGCCGTGGAACCCTCGGCCTACGGCGAAGGCCAGAAAGCCGTAGGTGCTGAGGTGGAAGCCGTCGACGGTGGGGCCGTCGGTTCCGAGCCTGGTGAGCTCGAAGGTGGCGACGAACACCGCGGGGGCGAGCAGCATCGCCCACCGCGATCGCAGGAGGAGGCCGGCGACAGCTCCCAGGGCGAGGCCGATGCCCATGGCGGCGAGCGACTCCAGGGTGGTGAGCGGACCGCGTGGCGTCCACCGACCTGCCACGAACCCCCAGGTCGCGGCCAGCGCGACCACCGCACCGATGGCGATGCGCCGGTGAGCCCACACCGGCCCGAGCAGGTCGGCCAGGGCGGCGGCCCGACCGCGGTCGGCGGGACCGCCGTTCTCAGGCCGGGCGGGTTCGGCCTCGCCGGGCGGGTCGAGCGGTGGGTCGTCGGTCTGGAGGGCCATGGTCGTCTAACGTCGCCGGGCGCTGTCGAGCAGGGCAGGGCCGAAAGTCACCGATCCCCGCGCGGGTGGGCGCTGTCTGGCGGGCCGCCCGCTCCTGTGTTCTCGGCACCGTTGATGCCGAGGTCGATGTTCTGGGCACCGTTGAAGTCGCGTGAGAAGTCGGGAAGCACTCGGACGGCCGTTTCTCTGCCGAGATGAATCGGGACGCGCGTGTCGTCGTCATGGCCGGCACATCGTTCGTGAACGTCAGCCGAGCGGGACCTCGACGTCGCACCGCAGACCGGGCGATGCCGCGAGTCGACGATCGAGCGTCACCAACGGCGCGTCGTAGCCGCGGACGTTCGCACGGAGCTCCCCGGCCCGTTCGAGCAACGGCCGATGAGACCAGCGCTCCCCCGGCCACGCGCGGACGTCGTCCACCGCCTGGCTCGCCGCGGTTGTGTCCATACGGCCGAGTCGGTGCTGGGTCGAGCGGGTCGGATCGGGATCGAGGGTGGTGGTGATCAGCGGCGCGAACGTGCTGACGTCTCAGGAGCCTGATTCGGTGCGCCCGATCACCACCCGTGTCGCCGCGGCGACGATATCGGGCTGGTGCACCTGCACGTAGTGGTCGCTCCCGGTCACGAGCCACTGCGGCGTCTGGGAACCGAGGGCGACCAAGTAGAGCGCGCCCTGTGGCCATGCCTGCTCGAGGTCAGCCGCGGTGAAGCCCTCGAGCGTCGAGGGGAGGCCGCCGAAGGGCTCCGTCTTGGTCAGCACCAACATCGGCAGGGTGGAATCCAGCGGAGTTGCCGCGTTGATCTGAGCAACGCTGGCATCGAGGTCGATCTGCTCGAAGGCCGGGTCCGGCTGCGAGCCCGCCCCATCGAGGACCTTCTTGTACGCCGGCCACTTGTCGCCGAACAACGACGGGATCTCGATGGTGGCGGGGCAGGATTCGAACCTGCGACCTTCGGGTTATGAGTCCGACGATCCCAGAAGATGCTCGAGACGTGCTTCGACGCCGAGGCGGGCCGCCCAGAGGCGTAGGTACGCACGATCGAGGGACAGACCGTTGACCTCGATCATTGACTCGACGTCGCGGAGCTGCATCGCCGACTCGCGGCCCTCGATCCAGCGAAGCTTCGCAAGGATCATGTCCTCCACGGTCGGGATGTAGGCATCCAACCCGGGAAGGAGTTCGACCATTGTCCGTCGGGCGAACCGCTCCCGATCGAACGGCTCGTCCTGCCACCTGATGATGTCGGCCTTCCACCCCGAGTTGGGGTCGACGACGTTGAACATGTCGGTCGCGTCGTCGATCGACGGCGCGTACCACCCCCGCCCGACCATCAAGTCACGGAACTGCTCGAGCGCGTCGAAGGGTGCGTTCACCACGACGTCGATGTCCATCGTGGTGCGAGGCTCGGAGTAGTAGATCGAGGCGAACGACCCGGTGATCACGTACGGGAACCCGGATGCATTGAGCGCATCGACGACGGTCGACACGAACTCGCTGAGACTCGCCACTACCTGCGCTGGGCTTCGGCACGATGAGACGCACCCGCCGCGCTGATCTGTGCTGCGAGCTCCGACATCTCGACGGCCGCCTGCACACGATGCGTCGGCACCATCGACCGAATCGCTGCCAGCTGCAGCTGGCGCGCCTCCTCGGCGGTGTCGGGAGAAGTCGGCACGCCCAAAAGCCTACTGAGCACGTACGACGTGCCCCGAACGACAGGGCGGCGATCATGCAGGCCGTCGAGACATCATCCGGCGGCGTCGTGCGCATGGGACCGGCCACGCTCTACGGCACCTTGAAGCGGCTCGTCGACCAGCGCCTCGCCGAGGAGTTGGCCCGTCGCCCGGCGGCCGACGACGATCAGCGTCGCCGGTACTACCGCCTCACCGGGCTCGGTGAGCGGGTCTGCGCAGCGGAAGCAGACCGACTCGCCGGGTTGGTGCGGACCGCACGAACGAACCTGCGGCCGGGGCTGGCGTGACATGGGAGACCGACATCGGCTCTACCGGGCTCTTGTCCGCCTCTACCCACGCCCGTTCCGCCGCGACTACGGCGACGACCTCGTCCAGCACTTCGCTGACCTCGTCACCGACCGCGGCGCACGAGCCGCATGGGCCCGGACCAGCCTCGCCCTCACCATCACCATCCCCCGCTACCACCTGGAGCGCATCATGAACGACCAACGCAGCAACATCGCCCTCAGCATCATCATCGTCCTCCTCGCGGTCGGCGGGATCACCAGCTTCTTCGTCGGAGTCGACGCATCGCTCAGCCCCCTCCTGCTCGTAGCCGCCGGCGCCCTCGCCGTGACCCAACGCAGCGCCATCGCCCAAGCCCTCCGCGTGCCCGACACCGACCGCCGCCACCGCCGCCTGAGGATCGGCACCGTCCTCGCGCCGGTCTTCCCCGCCTTGTGGTTCACCTTCGACTGGTGGGTCGGCGACAGCTGGTCGATAAGGGAGACGCTTCTGACGATCGTCGGCGTGCTCGCCCTCGTCGGTGCCATCAGCTTCCTCATCGCCGGGCTCGCCACCCCCCGCACGCCAGACCGCGGCCAACCCGCGGAAGCCACCTGACCCGGCGCTCTGGCGCCGATCAGCTGCCGCACATGGCTCCCGGCGCGATAGATCGAGGGTCAGGTCGGAATCGATGACCTCGTCCACCCCGACCACATGAGGAAGCGACTCCAACAGGTCTGAGTGGTAGCCGCCGCTCTCGTGGAGACGGTCCGTGGGCCTCCCCCGCTCCTCTTCATCGCCGGCGGCGCCGAAGCCCTGCTCTCCTGCGCCGAACGCAACTCCCACCCCAACTGGCCGCGCATCTACGAGCCGCAGCCGGATATCGCAAGCGGACTTGAGCGCTGCCACCCGAGCTCGCTGCGCTCCCTCGGTTCGCCCCGATGCCGTCGCGTCCGGCCTGGTGCGTTCGACACCCGTTTGACACGGGCCCCGAGACGCAGTGAGGCCCCGCACTCGGCGGGGCCTCTGACCTGCTGCTTCGATGGTGGCGGGGGTAGGATTTGAGCCCACGACCTTCGGGTTATGAGTCAGGCGACTTGGACGGCGTCCTTGAGCTTGGCGGGGACCTTCTCGGGGAACGACACGATCAGGTGTCGGTCGAGCGCGGTGGCGACCCGAGCGAGGGTGTCGATGCGGTTGCGCGCTCCCCCTCCTTCCTCGAGACGAGAGATCACCGACTGGGTCGTGCCCATGCGTTCGGCCAGCTCTCGCTGGCTGAGCCCGGCCTCGGTACGCAGGTCGTAGATCAGCTGCCCGAGCGCGAGGTCCTGCTCGACGCCGGCGCGGGTCTCATCGGCGGGACCGGGACGCTTCTTCTTGATGTCGTCCCAGCGGGAGTAGTTGGCCATCGTCGTCTCCTTCATGGGTTGCGCTTGGCGCAGTCCGCGGCGGCCTTGCGGGCCCGGTCGATCTCGGTGCGTTCGTTGTTGCGTTGCTTGCGAAAGGTGGTGAGCAGGATGATCCGGCCGTCCTTGGTGAACCGGTAGGTGATCCGCCGAGCCGTGGGCCCGAGGGTGAAGCGCAGCTCGAACAGGCCATCGCCGAGGCTCTTCGACAGCGGCACCCGCGCTGACGATCCCAGTGCGACGAGCCGGTCGATCACCACAACGGTCCGATCCCACTCGGGATCGTCGAGCGAGTCCATCCACTCGACGACCTCGTCGTGGAGCTCGAGTTCAGCCACGCGGCCATTATCGCATTTCTGCGATGATCGCACAAGAGCGATCATCGCAGCTGAGCATGACGATGTGGGGTGTCAGAGCCGGGGATCGACCGGCTCGCTCCATGACCAGGACACCGAAGGCGCGACGTCGTCGATGACGACGGTGACGCCGGCGTCGTCTTGGTCAAAGGACCGAAGCTGCCCCAGCTGGTGGCGGAATCCGATGTGGCGGGAGGAGGGCCCGCGAAGCGACGCAAGCGCCGACGCGTGGGCGACTCCACGACGCCAGCCGACCGGCTTCACGCCGACCACCCGGACCACGTCTGGGCGCTCGGCTACCAGTTCGACGTCACCGCGACCGGGCGGATCAACAAGATCCTCCACGTCGTCGACGAACATCCCCGCGAGTCGCTCGCTGATGAGCGCTCGGTCAGCGACGCGGACCTTCCAAGCATCAAGAGCGCGTGCATCGAGATCTTCGAGAGCCGAGACATGGTGGACCAACGAGTGTCAGGCACCTACCGGGGCCGCTGTCGCCCAGGAACCGGGGCCGCGTCCCGAAACCGTCAGCCAGCTACCGGAGCCACGCTGTCCACCATGGACCGAGACTGCACAAAAGCGCCACGACAGAACGCGATGAAAGCCCGGTAGAAGTCGGGCTGCGACAGCAGGAGGCCCCGCACTCGGCGGGGCCTCTGACCTGCTGTTTCGATGGTGGCGGGGGTAGGATTTGAACCTACGACCTTCGGGTTATGAGCCCGACGAGCTACCAGACTGCTCCACCCCGCGCCGTGCCCCCACCCTACCGCGCATTCTGAAGCCGGTGCGGGTCGATACCGCAGCGGGCGAGCGCGGCGGTCACCTCGGCGGGTCGCACCGCGAGGTACGGGACGATGGCCCGGACGAGTTCGAGCACATCGGCTGACGATTCGGGCGTGGCCCGGACCGGACTGACGGTGACGCAACGTTCGGTGACGAACCTGGGCACGGCGACCTCCCTGGACAGAGGGGCGGACGGGTGGACCGACCGCCGAGCCGCGTGGCGTTACGCGCGGGGCGGTCGTCTCACGGGCACGCGCTCACGCGCATGCCCGATATCGAGGTCGTGCATCACCGAGGTCATGCATCCATCGTGGCCGATCGAGCGGCCGGTTGCGGCCGAATATCGCGCTCGGCCGGACCCTGATCCCGGACCACCGCCTGCAGTCGGCCACGCTGTGACCCATGCGACTCCCGCCCCGCTGGTTCATCGTGTTCGCTGCTGTCATCGTCGTGATCGTGGCGGTGTTCGCGAACAGCATCGCCGCGGAGATCGAGTCGCCCTCGGCCGGGCTCGAGGCGACCACCGGGGCGCACCTTGCTCCCCCGGCGCAGCGTGACGAGTTCACGTCGGAACGCACGCGCTCGTTCGACGTCGAGACGACGGTGGCGCGCGACGGCACCGTTCGTGTGGAAGAGACCATCGTCCAGGACTTCGGGTTCACGCTGCGCCGCGGCATCGAGCGCGTGATTCCGCTCCGCGACGACGTCGGCACCCACGAGGTGAGCGATCTCGTCGTCTCGACCTCCGAAGGCACGCCCGACGGGGTGAGCGTCAACGCCGGGCCGTCGACGGTCACGATCCGCATCGGCGACGCCGACACGACGATCACCGGTGCGCACACCTACCGGCTCGCGTACGAGCTCGGCGGCGTCACCGCGTCAGGCGACAAGGGCCGGACGCGGCTCGCGCTCGACGCGACCTCGGCCTGGCAACAGACGATCGGCACCATCACCTACACCGTGATCGCGCCCGAGGCACCGAGCACCGCAAAGTGCCAACAGGGCGGCGAAGGCTCGAAGCGCCGGTGCGCAGCCGCGACGAAGACCGCCGGCGGTGCGAGTTTCACCGGCACCGCGCTCTTCCCGGACGACGCGTTCACTGTGCGGCTCACCTGGCCGGAGGGAGTGGTGGCGGTCACCGCGGCCGACTCGACGATCAGCGGCGCGGAGGTGTTCTACGCGCTGCTCGCCGGCCTCGCGGTCGCAGCGATCGGCTGGCGCTACCGCCGGCGCTGGAAGGTCCTCCTCACCACGGCCCAGACCCACCTGTGGTCGACGTTCGGGCCCGACGTCGCCGGCCCGCAACTCGAGTCGTACAGCCTGACCGACGACCCCGCGATCGAGTTCGTGCCGCCGATGGGTCTGCGTCCCGGCGAGATAGGCGCGCTCGTGGAGGCTGCCCCGACCCAGCTGCTCACCGCGACCGTCGTCGACCTCGCGGCCCGCGGCGCGCTGAAGATCACCGAGACCGACGGATCGTGGCGGCTCGACCGCCGCACCCCGATCGAGGTGACCGACGACGAACAGATCGTGCTCGACGGGCTCTTCGGCGGCGCCGAGACCACGACCCTCGACGACCGCGGCTCGGAGATGGGCACGCTCGCGGGTGAGCTCGCCGAGAACCTCGTCGACGACCTCGA
>Ga0105044_10015996_pt1 | contig 10132 bp, 6 predicted proteins | sample MAT01_FD_78092 | JGI IMG/M metagenome (GOLD analysis project Ga0105044, IMG submission 78092) | Freshwater microbial communities from Lake Fryxell liftoff mats and glacier meltwater in Antarctica - MAT-01 | ecosystem: Environmental > Aquatic > Freshwater > Ice > Liftoff microbial mat | place...
AGTCGGTTGTACTGGCTCATTGTTTCGAAGTGACTGCGCGCTTGCTTATCGCAAATTCACCACCCGCCCCGTGCGCATCGACTCGTAGATCGCGCAGATGAGGGCGACTGCTTTGCGGCCTTCGCGGCCATCGACTTTCGGCGGTCGGTTGTTCCGGATCGCGTCGACGAAGTCGGCCAACTGGCGCGCATGGCCCTGATGGGAGATCGACTTCGGGTCGGCCGCACCGCCGGATGCGCCGACCTTTTGGGCGAAACGTTCGCGGATCGCGGCATCGTCTGGTCCGGGGGCGACAAAGTCCCAGCGCAGGATGTCTTCCTGCTCGATTACCGCCGTGCCGCGATCCCCGTGGATGCCGATCGTCTTGGGCAGGCCGGGGTGGACGCTGGTTGTCGCCTGGATGACGCCCAGAGCGCCATTGGCGAAGCGCAGGCAGGCGACGGCCGTATCTTCCACTTCGATGCGTTCGTGGGCCAGCATGGCCGTGAAGCCGCTGACTTGCGTGGCGTCGCCCATCATCCACAGCAGCAAGTCGACGTTGTGGATCGCCTGGTTCATCAGGGCACCGCCGCCATCGAGGGCCTGCGTGCCTTTCCAACCGCCTTCATCGTAATATTCCTGCGTGCGCCACCATTTGCATGTCGTCTCGCCGAGGGTCAGCCGACCGAAGCGATTCTGCTCGACGGCATCATGCAGGGCGATGTTGGCATCGTGAAACCGCGACGGGAAGATGGTGCAGAGTTTCACACCATGCTTGTCGCAGGCATTGATGATGCGGTCGCAGCGTTCGGGAGTGATCTCGAGCGGCTTCTCGACGACCAGATGCTTTCCGGCGGCCGCGGCCAACTCAGCAGGTTCGGCGTGCGCCCCCGAGGGCGTGGTGATGACGACGACGTCCACGGCCGGGTTCGTGAGTGCAGATGCCAGATCGGTGTGAATCGAGACGCCTTCAGCACCGGTCTCGGCGATCAGCTTCTGCGCACTGCCGGGGGAGCGGGAGACGAGGGCCGTCAGCTTCGCGCCGGGCACCTCGGCAAGGGCACGGGTGTGAAAGCGGGCAATCATCCCGCAGCCGACGATGCAGAAGCCGAGTTTTGGCTTACCTGAGGACATAGGTGGAACCTGATCAAGAAAAGGGATTGGGATTCAGAGGAGTGATAGCAACCTTGCCGCCGCCGACAAATTCGATCGTAAGTTCATGTCGCCAGAGTAACTGAGTACCGACCAGAATCGGGCCTTCGAGACAGTCGACTTCGATGTATTTTGTCTGCCCGTCCCATTCGATCATTCCGATGTAAACGTTGAAGTCGTGTAACGTGCCGTCTGCGAGCATTCCGGGTCGTTGCACGTCGAATACTAGATTCAGTCGCTTGATCTCAGCTTCGGGGAGTGACAATGAACCGTTGAATCCGGTATCGACGAGACCGGTCACTGTCGAGAAGTTCCCTGCCGAATTGGAAATAGACAGGGCGACTTGTGCCTGAAGCGCCAGACTGACAGCCCCCACGATCATTCGGCTGCCTTTCGTCGAATGCCCCCGAAGAAGATCACCGCAGGGTAACCGATGCGGATGCACCAAATCTGGGCGTCAGGCCGGCGTTCGCGCAGCGCCTTCGCAGCCCGCATTGATTCGTCGTCCACCTCGAAGTCGCCGCTGTCGACATCAATTGCAACGATCCGACCGTCGTTGCCTTCAATGTCGACTAGAGGCTTGATCTTGGATTCGTACAGCGCATCTCCGAGTTTCCCGCACTCGGTTGCTGTATATTTCATGGTTGGCATGATGAAACCTCCTGCCCCATTGTACCCGATCACTTCCCCGGCAGCTTCCACTCTTCATCGAAGAACCCCGCCTGCACGATCTTGCCGGGCCAGCGGCTGTTGGGTGGCGTGGTGATGTCGACGATGGCGAAGTCGGGCAGCTTCGGGATCTGCCGGGCGTTGTTCAGGTAGTCGTATTCGCGGAAAGTGAAGCCGCTGTTGAGGACGACGTACCGGTGCGGGGCCTTCGGGTTCGGGAAGACGAACACCGGCACGTTCGAGCCGGCATCGTACGACTGATCGCCGACGATGATCTTGCCGTCCTTCCACTTGATCGGCAACTCGTCCGCGATCTTCGCCAGGTACTTGTTGCTCGACGGGTCGCCCCAGAGGATCAGGTTGCTGCGCAACGCGTCGGCGTCGGTGATGTCGCCATCGTCCTTCACGGGCGCTTCGCCGCGGAACTGCTGACGCCAGTGCGTGGCGGCATGCTTCATCTCGGCATCGACCCATTTTCCCGTCATTTCGTTGAGCGGCTTGCCGGTCGGCTTGACCATCAGGAACGACGACATGAACGCATCGTCGATCGGCCCCTGCAGCATGGGCGACTTGCGCAGCCCCTTCGACAGCGCGCCCGGGTTGGTTGCCCATTTACCGTCGGTCTTCACCAGATCAACGAACAACGCGCCATCATTCTGAGTCTTCCCGGCGAGTTTCTGGCCGTCGACAACGACGCTGATCTCTTTGCCGCCCGGCAGTTTCTGGTTGGCCGGGATGTCGATGTGCATCTGCGTGATGTTCTTCGTCGACAGGGTCACGCTGTCGGCTCCCAACTCGGCTTCGACCTGGGCTCGTTCCCAGTGCTTCTCCAGTCCGCGCAGGCGGACCCAGAAGCTGGTGTTGTAGCGCAGCGTGTAAGTCACGAACTTGATCTTCGCCGGCACCGGATCCCGACCTTTGGCGGCAATGGCGTCGATCTTCCCGATGATCTCTGCCTTCGCCCCCTTCTCGTAGGCGTGGCCGGTCTTTGGGCCGATGATGTGGGTCAGTTCCAGCCCTTCGGCCTTCATGGCCTTGGCCATGATGTCGGCGGCCTGCTTCTGCTTGTCGTCGGCCCCGGAGTAGGCGACCGTCGGCAGGTTGTACAGGTTCAGCGCGTAGTCGGTGCAGTCGTACATGTGAAACAGCTTCTTCTCGTAGTCGGTCGGCTTCACCTGTTCGTTCTGGAAGTTGTTGAGGAACTCCGCCGTCTCTGCGAAGCCGGCCCCGGGCGCGGCGGCGCACCACATGCTCGGGTAGTGCGTCGCGAACTGCCAGGCAGCCGCACCGCCCATCGAGAAGCCGCGCATTACCAGCCGGTTTTCGTCGATCGGGTAGTCGTTCTTCGCGGCGTAGTACGCTTCGAAGCAATCCAATTCGCCGGCCAGCTTGTTCGCACAGCAGTAGCGGCCGTACAGGTTCAGGACGATCGCCTTGTCCGACGCGAACTGGCCCGGCGACGCGGAGGAGATGAAGTTCAACTCGCTGAGCGTTTCGCCCCGGCCGTGGCACCAGAAGTCGAGGCGGATCGGCTCCTCGAAGTCGTAGCTCGCGGGGATCACCACGTAGTATGGCTGAATCGATTGATCGATTCCCGACTGATAGCCGCGGACAACAACGCCGGTCTGAGTCAACCACGGCGTCTTACCGGCCGCCAGGTCTTTCGCCCGCTGCAACCCGACATCGAGCATCTTCTTCGCAGTGACGACTTCAGTCGGCTTGAAGAACTCGTCGTACTTCAGCGCGTCAGCCACGGCCTTGTGATAGATCAGCACATCGGGCAGGTAACGCAGCGTCTTCTCGCCGCCCATCTTGCGAATCGCGGCGACTTCGGCCTCGATCGCCTTCAGTCCTTCTTCAAGAACCTTGCGATCTTCATCGGGTACCTTGATTCCGGGAGGCGGCACACGGCGGACGTTGTCCGGCTGGTTGTCCTTCGGCCCGTCCGCTCGCAGCATGCCGACGGAGCAGACGATCAGCGTCAACGCGGAGAGAGTGCGCATGAAGATGGCCTCATAGAAAAGTTCTGGCCTCGCTCGAATGAGCGAGGCCAGGGGAAAGAATCACTCGGTTGAGCGTTGGTCGGGCTTCTTCAAGTCTTCCGACTCGGTCACGCGAAGCTCGGCCTGGATTCGCTGATCGAGGTCCTTCTGGAACTCGATTCCGAGGTCGCGAAGGGCTTCCGCGCCCAGCAGTGTGTCACGGTCAGCCGCTTTGCCTTCGGGCATGTTCGACAGGGTGAACACGTCCGTGTAGAAGTTGTTGATGGTCAGGTCCTGCTTGCGCGTCATGACAGACACGTAGTAGTGGCTCTTCGGCTGGTTCGGCACAACGAGGACATCGCCCACCGGGTCGTTGCGCAGTTCGACCAGAAGGTCGGCCATGGCGCTACCGGGACGAGACTCGCCGGGCGTCGGCGTGCTGAGCGGGAATTCAATCTGCTTGTTGGTGATCGCCGGTCCCTGATAACGGGCCTGCTGACGTTCACGCTGCCCGCCCTGGATCGGTACGTTCCGCTTCAACTTGGCGACCTTGGCCGCATCGGGGATGTAGCCGAACTTGGCCGAGTTGGCGAGGTCGATGAGCCCGGCGTTGAATGCGCCCGGATTGTCCGAGTCGCGCAACTCCTTCTTGGCCAGCGCCCGCACTTTGTCGGCGAACTCATCGGCCGCCTTGCGGGCCAGTTCGCGTGCCTTCTCCATGCGCCAGGCCTTCAGCACATCGTCTTTGATTTCCTGGGGGGTCAGGTCGTACTTGTCGTACGACTTGGCTTCGCGGTCATCGACCTTCCAGGCCATCACCATCGGCTTGCTGAAGTCCCGCGACGACTGGTTGAAGTTCGACTGCTGCGTCACGTCGGCCAGCACCCAGGGCTTGAACTTGCTCGCCTCGGTGTTGGTGTCCTGCGGGTTGTAGAACAGCATCTGGACGATCTGCTTGTACTCGGGCGTATCCTTGATCGAGCCGAAGACATCCTTTAACTCGGCGGCATCGCCGATGCGGAAACGGTCGAGCAGCGTACTGCTCTTGCCGGTCTTGGCGTCGGAATGGTTCTTGATCCAGGTGTCGATCAGTTTGCGGGCTTCCGCATTGGCGATATCGACCTTCTTCGGGTCGATCTTCGGCGGGGTTCGCGGATCCGCAAGCGGATTCTTTTCCTCTTCGATAAAGCTCTTCCGCAGGTCATCCAGTGCTTTTTCCAGTGATTCAAGGTCTTTCTGGGCGATCGCTTCGGGCCGACGGGCAATACGCCGGCCGGTGAACTGCGATGACAGAATTTCCGGTACATCAGTTGGCAGGTTGGCCAATGCCGGCCCGGCGGCGATGATCGGCGCGGCCGTGAACAGCGGGTTCAGCGGGGCAAGCGTCAACTGCAGCCCGAACTTGATGCGGTCACGCGTCTCCAGAAGTTCAGTCACGTCACGGGCGGCGACTACGGCACCGCCGACGGCCATGACCGGGTCGACCGGCATTGCCAACTGGCCGATCATTGCGGCAATCGGTAAGGCGCTGAACGTGTTGGCCTCACGCGGCGGCAGGTCATACAGCGTGCGCGCAGGCAGCAGTTTCTGGCCCGCGTCGGACATCGCTCGTAGTGCGACCAGGCCGAACATCGGCAGGCCCGCGCCCTTGTCGGCGAGCTGGGTGAACAGTTGGCTGAAAGCCGGCGGCGGCCCGAAACCGTGAGTAGCGATGCGGAAGACTTCGCGGCGGCTGGTGAATTCCTCAGCCATCTTGCGCTCGTTCTTCGCCAACAGCGGTTCCGCCAGCAACGGCGCGGCAACAGCCATCGCCCCGGGGACCGATCCGGCTGACAGCAGCGACGACCCGCCGCCGACGAGCGCTGCCGCTTCGATGAACGGGATCGAGGCCTTGTAGGCCGGCTTGGTCGCGTCGACTTCAACGTACTCGATCTTGACCTTGCGAGGCTCCTTGAAGCCGGGCGTCTCTCGCGACGGTTCAAACTCGAGCGCCTTGTACTTGTCGTAGTAGTCCTTCAGTTCCTTATCGGTGGGCACTTGCGTGACCTGACTTAGGAAAGGTTCGGTGGGGACATCTACGATATCGAAACTCAGTTCGCGAATACGGTCCTTGTAGAACTCGTAGAACTCGAACGGCGTCATGCCGACCGGCACGTTCGGCCGACCGGAGAAGTCGGACCCCTCGGCCACCTTCATGACCGTCAGCACTCGGAACTCATCGCCGATCGCACGGACGATCTGATCAGGTGAAAGGCCGCGGACGGTGTTTCGAAGCACTCGCTGTACAAGAAGGTTGGCCTCTTCGCGAGACAGGTCGATTTCCATCTCGCTGCGGATCAGCCGGCGGATATCGTCGTCGACGAACTTGATGTCCTTCGTATCGGCCAGCTTCTGGAAGATGGCAAACTGCATCGCCTGCTGGTCGTTCTGGTTCCCGACGCGAGAGAAGTACATTTCGCCGCCCGAGCGCATGCGGATCGAGTCGTGGTAGAAGATCTTGGACATGTACCGCAGCAGGCGGGCGTCGTTCGGATTGTCCGCCAGGCGATCGGCGGCAGTCATCAGGTTCTGAGACTGGTCATAGAAGAATTGAGAAACGAACGGCAGTTCGCGCATGGTGATGTTCTGCAGGCTCATCATGAACGTTCGCCGACGCGACATTTCGTCTTCAAGCCGCTTGGTGATCTGCGGATCGCGCACATTTCCTTTTTCAATGTCGTTACGGATCTGGGCCATCATCTTCTCGTCGGCCAGTTCCGCATACCCGCTCATGAAGGCGTTCGCGGCCGCGCGGCGCTGGCGGATCGACTGCAGATCCGCCTCATAAATGTCGCTGCCGTCGATGGTGCCCATCAGCTTGCCGCGGGAGTCGTTGCCGCCGAATTGGCGGGCCACCCAGTCAAAAAAGTCGCCGCCGCCCCCGCCGGTGGAGAGCACAAACACGAACATGACGAAGATCGTCAGGGCAGCCATCAGCGGTTTGGAGTTCTTGCGGAATGCATCGAACGGATTAAAAGCCATTGCTGTTCCTCAACTTATGGCGACGATCCGTCGTCCATTTTCCGATCCGGACCTTGACACTCTTGGAAAGACTGTACTATTGGTGTGAATCAATTGTAGCAAGACAACCGTTGTCGGGCAGTCCACGACGGGCGTTTAGCGGCGAGGTGATCCGCCTCGCGAAGGAGTCAGAGTGGCACCGCGCAAGAAGCCTGACGACGAAGCACCGGCCAAGAAGAAGCCGGCCGCCCGCGCCCCGAAGAAACCATCGGCCGCCGCTGCGAAGAAAGCAGTGACCGCGGTCGAAAAGGCGGCGGCGCCGCCGCGCAAACGCACCAAGGCCACCGCCGAGACGCCGGCAGGTGATGCCCCCGTGACGCGAACGCCTGGCCGCAGCCTTGTCATCGTCGAATCACCGGCAAAAGCGAAGACCATCGAGAAATACCTGGGTGCCGGCTTCAAGGTGCTGGCCAGCTACGGGCATGTGCGCGATCTGCCGCCCAAGGGCAAGCAGCGCGGCGAAGACGTCGTCGGCATTCGCATTAAGGAAGGCTGGCTGCCGCGCTACGTGGTCGTCGACCGCGGGGCGGGAAAGGGCGGTCGCAAGTTCAAGAGTGCCGAGGAGATCCTGGCGGAGCTGAAGAAGGAAGCCGACAAGTCGAGCATGGTTTATCTCGCGACTGACCCGGACCGCGAAGGCGAGTCGATCGCCTGGCATATCTGTCAGGCCCTCGAGCTGGAACCGGAACGAACGCAGCGCATCACGTTCAACGAAATTACCAAGACGGCTGTGCAGCGGGCGCTCGCGAACCCGTCCGCCATCAACGATATGCGCGTGCAGGCTCAGGAAGCCCGCCGATTGCTCGACCGCGTGGTGGGTTACCCGCTGTCGAACCTGCTCGGCAAAAAGGTGACGCGCGGCCTGAGTGCCGGCCGCGTGCAGAGCGTGGCCGTCAAACTGATCGTCGACCGTGAACGCGAGATTGAAGCGTTTAAGGCGGAGGAATTCTGGAAGATCACCGCACTGCTCTCCCCCGAGGGCAAAGTGAAGTTCACGGCGGACCCGTCGAAGGCGAAGGTCTACGCGAAGAAGAAGGGTGCGCCCGTTACCGCAGCGGCAGCGACCGCTGAAGTTCCCGAGCAAACCGATGACGACCCGGATGCACCGGCGGCCAAGGAAGCCGCCCCGAAGATCCCCGCCGGTTCGTTCCAGGCGGAACTGGTGAAGTGGCAGGGGGCCGAGTTCACATCGGACAACGAAGCGAAGACCGATTCGATCTTCGAAGTGCTGAACAAGGCAGCCTTCACGGTAATCAAGGTCGACCAGAAAGATGAACAGCGCCGGGCTCCGCCGCCGTTCACCACGTCATCGCTGCAGCAGGCGGCCAATCTGCGCCTGCGCCTGCCGGCGCGCATCACGATGAGCCTGGCCCAGGAACTGTACCAGGGGGTGCAGATGGGCAGCGAGGGCTCGGTCGCACTGATCACCTACATGCGTACCGACAGCACTCGTGTTTCAGACGATGCGCTGAAGATGGTGCGTGACTTCATCCCGCAGGCCTACGGCCCGCAGTACCTGCCGGAGAAGCCGAACTTCTTCAAGTCGGGCAAGAGTGCCCAGGAAGCTCACGAGGCGGTCCGCCCGACCGACCTGTCCCTGACGCCGGCTCGCGTGCAACCGTACCTGAGCCCGGATCAGCACAAGCTGTACACGCTGATCTTCAATCAGTTCGTCGCCTCGCAGATGATGCCGGCAATCGTGGCGATGACATCAGTCGAGATTGAAGCAGCCGGAGACGGCGGTACGGGCTTCTTCCGCGCGTCGGGCAGCATTGAGAAGTTCGATGGCTGGCGCAAGGTGTCGCCGCCGGCGAAGCAGGATGACAAAATCCTGCCGCCGTTGACCGAGAAGCAGAAGCTCGACAAGCTCGACCTCACGGCGAGTCAGCACTTCACGCAACCGCCGCCGCGCTTCAATGAAGCATCGCTGGTGAAGACACTGGAAAAGGAAGGCATCGGCCGGCCGAGTACGTATGCGACGATCATCTCGACCATCCAGTCGCGCGGCTACGTGAAGCAGGAGCAACGGCGCTTCTTCGCTTCAGAGATCGGCAAGGTCGTGACCGACCTTCTTGTCAAGCACTTCCCCGAAGTGATCAACGTGAAGTTCACGAGCCATATCGAGGAAGAGTTAGACGAGATCGAGAGCGGTAAGGTCGACTACAAGGCCGTGCTGGATGAGTTCTGGACACCGTTCTCAAGGGACCTGATGCTGGCCGAGGAGGCGATGCCCAAACAGAAGGGCGTCGAGACCGGCGAAGCATGCCCGCGCTGCGGCCGGCCGCTGGTCGAGCAGTACAGTTCGAAGACCGGCAACAAGTTCGTCGGCTGTTCCGGCTGGAAGGAAAAAGAGAACCCTTGCAAGTACATCAAGCCGGGTGAAGGCGAGGCCGAGCGCCCCGAGCCGGTGCTGACCGAGCACAAGTGCCCGACCTGCGATAAGCAGATGATCCAGAAGGTCGGCCGCTTCGGCACCTTCCTGGCGTGTGCCGGCGCGCCGGAATGCAAGACGACGATGAACATCGGCGCCGACGGCAAGCCGGTCGTGACATCGAAGGTCACGCAGCACCTCTGTGAGAAGTGCGGCAAGCCGATGATGTTGAAGGAATGGAAGGGGCGGTACTTCCTCGGCTGCAGCGGCTACCCGGGTTGCAAGAGCTCGATGGATGCCGATGCCGACGGCAACCCGGTCAAGAAGGTCGAGACCGGCGTCAACTGCGAGAAATGCGGGTCGCCGATGGTGGTGAAGCGGGGCTTCCGCGGACCGTTCCTGTCGTGCAGCGGCTACCCGAAGTGCCGTAACGCCAAACCGATCCCGGCTGAGCTGAAGGAAAAACTCAAGGACGCCCTGCCGCCTGCTCCCGACCGCAAGAAGGTGCCCGACATCCTCGTCGATATGCCGTGCCCGCAGTGCGGCTCGAAGATGAAGCTGTGCAACGCACGGGGTCGGTACTTCCTCGGCTGTTCGAGCTGGGCAAAGACGAAGTGCAAGGGTTCGATGCAGATCGACCCGGAGTCGGTGGAGAAACTGCAGAAGGCGGCGGCGGAAGCGCCGGCGTAGTTCAACCGTCTAACGGGCGACCCCAACGGGTCGCCCGTTAAGATTTTCTGTTGTCGTGCCGTTTCCTCCATCACTTCAAGATAGGTTTTCGGACACGGCATCACGAACGACCATCGCTGCCGTAGCTTCCCTTCCCTTGTCGGGTTTTCCTCGACGTACTTGATCGCCCTTTCCAAGTGTTCAAGATCGTCGATAAACACTTTCCAGCATCTTCTGCCCCAGCAGGGCG
>Ga0105044_10016000_pt1 | contig 10132 bp, 5 predicted proteins | sample MAT01_FD_78092 | JGI IMG/M metagenome (GOLD analysis project Ga0105044, IMG submission 78092) | Freshwater microbial communities from Lake Fryxell liftoff mats and glacier meltwater in Antarctica - MAT-01 | ecosystem: Environmental > Aquatic > Freshwater > Ice > Liftoff microbial mat | place...
CGCCCCACGGTCCGCGACGGTGGGCGCAGAGCACCTGGACCGAGCGCAGGGCCTCGAGCGCGTCGCCGCCGTCGCCCCGACGGGCGGCGTCGACCACCGACATGGCGGCATCGAGCACCGCCGAGCGGATGGACTCGGTCTCGAGCGGGGCGGCGGGAAGGGCCGGGTCGGTCTCGATCCAGGTGACGTCGTCGGGGCCGCGGCGCAGCACGGCGATCACGGCGTCAGGGTCGCCCGAGTCGATGGCGTCGGCGACCGCGGCGATGCCGCCGCCGAAGCGGTGGACCCGCCGGAGGACGACGATCCCGTCACCCACGGCCACGGCGTCGCCCGGGTCGGTGGCCTCGATCGTCGCCCCGGTGACGGCAGCGAGCTCGGCTCGGGCCGACGGACGGACGCGAAGCCCGTCGGCGGCGGGCCCGACGATGTCGCCGAGCACGGCCCCGGCCTCGACCGAGGCCAGTTGGCGGGGATCGCCGACCAGCACGAGCCGGGCGCTCGGGCGGACGGCGTCGAGGAGCTTGGCCATGAGCGACAGCGACACCATGGAGCTCTCGTCGACGATCACCACGGTGTGGGGCAGCGGGTTCGCTCGGTCGTGACGGAAGCGGCTGCGGTTGCCGGGCTGCCAGCCGAGCAGCCGGTGGATCGTGGACGACGTCGTGGCGACCAGCGCGGCGCGGATGGCATCGGTGGTGTCGAGCCCGGCGGCCTCGGCGTGGACGGCCTCGGCCAGCCGGGCGGCGGCCTTGCCGGTGGGGGCCACCAGGGCGATGCGCGGCGGCGGTGCCCCGGCGGCAGCCGCCTGTTCGTGGAGCAGCGCGGCGATGCGGGCCACCGTGGTCGTCTTGCCGGTACCGGGACCACCGGCCACGACCGCGAGGCGCCGCAGCACCGCCGTGGCGGCGGCGATGCGCTGGAGATCGTCCGTACCGTCACCGACGGGCGTGGTATTCGGGGCACGAGCGAACAACCGGTCCAGGCCGGCGGCGAGGAGGTCGTGGTCGACGGCCGGTGGGGCGTCGGTGGCCCGGGCGAGGACATCGGCGGCGATGGCGCGCTCGTGGCGCCAGTAGCGGTCGAGGTAGAGGCGAGAGCCGACGAGGCGCACCGGCCGGTCGGCCGGGCCGTCGACGCCGACCGCCACGAGCGCGCTGGCCCCGACCGCGGCCACCCACGCCTCGGGTTCGGGCCAGGCCAGCGCGGCCAGGTCCACCCCGACCTCTTCGTCGTCGGGAGACACCGTCCCGGCCGCGGTGGCGAGGTCGACGAACACGTGGCCGAGCCGCACCGCCCGCACCGCCAGCGCCACCGCGACCACCACGTCGGGCTCGACCGCGTCGACCAGCGAGCCCAGGGTGAGCGCGGTGCGCACGTCGGCACTGGCCAGCACCGTGGCGTCGCCGAGCTCGCGCAGCAGCCCGTCGCCCACCGCGGCTCGGCGACCGTCGTGCAGATCGACGGTGTAGGTGAAGGTCATGGCGTGCCCCGGTCGAGGACGTCGGAGAGGGCGAGGACGAAGACCGCCGGCGGGCGCCACGCGAAGACGCCGCACGGGAGACCGTCGACGAGGGGGACGTCCGGACCGGTCATGCCCCGCAGGAACAGGTAGGCCACCCCACCGAGGTGGCGGCCGGGGTCGTAGTCGGCGAGGCGCCAGCGCAGGTACCGGTGGAGGCCAACCGCGTACAGCGCCGCCTGCAACGGGTAGTGGGCGGCCGCCATGGCCTCGGCCAGGCCGTCGGGCCGGAAGTGCCAGGCCCGGGGCGCGTCGCCGATCGGCGCCAGGATGTTGGTCTTGTAGTCGACGACGAGGTGGCGCTCGCCGATGCGGGCCACCAGGTCGATGCTGCCGGTGAGGAAGCCCCGCACCGATGCGGTGAGCAGCGGGTCGCGGAGCCGCTCGTGGTAGTCGACCAGCGGGTCGTCGGCCGGCAGGGTGGCGAAGACCTCGGCGATCGATCCCATGGTGAGCAGCCCGGTGGGCGCGTCGCCCCCGGCGAGGGGAAGGTCGAACGACAGCTCATCGAGGCGGTCACGCCGGCCGATGTCACGCAGGCGACGACCGTCCGCGATGGGACCGAGCGGCGTCTCGATGGCGGCGACGAGCCCGGCGACGAGCAGCTCGACCTGGCCGTCGACCTGGCCGTCGACGTGGCGGTCGGCACCGGCTGCGAGCGCCGCGGTGCGGACGGCCCCCACGAGATCGGGCGCATCGAACTCGGTGTGCTCGATGAGGTCGTGGACCATGGTTCCCACCCGGGGGCCGCCAGGCAGGTCGCCCAGGGGGACGGTGGCGGCCAGCGGGTCGTCGGGGGCCAGCGTCGCCAGTCCGTCGGCCGAGGCGTCGAGCTCCGGCTCGTCGCCCTTCAGGTCGTCGTGGCGGGCCTGGCCGTGGACGGCGTCGTGGGCGGCCTGGGTGAGCCCGCTGTAGGAGGTGCGGGTCCAGTGCTCGTCGAACCCGCGCTCGAACCGGCGCCGGGCGAGCGCGCCGATCTCGGGGCCGGCCGGCGCGTAGCGGCCCGTCGGCGCGCCGTCGGCCTCGACCACGGCGATCGCACCGGCCGCCGACGCAGGCAGGGCGAGGAAGCAGTCGCGGATGGTGGCTTCGTCGGGTGAGCGACCCAGCCGGGCCTCGATGGCACCGCTGTGGGGCTCGCGACCCAGGAGCACGCGGGCCAGCGGCGACGAGCGGGAGTCCCCGGCGCTGGCCCACCACAGCACCACCCGGTGGCGAGCCCGGGTGAGGGCGACGTAGAGGAGCCGCAGGTCCTCGGCCTCGCGCTCGCGCTGGGCGATCGCCAACTGGTCCCGCCGCACCTGGCCGCGGGTGCCGACGCCGACGCTGCGGGCGCCGTCGTGGTCGGGATCGTGGAACACCGGCAGCTCGTCGTCGGGGGTCCACGGCCCGTCCCACAGGGTGGGGAGGAGCACGATCGGGAACTCGAGGCCTTTGGCCCCGTGGATGGTGTGGATGGCCACGGCATCGGCGTCGGACTCGAGCCGGCGGCGGCGCTCCGTGCGGATGCGGGTGCGGGTGCGCTCCTCGGTGAGCCAACCGACCAGCGCCGCGATCGCCGCCGGGTGCACCGGTTGGCTCTGATCGAGCAGCTCGGCGACGTGACGCAGATCGGCGAGCAGCCGCTCGCCGCCGGCCTGGCCGAGCAGCCGGGACGAGAGGCTGTCGACGGTGTCGAGCCGGGCCAGCAGGCCGGTCGCCCCGTGGGCACGGACGACGTCGGCCCAGTCGTGGATCCGGTCGTCGAGGTGGTCCCAGTCCAGATCGGTGGCGGTGGCGAGGCGGGTGGCGTCCCAGCCGAAGAACGGACCGAGGGCCACCGAGCGGGCCCGCAGCGTGGACGCCGGCTGCTCGAGGACCCGCAGCAGCGTGAGCCACTGGCCGGCGGCGTCGGTGGCGATGACGTCGTCGCTGGTGTGGGCGACGGCCGGCACGCCGAGGCGCCGGAGGGCGTCGCGCACGGTCTCGGCGTCCTTGTTGCGACGCACGAGCACGGCGATGTCGCCGGGAACGACCGCCCGAGCCGGCCCCGCGGTGCCGAGACGGTCGCGTTCGACGATCTCGGACCCACCGGTGAGCAGGCGCACGACCTCGGCCGCGAGGTCGTTCGCGATGAGCAGGCGGGCGGCGTCCTTCTGGACGAAGCCCTGGTTGGTGGTGGCGACCGGCACGGACTCGCGATCGAGGACGCGCACGCTGAGCGGTGCCCCGCCGGCCGGGTCGGTGAAGCGGGCCTGCTCGGCTCCGGGTCGGGCCCGCAGCGGCCGGTGCACGATGTGGGCGTCACCGAGTTGGGCGCCGTCGAGCACGCCGTCGATGGCGTCGAGCAGCGGCTGGTCGGATCGCCAGCTGACATCGAGGGTTCGGGTGCGGGCACCGGCGGTCGCGGTCAGGTACGTGTGCACGTCGCCGCCGCGGAAGGCGTAGATGGCCTGCTTGGGATCGCCCACCAGCACCAGCCGGCTGGGGGGCGCACCGAAGGCCTCGGCCAGGATGTGCCACTGGATCGTGTCGGTGTCCTGGAACTCGTCGACGATGGCCATCGAGAACCGCCGGCAGAGGCGCTCGATCACCAACGGGCCGAGCGCCTCGTCGTCGATGCTGTTCTGGAGCCGCACCAGCAGGTCGTCGTAGGTGAGGAGGCGACCCCGGCGCTTCTGCTCGGCGATGCGGGACCGGAGGGTGACGGCGAAGCGCTGGCGCAGCAGGTCGGTGTCGTTGCCGTCGACCCCGGCGATCTCGGCGTCGGGGTTCTGCACCACCGCCTTGGCGATGGCCCGGGCCGCGGCGCGGTCGAAGAGCGGCGCGGCGCTGCCGCCGTGGAAGCGCCGGACGAACAGGTCGTCGACGGCATCGTCGATGAGGTCCTCGATGTCCTCGACGACCTCGACGCCGCGCTCGGCGTCGCCGACCACACCCAGGCTGGCCAGGACCTGCTGGCTGAAGCCGTGGGTGGTGGCGATGGTGGCGGTGTCGAAGGTCGAGACCGCCCACTCGAGCCGCGCTCGCCGAGCCGCGACGTCGGCCCCGCTCGCCCGCCGCAGGTGGGCGACGAGCTCGTCGTCGGTGTCGGCCGCGTCGGGGGCCAGCGCCCGGGCGACGTCACCCAGCCGCCGCCACACCCGCTCGCGCAGCGTGCCCGTGGCCTTGCGGGTGAAGGTGACGACCAGGAGCTCGTCGAGGGGGCGGCCCTCGGCGACCTCGGCCACCACGATCGAGGCCACCGTGTGGGTCTTGCCGGTTCCCGCGCTCGCCTCCAGCACGGTGATGCCCTCGGCGATCGGCTCGGTGACGTCGTAGGGCCGCGCCGGGGTGGCCGACGCCGCGTCGAGGAGGGTCGGGGCGGTCGGATCGGCGGCGGTCATCGCCACGCCTCCGGGATGGGGACCTGGTCTTCGGCCGCGGCGGCGAGGATGGGATCCCAGAGCCGTCGCGCCAGCCGGCCGAAGCGGGTGGACTCGCTCATGGCCCACTCGGGGCCGGACTCATCGGGTGCCGGCGGGTCGACGGTGAGCTCGGCGAAGGGAACCTGACCGCCCAGGACCATCAGGTGCTCGGCGTCGCGGTCCTCCTTGTGCCAGTCGAAGGTCGAGGTCCAGTACCCGCCCGCGGACTCCAGCGCATCGGGGTTGCCGTCGCGGACCTGGGCGGCGTAGCGGTGCGAGGTGGCGGTGAAGAGGGGCAGGGGCTCGCGCAGGCCGCGGTCGCGTAGGTCGACGATGATCGCCAGCAGGTCGAGGGCGCGACGGCGGCGCTGGTCGGGCGTGTCGCCCAGCGACCCGAAGCGCACCGTGGCGGGCTTCCTCCCGCCCGAGCCGACGAGGGTGCACGACAGCTCGCGATCGGGGTGGGTGGCCGTCGCGGCGAGGAACCGCACCCATGCCGCCGCCAGCCGCTTGGGCGCCAGCTTCGAGAAGGTGGTGGGACGGATGATCTCGCCGAGCACGTCGGGCACGGCGCCGACGACCTGACGCCCGTTCGCCAGCACGAGGTCGACGTCGAGCGAGGTGCGCCGGCCGTTCGCCACCTGGCGGGCGGCCTCGGCGATGGCCACCGCCTTGCCACGGGCCTTGGCCAGTGAGGCGTCGCCCAAGCCGCCGGGCGGCAGCAGCCCGCGGGCGCGCTCGGCGGCGCACACCGCATCGGCATCGCCGCCGGTGAGCAACGCGACCAGGAGCCGGTTGCCGATGCCCCACTCCCCCAGGTTGTCGAGCTCGATGGTGATGCGGTCGACGGGGCGGTCGTCCCAGTCCTTCAGGCTGAGCCCGAGGCGCTGGCGCAGGAACGCCTGCGCGGGGTGCTCGACGAAGCGGACGAGGTCGTCGAGGGCGATGACCGGCTCGACCAGCGGGTCGAGCGGCTCGGGCAGGAAGTCGACGGTGGCGGCCGGCGCGGGGTCGGCCAGGGCCGCGGCCCCATCGAGCAGGGCGGGATCGAACCCCCACGGTCGCCCGAAGGCGGGCGAGTTCGGCTCGAAGTAGCGGCGATCGGCGGGCTGCAACGGGTGGTCGTGCACGATGAGGTCGCGCACCCGGCGGTGCGAGCCGTCGGCGGCGGGCGGCGCAGCGGCGGTGCGGTCGAGCACATCGAGCAGCTCGTTGACGGGTACGGCCGGGGGGCGGGGCTCATTGGTGGACGGGTCGCGTCCGGCATAGGTGACGACGAGCGCGTCACGGGCGGCGAGCACGGCGTCGAGCAGCAACTGGCGGTCCTCGGCGCGACGGTCGTGATCGCCGGGCTGGCGGACATCGGGGCGCGAGAGCAGGTCGTCGCCATCGGGGGCACCGCCCCGGGGGAACGAGCCGTCGTCGAGGCCGACCAGGCACACCACCCGGTGCGGTACCGAGCGCATGGGCACGAGGGTGCACAGCGTGAGGTCGCCGGTGCGGAAGGCGGCCCGGGTGGGCTGGCCCCGCAGCCGGTCGGCGAGCAGGTCGCGGACCTCGGCCAGGCGCAGGACCGGACGATCGCCGAGGGACGCGTCGGCGTCGGACGGAGCGGGGGCGGGGTCGCCGGACTCGCCGCCGACGTCGCGCAGCAGGCGGTCGAGCTGCTGGCGCTGCCAGGCATCGCGCGACCGGGTGGTGAACAGGGCGTTGACCGCGTCGTCGATGGCGCGGGTCCAGTCGCCGACCGGTCGCGGGCCGGTGAGCGACGCCACCGCCGTGGCGAGGCGACCGACCAGTTCGGCCACCCGGCCGGCGAGGTCGATGTCGCCGGAGTCGACGTCGTCGAGCGGGAGCACGCCGCCGACCAGTCGCTGGTCCTCCTCGGCCATCGCCACGCCGAGCAGCAGGCGGCGGACGCCGGCCTCCCAGGTGCCGGTGGCGACCGCAGCGAGGTCGTAGGGGGTGCGGTGCTCCGCGTCGAGGCCCCAGCGGATGCCGGTGTCGCGGATCCAGCGAGCCATGGTCTCGAGGTCGTCGTCGTCGAACCCGAAGCGGTCCCGCACCGGCACGAGCGCGGCGAAGGCCAGCACCTGGGCGGCCGTGAGGCGCGAGTCGGCCAGGGCCAGCAGCTCGGCCACCGCGCCGAGCACCGGGTTGGTCTGGCGGAGCGAGCGATCGGCCAGGCGGTACGGGATGGCGGGCGGACCGGCGTCGGGTCCGCCGGCGAAGGGATCGGGCCCCGACCCCAAGGACCGTGCGGGATCGTCGACGCGGGAGGCGGCGGGGGCCTCGAACGCGGCGCGCAGCAGCGGCGCGAACTCGTCGATGTCGGGGCACATGACGACGATGTCGCGGGGCTCGAGCGTGGGGTCGTCAGCAAGGAGGTGGGTGATGGCGTCGCGGACCACCTCGGCCTGGCGGGTGCGTCCGTGGCAGCGGTGCACCTGCACCGTGCGATCGTCGGCGGCCAACTGCGGGAGCTCGGCCCCGGCCCCGATCCCTGCTGCGCCGGCGCCGACGGACGAATCGGGTTCGAGGACGGGCACCGCGAGGTCGTGGCGGATGGCGTGTTGGAGCATCGCCAGCAGGCGCGACGGTGGCGGTTCGGGCACCGGGTGGTGGTGGTCGCGCACCGGACCGGCGCCGGCGAGGTGGCGGGCGACGACCAGCTGCATCTCGCGGCTGTCGCGACCCCAGGCCCGCAGCAGGGGGTGGCGCACCGAGGCCGCCGCGGTGTCGGGGTCGATGGTGGGATCGGCGGTGATCGTGGCCCAGAGCTCCGGCGAGGGGTGCAGGGCCAGCAGGTGGACGTCGCGGTGCACGGCCAGCGCAGCGAGGACGTCGAGGTAGCTGGCGGGCAGGCGGGTGAGCCCGAACAGGAAGAAGCGATCGGGCAGGTCGACCACCCGCGGGTCGTCGACGAGCGCACGGCACCCGTCCGCGAGGCGCTCCGGCGGGCTGGCGGCGGCGATGACCTCGCGGAGACGCCGCCACAGCTCGGCCTGCCAGGCCGCATCGGCGGGCAGCGGGCGACCACCGGCGGGCGCGGCGTCCGGGTCCGTCGCGGCGTCCGACGCGGTGCCGTCCGCATCGTGACCGGCGGCCCAGGACCGCAGCATGGCGGGGCGGTGGACCGCGTAGCGATCGAAGAGGTCGGCGATGTGGCGGACGGCGGCGAAGCGGCGCGCCGCCTTGGCATCGGCGGTGGCGGCCGACGGCTCGGTGGCTGCCCGGCCGAGGTGGTGGGCGAGGACCTCGAGCCACGGCTGGTCCAGCTCGGCGTCGACGACCGCCAGCAGGGGCCACACCAGCCGCTCGGGTCGCCACGGATCGGTGGCGGGATCGACCCCGGTGGCGGTGGCCAGCGCATCGCCCACCAAGCGACCGGGGAAGGGCAGCTGCAGGTTGGCGCACACCCCGTCGGACCGCCCCGGCGAGGCGCCCAGCCGGGCGGCGAGCCGGTTGGCCAGCCACCGCTCGATCCCCTTGGCGTGCACGGCGACGACCTCGGCCCGGAAGGGATCGGCCAGGGGCACCGCCAGCTCGTCGGCGAGCGCGTCGGCCAGGACATCTGCCCGTTCGCTGCGCTGCACGATGAATCCCACGACTCGCCCCTCCTCCACCGAGAACCTAGGCGAGGGGTGTGACACGCCGAACCGAACGACCATCGGGGCGTTCCCCTAGTCCGACTTAGTCCGGTCCGATACCCTGGCGAGATGATCGTGAACATGCACGAGGCGAAGACCCACCTCTCCCGCCTGGTCGAGCGGGCCGCGAACGGCGAGGAGATCATCATCGGCAACGCCGGCAAACCGCGGGCCCGGTTGGTGGCCTACCAGCAACCGGCGACACCGCGGGCGCCGGGCAGCATGCGCGGCAAGATCTGGATCGCCGATGACTTCGACGACACAACGGAGGACATCCTCGATGCCTTCGAGGGCCGGACGTGAGCCTGTTGCTCGACACCCACGCGTTCCTGTGGTGGATCACCGACGCCCCGCTCGAGCCGATGGTCGCGGCACGGATCGCCGACCCGGAGGCGCTGGTCGTCGTGAGCGCGGCGACGGCGTGGGAGATCGCCATCAAGCGCTCCATCGACAAGCTGCGCTTCGACGGCGACGTCGTCGCCGAGATCGCGGGGAACGGCTTCACCCCGTTGGACATGTCGGCGGTCCACGCCATCCGAGCGGGCGCGCTCCCTCCTCACCATCGCGACCCGTTCGACCGCATGCTGGTGGCGCAGGCGCAAGCCGAGGACCTCACCCTCGTGACCCGTGATCGGCGTCTCGAGGACTACGACATCGACATCCTCCGCTGCTGACCCCCGCGAGCCTTCTGCAGACCGTCGTTCGACCTGCCACGACACCGACTCGACCGCTGGCCGTCATCGCTGGCCTCCGACTCGAGTGGCCGCAGGACCAGCCCACGGGCACCCGCCGAGCCGACCGGCGATGACCGACCCGACGCGGATCGCGTGAGCCTTGGCCTGCTCGGACGTCGGACCGGCCCAGCGCTCGTCGATGCTGGCGAACCAGAGCGCGACCCACCGATCGAAGTGCTCGGGCCGCAGGGGCTCGATCGCGTGGACGTGCCGGTGGCTGGCCAGCAGCGCGCCGGTGGAGCCGGGCTGGCCCAGCAGGACCCGGCACCAGTAGTCGATGAGGCGCGGGATGTGCATCGACCAGTCGGTCTCGGCCACCTCGGTGAAGACCGGCGCCAGCACGTCGTCGAACACGACCTCGCGGTAGAAGGCGACGACCAGGTCGTGGATGTCCGCGCGCGTCGCCAGGTCGGGGCGCGTCTCGACCGACGCCGTCATGGCGAGCGCCACCCGAGCGCGCCGCGCCCGAGGCAGGTGCTCCGGCGATTGCCCGAATAGTTCGAGTTACTGCTAGAAGAACAGGATGGATGAACGAACGGACGGTCCACCGGCTCGCCGGCCGCTCGACGAGGACCGACCCACGCACCCGACCCGCCAAGCGGCCGTGCTGCTGATCGGGGTGACGCTCCTGATCGTGGCGTTGGCGTTCCTGTCGGCCAGCGGACGGCTCTGATCGGTACCTTCATGGGCCAGCCACCGGCTCGAGGTGGGCTCGCAAACGGCAGTTGGCCCGGCGAGGATCGTGGGGGACGAGCTCGTCCACCACGAGGCCATCGAGATCCGCGACGACACCGCGGGCGATGCCGAGGTGCAACGCGCAGACCGTGTCGGGGTCGGCGAGCG
>Ga0105044_10016001_pt1 | contig 10132 bp, 5 predicted proteins | sample MAT01_FD_78092 | JGI IMG/M metagenome (GOLD analysis project Ga0105044, IMG submission 78092) | Freshwater microbial communities from Lake Fryxell liftoff mats and glacier meltwater in Antarctica - MAT-01 | ecosystem: Environmental > Aquatic > Freshwater > Ice > Liftoff microbial mat | place...
GATGTCTTGGAAGATCGTGGGCTGGCGGATCGTCATCCCGCCGCCGTCAACGGTTTCGACGACGAAGAGCCGCCGATGGAGGGTGTTGCCGCGACCGTCCTTGATGGAGGCGGCAAAGACATCGAGAACCATCTCGACGCTGTGCTTGAGCGAGTAGAAGACGGCTCCCCGGCGGAGCGAATCACCGGCGGTTTCCGCGACGGACTCGCGAACGACCTCGAACAACGGATGGCCCGGCGTCACCCATTCGAGGGTCGGTTCCTTGATGAGGTACTGCTTGTCAAAGCAAATCTTGGCGTACTCGCGGCCCATCCGACCGAACCGAGATTCAAGTCGGTCGCCCAAAGGAAGCAGATGGCGCGGCGTTCGACCGACGCGGTACGTATGGGCTGACTCAGCGGTGGGCTTGGGGTTTAGCCCAACGAATGGGCTGGCCTCAACAAAGAAGTTTTCGATGGCTTCGGGAACAAGCCTTCGCTCCTTGGCCTCGACCGAACGCCCCATGACGGCGGAGAGGTTGAGTTCCTTCTTGGCCAGACCTTCGAGCGCCGACTCGGTGATGGCACGAAAATGCGCCGTATCGACCTTCTCGACGATGCGTTCTTCGACCTGATTCACGTCGAGGCGGCGGGCGTACATATCGCGGAAGAGCTTCTCGACCTCCTTGGCAGGGAGGATCTCGCCGATGACATCAAAGACTTGGTCGGTCCCCAGTTCTTTGCGGATCTCGGCAAGCCGGATCTGGAGCTTCCCGAGAACGCGACCCTCTCGGGTATTTGACGCAACAAAATTGAAGATGACGCAGGGCTTCTCTTGGCCGTAGCGGTGAATGCGGCCGATCCGCTGCTCAAGGCGGACAGGATTCCACGGAATGTCATAGTTGACCATTTCCGCGCAGAACTGAAGGTTGATGCCCTCTCCGGCGGCCTCGGTCGCAACGAGAATCTGGCACGATTCGCGGAACTCTCGCTCGGCGTAGATGCGGCTGCCCAGCGTATCCCGGTCGCCGATCTTCATGCCGCCATGAATGACGGTGACGGTAAGGCCCCACTCGCGGAGCTTGCCGAGAGGCCGTCCGTCTCGCCCATCTCCAGCAAGGAAGTCTAGAGAGTCTTTGTGTTCAGTGAAGACGAGTAGCTTCTTCTTCGGATCAGAGAAGAACCCGTTCTCGTTGAGAATGCTCTTGAGCTTGGTAAGCTTCGATTCGATCTGCCGCCGCTCAAGGAGCTTGGCCTGATCGATAAGCTTGGTCAGCTTAGCGATCTCGTCTCGCAGCGAGGCAGGGTCTGCGGTAGCCACAACGTCTTCGAGTTGAGCAACGATCTCCTGCTGCTCTTCTTCGGTCAAGTCTTCGAAGTCATCAGGGAGCTTGCGGTCGATCTGCTCTTTTCGGTGAGCTTCGGGGTCAGTGAGGATTTTCTCCCGCCGGTCCTTCATGCGTTCAAGGCTGCGACGGACTGCGTAAACCGTCGAAGCCATTCGCCGTTGAAGCATTGCCATCGTGAATCCGACAGCTCGGCCTCGGGCGCTGTCTTCGGCGGAGGCGAGAATCGACTGGTCCTCGACGTAGTGGGTCAAGGCGTCGTAAAAGTCGAGTTCCTCGCCGTCAAGTTGGAAGTCCGCCGTATTGACCGTCCGCTTGGTGAAGAGCCTCTTGGCCTTGCCGGTCTCAGGATCGGGGAAGGAAATGAGCGCTTCCTTGATGCGGCGCAAGTAGAACGGAGCCTCGTTCTGCCGCATCGCCTGCTCAAGGCTCTCGATGTTGCCGTAAACGTCCTTGTCGAGCAGCGACAAGAACAAGCAGAAGTTGTCTGGGTCACCCTTGTGCGGCGTCGCCGTCATAAGGAGCAGGTGGTCGGTCATCGTCGAGAGTTTCTCGCCAAGCTGGAACGCGAGCGTCTTGCGGTCGTCGGCGTAGGCGGCCATCTTGTGGGCCTCGTCCACAATGACCAAGTCCCATCGGCTCCGAAAAAGGCTCTCTCGGGCGTCCTCGATCCGAGACACCCAGGAGATGGAGGTAATCAACTGGTTGCGGTCTTGCCACGGATTCTGCCCGTAGTTGGTCCTCAGCACGTCGCTGTTGATGACCTCGAAAGCCTCCCTGAACTTGTCCTTGAGTTCTCGCTGCCATTGAAAGGTCAGGTTCGCCGGCGTGACGATGAGGACACGCTTGACCAGCCCTCGCGCCTTGAGTTCCTTTAGGAGCAGACCGGCCATGATGGTCTTGCCCGCGCCGGGGTCGTCGGCTAGAAGAAACCGGATCCGAGGGAGCTTCAAGAAGTACTCGTAAACCGCCTCAAGCTGATGGGGAAGCGGATCAACTCGGGCGATGGAAAGCGAGAAGTAGGGGTCGTACTCGTACGCCAAACCCAGCCGCTGCGCCTCGACTCCAAGACGAAAGAGGGAGGCATCCCCATCAAGGGGTTCATGCTCAGCCGAAACGGTGAGTTGAGCGAGCTGGACGGCACTCAGCACCGGCGTATGGGCCATGCCGGTCCGCAATCCCTTGCCGAAAAGCCTTATAGACGATCCCATTTGCGTAACAGCTACCACCTCCACAGGTTCAGGGAGGACGGGACCAGAGACAATGGCACCGGGCTTAAGTTGAAGCAACGACACAGCGACTCCGAGGTTCAAGGACCTTCTGCCGATGCAGGTTCGGGCAAGCTGCAGGGTATCACCAAAGATCAGTGGATGTTCCAGCGGAGCGTGAGGACGCAGACACCGACCAAGTCCCAGACAGCGACGCTTCTGCCCACCGAACTGGAGCCAAGAAGGCAAAAAGCATCACTAGACTTCCTGCGCACTTATCTAGAACCATGCGGGGCGAACTCTTGGCTGCCCGTAGAGGCACCGCGACTCCATGATCCTGACTTGGCACGAAAGCGCCGAGTTGTCAGGGGTCAGTCATGATCCTTCAACGTTTTGAAATCACCGCCGGACTTGTTGCGTGCTTCGATCCTTTGACCTTTGAGTCATTCGGTGGTCGTTACGACTCGCCAGACGAGTACAAACTTCAAGGCAAAACTTGTTCGTCTGCCTTGATGCGGATGAGGTCACCAGCACTTGGGCCGCCTTGACCAGCAAATACAATCGCCGACGCTTTCACGTCCCCGCCGAGATGAAATCGGCGATCTGAGTTGGGTTGAGCGCAACACCTTCTTGAACCAACCCAATCAGGTCTGGAACGGTCCCGAGTTCGCCGTTGCTGAAGCCGGTCAGGGCGAAGCAACGCAGGTCCGCAGCCGCAACTCCATTCGGCTCAACTTCATCTACAGTCTAGTTCAGGTTCATCGTATGCCTTCATCCTCCTTGGTGCTGGCGTGTCGGAGGATGCTGACGCAGCCCGAGTAATGCTTTCAACCGCCATCCAGCTGCGAACCATCGCCAAGCCGTCATCCCAGCTGCATCTTTTCAATCATTTTACCTTGTTTCCTTGCGGTCAAGCGGACTCTGGGGTCTTTCAACCTCAAAACCTCTCTGTTTCATCTCCTAGACCCTCCTTGCCACCTTTTCCGAAAGGGTGCTTTGGGCCAAGTGCGAACTTCTCGCTGCATCCCATGCTGTAGCCGCCGATGCGAACGATCAGACCAGCCGCCACCAAGACCTTCTTGATCGCCGCCCATTTCTTCCCATCGAGACCGCGCTCTGATATTCCTGCCTCCTTGAGGTTCTTGAACGCCTGCATCATGTAGGTCAGCCCGACCGTCCCGTTGAAGCGAGGGTGAGGCTTGGGTCGCTTGAGGCTTTTGGTCGCGACAAAAAGGGCCACGCCGATATCTTCTCTCCAGAGCGTGCGCTTGTAGCCGGCCTCCTCGATCATCTTGTCGGTGACCGTCTCATCCACCAGCTTTTGAAAGAATCGCAGACCCGTTCGCTTCGCGGCCTTAAAGGTTTTTCCGCAAGACTTGACCGCGTCCTCTGCACCGCGACGACGACGATCTCCCTCATCCGTCCCCGTGTGAAGCTGATTGGCTTCGTAGAAGTCAATAGCTTCTTGAACAATCGGTGGTCGGTTGAGCCTGCGAGCCAACAGAAAGACCGCCTGAAACATCCTTTCGTTGGGGTTGTGCTTACCTCGAAGCCCTGCAAGTCTTTCGCTTTCTCCAGCCGCGGAAGACTTGTTGTCCCCACATTGAATATCTTGCTGTTTAGTAATGGATGTAGTAAAGGGGAAACCGACGGAGATAGTAGGCCACCCTGCCTGCGCCGCATCGGCGGTGACTTCAACGGTGGAGGTCTTCGAGTCTTCAATGCTGAGACCATAGTCCTCGCACAGAAGCTCAAAGAAGATATCGTGAGACCAAGCTGACAGACGAGTGGCTTGAACGATCGTTAGCCCCATCAACTGGGACATCTGAGCAGGAGTCTGAGGACGGGGCAGCTTTGCAAGGCGCGACATACCGCCCTTGGGTATGTTCCAACCATCCTGCACCAAGGTAAACGTGCCGTAAAAGCCGCAAAAATTACACTCGAATCCTTCAAAGGAAAGAAGATGATTGATTCGACGTGTGGCACCGCCCAGGATCTCGTTCAGGCGAGAAGAAGAGATCCCCACACAGTCAATGAGCAGGAAAGCATGCGCGCCCAATCCTCCCGTTGAGGGTTCGATGTAGACCGACTTCTCATCAAAGAAAAGATCGCGGATGAACCGGGCGGCTTGGATCGCGTCGGTGTCTTCCCCATGCCCTTCAATGGCCTCGCCGTGCCAGTCGAAGTCGAGCATGAGCAAGGCATGATTGGTTGAGCGTCGCGATCCGTAGTACACCGTCCCAAGACGCTGGAGATGAGCGTGTATGCGGTAGAGCGGAAGGGTGCGGAAACTCTTGAACGGCCTAGGATTTCCCAGGACATCAACATAGACGTCCTTGACAGGAGGAAGCCCTTGTTGTTTTGCCAAAAAGTTCAGGCGACGCAGCTTCCTCGCGCCTTGGATGTGCCACGCGGACTGCCTGAAGATGTTCTTGGGGTCGGAGTTGTTGGCCCAAGCCCAGTCGATGTCCGACACGTGATCCCGCAGCCAACGGGCGCAATCCTCTTTGAGCCTCTGGTCATCAGGTTTTATTTGTGCCATAGAACATCTCGAAGAACTGACTGCGCTCGTCACTGGTACCTGACCCGCTCGGGAAAGTTGCCGTCTTGTTGTTCTTGCGCGGAAAGGCAACGAGATCAGCGTCTTCCGTTCAATCGACCTTGGCCATCCATATCGACAGGCTTACACGGACAATGGATGACACGCGGGTGCGATCATCTGGAGGCACGCCCGAAAGCCCGCCAAGAGGATGTTCTCCGGACGGGCGATCGGCTTTCGCGTCATGGCATCCCTTTGGACGTCCAAAGTCGCTCGGCGCGGCTCAGAACGGCAGGTCTTTAACCAACGAATCGACGGGGTCGGTATCGCTCTGCGGCGGTTTCGGTTCCGGACGCATCGCATCATAGATGCGACCGACGCCCCACTTAAAGTTCGTCTGATCAAGTTCGATGTAGGTCCATGGACGCATCTCCTGCTCGGCCGCAATGCAGAAGTTGCCGGAGCATCCGAACAGGTCAACAACGGGATCACCCGCATAGGTTAGCTTCTGGATAAAGTACCGACATAGTGCGATTGGCTTCTCAAACATGTGAACATCGCCGATGTTCTTGTGTCCAGAAAGGAAATCGCCGTGCGCGGACTGACTGGGAGACTTAAATGCAGCGATCTCGTCCAGATCATCAGGAGTAATCACGTCAGTACGCGGAAGCTCCTGGGAGTGATCGAAGGGATCCTGACCGCCAACGGGATACCAGACGAGAAATCGCTCGACGCTTGTAGTCCACGGCCAGGAAAAGTTGCCGGGTTGTGTCAGTCGCTTCTTCCAGAAGCCCGCGAACCGGCATTCACAGCCAGAAGCCCGCGCTGCAGCCACAATCTCAGGACGGTCAGGGTGCATTCCCGCTGACCAGAAGACCAAGCATCCGTCGTCACGAACAACGCGACGGGCAAGCTGGAACATTTTGAGCATCAGCGGCACGGCTTCGGTAGCGGTGTTGTTTGCACAGTCTGTGCGAAGGCCGTTAACGCTCTCGCGACCAGACTCGTACCCTTGGTGATCGGCCTTCCAGAACTCGCAATAAGGAGGGTCCGCGTGAATGAGCTTCACGCTCTTGTCAGGCATCCGTTGAAGAACATTGAGGCAGTCATCATTCAACGCCTTGCCGCGCAGAGTTGGGTTGTTTGCGAGGTCTGCCTTATAGCGATCCAGAGCCTGCTCATTTGCGTCCTTCAGGGCCTGTTTGTTGAAGTGAGCAGCAGCACCCCGCACCGTGAGCTTCTTGTCTTTGATCTCCCGGAGCACCTGCGTTGGCGAGACCTCCTGCTTAATCGCCTTGGGAAGCCGCAAATACACTTTGCGAGCCTCCAAGCAGGCCGAGAAGTGCATTCCAAGGCGAGACTCAGGGGTTGGGAACAACAGATAGTTGCTGCGAAACTGGCTCAAACGCGATTCTGAGTAGTTGACCGCCTGACCGATCCGCTTGATGGTCCATCCAAAGGCTTTGGAAAGGATGTGGGCGTTGTGACCGGCAAGAAACAGCGCATTGTCAAGCTGGGTCTCTGACGAAGTGGCGTCAACAACTGCCTTGACGATTTCCCCGATCAGACGAGCTTCGGCCTCGGAGTAAGCCTTGCCAGCGGCGACCTGCTTCGTCATCGCATCGCCGACCGCGCCGCGTTCATTATCGTCATCGCCATCAAGGGCAATTACTGCGAGCGCGGTGGTGGGCGGTTCCTGGCCGACCCCGCCATCGGCCGGGATCGCTTCATCACCTTCCTCTTCGTCCAGCGGAGCAACGCTGACCGTTGCGTCGTCGCCGGCGCACTCGATGGGAGTGTCGCTGTCGCATGAGTCGTCGCTGGCAACGCCGTCGAGCGGCGGCTCGAAAGGAGGCTCGGCCGCGATCTCAAGCTCGGTAGGGGGTGCGGGCAGGGGAAGGACGCATTCAAACGTGTCGTTCAGGGATCCCATTACGGGGTCTCCTCTACATTGCCAGGCCCAGGAAGTCCGGACCTCATGTAAAGGGGGCAAAGGTCAAATGACCGTCACCAAGCCCCTGTGCTGCCTGCAAGAAACCCAATGGTGGACGGTCATTCGGCGGTCACGCGGTCGAATGACCACGCCGAGGGAATCTCTGATCCTGTCTTTCATCTGCCGCTTGGTCCCGAGCCAGTTCATCAATCTGCAACTCACGCAGTTCATTTGAGGGGCTGTGCTTGGCAGCGAGGACCGATTCCGCCTTCTGCAGCGACACCCGTTTGCCGCTCTTTGCGAGCACATCGCAGTCCTTCTTCCGTTCATCTCGGTATTGTTGCCAAAGGCTGGTTTTTTGAATCGTCCCCCACGCTGGGCCTTGGGTCTCCTTGGTGATACGTTTGATGTCTACGCTCGACGGTTTGACGTGGCCGTGCTGTTTGATCAGCTCATTTAGCCAGGCGTTTGCGCTCGTCTTCGTCCACCGTCTGGGTTTGGTACCTTCGCCCAACTCCTGAGACGTGGATACGCGCACTCTGATGACGATGCGCAGCGGCCACTCCTGCTGGAGTTGTGCGATCCATCTAATCGCGCTCAATGCCAGGTCCGAAGGGTTTACTAAGTTGGACTGCTCCAAAGTCATCAGCGCTCCGTTAAGCCGCAGGAGATTCTTCCGAGTTGAGGGTGGCAGCGATGCCGCGTTCCTCGCGGCCAGAGCAAGGGAGTCTTCGCGAACCGATCCCACGAACGTCGACCAGACTGCCGCCAGTTGCCTTACCAGAAGGTAGCGTGGATCTTCGCCGTTCCACACCTGATCAAGCCGAGTATGGAGCATCCATTCAACTTCAAGCACTACCCCCAGAGTCATCCGGAGTAGATCCGCGTGGTCGGCACGCTCGTCGGCCGTTTGCGAGTGCAGGGTTCTCAGCATCATCAGGCCAATGTCAGAGCATCGGAGCTTCGCCGTCATTGGAGGCAGCGGCATTTTCATCGATTCGGGGGAAAGGAATGAATAGTTCCAGCGGTTCCTCAAAGTGGAAGGGACGACACTGTCGATTGTTCGATCGAACTCGACCAGTTGGCAGAATAAAAGATGCTCCAAGTCGGTTCTGCGAACCTCACTGAGCGGCCCAAGCTCCGAAAGAAGGATGCCTTCGCGTTCGGTGGCGAGAATCTGCTTAAACAGCTTAGACTCAACTGCCGACTTGAAATCCATGTAAGTGGTCCTTGATGAAGGTGGTTAAACCAAAGGTGGCCGTACCGCTCGACACCGTCGGCCCCGCCCAACAGGTTCCCTGGTCAATCGCGTCTTCAATTCGGTCGAGCTTTCCAATCGATGGTAACAGATATTCATCCTGCCGCAGACCCGTACCCGACGACAGACCTGTCGATGACTGCGTTGAACTCCGGAATCACGCGTGTTTGAGACCCCATGCGTCAGGAGGTTGTGGCTAATCTCTGTTCTTCCACAATCTCGCGTTTGGCTGACGTGCCTCAAACACTGCAGCTTTGGACGTCCAAAGCCACCGAACCGTCATTTGACTCTCACCAAGCGTGTCGCGGAGAAGCGGAAACCAGTTCGGCTGGAGAAGCCTAGACTGCGAAAGCCTTGCCATCGCAGGTCACCGCTCCGCGGCGCTGCGAACTGACAGGTCTATGACGAGATTGTGCCCGTGAAGCCGACGGCCCTCGCTCGGCTCTCGATCCGCGTTTGAGTCCGGTGCGTTGCGCGGCAAGGGATCCAACGGACTTCAAGCTAGGCGCACGAGTACCCAACTTGAGCTTGCGGACAAACGCGCTGCGTAAAGCGAAACCGTTCCATCTGCGATGGACGCGATTTGACTCGTCGTAGGTCCGCCCAAACAGATAGAATGGTTAGGCACAAAAAAATCTGCCTTGGCTCTACACATAAGTCAGCGACGTCGATTGTCAAAAGCTATTAATGTCCCTTTTAGTCAGCCGAGTTGTTCGGCGATGAGGTCCGGAGCACCGGCCGGCGAGGATGCCGAGCGTTGAGCAAACAGCAGCCGTTCTGATCAGCACCGAGCATTCGGCGTGCGTGATCGCTTTGTCAAATCTGAGAGGAAACACAATGGGCTAGGCGAGCACAATCGAGTGGACAAATGCAACCTGGAATGCGACGGTTGGCTGCACGCCGCTTTCGCTGGGACGCGATCTCTGCTGCGCCTCGCGCAGTTCATGGCGGATAGGCAGCATGAACCAGAGTAGTGAAGAAATACTACATGGGCGGTTTTCATTGTCTCGATTGGGGCATTGAGAGTGAGAGCGTGGCATCGCTGGACCCCGTTGTCGTCGGTTGGACCGAAGTTGCTTTTCGTGGCAAAAGTACCTCCGAGCGGCCATCATGTGGTCAAAAACTGGCCTCGTTTGCAGTCCGTTTGCCACCCCCGGAGCTGAGTGTCGAATCCGACCACCCCCGCGAGCGGTTTCTCGCAGGCAAGGAAACGGCACTATCCCCCTCATTTCTTGACGAAAGAGTTTGTTCTCGGTGCGTTCGCACTGGACTGCTTCGAGTCCCCTTGCCTCCACTACAAGTGGAAGAAAGACGGCCCGTAAGGGCCGTTTTTCGTTGGATGGCGAGGGGTGTGCGTGGAGACGGGCCGGTTGAGAGCGGATGCGTGGCACTGAATGTGCCACTGATGCGGCTCTGCGGAGCAGGGCTGCTTGTGCTCCCAACATTACTGGTCGCCTCATCCAAGAAGTGCCAGATCGACCATCGCGCCGGCACGGCCGGGTTCGGCTCCAGTTCGTATATCGACTCCATGCTCCTCCGCGAGAAAGACACGCGCGATTCCAGCGACGCGATCCAAACCCCCTACGCTGCGGCGGACTCCACCCGCGATCAAACGCTCTACTATGTCCAGAACTGGAGAGCCGACGTGGTGGCGTTGTTGAACACTAATGGTCGAGCGGTGGAACACGTTCGCTACACGGCGTACGGATCGCCGCGCCGGCTCAACATGAACCCGGTGGACATCGCCTTCGACGACGGCTCGGCCCTCCCGCCGGTCGGCACGGCGAGCGCGGGCAAGGTCAACAACGGGGTGGAAACTGGCGACTACAACCTGTTCTTGGCATCGTTCTTTGACTCGCTCCCCGCCGCC
>Ga0105044_10016002_pt1 | contig 10131 bp, 10 predicted proteins | sample MAT01_FD_78092 | JGI IMG/M metagenome (GOLD analysis project Ga0105044, IMG submission 78092) | Freshwater microbial communities from Lake Fryxell liftoff mats and glacier meltwater in Antarctica - MAT-01 | ecosystem: Environmental > Aquatic > Freshwater > Ice > Liftoff microbial mat | place...
ACAGGGGATTCTCTTCAGTCGGCCGTAAATCCCGATACGGCGCTCCTTCAGAGAATCCCCCGTGCGATCAGTATCCTGCGCGATCATCGTGCGCATTCATGAAAAGGCCGGGCTAGTGCCGCAGTTGCACGATTGGCAGACGGTGAGGCGGCGTTGCGCGAACGCCGCGACACTGTTCTTTGACCGCATCAACGGCGTGGTCGACGCAGCTGACGAAGTCCACCGTGGCGGCGAAGGCAGTGGCTCAGGTTGAGGCGATCACGGGACGATTTGCCCGAGTCTCAAGCTGCCGCGTTGGGGTTGGGTTGAACGGGCTAGGAGGGCCCGCAATTAACAAAGTGAGCACGCCGGACCACATCTGCGGCAGGTGCCAGCCGAGCTGATGCGAGGCCAGTTCGGATTTGCTCGTGTCTATACTGAAGCCTGCGCTATGTTTGGCCACGGCAAAAAGGAGGGCGAGTGATGGTCTCTTGGCTGCTTCGAGTGCTGCTGACGTGGCTGGCTGCGGTTGCCATTGCGCTTGCCGACACTGGCGCAGCCGATGACCTGCTCGCTATTCCCGACGACATGCGGGTGCGATTCCAAAAAGAGGTGATGGTTGGCCCCGGGTCGTCGCTGGCGCGCTTGCAGCGTCTGATGGCTTTCGTTTTCGATGCCGATGGTCTTGGCATGGTCTATGACGAAACGGCGACGCATACGGTGGCCGAATCCTGGGCTACGCGGCGTGCCAACTGCTTAGGCTTCAGTGCGTTGTTTCTGGCCTTGGCGCGCGAGGCGGGTCTGGATGCATATCCGCAGGAAATTCGCGAGACTTTGGCGTGGCGCGAGCAAGATGGCACCTTGTTTCGCAGCAGCCATGTCAATGTCAGGGTAAGTGCGGGTCATCGCGAATTTACGGTCGATATGGCACGCGACGCTTTTATCGCGCGCTTCCGGCCACAACGTATCAGCGTTGAGAAATTGCAAGCCCGCTACTTCAACAATCTCGCCGTGGCCGCCTTGACTCGGGGCGAATATGTATTGGGTCAGCAGCAGATCGAGCGCGCGCTTGCATTGGATGCTGGCAGTGCAGCGCAGTGGAGCAATGCCGGTGTGCTGCACAAGCGCATCGGTGATCGGGCCGCCGCCGAGCAGGCCTATCTGCGCGCACTTGAACTTGACCCGCGCCACACCAGCGCTTTGTACAACATTGCCGGGTTGATGCTCGATTTCGGCGACTTGGCGCGTGTGCAGCTGTATCGCAAGCAGCTGAGTTTGCAGCAGCAAAAAGATCCGCTGTATCACTATCTGCTGGCCAGCGAATTCGAGCAGCTCGGCGACTTGCCGCAGGCCATCGAACACTATCAACAAGCCATCCGCTGGCATCGTAGCGAGCATCGCTTCTATCTGGCGTTGGCACGTACCTATATGCGCGCCGGAAACTTCGAAAACGCCGCCCGCGCCATCGGCCGCGCGCAGTCACTGAGTGCCGGCAGCACGCGTGCGGCGTATCGCGCCAAGTGGGAGCATATGCAGCAGGGACAAAGTCCCGGGTGAGTCGCTGGGATTCACCGGCCGGCGACAATTGACTGCGGCACACTGCGCGTCCGCATTCGTCGCCACAGGTTTTTAATGCCTACTCATCCAGAAAGCTCGCAATTGATGACTATCCGGCCGGTCGTCTGATGGGCTGCGCCATCGTCTGGCTGCGCCGCGACCTGCGTTTGGCCGATCAACCCGCGATCAGCGCAGCCATCGAACGTGGCTATCTGCCCATTCCGGTTTATATCCATGCGCCCGCTGAAGAAGGTGCTTGGCGACCCGGTGCCGCCAGCGGCGCATGGCTGGATCGATCTTTGCGAGCGCTCGATCATGATCTGCGTGAACTCGGCTCGCGGTTGACAGTCCGCAAGGGTGCCTCGCTGGTTTGCTTGCGTGCCCTGATCGCCGAATCCGCTGCGGAAGCGGTTTTCTGGAATCGACTTTACGAGCCGGCAACCCGCGCTCGCGACAGCGCTATCAAACAAGCTTTGCGCAGCGACGGCGTGTTGGTTGAGAGCTTCAACGCCGCGCAATTGTGTGAGCCGTGGACGGTACAAACCGGGCAGGGCACGCCCTACAAAGTGTTCACGCCGTTCTGGCGCAATGCATCCGCTCATCTGGAAATGCTGGCGCCACCAACCGCTGCGCCACCGACGCTGCCCACGCCTCCGCTGCTGGCATCGCTGCCGATTGATGCACTCAAGCTGCGCTCACCCTTGGGCTGGGACGGCGAGTTCTGGGCGCATTGGACGCCCGGTGAGGCAGGTGCACGTGCGCGCTTGGATCGTTTTATCGATGAGGCAGTGGATCGCTATCACGATGATCGCAACCGCCCCGATTTGGCCGGCACTTCAGGTTTATCCGCGCATCTGCACTTCGGTGAGATTTCGCCGCGGCAGTGTGTGCATGCGCTGCGCGAGATTGAGTTCTCGCCCAGCCAACGTGCGCATGCCGACCATTTTGTACGCGAGCTTGGCTGGCGCGAATTCTCAACGCATCTGCTGTATCACTTTCCGCACACCGCAGAGGCCGATCTCAATCCCAAGTTCGGCAGCTTCGGTTGGGCCGAGCCCGATCCTGACTTGCTTAGCGCCTGGCAACAGGGCCGCACTGGTGTTCCCATTGTCGATGCCGGGATGCGCGAGTTGTGGCAGAGCGGCTGGATGCACAACCGCGTGCGCATGATCGTGGCCAGCCTGCTGACTAAAAACCTGCGCTATCACTGGCGGCATGGCGCGGCGTGGTTCTGGGACACGCTGGTGGATGCTGATCTGGCCAACAATACCCAAGGCTGGCAATGGAGTGCGGGCACCGGGGCGGACGCCGCGCCGTACTTTCGAATCTTCAATCCGGTCACGCAAGGCGAGCGCTTTGATCCCGATGGCGTGTATGTGCGGCGCTGGGTGCCCGAGCTGTCAGCATTACCCAACGCGATCATTCACTCACCGTGGAGCGATCCCACCACGCTAGCGCGCTTGGCGCCGGCGTATCCGCGCCGGCCTATCGTCGATTTGCGTGAAAGTCGCGAAGCGGCTTTGGCGGCATATTCGGCGAGTCGCGAGAAGGTGTAGGCACCAGCCGTTTGGGGCTTCGGGCACCCGGCCGCAAAGTTGCCGACGGTCGCCTGCCAGCATTCCGCGTTTGCTAAAGTCAGGCCGGCCGAACTTTCATATCAGAGAACCAACGTGGCAAGCGAAAAATCTGTCCCCACTTCCGCCAATGTCGACAAGATCATTGCCGATGCGCGGCGCAATTCTGATCAGCGCAGCAAGGGCTATCGAGACCGTGCCTTGGCCATGTATCCGTGGATTTGTGGCCGCTGCGAGCGCGAGTTTGAGCGCAGCAATTTGCGTGAGTTGACCGTTCATCATCGCAATCACGATCACGACTACAACCCCGAGGACGGCAGCAACTGGGAGCTGTTGTGCATCTATTGCCACGACAACGAGCATTCGCGCTTGATCGATCATGTCGCCGGCAACGCCTTGGGTGCCGCCGATAAGCCGGCTGCCGCGACCAGCAATCCGTTCGCCAATCTGAAGTCGCTGTTGAAACGTGAATGATGCAGAGGCGATTTATGCCGATGTGATCCCGGCCGATGTGATCCAAGCCGATGTGATTCATGCCGATGTGATCCAAGCCGATGTGATTCATGCCGATGTGATCCAAGCCGATGTGATCCACACAATCGCGCGGACACTGGTCGCGCAGTTGCATCCGTGCAGTAAGGACGCCGCGTGACCTCCGCTATCAGCATCAAGCAGCTCAACAAGACCTACGCCGGTGGCTTTCAGGCGTTGAAGGGCGTGGATCTGGAGATCAGGCAGGGTGAGATTTTTGCCTTACTGGGCCCCAATGGCGCAGGCAAGACGACCTTGATCGGGATCACCTGCGGTATCGTCAAGCCAACCTCGGGGACTGTGAGCGCCAACGGCTTCGACGTCATCACGCACTACCGGCAAGCGCGCGCGTGCATCGGCCTCGTGCCGCAAGAACTATCGACCGACACCTTTGAAACCGTATGGGCGACGCTGCGCTTTTCGCGCGGCCTGTTTGGCAAGCCGCCCAATCCTCAGCACTTGGAAAAAGTGTTGCGTGACTTGAGTCTGTGGGACAAGCGCGACAGCAAAATCCTGCAACTCTCCGGCGGTATGAAGCGCCGTGTGTTGATCGCCAAAGCCTTGGCGCATGAGCCGTCGATCCTGTTTCTGGATGAACCCACCGCTGGCGTGGATGTCGAGTTGCGTCGCGATATGTGGAAGATGGTGGCAGGCCTGCGCGATCGCGGTGTCACCATCATTCTCACCACCCACTACATCGAAGAAGCGCAGCTGATGGCCGACCGTATCGGCGTGATCAACCGCGGAGAATTGCTGCTGGTCGAGGACAAAGCCACGCTGATGCAGAAGCTCGGCAAGAAGCAGTTGGTGCTGACCCTGCAGGCACCGCTGACCGCTGCACTCCCGGCCATGCTCGACGACTTGGGCCTCGAGGTCGCGCAAAGCGGCGAACAATTGATCTACACCTTTGACACCCAACGCGAGCGCAGCGGGATAGCGACTCTGCTCAAACGATTACAAGACGCTGGTATCAGCTTTCGCGACCTGCACTCACGCGAGTCATCGTTGGAGGACATCTTCGTCAACCTGCTGCGGGCACCGCAATGAACGTGCACGCGATCCGCGCGATTTACCGGTTCGAGATGGCGCGAACGTTCCGCACCATCGGCGAGAGCCTGGCCTCGCCGGTGCTCACCACTTGCCTCTACTTCGTTGTATTTGGGGGCGCGATTGGATCGCGCATGGGCGAGGTGGGCGGCGTGTCCTATGCCGCTTTCATCATTCCCGGTCTGATCATGCTGTCGCTGCTCAATGAGAGTGTTTCCAACGCCGGGTTTGGCATCTACATGCCAAAATGGTCGGGCACCATTTATGAGCTGCTGTCGGCGCCGGTGTCATTTGTCGAAGTAGTGCTTGGTTACGTCGGTGCCGCGACCACCAAGTCCTTGATTATCGGCTTGCTGATCCTGCTCACCGCACGCGCTTTCGTGGACTTTCAGATCGCGCATCCGCTGTGGATGATGTTTTTCTTGCTGCTCACCGCGATGCGTTTCAGCCTGTTCGGATTCCTGGTCGGACTCTGGGCCACCGACTGGCAAAAGCTGCAAGTGGTGCCGATGATGATTCTGACCCCGCTGACCTTTCTAGGCGGCGCGTTCTACTCGATCGACATGCTGCCGCCGGTGTGGCAAACCATCTCGCTATTCAACCCGATCGTGTATCTGATTTCAGGCATGCGCTGGAGCTTTTTCGGCACGGCCGACGTCAGCGTCGCCATCAGCGCGTCGATGATCCTGTTGTTCCTGAGCGCGTGTTTAACGGCGATCTGGTGGATTTTCCGGACGGGTTGGAAGTTGAGGTCGTAGTTTTTTGGGGCTGGGGGCTGGGGGCTGGGGGCTGAGGGCTGGGGCCTCGGCCAGTTCGCGACCGATAGTGGGCGTCGACCAATCAAATCAGCTGAGCAGGCTCGGTTCTAAGAGAGCAAGCTCGGCTGGCGAACGCACGGTGTACGCAGGCTTTGCTAGAGCGGAGCTCGCTCCAATACAGATCAATGAGCCGGAAAATAACCCGTTCGCCTTGAGACTTTATGCCGTCGCGGTGCGGGGTATTGCAGGTGAGCATCAGCAGGTCGCCAATATCGGCCTTTGAGGGAGCGCCGGAAGGCGCGATGCTCGTGTGCTCGGGATCGAATCGGGCGACCGAATCGCGGCTCGCGCCGCTCCCACAAAAAACTCAGCGCACTGTACTAGCCGAAGTTCACGGGTAGCTATCGAAGCCTGTCCTGCGGTGACGACGGGGGCGAATTGAGCCTCGATGTGCCACTTCACCCCAGCCCCGCTTCACCCATGCGGCATCTTCGGATCCGTGGCAATCGCCAGATCTTCAGGCACCGGCTCGCCTTCCGGCCGCAATTGGCCGTCCCACGCGGATACCACGGCGGTGGCGACGCGGTTGCTGCATCCGAACTTCTCTCATTGCGCCAGCGTGCGTGGATACGCCGCTTCGCTGGATGCGGTGGTGAAGGCAAGCAGAGTGGGCTCGCGGACGGCTTTGAACAGCTCGACGGCGCGCCCGCGCAGAACTATCCACGCCGCGATGAACAGCAAGCCCCACAGCAACACGATGCCCAAGTAGAACTGGCTCATGAAGCGGCCGTAGTCGAGCAGGATGCCCAATCCACTCTTGGCGATCGTTGCTGCCACCGCCGCAAATACCGCTGCCGGGGCAAACAACATCACCATCATGGTGATCTTCAACATGACGTAGGAAACGCCTTCCAGCGCTTCGACCAATACTTTTGCCTTTTCGCCGATCCCTGCGCAGGCAATGCCGAAAAAAATTGAAAACACGACGATTTGCAGAATCTCGTTGCGCGCCAGCGCGTCAGCAATGCTGACTGGGATCAGATGGGTGACAAAGTCTTTCAGGGTCAGCCCGGCGGCGACCACGCCCGAGCTGGCATCGGCAGGCGGCAGGGGCAGGTCCAAACCAATGCCGGGCTGAAACCAGTTCACCAGCAACAAGCCAAGCGTCAACGACATCAGCGAGGCACCGGAGAACCAGATCAGCGACTTCAAACCAATGCGGCCGACCACGGCAACATCGCCCATCTTGGCAATGCAAACGGCCACCGTGGCGAACACCAAGGGCCCGATGATCATCTTGATGAGACGCAGGAAGATCGTCGTGATAAGTGTGAATCCCTCCACCGCGGGGGTGGGGTCGACCATGGTCTTGTTGAGCGCCCATCCCACGACAATGCCTACGACCAGGCTGGCAAGAATCCACCACGTAAGTTTGTTGTTGCTAGTCGCGCCGCCAGCTGCCATGAGGTTTCCATCCGGGTTGCAGGGGCAGGCTTGAAGCGGACCAGGCGCTGGCCTGCTCGGCAAGCATGTTAAATCGGTTTTCACACGGATTTCGGCCGAGATGTCATTGAATTTGCGTTTTCGTGGCCCAACATCCAGCGGCCCCGGCGGCTACTCCAGCCAAACAAGTGATCATTCATGAGCAAAGAAAATACTTCGCAGATGAGCCTATTGTCGACGCTCATCTTCAGCTCGCGCTGGTTGCAGGTGCCGCTGTATCTGGGCTTGATCGTTGCCCAAGGCGTTTACGTGGTGCTGTTTGTCAAAGAGTTGCTGCACCTGGTGAAGGGCGCGGTGAGCTTGGGCGAGCAGGAGATGATGCTGATCGTGCTGGGTTTGATCGACGTGGTGATGATCTCCAACCTGCTGATGATGGTCATCGTCGGCGGCTACGAGACCTTCGTCTCACGACTGCGCTTGCAAGGTCACCCGGATCAACCCGAATGGCTGAGTCACGTCAACGCGTCGGTCCTGAAAGTGAAACTGGCGATGGCCATCATCGGTATCAGCTCGATTCATTTGTTGAAGACGTTTATCGAGGCCGGTTCCTTGGGCGGCTTGCCGCATTGTGCAAGCCCCGAAGGCATGGCGGCGACGGCAGCGTTGGCGGCGGCAGCAGCTACCGGTAAAGTCATTGCCGTGTGCAGTACAGTGACTTCACTCGGCGTGATGTGGCAAACCATCATCCACACCATCTTTATTCTTTCCGCGATTGGCATCGCGTGGACGGATCGCTTGATGGATCACAGCCCGCGTCCTGGCAAGAGCGGCAACGGGCAATGACGGCGGCTTAGTGCTTGCAGGCTCGAAGGGGCGATTGCTGCGGCAAATGTTTGCCGAGCCTGTCGAATTCGCACCAAGAACGTTCAAAAACAACGTTATTGCGTTTTCACCTCGCGTTGACGCTCCCACCTACGGGGCGCACCATCGGTAAGAATCCCGCACACCAAGGCGGGTAGCCGAGCATGCTCGGCCGAACAACGGCATCGACGGGGCGTACCCGCTCGTGTAGAGCGGAGCTTGCTTCGCTGCTCACTTCGGCTACTCGTATGACAGTTTCGGCAATGACCATCCGCTTCGGTGTGACGCAAGGCATCTAATCAATGGCAAAGCTAGGGCGGCACGAGCGACGAGAAGCGATGTCCAAGGTCGACACCGCATGGCTGCGGATGGAGAAATCAACCAATCTGATGATGATCAGTGGCGTCATGATCTTGGACACGCCGCTTGTGCTGGATTCGCTGAAACAACTGCTGACCCATCGCTTTCTCGCCTTCGAGCGCTTTCGGCAGAAGGCGGTAACGGAGGATTCCAGCAGCTGTTGGGAGATCGACGAAGACTTCGATATCGACTGGCACGTGCGTCGCAGTGCCTTGCCGGGCGCCGCCAGCAAAGTGGAGTTGCAGGACTTTGTCAGTCAGTTGGCTTCGACGCCACTCGATCAATCCAAGCCACTCTGGCAGTTTCATTTGATCGAGTGCTTCGGTGCGGGCAGCGCGTTGGTCATGCGCATCCACCACTGTTACGCCGACGGCATCGCGTTGGTGCAGGTGCTGCTGTCGCTGACTGACGTATCGCCCATACCATCGCCGGATGCTTCCCTGCCGGCGGCGTGGTTGAAGGAAGATGGCGAGCGGGTGACCAAGGAGTTTTTTGATCCGGCCAAAGAACGGCTGGATCAAGCAATGAAGTTTGGCGGCAAGTTGCTGAAGAAAGGCGTCGACATGTATCTGCGACCGACCTTGGCCGGCGTGTTGGTGGCAGAAGGCTCCGGCATCGTCGCCGAGTTGGCGCATGCGCTGTCGCTTCGCGACGATCCACCCACGTCGCTGAAAGGCCCGTTGGGCGTGGTCAAGCGCTGTGCATGGGCGGAGCCGCTGCCGTTGGCTGAGGTCAAAACCATTTGCGCGGCGCTCGGTTGCACGGTGAACGACGCGCTCATGGCCTGCGTCGCTGGGGCCTTGCGCGCCTACCTGATCGAGCAAGGCGAGGATGTCGACGCCTTGACCATTCGTGCCACTGTGCCGGTAAATTTGCGGCCGCTGGAGCACGCCAAAAAACTCGGCAATCACTTCGGCCTGGTCTTTCTTGATCTGCCGATAGGCGAAGCCAACCCACTGGCCCGACTGCGTCGAGTCACCGCCAGCATGGGCGAAATCAAGGCTTCCAAACAGGCCTTGGTGACCTATGGCGCACTGGCCGCGCTTGGCATGGCGCCGGCATCCGTGCAACGGCTGGCGCTTGAATACCTGAGCCGCAAAGCCACCGCCGTGGCCACCAACGTGCCTGGCCCACCGATGCCGCTGTATCTCGCCGGTGCCCGCTTGCGGCAGACCATGTTCTGGGTCCCGCAAAGCGGCGGCATCGGCTTGGGCGTGAGCATCCTGAGCTACGACGGCGGTGTCCACTTCGGGCTGATGTCCGACCGCAAACGCTTGGCCGACCCCGACGCCGTGATCGCCCGCTTCCGCCTTGAGTTCGAGAAGCTGCTCTACATCGTGATGATGGAGGAGTGGGACGGAGCGATAGGCCCCGCGGATGCCCAAGCTACATTGGAGCGGTTTGGGTAAGGGTTTGCTGAACTGTGGATCGAATCGTTTCAGACGATCACGCAAACGCGGGTGTGCCAACGCACAGACCTCAGGATGACTGCGGCCCACAGTCGAGTCGGCACTAAGCCACGTCTCGCTCTGAGGATCATCATGAAGCCACCGAAAGACCCCACCAAGCCAGCGCCGTCGGCGTCGCCTTTCGACGCGAAGCAAGCCCATTTGAAAGCGCAGACCGGCAACACGGCAAACCGCGACAAGGTCCGCGAGGTGCTGCCGGTGCACGCACCACGTCAGTCGCAGCGACCGGTCGAGCGCTCCAAGTAGGGCGATACCTGTAAGGCGATACAACGAAGGCGACACAACCGAGGCGACACAACTAAGGCGACACAACTAAGGCGATAGAACTAAGGCCTTACAACTAAGACGACACAATTCAGGCGACTCCGGAAGGGCAACTGGAGTGAGGCGGCTCAGGTCAGGACACTGTGCCGGCGTCCAGTGGTGCGCGCTCGGGGCTCGCCGTTGCCCTCTGCAGGGTAACGGCGACTCGCCTTCACTGGGTTGAACAGGTGCCGATTTTTGTCGGTGTTTACTTAAACCGAACGTGGCGGCTTGCGTCGCCTGCCACAA
>Ga0105044_10016003_pt1 | contig 10131 bp, 5 predicted proteins | sample MAT01_FD_78092 | JGI IMG/M metagenome (GOLD analysis project Ga0105044, IMG submission 78092) | Freshwater microbial communities from Lake Fryxell liftoff mats and glacier meltwater in Antarctica - MAT-01 | ecosystem: Environmental > Aquatic > Freshwater > Ice > Liftoff microbial mat | place...
CGACAGGATGTACGACGTATCGAGCTCGAGGACGCGACGGTGCGCGGCCATCGCGAACCCCGATTGACCGAGCACATCTTCCTCGAGGCCAGCGAGCTCGAGCAACACGGCGCGACGCACGGTATTGTCGAGCGAGACCTCGGCGCGACGCTCGAGCAGCGCGCGCAGATCGCCCCACCGCTGATCTGCGCGATACATCGCGGTCAGCGCATCGAACGCATCTGTCGCCTCGGCCTCGACCTCGAGCACGGCGATCCACGCCCGCTCGGCGGTGGCCTTGTCGGCGAGCCGATCGCCAGCAACGAGCGCCAGCTCCGTCGCGACGTGGCGAACGTCGGACAGGTTGCCCTTCTCCTTGAGCTGCTGCAGCGCCACCGCGAGGTGACGTGCCCACTCGCCGTCGCGACCGAGCTGCCCGGCGAGCACGCCGAGCGCATGCCGGGTCTCACCGTCGGCGGGCTCGACGGCGAGCACGCGCAGACCGGCCGTCCACGCCGAGCCCGGATCGCCGAGGTCGGCGTGATAGAGCCGCATCAGCTGACGATCGAGATCGAGGCGCTCGCCCGCGGAGGTGTCGTCGTGCGCACGGATGACCTCGAGGGCCTGCGCCTTCTGCGCGACCATCCCTTCGAGGTGGGGGAGCACCAGCCGCGCCGCGTTGACGCGCTCGGTGGCCTCGAGCTTGCTCGCGCCGAGCGTCAGCCGCGAGATCGCGACCACCGCCTGCGGACGCACGGGACCGGGGATGGCTAGCGCGTCGCGATAGCGCGCGAGCGCGTGACCCGGACGCTCGAGCTGGATCTCCTCGAGCCCGCCGATCCGCATCAGGAGATCGAAGCGCTGCTGGGGCTCGCTCGCCGTGATCTGCTCGAGCTCGGCACCGAGCACCGCGACGAGCGACTCCCAGTCGCCGCGCGCTTCCTCGATCCGGGCGACCGCGCGGATCGCACGCAGCTGCCCTGGCATCACGGTCAACGCCTCGTGATAGGTGGTGGCCGCGCCGTCGAGGTCGACGAGCTTCTCTTCCTGCAGTGACGCGATTTCGATCAGGAGCGACGCGCGCTCCATCGGATCCTTCTCGCGGGTCGCGCGCCGGCGATACGACGCCAGCAGCTCCGGCCAGTCGTGGAGCTGGATCGCGACCTCTTCGAGGTGCTGCTCGGCCTCTCGATCGTCAAGTGAGATGCCAAGCACGTTGCGGTGATAGCCACGCGCACGCTCGTGATCGCCGAGCCGCCGGCTCGCGATCTTCGCGAGCTCGCGGAACAGCTTGAGACGCACCGGCTCGAAGACCGCGGCATTCGACGCGTGCTTCTCGAACACCACGGCGACCTCGCGCCACTGCTCGACCTCACTCGCGAGACGCAGCACGCCGGCGTACAGCGCGTCACTCTCCGGATCGAGATCGAACGCGCGCAGCGACCAGCTGAACGCGAGAGTGCGCGACGTCAGCTTGGCCTCGCAGATCTGGCGGATCTGCGCGATCTTCGCGAGACGCGCGGGCGTGTCCTGCGCGGCGGCCAGCTCGATCTCGAGGACCGTGACCAGCTTCGCCCACTTCTCTTGCTTCTCGTAGATCGGCGCGAGCGCCGACGCGGCACCGAGATGATGCGGCTCGACCGCGAGGACTCGCTCCCAGACCTGGCGTGCACGCTCGAGCGTGGCGGCCACCGGGTTCTCGTTCGCGGGCCGACCGCGTCGCGACGTTGGGGCAGGCGCCGTGACCGGACCCGAATCACCCGCCGCAGCCGCGGCATCCGCGCGTTGCTGCGCCAGCACGGCCGCGCGCTCGACGAGCGGCAACCGCTGCGCCTTGGCATCGAGGCGATCGGCGATCCCGAGCAGCGCCTCGACGAGGTCTTCTTCCTGACCGAGTCGCGTGTACAGCTTCTCGAGACCGGCGAAGTCACCGGCCGCCGCATACAGCTCGCGCAGCGTGCGCAATGCCTTTGCGTGCGTCGGCTCGAGCTCGAGGATCTCCAGCCACGCCGCCGAGGCCGCCTGCGGCGAGCTCAGGCGATCCGCGTAGACCAGGCCGAGCTTCTCGAGGAGCGGAATCGCATCCTTGTTTCGCGCGCCCGTGATCTGCCGGTGCAGGATCTCGGCGAGCGCGAGCCAGCGCTTCTCGCGATCGTAGAGCGCGGAGAGACTCGCGAGCAGCTCCGGATGATCGAGCCCGTGCTCACCGAGCATCGTGTTGTAGATCTCGATCGCGAGCCGCGTGTCGCCGAGGCGATCCGACGCGAGTCGCGCCATCTCGCCCTGCTTCGTCCGCTTGTCGTCGCCCGACAGCACGTTGGCCTCGCGGCCGAGCACGTCGATCAGCGCGCGCCACTGGCGCCGCTTCGTATAGATCTCCTTGAGCTGCGCCAACGCCGAGCCGAAATCCGCCGACGCGACTTCGCCTCCCGGCGCCGACAGCTCGAGGATTCGCTCGAGCGGCTTGATCGCGTTCGCGAAGTTACCGAAGCGCTCCGACCACAGATCCGCGATCTCGCGGAGCAGCAGCACGCGCTCCGCCGTCGGCACCTCGGGCATCTCACTCTTGCGCGTCAGCACCGCGATCAGATCGTTCCACCGTCCGAGCAACCGGAACTTGTTCGCCAGCTCGTCGGTCGCGCGCCGGTTATCGGGGTCGATCTTGAGGATCGCGTTGTAGGTATTGATCACCATCACGTCGAGCCGGAGCTTGTCGCGATAGATCTCGACCACCTCGTGCAACTTCGCGACGCGGCCGGCGACGTCGGCTTCCGGCGTGCGCTCGATCTCTTCCTTCATCAGGTCGAGCAGCGCATTCCACTTCTCGGTGCGGCGATAGAGCCGCGCGAGTGCCACCCGCGCCTCCGCGAGCACCTCTGGATCGGTCTCGTTGCGAACCAGCTGCTTCCAGGCTTCGATCGCCTTCTCGGGGTTGTTCTGCTGTTCAGCAAGCGTCGCGATCTCGACGCCGAGGGGCTTGATCCCGCCCGAGCCACCCGCGGATCCCTGATCCGTGCTCGAGCGCGCGCGCGGTGACTTCTCGACCTGGCGAAGCAGCGCGAGCAGCTTCTGGTTCTCGCCTTTTGCTGGGTAATAGACGCGATAGAAATCGAGTGCCGCCGGATGCGCCGGCTCGATCTTGCGGACGCGACGAAAGTACTCCTCCGCCTGGTCGAGATCGCCGATGTGCTTCCACAGCACCATCGCGATCTGCAGCACCATGCCGAGATCGTCCTCGCCACCGCGCTTGGCCTTGAAGGCGGCCTGATACGACGCGACCAGCTGTGGCCAGTTGCCAGCAGCGGCATACCCATCGGTCACCGCACGCAGCGCCTGCGGCTGGGCGGGATCGAGTTGCAGCACGCGACGCACGGCCGCATCCGCGTTCGCTTCGTCGTTGCGCGAGCGCGCGAGCCCGGCGAGGCCGAGCAACGCGCTGACCTTTTCCTCGTTCGTCGAAGCTGCCTCGGCGCGTTGCTCGAGCAACACACCGAGCTCGTTCCAGCGCTGTGCATGCCGTAGCAAGCGGATCAGATGGAACGCGGCCTTGCCGTTCTTCGCATCGATCTCGAGGGCCTTGCGCAGGTAGCCCTCGGCCTCGAGCGCATCCGGAGAGAACCTCACGAACGCCTCGGCCGCCGAGACGAACAGCCCGGTCGCGAGGCTGCGATCGGTGGAGTCGGTCGCTTCCTTGACGTACTTGTCGGCGAACTTCTGCCAGTTCGCGGCGGCGAGATCGAGGTCGCCGATCGCCTCGGTGGCCATCGTGTCGGAGGGTCGCAGCGCGAGCACGTCGTTGAACGCGGCGCGAGCGCGAGGAACATCGAGCAGATCGCCGTCGAGGATCATCCCCTGCTCGAGCAGCAGGTCGACCTTGCGATCGACCTCGCTGGTCGCGATGACCTCGGCTTCGAGGAGCTTGACGATGATGTCGGGACGACCTCGAGTGGCCAGCACTTTCCTCGCCGTCGTGAACCTGGTCGCGCGGACGTCGGGAGGTGTTTGTCGGGCCGCGGCGGCGAGGGCCTCGAGGGCCTGCGCGTCGTCCGGGTCATGCTCGAGTACGGCGAGGAGAGAGGTCAGGTCGGCCATGGCTGCGAGACGCAGGGCATGCTACGGCGCGTCCAAAGACGGCACAACGCAACCCGGCTGTTATCTCGCAGAGTTAACTCGGACAAATTTCACGCATCCGCTGCGGGTCGAGGGCGACACGGCCGCCCATGAAAGTCTCCATCGCTCGTTCTGCTCTCGATCACTTCCATCGCGCACGCCGACGTCGACCAGCAGCTGAACGTGCTCGGCGATCAGCTCCAGCAGGCCGCCCGCGTGATCTTCATGCCCGGCGGGGCCTTCACCACGCGGACGACGACGTTCCTGACCCCGGCGGCCGGCGGTTGCTCGAGCAGCCATTCGAGGCCCGGCAGCTCGCGGCGCTGATCCAGGAAGTGCTCGCAGAACCCGCCCGAGACACTGCGACACTGCCCCGGTTGCAGCTGAAGGTCGACGAGGAGCGTTGTACGCTGTGGCTTCATGGCGCCCGTGATCGAGCTCGTCGACATCGCGCGCTATTACCAGATGGGCGATCAAAAGATCGCCGCACTCGACGGCGTGAGCTTCACGGTGAACCACGGGGAGATGGTCGTGATAGTCGGCTCGTCCGGCTCCGGCAAGTCGACCCTGCTGAACGTGCTCGGCTGTCTCGACACGCCGTCGCGCGGTGCCTATCGGCTCGACGGCACCGACGTGCAGGATCTCTCCGACGACGACCTCGCGCGCGCCCGCAATCGCAAGATCGGGTTCGTGTTTCAAAACTTCCAGCTGTTGCACCGTGCGAGCGCGCAGAAGAATGTCGCGTTGCCGCTGGTGTACAGCGGTACGCCGTCACGTGAGCGCAACGCCCGCGCGGCGAAAGCCCTCGAGCGCGTCGGGCTCGGCGCACGCATGGGTCACAAGCCGTATCAGCTCTCGGGCGGTCAGCGTCAGCGCACCGCGATCGCGCGCGCACTCGTCACCGAGCCGTCGCTGCTGCTGTGCGACGAGCCGACGGGGAACCTCGACTCGACGACCAGCGCCGAGATCATGGCGCTGTTCCACGCGCTGCATGCCGAGGGAAACACGATCCTGATCGTCACCCACGAGCCGAAGATCGCGGCGATGTGTCCGCGTGCGATCCGGATCGCCGACGGCAAGATCGTCTCCGACGGACCGAGCGTCTTCGCTTCGGGGGCCGCGTGAAGCAAGCACTCTTACCGCTGCTGCTGCTGCTGGCCGCCTGTAATGATAAGCGCGGCGCACAGGTCGCGGTGACGACGGAGGCACCCCGTGCGGCGATCATGCAGGGCGAGATCGTCGAGCGCGTGCTGCTGACCGGCGAGCTGCGCGCCGGCGTCGCGGTCGACCTCACGGTGCCGATGACGGAGACCTGGGAGCTCACCATCCGATGGCTGGCCGAGGACGGCGCGCTGCTCAAAGGTGGCGACCGCGTGCTCGAGTTCGACAACTCGGCGTTCACCAACGGCCTGGTGCAGAAGCAGATCGCGGTGATCGAGGCGAGCAGCGCGATGCGTGCGTATCGCGACGTCAGCACGGTCTCGCTCTCGGTCAAGCAGCACGAGCTCGAGCAGGCGCGCGTCGCTACAGAGAAGGCCAAGCTACTCGCGTCGGTGCCGGCGGATCTGCTTCCGCAACGCACGGTGCAGGATCGTCTGATCGACAAGACGCGGACGGAGCTCGCGCTCGCGAAGGCAGAGCGCGACCTCGCGACCGAGCGACAGGCCGCCGCGCTCGAGGGCAAGGTCAAGCAGATCGAGGTCGACAAGGCGAAGCGCGCCGTCCAGACCGCCGAGAAGGCGATCGGCGAGCTGGTGCTCAAGGCACCCCGCGATGGCGCGATCTCGGTCGGCACGCACCCGTGGGAAGGCCGCCGGTTCCAGATCGGCGACTCGGTGCAGCCCGGCTTCATCATCGTCACCCTGCCCGACTTCAGTCAGCCGATGCAGGTCAACGCGGAGCTCTCCGACGTCGACGATGGTCGCGTCACGATGGGGCAAACGGGCAGCTGCACCCTCGACGCGTTCCCGACCGAGCCCCAGCCATGCGAGGTCAAGGAGCTCGCGCCGGTCGCGCGCAACAAGCAGCGGCAGTCGTTGCGCCGGATGTTCTCGGTGGCGCTGTCGATCCCGAACAAGGATCCCGACCGGATGCGACCGGGGATGTCGGTCAAGATCGAGCTCGTCGGCAAGCAGCAGACGGGCCTGGTCGCGCCGCGCAGTGCGCTGGTGTTCGAGAGCGGCAAGGCGGCGCTGCGGTTGCGCGGTGGCGAGCTGCGACCGGTGACGATCGCGGGCTGCGATGCGCAGCGCTGTGTGATCGCGACGGGCGCGACGGTCGGCGAGGAAGTGCAATGAAGCGCGTCCTCGCACTGCTCGTGCTCACCGCGTGCTCCCGGCAAGCGGGCGAGCTGCAACTGGTCGAGCTCAAGAAGGCCGACCTCGTGATCGGCGTGTCGGTCGGAGGCTCGCTCGAGGCCGTCGACTCGACGGACATCAAGCCGCCGCCGGTGCCGGAGCTGTGGAACTTCAAGATCTCGAGCATGGCGGCCGACGGGCTCGAGGTGAAGACTGGTCAGCCGCTGGTCGGCTTCGATCCGTCGGAGCTCGCGCGCGAGCTCGAGAACTTCCTCAACGAGGTCGAGGCGGCGAAGAAGAAGCTCGACAAGAAGCGCGACGACATGGCACTCGCGCGTCGTGAAGAGGAGCTGGCGCTCGCGAATGCCGAGGCCGACCTGCGCAAGGCCATCCTCAAGGCGGAGCAACCCGGCGAGCTGGTCGCCACCGTCGAGCTCAAGGTGTTGCAGCTCGACAAGCGCGCCGCCGAGCTCGGCCTCGAGCTGACCAAGAACAAGGCGGCGCAGACCAAGCGCTCCGACGAGGCCGAGATGACGAGCTTGCGCGAGAAGCTCAACTACGCGACCCAGCGCGCCGAGGCGCTGCAGAAGAGCATCGAGAAGATGGAGGTCAAGGCGGCGCGCGCCGGCACCGTCATCTATCCGACGAGCTGGCGCGGCGAGAAGAAGAAGATCGGCGACAGCAGCTGGCGCATGGAGGTCATCCTCCAGCTCGTCGGCCTCGACAAGATGATCGGCAAGGGTGAGGTCGACGAGATCGAGATGGCACGGGTGGCGAAGGCACAGCAGGTCTCGCTGCGGCTCGACGCGCTCCCGGATATCCAGCTGCGCGGCAAGGTCGAGTCGATCGCGCGCGCGGTGCGCTCGAAGTCAGCCGCCGATCCTAGCAAGGTCGTCGAGATCAAGATCGAGCTCGAGGCGACCAAGGCGCCGCTGCGACCGGGCATGCGATTTCGCGGCGAGGTCGAGATCGAGCGCATCCCCGACGTCGTCCAGATTCCCACCGATGCCGTGTTCGTGACCCTCGCCGGGCCGGTCGCGTACCGCGAGAGCGGCGGCAAGGTCGAGCAGGTCGCGCTGACCCTCGGGAAACGATCGTCGACGATGATCGAGGTCAAGTCCGGACTGGCTGCGGGTGACCGCGTGACGCGCGTCGACCCGGCTGTGAGGGTGCATTGAAGCTCGTCAAGGCAGTGCTCGTGCTCGCCGTGCTCGGTGGGATCGGGTTCGGAGCGTTTCGTTATCTGTCCGCGGGTACGGATGCGCCCGAGCAGGTGCCGACGTTCACGGTCACAACGGGCAAGCTGGTCCGCACCGTGGTCGCCGAGGGCAACCTGCGCGCGGTCAAGGCGACGCCGTTGACGGTGCCGAAGACCACCAACGCCGGAGCGATGAAGGTCGCGTGGCTGTCGCCCGATGGCAGCCAGGTGAAGAAGGACCAGATCGTCGTCAAGTTCGACCGCTCGGACCCGGAGAAGAAGCTGGTCGACGGCCAGGCGGATCTCGATTCCGCGCAGGCGCGTCGTGCGGTCGAGCAGATCAAGGGTCGCGCCGCGGTCGAGGCGCGCGATAACGCGGCCGCGCTCGCCGGCAAGGAGCTCGATCAGGCGAAGCGGTTCCAGGCCAAGGACCGCGACATCTACAGCAAGCACCAGATCATCGAATCGGCGATCGACGAGAAGCTCGCGGGCGCCAAGCAGCAGCACGCCGAGACCACCAAGTCGATCGAGCGCAACCTGTCGCGCAGCAAGACCGCGCTGATCGCCGTCGAGGAACACAAGGCGCAACTCGCGATCTCGCACGCGAAGAAGGCGCTCGAGAGCATGGAGGTTCGCGCGCCGCACGACGGCATCTTCGTGTTGCAGCGCAACTGGCGCGGCGAGATGCCCAAGGTCGGCGAGCAGATGTGGCCCGGCCAGGGCGTCGGTGAGATTCCGCTGCTCGAGGCGATGGAGGTCGAAGTCTTCGTGCTCGAGATCGATGGCAGCGGCCTGGCGGAGAAGCAGCGCGCCGAGATCGTGATCGAGGCGCGCCCCGACATGAAGTACGAAGGCACCGTCCGGTTGGTCGACAAACTGGCCAAGCCCCGCGTCAACGGTGTGCCGATCCAGTACTTCGCGGTCGTCGTCGCGCTCGACAAGACCGATCCGGTCGCGATGAAGCCCGGCCAGCGCGTGCGCGCGAAGCTGCTGCTCGACGACGCGCAGACCAGCGATGCGCTGATCGTGCCGCGCCAGGCGATCCTCAACAAGGACGGCAAGAACTACGTCTACCGGCGCACCGCGACGGGCGAGTTCGAGCAGGTCGCCGTCGAGCTCGGTGCCGCGACCTCGGGTCGCGTGGCGATCACCAAGGGGCTCTCCGAGGGTGACCAGATCGCGCTCCGCGATCCCACGCGCTCGGTCGACCAGGCGCTCAAGAGCGGCTCCGGTGACAAGGCACCAGCCGCGGCCGGTGGCGAGGGCCCTGAAGTGGAGATCGATTGAGGCGCATCCTCGACGCCTTCGTCGGCGCGCTCGGCAGCCTCGCCGAGCACAAGCTGCGCACCACGCTCACCATGCTCGGCATGATGTTCGGCGTCGGCGCCGTCGTCGCGATGCTCTCGATCGGTGCGGGCGCCGAGCGTCAGGCCCTCGCGCTGATCGAGCGGCTCGGCACCCGCAACGTCGTCGTCCGCGCGAAGATCTACAAGCCCGAGGAGCTCGCCGAGATCCGCAAGAAGTCACTCGGCCTGTCGATGCGCGATGTCGAGGCGCTGCAGGAGGCCGTGCCCGGTGTCGCGTACGTCGCGCCACGTCTCGAGATCGAGCCCTACAAGGTCCTCGCCGCGGGCACCAAGACCGAGGCAAAAGTCTTCGGAGTCAGCCACCGCCACGCGCAGCTGGTCGCGCTCGCGCTCGCCGAGGGCCGCGGCCTCGATCCCGATGACGAGCTCCACCACGCGCAGGTCTGCGTGATCGGCGCCGGCGTCCGCCGCGATCTGTTCGGCGGCGATCCGGCGCTCGGCAAGGACGTCAAGATCAACGACGTCTGGTGTGAGGTCGTCGGCGTGCTCGCGAAGGATTCGTCGAACACGTCCTCGGTACAGGGCGTCGTGGTGTCGTCGAGCGACGCCGAGATCTATCTCCCGTTCACCACCGCGCTCCGCAAGTTCGATCGCGATCCGCTCAAGTCGCCACTCACCGAGATGGTGGTTCGCCTCGAGCCTTCGGCCCCCGCGGGAGAGACCGGCGCCGTGATCGGCACGCTCCTCGATCGCCTGCATGGCGGCACGCGCGACTTCGAGATCGTCGTTCCCGAGGCCCTGCTCCGCCACAGCCGCGAGACCCAGCGTCTGTTCAACCTCGTGATGGGCCTGATCGCCGGCATCTCGCTGCTCGTCGGTGGCATCGGCATCATGAACATCATGCTCGCGACCGTGCTCGAGCAGACGCGCGAGATCGGGGTCCGCCGTGCCGTCGGAGCTCGCCGCGCCGACATCCGGTTCCAGTTCCTGGTCACCGCATTCACGCTCGCGATGCTCGGCGGGCTGCTCGGCGTGGCGATGGGTCTCGCGATCGCGCGGATCGTCGCCGCGTACGCGGACTGGCCGACGGTGGTGACGACGTGGTCGGTCGCGCTGTCGCTGGGTGTCTCGGTGCTGGTTGGCGTCGCATCGGGGCTCTACCCGGCGGTGCGCGCGGCGAGGTTGGATCCGATCCAGGCGCTGAACGCACAGTAGCGACGCGGCCGGCGTGCTGGGGCTA
>Ga0105044_10016005_pt1 | contig 10131 bp, 7 predicted proteins | sample MAT01_FD_78092 | JGI IMG/M metagenome (GOLD analysis project Ga0105044, IMG submission 78092) | Freshwater microbial communities from Lake Fryxell liftoff mats and glacier meltwater in Antarctica - MAT-01 | ecosystem: Environmental > Aquatic > Freshwater > Ice > Liftoff microbial mat | place...
CTTGTACTTGCCATCGCGGAAGAAATTGACCTTCTTATCGGTGGCAGCCAAGCCGACGAAATCGTGAACCACGGCTTCAACGGCCGGTTGCCCGCCAAGGCGTTCCCAGAGGGCTTTCTTGATGCCGCGAATGTCCTTCTGAATTTCATCGAGTGCCGTACGGAGCGTGAACGCCCCGTCAGCCGCAGTTTCTTTTTTCGCTTTGGCGAGTTGGTTCTTCACCGATTCCGCAAGTTTCGGCTTGTGGTCGAGTAGCGGAACGATGGCGGAGAGCGTGCCCTGGTACAGGCGGTAACAGCCTTCGTAGTTGCCCGCGTTGTACAAATCGACACCGCTGGTGACGGTTTCGAACACGAGCTTGCTCAGTCGCTTGTCGAGGTCGGTGCGGCTCAACGGGTCCGCCGCCGGGGCCGCGAAGCCGATTAGCACCATTGCCGAGATCGCCAGAATCCATCGCATCAGATGTCCCTCCGTTGAGTTTCCGAATCAGCATCTCGCAGTTCGGTCGTTATAGATTACGCAAATATCACCCGATTTGGTTCGTGAATTCTGCCTGACGGCCAAAAACGATCACGAATGCATCACATAGCCACCGTCGACGTTGATCGTTTGCCCGGTGACGTTCATCGCTCGTTTCGAAGCGAGAAAGACGGCCATTGCTGCGATATCTTCAGGTGTTTGCCAACGCCGTAGCGGGACGATGTTGCGGATTTTATCGTCGGTCCACTCTTCGTACGTGCGGTAAGACTCCGGTGTTTGACGGTCAGCCCACGATTGCCATACACTTCGGTTCAGGTCGGTTTTTACCATACCGGGGTTGATCGCATTCGCACGCACGCCGAACGGTGCCAGATCCTTCGCAGCACACTGCATGAAGTTGATGACGCCCGCCTTTGCGGCGCTGTACGGCGGGTCGGTTTGCGAACCGATCTGCCCGGCCACGCTTGCGAGAAAGGCGAATGTGCCCCGACCCGCTTCGGCCATATTTGGTGCGAATGCGTGTGCGACGTGGACTGCACCGATCAAATTGACGCGGATGGGTCGCTCCCAGTCGGCGGGTTCGAGCTTCCAGAACGGAAAGCCAAACTTCCCCGAACCCACGCCCGCCGCATACACGACATGGTCGATCCGCTTATGCCGACTGCGAATGCGGTGTTCCGCCTCGCACACCGATTCGTACTCGGTGGCATCGACGATCTCCGCCTCCGAATGTAGCAGTTTCGCAGCCTCGGCGACGACAGATACCGATCGATCGCACAGTATTGTTCTGGCTCCCTCGAGCGCGAACCGCGCAGCAATCGCGAGGCCCAATCCGCGAGCCGCCCCGATCACCACGGCGACATCGTCGGTCAGTTCGAGATCCACACAGCCTCCGGTTCTCGTTCGCGAAACTTCAGAAATACTGAAAAATGTCAGTAGTATTCGCCCGTTCTTTTGCGATACTGTTAATATTCGTGTCGGCCACACTCACACCTGCCGACTGCCTGATTAGTTGGAAAATCACACCGCTTGAAGCACGACGTATGAAACAATACGCATTTACCGCATTTGTGGCTTTCACTTTCTGCACCACTGCCGGCGCTGCCGACGATCGCGCGGGTAACGATTTCTTCGAAGCGAAGATTCGACCCGTATTAATTGCGCAGTGCGCGAAGTGCCACGATGCCGCCGCCGAAACGGCGAAGAAGCTCAAGGGTGGTCTGCGTCTCGATACTCGCGATGCGCTTCTGAAAGGTGGCGACACCGGTGCCGCGATTATGCCGGGCAAACCGGATCAAGGCACGCTTCTGAAGGCGTTGAAGTACGACGGCGATTTGCAGATGCCACCGAGCGGGAAACTTCCCGCGGCCACGATCGCCGATTTCGAGAAGTGGATCGCGATGGGCGCACCCGACCCGCGGGACGGCAGCACGACGACGACTTCGGGGATCGATCTCGTCAAAGGCAAACAGTTTTGGGCCTTTCAACTGCCCCGTTCGCCGAGCATACCGGTCATCGAAAAACCGAAAGTTCCGGTCCGGAACCCGATCGACGCTTTCGTACAGAAGGCGTGGGATGACAAGCAGCTGCTACCTGCTGGTATCGCGGATAAACGTACGCTCATTCGGCGGGCGTACTTCGACCTCATCGGCTTACCGCCAACGATCGACGAAGTCACCGCGTTCGAGAAAGACAACAACCCGGATGCTTTCGCAAAAGTGCTCGATCACTTGCTCGCGTCACCGCACTATGGCGAGCGTTGGGCGCGGCACTGGCTCGACGTGGCCCGTTACTCCGAAGATCAGGCACACACATTTCAGGTAAAACCGAAGGAAAATGCCTACCGCTATCGCGACTGGGTGATTCGCGCATTCAACGCCGATATGCCGTACGACCAGTTCGTGCGGCTACAGATTGCGGGCGACCTCGTCGGCGAGAGCGAAGGCGATTTGTTTACCCGAATCGCGGGCCTCGGCTTCCTCGGGTTGGGTGCGGAGTATTACAAAAACACTTTCCGCGAACAAGCGGTGGCCGACGAACTCGACGACCGCGTCGATACGCTGACGCGCGGCTTCATGGGCATCACGGTGTCGTGTGCGCGTTGCCACGATCACAAATTCGACCCGATCCCTACGCGGGATTATTACTCGATCGCAGGCATCTTCAACGGGTCGAATCTGGCCGAATCGCCGCTCGTTTCACCGCTCGAAGTCAAAAAATACGCGGATGGCCAGCAGTTCGTCAAAGCGCACGACGACAAGATCAAAGCCTGGCTGACCGAGCGATCTGCGAAAGTCGCCGAAGCCGAAGTCCACAACACGGCGCTGTACCTTGTTCAATCACGGAAGATCCAAACGGCACAAGGTACAGCGACAAAACCCGACCTCGAAAAGATCGCGAAGGACGCATCGCTGGATGTGCGGGTTCTTAAACAGTGGCTGAAATACATCGACCCCAAGAACGCCAAGAAAGTCGTGCCCGAGTTAAAGGCGTGGTTCGCGATCAAACCCGATGCGACGAACGAGGAAACCGCAACTCTGGCAACGGCATTCGAGAAAGCATTGCAAGCGGCAGTTGCGGACCGCAGCAAGCCGAAGAAGGAAAACGAAGCACTCATTAAAGCAATCTTCCTCGAACCGAACGGCCCCTTCGCCGTACCGGCTGCGGACGTCGAAAAACAACTCGCCCCCGATGACAGTAAAACACTGGTCGCCATGCGAGCGAAACTGCAAGAGCTAAAAAAATCCGCGCCGCTGATGTACCCCGCCGCCAACGTGTTGCAGGGTGGCGGTACCACGATGAAAGTGTTCGTCCGAGGCAACCCATTGAAGTTCGGCGAAGTCGCTCCGAAAGGCTTCTTGCAACTGTTCACGTCGCCGATTTCCACGACGACCAAAGACTACAGTCGGCTCGACCTGGCCAATGCCATCGCATCGAAGGACAATCCCCTGACGGCACGGGTGATCGTCAACCGCGTCTGGCAGCAGCATTTCGGCAAAGGACTCGTCGGCACGCCGAGCAACTTCGGCAAACTCGGTGATCGCCCCACGCATCCGGAACTCCTCGACTGGCTCACGCTCAATTTCATCGAACGCGGCTGGTCGATCAAAACGCTGCACCGCACGATCATGCTGTCTTCGACGTATCAACTCAAAAGTTCGACCACTGCGGCGGGGATCGCCACCGATGGCGACAACGCGATGTTGTGGCGCGCCAACCGCCGTCGAATGGACGTGGAAATCTGGCGGGACAGCCTCCTCGCGGTATCCGGCAACCTCGATCGCACGGCCGGCGGGCCGACGTTCGACCTGAAATCCGATGCAAATCGTCGCACGGTATACGCCAAAATCAGCAGACACGAACTCGATGGCCTGTTGCGTCTGTTCGACTTCCCCGATGCGAACGTGACCGCCGATAAACGCACCGTCACCACTGTTCCGCAACAGCAACTTTTCGCGCTCAACAGCGAGTTCATGCTGAAACAAGCGAAGAGTTTTGCCGCACGATTGCAACGACTGCCGAACGATGCGGAACGTATCCGTGCTGGATACCAGCAGGCCTACGGACGGTTGCCCACCGACAAGGAACGGTCACTCGGCGAACGATACCTGACCATGAAGCCGACGGCAGAAGACAAGCTCTCGCGGCTAGAACAATACGCACAGATTCTGCTCGCCTCGAACGAGTTCCTTTACATCGATTAATCGCAGAGGTACGACGATGCTCCCGATGAATCGCCGACAGTTGTTAGCCCGCACGGGTACCGGTTTCGGAATGCTCGGCCTTGCTGGCGTTCTCGCTTCGAGCGGCGAACTCGCCGCCGCAGTTCCGGCCGCATCGCCGTTGTCGCCGAAGGTGCCACACTTCGCACCGAAGGCGAAGCACGTCATCCACCTGTTCATGAACGGCGGACCGTCGCAGGTCGATACGTTCGACCCGAAACCGGCGCTCGACAAGTATCACGGCCAGAAACCTGCCGCTGCCGGTTTGAAGACCGAACGCAGCACCGGCGGCCTGTTCCGCTCGCCGTTCAAGTTCGTAAAGTGCGGTAAATCCGGCATCGAAGTCTCGGAGATTTTCCCCGAAATCGGCAAGTGTATCGACGACATTTGCGTCATCCGTTCGATGCACACGAACGTACCGAACCACGAGCCATCGTTGCTGATGATGACATCGGGCAACACGCAGCCGATCCGCCCGAGTATGGGTTCGTGGCTGTCGTACGGCCTCGGCACCGTCAACCAGAACCTGCCGGGCTTCGTGGTCCTCTGCCCCGGCAAGCCGGTCGTCGGCCCGCAACTCTGGGGCAACAGTTTCTTGCCGGGCGTGTATCAGGGTTGCCACATTGCGAACCTCGATCCGAAGCGAATCATCGAGCATATCGAAAATAAAAGTGTGACGAAAACCAGCCAGCGCGGGCAACTCGATTTGCTCAACGAACTCAACCGGATGCATCGCGATATTCGCGACAACGACGACCAGCTCGATGCACGAATCCAGTCGCTCGAAATGGCGTATCGGATGCAAACCGAAGCCCAGGAAGCGTTCGATGTCAACCGCGAAACTAAGGCGACCCGCGAACTCTACGGCAGTGGTACGTTCGCCGATTCTTGCCTGATCGCGCGTCGTCTCGTCGAACGCGGCGTGCGCACGGTGCAAGTCTTCTTCGGTTCCGGCCAACCGTGGGACGATCACGGCGAACTCGAAAAAGGCCACCGTGAGAAGGCAAAAACGAGCGACAAAGCCGTCGCCGCACTACTTACGGATCTGAAACGAACGGGGCTGCTCAAAGACACACTCGTGTTGTGGGGAGGCGAATTCGGTCGAACGCCAACATCCGAAGGCGCATCCGGTCGCGACCACAACAACCACGGTTTCAGCGTCTGGATGGCAGGCGGCGGCGTGAAAGGCGGCATGACCTACGGCGCATCCGACGAGTTCGGCTTCGCCGCCGTCGAAAAGAAAGTCCACGTTCACGATCTCCATGCCACGATGTTGCACCTCATGGGGATCGATCACGAAAAGCTGACATACCGCTACAGCGGCCGCGATTTCCGCCTCACCGACGTCCACGGGACCATCGTCAAAGACATCATCGCATAGTCATGGCGAGCGGGGTGTGTAAGCTGAGTTGACTCGCTTTACGCCGGGATTTGTGTCATGGTACATCGGCCCGTTCTTGTCCGCCATTCACCGGCTCGTGCCAGCCCGCAGCGCAAGCAAGGTGAACCCTCGTAAAACCCCCCTGCGGTAGGTCGTTTGCCACTTATCGTATCGTCGTTTCCCGAATACCATTTCTATGACTACTCGTTCGCAACTTTCCCCCGAGTCTGCACATGGCCAAGCCGCTGACCGTGGTGTTTCAAGGTGTCACCGTCCTTCTCGACCTAGAAAAGGTGGAGCGATCCAAACTTTACGGCTACATCGATAACGAAGTCGTCGATGATTCCGGAAAGGCGTGCGAACTCGCCACGCTGATTTCCGACGGGCATTCGATCGCTGGCAAAGGCGGTACCGCACTCGCCTATTTAACACCCGAAGGCATGTGGCGAAAGAAGTCCGACCTGAAAGCCGTGGATATCCTGGGCAACACGATCGTGCCGGTGAAGTCGACGTTCGACACGCCGGTATCGCTGGGCGAAACGGTGAACATCGACGATTACCTCTCGCACAACATCCACCTGATTTACCGCTTGACGGCACAAGACGAGAGTGCGGCCCTAACGGCAGAACTCAAAACAGGCACGATCTTTCAGTTCCCGTTCAGCTATCGCGGCGGCCTGGAGGCCTCCGCCGGGTTCTTGTTGCTCGGTTCGGATGGCAACACGTTCCTCTGCGTCGGCACGCCAACGGCGGCCGAGTTCGTCGGCCTGAAAGCCACCGCCGCCATCGTCCCTGAAACCGACGAAGCCACCGCCGTGGAAGACGACTCGCTCGACTTCAACCTGGTGTAACTGTGGGTAAACGTGACGCTAAGCCGAGATACGTGACCCAGGCAAAGTTCGAAAGTAGCGAATACTCTGGTAATTCAAATGAACTATATCGACCCGCATATTCACATGATCTCGCGCACGACGGACGACTACCAGCGGATGGCATATGCGCAGTGTGCGGCGATCTCTGAGCCGGCGTTTTGGGCGGGGTTTGACCGCGGGACGGCGGCGGGGTTTCACGATTACTTTCGACACCTGACCGAGGTCGAGCCGAAGCGGGCAGCGCTATTCCACATCCGGCATTACACGTGGCTCTGCATCAATGCGAAAGAGGCGGAGAACGTGAGTTTGTCGCGCGATGTCATCGCGCTGATTCCGGAATTTTTGTCGAAGCCGAACGTGTTGGGTATCGGCGAAATTGGCCTCAACAAGAACACCGCGAACGAGGCGACGATCTTTCAGGAACACCTCAATTTGGCGATGAAAACCGACGAACTCGTGCTGATTCACACGCCGCACTTGGAAGACAAATACAAGGGCACGCGGATGATTATCGACATGCTGAAGGGGGATCGTCGCGTGAAGCCGCACCGCGTTTGCGTCGATCACGTTGAAGAGCATACTGTGCGGTTGGCACTCGATAACGGCTTCTGGTGCGGGATGACGCTGTACCCGACGACGAAGTGTACGCCGTCGCGGGCTTGCGATATTATCGAGAGCGTCGGCACGGATCGCATCATGGCGAACTCGGCGGGTGATTGGGGCAAATCGGATCCGCTCGCGGTGCCCGAACTCATTCAAGAAATGAAACGCCGTGGCCACTCGGAAGCAACGATTCAAAAGATCGTCTACGACAACCCCCTGTCATTTTGGCGTCAATCGAGAAACTGGAAAGAGTGGCCAACGGAAGCGTAGGCCAACTGCTAAACTGATGTGACCTATTTAAGGGCGAAACATGAGTTTGCTACTGTTGAAGGGCGTTATCCATAACGGACGGGTGGAAACGGACGAGCCGATCGACTTGCCCGAAGGAACCGAAGTCGTGGTCACATCTGGTCCCGACAGTGACGATGGGCCAATGTCCGCTGAGGAAATCGCTCGTGTACGAGCGGCGATGGAAAAAATTCTCCCACTCGATATCCCGGATGATGTGGCGGCCGATCTCGATGCGTGGGAACGCAAGGTCAACCAATACAGCATCGACAACGCTGAGAAGGGTCTTGAGGACGTGTTTCGATAGAGTTCCATTTTGTTACTCATCCATAATTTTACCCGGATTACTTACTCTCGTCCCACTTGGAGTTTCGCGATGACGACCGAGGAATTCTGGAAACTGATCGAGTCGACGAAAGATTCGGACCCCGAAGCGCAAGCGGAAACGCTCGTAGAAAACCTCGTGAAACTCGAACCGGCGGAGATCCTCGCGTTTGGCCACATGTGGGATCAGTATCACGGGGAGGCTTACACGTGGAAGTTGTGGGCGGCAGCATACATCATGAATGGTGGTTGCTCCGACGATAGCTTCATGGACTTTCGCTCGTGGTTGTTGCTGCAAGGCCAAAGTGTGTACGAAGCCGCGTTGAAAGATGCGGATACGCTCGCAAGTGTGAAATGCGAACCCGATGAGGCGAGTTGCGAATGTTATCCCGCCGCGGAAGCCTACTGTGCAGTCACGGCTAGCGACGACCATCATGTGTATTACGACGCACTCGAAGCGGCACACGGCGGCAGAGAAAATTCGGATGTACCCGCGGGCGAAGAGTGGGACTTCGACGACGAAGAGGAGATGAAGTATCGGATGCCGAAGTTGTACAAAAAATTTAGTGTAGACTCATGAAATGCAAGAAGCCCACGGTTACACCGTGGGCTTCTTTTGTGAAAAACTTATTTCGGCTTCACGCCCTCCGGCTTCTCAATCTTCGGCTTCACAATCGCAGGTTTTTCATTCATCGGATTCACGATCATCGGCTTCACCACCACGGGTTTCTCGACAACCGGCTTGACGATCACTGGTTTCACAATCTCCGGCTTCACGGTTACCACCACTCGCATCGATTCCTGTTCGTTTTTGCTCTTTAAGAATGCAATCAGGTCGATAAACTGATCGTAGGTGATTTGCGAAATCACATTGTCAGGCATCAGCGACACTTTCGAAGTGGCTAGTTCGTCGATGTCGCCCTTTGGCACGCGGATGTCCTTGCCGTTCGCTTCGCGAATCACGACTTCCTTCGTGTTTTCGGATACTTTCAATCCGACATACACTTGGCCGGCTGTGGTACTCAGGCGGTAGGCTTGGTATCCCTCTTTGATTTCCTTGCTCGGCTGTACGATCGACTCCATGATTTTCTCGATACTATGCGTATCCCAGAGCCGTGTGAGATCGGGTCCGACTTGGCCGCCGGTGCCTTCCATTTTGTGGCAACTCACGCACGCCAGTACCTTCGAGTTCAAGTATAGGTCTTTGCCCTTCTTCGGGTCGCCCTTGGTGGCGACGAGTTCGCGAACCTTGATGATGTCAGCGGGTGCCGTCGAGAGCAACAACCCGCCTTTCATCACATCCATGTTGAGCTTTAAGATCGCCGGGTCGGCGAGGAACTTGCGTAACGATTCCGAGACACTTGGCCACATTTCGCGAGGCAGTTTCTTGGCGACGAACCGCTCGCCAATGAGCTTCGCGCCTTCCTTCGTCGCGCCGAGAATTGCGACGGCTTCCGTCACGAGTACATTGTCTTTGAGGTCAAGCCACTTCTCGGCGATACTGCGACTTTGCGCAATGTCGATCGCCGATAGCGTACGCAGGGCTTCGAGTCTCAGTGCAGTGACTTCGTTCGAAGAGATGAGATCGAGCAACGGTTTCACGGCGGTGGTGTTACCCGTTACGCGAACGGCTTGCAGTACGGCGATCCGGTCGGCGACGGTCTTCTTCGCGTCGGCTGCGAACGCCAGCAGTTTCGGTAACGCCGAACCGAGGCGGCTTTCTTCGACTGCACGCACGGCGGCCGAACGCACTTCGGCTTCGGGCGAATCGAGCGACATCATCACCAGTGTGTTGCCGTTTGCCGATGTCAAATTGCCCGTCGCGCCGAGCACTTCGAGCGAAGCGATTTTCACTGCCGCCGATTCGGAGGGGCGGATGGCCATGTAAGCCGCGAGCGGTTCGAGCGACATCGCGGGGTCGAACAGATAGTTCGCGTACGAGCGAACGAGGTCGGCCCGCTGCCCCGGCGTGAAGTAACTCGCGGTCAGCAACTTCGCGAGTGAATCGGCCGCGGGGCGAGTCCGCAACCCGGTGAATGCTGTTGCCACCTTGTCGCGAAGCACGTTGTCGCCGGTTTCGGCGGCTTTGATCAGGGCGTCGATCCCCGGCTGGCCGAGCCGTTCGATCGAACGCAGGTAGGCATCGGCGAGGAAGGCATCTTTGCCATCGGTCGCACGGGCAAAGTTCGACCAGGCTTGAACGACCGCGTTCGGGGCACCATCGGCACCGATACGGCCCACCGCAAGGATCGCGGCACGGCGAACGGTCGGTTCGCTGTCGGTCATCGCGCGAACGAGCGTTTCGTGAATTCGCGCGTCTTTCGACTTGCCCCGCAGACCTAACGCTTCGATGGCCACACGACGAACGTCGGCCGATTCGTCGTTGATCAACAGCCGGAACAGGTCTTCGACATCGCTATTCCAGAACGATTGCAGCACGCCCAATGCGGGCAGGCGGCCA
>Ga0105044_10016008_pt1 | contig 10129 bp, 4 predicted proteins | sample MAT01_FD_78092 | JGI IMG/M metagenome (GOLD analysis project Ga0105044, IMG submission 78092) | Freshwater microbial communities from Lake Fryxell liftoff mats and glacier meltwater in Antarctica - MAT-01 | ecosystem: Environmental > Aquatic > Freshwater > Ice > Liftoff microbial mat | place...
AGCCCGCGCGGACGGCCTCGGCGCAGTCGCACGCGAAACGGCGGGTTGCCTCGGGCCTGTCGAATCGGTCGGGCTTCATTCGGAAACCGACCCAGGCGATGGCAACGACCTCGGCGACGGCATCGTCGCGGGTCTGCGGGCAGCGAACGTGACGGAAGGCCCGCTCCGCGGTCACGACAATGATCGGCAGCAGCGTCTCGAACGAGGTTTCATTGGACAGGACATCGACTTGCTGGCACATTGGGATTCCCCTGCAAAGAGATGACCGCCCCAGCAGGGGCGGTCGTGTCCAAAGACAGACCACCCCCGCACGGCGCGGAGGCAGGAGTGAGTGATGCAACGGTGCACCGGGCGGCAAGTGTGCAGCTTTCGATGACACTTGTCCCTTAAGAGGTAAGCCGCCTCACCATGTAACATGTCCCGTTTCGCGACGGTATTTAGCGCCGGTTGAGGGGGTGAAGTCGTGCAGTCGGAACGAGAGCGTGCTGATGACCTGATCGACCGATGGGAAGCGGCCGCGGATCGCGAGCCGGGACTGTCCCCAGGAGAGTTTCTTGAACGTGAGTCGGAGTCGCATACCGCAAACGTGCGGGATGAATTCCTGCTCCGTGCAAGAAAGCTGGCAGGTATCGACCACAAGATTGCGTTGCTGCGGCCTCCTTCCCGGCCTGAGCCGACGCCGGCGCAGCTTTTCCCTGGGTTCGAGCCCATTCCCGGCTACCGTCTCGAACGGCTACTCGGGTCTGGCGGATTCGGTCAGGTCTGGCGCGCGTCCGGGCCTGGCGGTGTCCCGACAGCCCTCAAGTTCGTTCCGCTCGGTCGGCGAGTGACGGCAAGCGAATGGCGAGCGGTTTCGCTCATGAAGGAGGTGCGCCACCCTCACCTAATCGCCGTCTCAGGCTCCTGGGAAGCCAGTGGTTACCTGGTAGTCGCGATGGAACCGGCCGATGGGTCTCTGGCGGACCGGCTTCGGGAATGCAACCATCGCGGACTGCCCGGCATTCCCAGCGACGAACTCTGGAAGTACATGAGCGAAGCCGCCCAGGCGCTCGACTTCCTGAATGAACCTCGACACCCGGTCGGCAGCGATCAGACCAGCGGCATTCAACACCGGGACGTGAAGCCGCAGAACCTGCTTCTGCTCGGCGGTGGCGTCAAGGTCGCTGACTTTGGGCTCGCCCGTGCCCTGTCTGCCGCTCTCACCGCGCACACCGGCCACATGACGATCTCCTATGCTGCGCCCGAGTTCTTGACGGGGAAGACCTCGGCGAGGTCCGACCAGTACAGCCTGGCCGTCACCTATTGCCACCTGCGAGGCGGGCAGTTGCCGTTCGCCGGAAGCCCCGCTGAGGTGACGCTCGGCCACCTGCATAAAGAACCGGACCTGTCGATGGTGCCGCCCGTGGAGTGGTCCGCGGTCGCACGAGCACTGGCCAAGCGCCCCGAGGACCGCTGGCAATCGTGCACGATATTCGTTGAGACGCTTATCAAGAGCAAGGGCGCATCCGTCAATTCCACTCTGCGCACACCTCAAACTCTTCTCGCGTCCAACGAGTCTCGAAAGGCATCGCCATCAGATTCGACGCCGTCCGATCCTGAAGTTCCTGTTCGGAGGCGATCCCACCGAGCAATTGTGATCGGCAGCGGTATTCTCCTTACTGCCTCGATCATCATTGCTTTCTTCGCCCTCGGGCAACAAAAGCGAGAAAATGGGCTGGTAATCGGCGATCAGGATGCCGCAATCTCCCCAAGTCCGGCTCAGCCGCCCCTGTCACGTCAAGGTGCGCGCCTGATTCGCCGGATCGAGCTTGGGGGCGAGATGAACGCTGTGGCCATTACCCCAGACGGCCGGCGTGCCGCCTGCGGCCGTGCACAGGTGAACCAGTTCGAAGCCGGAGTCGGCTTGTTCGACCTGGAGACAGGCGAGCATGTCCGTGAGTTTGCGGGGAAGTCCTCGGACGCCCGGGGCCACACCGACCCGATCGTGTCCGTCGAATTCTCTCCCGATGGGCAGACTCTGTGCTCAACGGGACGACCGCCGTTCCGAGATCTTATTCTCTGGAACGTGGAGAATGGGCGTAAGGCACGACACGAAGTCGGTCAATTCGCGGCATTTATCGGTCACCAGAAGCTTTTCAGTGCAGCGCACGATGACATTGATGTCATCGAACTGCCGAATGGACCTAGTAAACGATTCGCCCGCGCTTCGGCTGACGTGACTGGGCTGGCCTGTTCGACAGATGGAACCAGGTTGCTTTCGCTCAACCAGATCGGCTTGGCGGAAGTGTGGGACTGCCAGACTGGCAAACGGGTGGTGGCGTGGGATGTCCCCGAAGGTGTTCCCGGCACTGCTGCATTCAATGCGAACGGCGAGTGGGTACTGATCGGGATGCGAGTCTATTCCTTGCCAACCGGTCGTGAGATCGCACGGCTGAACGAAGGGTCCGTCAAGGCTACAGCTACGGCATTGTCGCGCGATGGGCACCGGGCCGTGGTTGCAACGGCCGACAAAGGAGTGATTGTGTGGGACACGGCCACCGGAAATGCACTCTACAGACTCGAAGACATCCGCGGTGCGGTGAATGCGGTCGCGTTCACACCTGACGGGACGAAGTTAGTTGCCGTCTCCTCCGACGGTGGGCTATATTTTTGGGCAGCGGACTGATTTGTGTCATCTTGCAAGCAACTCCGCCAGCCGCTCCCGCGCTTCACGCCAGCGTCTCCTGATGGTTGGCACCGACACCCCGAGGATTTTTGCGGCCTCGTCCTGAGAAAGCTCGTGATAGATGATTAAGTCGAAGACTTCTTTCGCTTCGTCGGGCAAGCGACCCGACATCTCGTGCAGGTCGAGCGATTCGATCCCCGCCATCGAATCGAGGTCAGCAACCGCGACGTCCACATGTCCAGGGGCCTCGTGGCTCGCGTCGGCATTCTGGTGATCCGTTTCATGCTGACGCGCGAGACCCCCCGCGTTCTTGCGGACTTCGCGTGCCAGGTCTGTCAGGCAGTTCCGCATTTTCCATGCAGCGAGATTGAGAAACTCCCGTGCTGTCTGCGGAGGCTTGTCACGTAGCATCTTGATCAGGTCCGTGACTGTTCTCTGGTACAGATCGTCCGTGTCATACCACCGTTTCATTCGATCGTCCTTTAGCATCCGGTGGGCGAGTGCTTTCAGACGCGCCGTCGAGTAGGAGAACAGTTGATCGAGAGCCTGTTCATCCCCAGCGCGAAACCGGTCCACGAGGGGTTGGAGCAACGCTGTCGTAGTGCCTGGAGTTTCTGCCATCGGCCACCTCACATAAAACAGGGATACCATCACTCGTCAACAAGAAATGAGAGGACGCAGCCAAAGGAGGCTGATATCCTCACATCACCGCAGTTTTTGTAGGCGATCGAGCCGGTTTCGGACATTCGTTCGTATTCTGCGCTACCCGAAACTGTTCACCAACGCCTCCGGTGCCCGATGGTCGATGGTCGCCCTTCCCCCGGTCAGGTTGTTCGAGTGCGTCAGCGCCGCTACCTGGTCGAGGAGGTCATTGTTTCGCCTTCCCCCAACGGCGCGACTCTGGTCCGGCTCGCGTGCGTGGACGACGATGCCCAGGGGCAACCCCTCGAAGCCCTGTGGGAACTGGAACCCGATGGAGAGGTGCTGAACTCCGCGGGCTGGGATCACCTCGCGGCTCGCGGTTTCGACCTGCCGCGTGTCTTCTCCGCGTACCTGCACACACTTCGATGGAACTGTGTCACGGCCACCAATCCTCGGCTCTTCCAGGCGCCGTTCCGCGCCGGCATCAAGATCGACGCCTATCAGGTCGAGCCGCTTCGCAAAGCATTGCTGCTACCGCGGGTCAACCTTTTCATCGGCGATGACGTCGGGCTGGGAAAGACGATCGAGGCCGCGCTGATCGCTCGCGAACTGTTGCTCCGCAAGAAGGTGCGAGACATCGTCGTCGCGTGTCCGCCGTCCGTTCTGCCACAGTGGCAGGACGAGCTCGAAGCCCGGTTCGGGCTCCTGTTCCAGGTGCTGGACAGGGAGTACATGCTCAACACACGCCGCGAGCGGGGCTACGCGACCAACCCGTGGGCGACACACACGCGATTCCTCATTTCCCACCGGTTGCTGATCGACGAGGAATACGCCGGCTCGATGCGGGACTGGTTGGGCGAGTTTCGGCCGGGCTCGTTGCTCATTCTCGATGAAGCGCATCATGCGGCGCCGTCGGCCGGGTCGAAGTACGCCATCGACTCGAAGATCACACGCGCCATTCGAGACCTGGCGCCGCGATTCGAGCACCGGTTGTTCCTCTCCGCCACGCCGCACAACGGCCACTCGAACAGCTTCTCTGCCTTGTTGGAGATCCTTGACCCCCAGCGGTTTTGCCGCGGCGTGCCGGTGAAGGGCAAGAAACTCCTCGAAGACGTCATGGTGCGGCGGCTAAAGGAGGACATCCGCTCGATCCAGGGCGGCTTCCCTGAGCGGAAGGTCGTGCAGATCGACATCGACGGCCTGCCGGCCGACGCCCCCGAACTTCGCCTCTCCACGATGCTCGACCGCTATCGCGGTTACTGGGAAGAGCGTCTCAAGGATGCCTCCGCTCGCAAGCAAGCCGTGGCCATGCTGCTCGTCTCGGGACTTCAGCAGCGGTTGCTCTCGTCCATCGACGCCTTCGCCCGCACGCTCAAGGTCCACCGCCGGACGGTCGAACGGCGGCAGACCGAGGACGCGAAGAAATCGAAGCCGACCGCCCCGAGGCTGTTCGATGCGATTGCTGCCGCACCTGGCCCGGACGACGAGAGGTCCGAACTCACGCCCGAAGAACTCGAACGCGACGAGGACGCCCAGGTCGAGGCGGCAACCGCCGCGGCGCTCCAGTCGGCGACTGACGACGGGCTCGCATTACTCGACGACATGACGCGCATCGCCGAGGAGAACCGAGGCCGGCCGGACGCACGGGTCCGCAAGTTCGTGGAGTGGGTGAAGACGAACCTGCTGAAAGACAGCACCCACTGGGCAGAGCGCCGCGTGCTGATTTTCACCGAGTACGAGGACACGCTCCGCTACCTTCAGCAGCAACTTGAATCCGCTCTCGCCGATACAGACCGGATCGAGCAGCGTCTCGCGGTCTACCGCGGGTCCACGCCGCCGGCGGAGCGAAAGGCGGTGAAGGCTGCATTCAACGCCGACCCCAAGTCCCACCCGCTTCGCATCTTGCTCTGCACGGACGCGGCCCGTGAAGGGATCAACCTCCAGACCCACTGTGCGGACCTGTTCCACTTCGACGTGCCGTGGAACCCGAGCCGCATGGAGCAACGCAACGGCCGCATCGACCGCAAGCTCCAGCCGAGTCCGGTCGTCCGCTGCCACTATTTCGTCTACAAGCAGCGGCCCGAGGATCGCATCCTCCAGGCCGTCGTTCGCAAGACGGAGACAGTCAAGAAGGAACTGGGCAGCCTCGCTCAGGTGATCGAGAGCCGCCTGGGCGAAACCCTGTCGAAGGGATTCCGCCACGCCGACGTGGACAACCTCGTCGGCGACATCGACCGGGCTGATCTCGACGCCGAGTGCAAGGAGGTCGTGTCCGAGGAACTCGAAGCGGCCCGCGATCGACAGGACGCCCTCCGCGAGAACCATCAGAAGCTCCAGGACTTGCTGAAGGAATCGCGGGACTGGGTCGGCCTCGAAGATGCGCACTTCCAGGCCGCCATCTCGTGCGGGCTCGAACTCCTCGGCTCGAAGCCTCTGAAATCCGCAGCGAACGGTCAGTTCACTTTCCCGGCGGTCGATCAGCGTCATGGCGGCGACCCATCCTGGGCCGACACACTCGACGGCCTCCGCGTGCCGCGCAAGCCCGAGCAGACCTTCTGGGAGTGGCGCCGTGAAGCCGGCCTGCGGCCGATCGTGTTCGAGGCACCTGATACGATGACCGACGAAGTCGTGCAACTTCACCTCGAACACCGCGTCGTCCGCCGATTGCTCGGCCGCTTCACCGCCCAGGGGTTCGTCTACAACGATCTTTCACGGGCTTGCCTGGCGCAATCCGCTGATCCGATCCCGCGGGTGGCGCTCATCGGACGGCTCTGCCTTTACGGCGAAGGCGCCGCCCGTCTCCACGAGGAACTGATCCACGTCACCGCCCGCTGGATCGACCCGAAGAATCGCAAGGGCAAACCGCTGACACCATACGGCGACAAAGCCGAGAGTAGCACGCTTCAACTGCTGCATGACGCTTTGCTGAAGGCCACGCAGCCCGCGAGTGACATCGTGATGCAGCAACTCCAGGAGTCCGCCCCCGCTGACGTTGCGGACCTGGAGCCGGAACTTCAGAAGCGCGGCACCGCCGTCGCCGACCAGGCCGAGAAAGACCTGGCGAAGCGCGGCGCCAAGGAAGCGAAGGACATGAAGGAGATCCTGGAAGCTCAGCGAAAGCGAATCGCATCCACCGCAAAGCAGAATCAGGACGCCACTCTTTTCGACTTCGCCGAGGACGAGAAACGGCAACTCGAAGCGGACCGCCGCCACTGGAAGCGCCGGCTGTCGCAGATCGAGCAGGAACTGCAACGTGAGCCGGAACGCATCGAGAAGCTCTATCAGGTGAAGGCCCGTCGGATCGAGCCCGTCGGCCTCGTGTACCTCTGGCCGGTGACGGGTTGACCATGCCCAAAGATCCCGAACTCCTCGCCCATCAGCACTGGCTCGGCTACCTCCAGCCGGTCGGGCTCGTCGTGTCGCCGCCGGCACTCGTCCAGTGCCAGGCATTCGTCAACGCGAACGTCGCGACCGAGCAGGCTCGGTTGCTGGAACACCTCCACGACGTCCCCGTCGGCGAGAAGGAGCCGCGGCCGGCCCTCAAGTCGCTCTCGGACCTGCTCACCGACCCGGCACTGTTCGACTGGAAGGCCAGCGATCTCGTGCCGGCGGAAGATCCGCGTGCGTCCGCACTCGAAGTCGTCCTTACCGATTACCACGAGACGCTGAAGCCGACCTTCGCCGTCCCCGATCCTGAAGGCAAGGGCTGGCTCCTGCTCGTCCAGGAACTGCCGCTCGCCACGGACCTCGACGCCGTTCCCGACGATGCGAAGCACTGGGAAGCCTCGCCGAAGACGAAGTTCGAGCGGTTGCTCCGCGAGACCGGCGTGCCGATCGGCCTGCTCGCCAACGGCACGCACCTGCGGCTCGTTTACTACCCCCGCGGTGAGAGCCCCGGCCACGTCACGTTTCCCGTCGCCGTGATGACGGATGTCCCCGGCCGGTCGGTGCTCGCGGCCCTGCTCATGCTCCTTCGCTCGGATCGTCTCTTCACCCTGCCGGACCGCCAACGGTTGCCGAGCTTGCTCGCAGAGAGCCGAAAGTATCAGAACACCGTCTCCACGGAACTTGCCCAGCAGGTGCTCGCGGCTCTCTTCGAGTTGCTCCGCGGCTTCCAGGCGGCGGACGATCAGCGGAATGGCGACCTCCTCCGCAAAGTGCTCGCCACGGACCCAGACGAGGTCTACGCAGGGCTCGTCACCGTGCTCATGCGGCTCGTGTTCCTGCTGTACGCCGAGGACCGCGGGCTGATGTCGAGCGAGGAGGTGTTCGTTCGGCACTACTCGGTCACGGGGCTGTTCGAGCGGCTCCGCGAGGATTCCGGCCATCACCCGGACACGATGGACAGTCGCTACGGCGCGTGGGCGCAACTCATCGCCCTCTTTCGACTCGTCCACGACGGCGGCGGCCACGGCAAGCTCCGCCTGCCCCAGCGGCACGGCCATCTGTTCGACTACCGCCGCTTCCCCTTCCTGGAGGGGAACCCCGATTCGGCGGGGGACTCGCATACCCCGCTACTCTTGCCGCTCGTTTCCGACGGTGTGGTCTGGCGTGTCCTCAACAATCTGCTCATCGTGGACGGCGAACGCCTCTCGTACTCGCACCTGGATGTCGAGCACATCGGCAGCGTGTACGAGTCGATCATGGGCTATCGGCTGGAGAAGGCGGTCGGCCGGTCGATCGCGTTGAAGCCGAAGAAGGCCCACGGTGCCCCGATCACGATCGACCTCGATGCCCTGCTCGCCGCGAAGCCGGCGGACCGCGGCAAGTGGGTCGCCGAGCACGCGGATCAGAAGGTCGAGGGGAAAACGCTCATCGCGCTGAAGGCGGCGGACTCCATTGAAGGGCTGGTTGCGGCGCTGGAGAAGAAGATCGCGAAGACCCTCACGCCGAACATCGTCCCGCCGGGCGGCATGATCTTCCAGCCGTCCGACGAGCGGCGGCGGGCCGGTGCCCACTATACGCCCCGCACCATGACGGGGCCGATCGTCCGCAAAGCACTCGAACCCATTCTCGAAGGACTGGGGCTGAATCCCACGCCGGAGCAGATCCTGGCTTTGAAGATGTGCGATCCGGCGATGGGCTCCGGGGCATTCCTGGTGGAAGGTTGTCGGCAACTGGCGGAGGCTTTGCTGAAAGCGTGGATCGCCCACGGCCGACTGCCGAAGGTGCCCGACGACGAGACGCCGGAACTCTTCGCCATGCGAACGGTTGCCCAGCGCTGCCTGTACGGCGTGGACCGAAACCCGATGGCCGTGAACCTCGCCAAGCTCTCACTCTGGCTGGCGACCCTCGCGAGGGACCACCCCTTCACCTTCCTCGACCACTCCCTGAAGTGCGGCGACAGCCTCGTCGGCCTCACCGAGAAGCAGATCCGCACGGGGCACTGGAACCCGGGCGCGAAGGAGCAGATGGTGACGGGGCAGGAGAAACTGCGCGAGCGAGTGGAAGCAGCCACGAAGTATCGCCGCAGGATCATCGAAGGCAACGAGTTCATGCATCAGCAGGAGAAGGAGGACATGCTCAAGGCGGCGAACGAGGCCCTGGATCTCGTCCGCTTCGCCGGGAATCTCGCCGTGGCGGCGTTCTTCTCGGCCGATAAGGACAAGAAGCGGCTGGAGAATCGCGCGACCTGGACCGGAATGTTCGGCGAGTACATGGCGAGCGGGCTCCATCGGCCGAACAAGGAAGAGGCCACCCCGCGAGAGGGGCCGCATCCGGTGACGCCGTTTCACTGGGAGATCGAGTTCCCGGAAGTGTTCGGCGGCAAGGCGCCGGGTTTCGACATGATCGTCGGCAATCCGCCGTTCGCGGGGAAGAACACCATCGGCGACGGCAACCGCGAAGGCTACCTCGACTGGCTCAAGATGATTCACGAGGAATCGCATGGCAACGCGGATCTCGTGGCCCACTTCTTCCGCCGGGCGTTCAACCTGCTGCGGCCCGGCGGCACCTTCGGGCTGATCGCCACGAACACCATCGCCCAGGGGGACACGCGATCCAGCGGCCTGCGCTGGATCTGCACCCATGGCGGCACGATTTACGCCGCCAGAAGGCGATACAAGTGGCCCGGCCAGGCAGCCGTGGTGGTGAGCGTGGTGCACGTGGCGAAGGGACCGATGGAAGGGCCGTACGAACTCGACGGCGAGACCGTGCCGCTAATCTCGGCGTATCTCTTCCACGCCGGCGGCCACGATGACCCGGCGAAACTCCGCGACAACGATGGGAAAAGCTTCATCGGCAGCTACGTGCTCGGCATGGGCTTCACCTTTGATGACACCGACAAGGATGGCGTGGCGAACCCGATCAGCCTGATGCACGAACTGATCGCGAAGGACATAAGGAATGCTGAGCGAATCTTTCCGTACATCGGCGGCGAGGAGGTGAACAATGACCCACAGCACAAGCAGCACCGCTACATCATCAGCTTCGGAGAGATGGCCGAAGAGCAAGCACGAAAGTGGCATGATCTCATTCAAATAGTCGAAGAACGAGTGAAGCCAGAACGGATGCGCAACAATCGTGAAGGTTACAGGAAATACTGGTGGCAGTTCGCCGAGAAACGATCAGAACTACAGCAGGTCATCAACAGTCTTAATCGTTTCGTCGTTAACTGCCAGGTAGGGCCGCATGTCAGTTTCGCGTTCCTGCCGAGACGGACACTGCCCGCTCACACGTTAAACGTCTACCCTTTTGACACAATCGGAGCAGTCGGTGTACTCCAATCAAGAGCCCACGAGGTCTGGGCAAGGCTGTTTGCCTCCTCCATGAAGGACGATCTCCGCTACACCCCCTCCGACTGCTTCGAGACCTTCCCCTTCC
>Ga0105044_10016011_pt1 | contig 10128 bp, 9 predicted proteins | sample MAT01_FD_78092 | JGI IMG/M metagenome (GOLD analysis project Ga0105044, IMG submission 78092) | Freshwater microbial communities from Lake Fryxell liftoff mats and glacier meltwater in Antarctica - MAT-01 | ecosystem: Environmental > Aquatic > Freshwater > Ice > Liftoff microbial mat | place...
CGTCGAGATCGTCGCCTTCGATGCCCAGCAGCACGAGACCCACGACATGGTGGTCGACGACGTGTTCGACCGGCTCGGCGACATCGACCTCACCATCGTCGCGTTCGGCGTCCTCGGCGATCAGGCCACCTTCGACGACGACCCGGTCGCGGCCGGCGTCGCCGTCGACATCAACTACGTCGGCGCGGTCACCAGCGGCCTGGCCGTCGCCCGGCGCATCCGCAGCCAGGGTCACGGCACCCTCGTGTTCCTGTCGTCGGTGGCCGGCATCCGGGCCCGCAGCTCGAACTTCGTCTACGGGTCCTCCAAGGCCGGGATGGACGCGTTCGCCCAGGGCCTCGGAGACCACCTGGTCCCCCACGGCGGTCGGGTCGCGGTGGTGCGGCCGGGGTTCGTGCGCTCCCGCATGACCGAAGGCATGGCGGCGCAGCCGTTCGCCACCGACCCCGACTCGGTGGCCGCCGCGATCGTGGACGGCCTGCAGAGGAACCACGAGATCATCTGGGCACCGGGTGTGCTGCGCTACGTCTTCGGTGTCATGCGGCTCCTGCCGAGGCCGATCTGGCGGATCGTGGCGGCTCGTTGACGCGATGGTGCTCCTCCGCGGCCTGATCCGCTCGATGCGCCCGCACCAGTGGGTGAAGAACGTCCTGGTCTTCGCCGCGCCGGTGGCCGCCGGGGTCATCGACCAGCCCGAGATCATCCGCGACACCATCCTGGCGTTCGTGGCGTTCTGCGCCGCGGCGAGCGGCACCTACCTGCTCAACGACTCGAGCGACGTCGAGGCCGACCGTCTCCACCCGACCAAGCGCAACCGCCCGATCGCCGCCGGCATCGTGCCGGTGCGGCTCGCCGTGGTGCTGGGCGTCGTCCTCATCGTGGGGGCGCTGGCGCTCGGCTTCGCGATCGACCGGAACCTGGGTCTGACCCTGCTCGCCTACCTCACCTTGACCACCGCGTACACCTTCTGGCTGAAGCAGATCCCGATCTACGACATCGTGGCCGTCGCCGCCGGGTTCGTGCTCCGCGCCGTCGCGGGCGCCACCGCCACCGGGGTCCCGATCTCGGAGTGGTTCTTCATCGTCACCTCCTTCGGCGCCCTGTTCATGGTGAGCGGCAAGCGAGAGGGGGAGCGCAACCTCCTGCAGGGCGACGCATCGTCGGTGCGGGCCACCCTCGGCGTCTACACCGCCGGCTACCTCGCCTACCTCCGCAGCGTGGCGTCGGGCGTGGTGCTCGTCGGCTACTGCCTCTGGGCCTTCGAGTCGGCCAACAAGTCCGCCGGCGACGCGGACATCTGGTTCCAGCTGTCGATCGTGCCGTTCGTCATCGCCATCCTGCGCTACGCGATGCTCCTCGACCGCGGGGAGGGTGGCGAGCCCGAGAAGCTGGTGCTCACGGACCGACCGCTGCTGCTGGCGGGCGCGCTGTGGGCCATGATCTACGCCTATGGCACCTATCTCGCCTGAACCGCGCCGACATCGGGTGCTCACCGGCTGGGGTGCCACCAGCCCCAGCGCAGCGACGGTCGTCCACCCCGCCATGCGGCGCGAGGTGCTGGCCTCCGTCGCGGACCTGAGCGGCCGGGGCGTCGTCGCCCGCGGCTACGGTCGCAGCTACGGCGACGCCGCGCAGAACGCCGGCGGCACGGTGGTCGACGCCACCAGCTTCGCCGAGATCGACCTCGATGCCGACCATGCCGTCGTCACGGTCAGCGCCGGCACCAGCCTCGAGGACGTGATGCGCGTCATCGTGCCGCGCGGCTTCTTCGTCCCCGTCACCCCCGGGACCCGCACGGTGAGCGTGGGCGGCGCCATCGCCGCCGACATCCACGGCAAGAACCACCACCGCAGCGGATCGTTCGCGGACCACCTGGTGTCGTTGCGCCTCCTCGTCCCGTCGGGTGAGGTCCTCGACATCAGCCGCGAGCACCGCCCCGACCTGTTCTGGGCGACCGCCGGGGGGATGGGCCTCACCGGCATCGTGGTCGATGCCACGTTCCGGTGCCCCCGGATCGAGACCAGCCTCATCGCCGTCGACACCGACCGGACCGCCAACCTCGACGTCCTCCTGACGACCATGCTCGACGAGGACGACGACCCTCGCTACCCGTACTCGGTGGCCTGGATCGACACGCTCGCGACCGGCGCCTCGCTGGGCCGGGGGATCCTCACCCGCGGCCGGTTCGCCCCGCTCGACGCGCTCGACGACCGCCAGCGCGAGGCGCCGCTCGCCTTCGACCCGAAGGTCCTCGTCACCATCCCGCCCGTGTTCCCGTCGGGCCTGCTCAACCGGTTCACCGTCGGGCTCCTGAACGAGGCCTGGTTCCGCAAGGCGCCCGCCCATCGCGCCGAGGAACTGCAGACCATCACCACCTTCTTCCACCCCCTCGACATGATCCGATCCTGGAACCGCGGGTACGGGCCCGCCGGGTTCCTCCAGTGGCAGATCGCCCTGCCCGACGGTACCGAGGACCTCCTCCACCGCGTCGTCGAGCGCCTGAGCGCCGCCCGCAGTGCGTCGTTCGTCTCGGTGCTCAAGCGGTTCGGGCCCCACAACGCCGGGCACCTGTCCTTCCCCATCAAGGGCTGGACGCTCACCGTCGACCTCGCGTGCGGGATGCGGGGGCTCCCGGAGCTGCTCGACGACCTCGACGTCACCGTCGCCGACGCGGGCGGGCGGGTCTACCTGGCCAAGGACTCCAGACTGGCCCCCGAGCTGCTGTCGACCATGTACCCACGCCTCGACGAGTGGCGGGCGGTGCGGGCCACGATCGACCCCGACGCCCTGATCGACAGCGATCTCGCCCGCCGCCTGGACCTCCTCGGTCGCGGCGCGGTCGCCCCCCGCTGACGAGCGCAGCGTGACCGCTCAGGTCGCGGGCAGGCCCAGGATCCAGGTCCAGCACGCCTCGATCTGGGGCTCGAGCGCTTCGAGGTCGCCCTCGTTGTCGACCACGAACCCGGCGCGGGCGAGGCGCGCCGCGCGGTCGGCCTGCCGACTGATCCGAGCACGGGCATCGTGCTCGGAGAAGCCGCGGTGCTCGACCAGCCGCCTCACCGCCGTCTCCGGATCCACGTCGACGACGATGATGCCGGCCATGTCATCACGACCGCTCTCGACGAGCAGCGGCACGTCGAGGATGACGACGTGGTCGGTGCCCACCTGCTCCGCGAGGCGCTCGGCGAGCGTCGCGCCGACGGCGGGGTGGACGATGGCGTTCAGGTCGGCGAGGGCCGCGGGATCGGGGAACACGATGTCGGCGACGGCCTGGCGATCCAGGGTGCCGTCGGCGCGCACGATCGTTGGACCGAACCGCTCCACCATCGCGGCGAACACCGGCGTGCCCGGCTCCTGGACCTCGCGGGTGATCGCATCGGCATCGATCACGACCGCGCCCCGGGTGGCGAGCGCGGCCGACACCGTTGACTTGCCCGCGCCGATCCCGCCGGTGAGGCCCACGACTCGCATGGGGACGAACGCTACCGGTGGCACCCACGACTGCCAAGGTCGGACGGCTCCAGCTGCTGCGCCCGCCCTGATGACCAGCCCGAACGGGACCCGGCCATCACCGTTCGGCTCAAGATGGACCGATCCCCGCCGACAGGCCATGCAGTGGATTCGATGAATGCCCCGCGCACCCGCGCCGACGACGATCCACCGCTGGATCCCCTGTCGGCGGACCTGGCGTCGCTCCGCGCCCAGGAGGATGCCGACCAGTCGTCTGGTTCGGTGCCGCTCCGATTCCGCGACCGGCTCCTCAAGCTCGTCGCCTCCACCGATGGCACCGCCGCCGAGGACGGCCTGGTCGACAGCGTCGACCGGGTCGCGGCGTTCTCCCCCGCCATCCTCGTCATCCGGTGGGGAACAACGATCGCGTCGTTGTCGCTGTCGGTCACCTACAGCACCAACACCGACGACCGCACCGTGGCCCTGTGGTGCGGGGTGATCCTGGCCTACACGGTCGCCCGCACGACCCATCCGATCCGCTACACGGGCACGGTCCGCAGCCTCTTCGCGGTCGTGGCCGAGGTCGCGCTCCTGGTCCTCGCGGTGTGCATGACCGGGTTCTGGGACTCACCGCTGATCTTCTCGCTGCTGACCGCCATCACCGTGGCCGGCTTCGCGCGCGGCTTCGGCTTCGCGGTGCGGATCGGTCTGCTCGCCTCGTTGATGGTCAGCATCCCCTTCGTCCTGCCCGACAGCTCCAACCCGGTCGTGATCCGGGAGTCCGCGCAGTGGAGCCTCGTGCTGCTGCTCGTCGCCCTCATCGCCGGCTACGCCCGCCGCATCTCCGGCGAAGCCGATCGGCAGCACTCCCTGGCCCTCGACCGGCTGGGCCGACTGGCCGACGCCAACGCCCTGCTCTTCTCCCTCCACCGGGTCACCCAGACCCTTCCGGCCTCGCTCGACCTCGACGACGTCCTCGACACGACCGTCGGTCGCCTCCGTGGGCTGTTCGCCTTCGACTACGGCGCGATCCTCGTCTTCGACGACACCGCCGGCGACTGGCACCTCGTGCGGCGCGAGGGCGCCCGGTTGCCGCTGCGCCTGGCCACCGAGGACCTGCCGCGACCGCTGCGACAGGCGCTCGAGGACAAGAAGGTCGTGAGCGTCACCAACCTGCCCGAATCAGGCGGCCCGGGGCTGGCCCAGAAGGCGTCGTCGGGCCTCTACGCCGTGCTCCCCGCGCGTGGCTCGGTCATCGGGCTCCTCGCCGTCGAGCACCAGTCCGAGCACCACTTCTCCAAGCGCGACGTCGAGCTCGTCAACGGCTTCGTCGAACCCGTCGCCCTCGCCATCGACAACGCCCGCTGGTTCGGGCGCCTCCGCACCGTCGGCGCCGACGAGGAACGCACCCGCATCGCCCGTGACCTGCACGACAACATCGGCCAGTCGTTGGCCTACCTGGCCTTCGAGCTCGACCGCATCGTCACCAACCAGGCCCGCGGCGACGACCTCGGCACGTCGCTCGAGCGACTCCGAGACGACGTGCGCGGGGTCATCCGCGAGGTCCGCGACACCCTCTACGACCTGCGCACCGACGTCTCGGACAACCAGGACATGGCGTCGATCCTCGAGGCCTACGCCGCCCGGGTCACCGAACGCTCCAACATCGGGATCGAGCTGTACTGCGATCGCGACGCACGGCTCCCGATCCTCCAGGAGCGGGAGATGTGGCGAGTCGCGCAGGAGGCGCTCACCAACGTCGAGCGGCACTCGGGTGCGTCACGCGCCCGGGTGCTGTGGCGGTGCAACGGCGAATCGGCGGCGCTCGACGTCACCGACAACGGGAGCGGCTTCCCGATCGGGACCGCCGGCCGACTCGACTCCTACGGCATCCTCGGCATGCGCGAGCGGGCCTCGAGCATCGGCGCCACGCTCGACATCACGAGCGAGCCCGGCAAGGGGACACGCGTGCGGTGCACGCTGCTGCGCTCGAACGTCGGTAGCGAACGGGCCGCGACGCCGTGGGTGAGCTCGTGAGAACAGCCCCACCTACCGAGGCCGTGGCCGATCATGGCCACCGGCCCGAGCCGGGACCGGTAGGGTTGCCATGCGTCGACAACCGGGCCGTCACCCGAGCGCCGCGACCCACCCATCCAAGAGGGGGTACCGGGTGAGCATCCGGCTCATGTTGGCCGACGACCACCGCATGCTTCGCGAGGGTCTCCGGCGATCGATGACCGACCAGGGCTTCGACGTCGTGGGCGAGGCTCGCGACGGTGACGAGGCGATCCGCCTGGCCGAAGAGCTCCAGCCGGAGGTCATCTTGATGGACGTCACCATGCCCGAGGTGGACGGGGTCGAGGCCACGCGCCAGATCCGGCTCCAGTTCCCGGACATCAAGATCGTCATGCTCACCATGCACGCCGACCAGGAGGTCCTCGCCTCGGCCATCCGCGCCGGTGCCAGCGGCTACCTGGTGAAGGACTGCTCGACCGAGGAGATCGCATCGGCGGTGCGCATGGCGGCCAGCGGCGAGACCGCGCTGTCGCCGCAGTTGGCCGCGTCGATGCTCGACGAGGTCCGCAAGCTCGACCAACCGGCCACCGCCGACGAGGAGCGGGTCATCACCCGTCGTGAAGAAGAGGTCCTGCAGCTCATCGCCAACGGGTGCTCCACCCCCGAGGTCGCCGAGCAGCTCTACATCTCCCAGAAGACGGTCAAGAACCACCTGGCGAGCATCTACCAGAAGCTCGACGCCCGCGACCGCACCCAGGCGGTCCTCCAAGCCGTGCGCATGGGCATCGTCCACCTGGACTGAGGGAGCACCCCTCGGCGGACCAGTTGGTGCGCACAGCCAACGCAGGTGAACGCCCCGTGCGTACGATCGCGCCGGCGTCCCCGGCCTGCCCTGGGCCATGGTGGTCCACAGAGGTGATCACCGGCCATTTCGTGGCGTGCCGACTCCTTTCCATGTAGGCAATTTCACGTGAGGTGAACGTGCGACCACCGGTTGCCCACACCGATGAGAGAAATGGGCCAAAAGAACTATTCGGATCGCCGGAATGGTTGTCGATACTTCTGTGGACAGGAAGTCCCCCAACAGGGGGTTCGTCAGCACCAAACACTAGGGAGATCACCCAAATGCTCACCTCTTACGAGTTCGCCACCGCATGGCTGCAGTCCCGTTGCAAGTCCGACCGTGGTGCCTCGCTCGTCGAGTACGCACTGCTCGTCGCGCTCATCGCCGTCGTCTGCATCGCCGCCGTGACCTTCCTCGGCAGCGCCGCCTCCTCGAAGTTCTCCGAAGTTGGCTCCGCGATCGACTGATAGCAACCGTCTTCGGTTCTTGTGGTGTGAGGGCGGGCTTCGGCCCGCCCTCTCGCACACCTGGGGACCGATTCGAGTGGAAAGGTCGACGCCATGCGCGGGACACCGAACGATCCAGAACGAGGACAAGGACGATTCGAGGACGACGCCGGATCCAACCTGGTGGAGTACTCCATGCTCATCGCCCTCATCGTCGTTGTGTGCCTGTCGGCGGTGACGTTCTTCGGGAACACCGCCACATCCAAGATGGACTGCGCCTCGAGCGCGGTCGTCAACCAGGTCGGCGGGGTCACCTGCTGAGCCACGTCGCCAAGATTTGAACGATGGCACCCGCCGGTCGGGTGCCATCGTTCGTTTTCGGGGCTGACGCGGCCCGAGCGGTCGTCACGACCGCTCGGAGCTCGAGGGGGGCGATCGCCTCAGCAGTCGGGGGCGACCTCGCGTCGGCAAGCCACGAACGACGCCTCGTCCTGGTACTCGATGTGCCAGTCCGGCGAGTCCCGGACCGCCACCGCCAGCGGTGACGACTGGGTCCACATCAGCCGCTCGATCCCCTGATCGGCGAGGGCGTCCTGCCAGTCCGGCTTCAGGCGGTGGACCGTGAGGTAGTCGTCGGCCACGTCCTGGGGGTACATGTCGAATCGATCGTCGAAGAAGACCCGGGCCCGGGTCCCGAAGACGAGCTCGATCACGTTGCCGGTGGTGTCCTCGGTGGCGACTCGCCGCTCGGGATCGATCTGTCCGTTCTGATCGAGCCAGACGAGGCCGTCGGTCGGGTACGACGAGAGGTCGAAGGCCGGACGGGCGAACTGGTTCGAGAGGATCACCAACGTCATCACCACCGCCACGGCGGTGAGCACGCCCGGCACCGGGCCCCGCTCGCGCCCATCCAGTCGGCCGATGCCCGCCAGCCCCAGGCTCATGCCGGGGACGAGCACCAGCGCCGCCAGCGGGATGTTGCGCAGGCCGAGCAGCGCGGCGGCGGCGAACACCACCAGAGGGATCGCCGCGCGGTAGGTGGGACGACGGGCGAGCGCCAGCACGGCGACGATCAGCAGCACGAGGAAGACCCGGCTGAAGCCGACCGAGAAGTCCGGGGACTTCCACTCGACCACGTTCGAGAGGAGGTCCATCTTGTTGAGCAGGTTCACGGGAAACGTGAGCAGCGACGGACCGAGCGGGTTGATGGCAGCCAGCCCTGTCCCGACGACCGCCCACCCCAGCGGTAGCCACGGTTCGCGGGTGCGCTCGCCGTCGAGCCAGCGGCCCACCGCGATCGTGCCCAGGGCCACCAGGGCCAGCGGAAAGGATCCGTGGGAGTTGATCCACACCCACATGATGGGGATCAGCCATCGCGGATCGCGGTCCTCGGTGACGAGCACCAGGACCAACCCCATCAGCACCAGGCCCACCAGCAGCGGACGGGGGGCGAAGAACGCCAAGCCGCTGACGAGCACGAGTCCGGTGATGACGGCGCGCATGGCCACCGAGACGGCGGGGCGGGTGAGGCGCCACACCAGGCCCATCGTCGTGGCCACGAGCAACCCGCCGACGACCCGGATGCCGGCGCCGCCGAAACCGCGCTCCACGAACCCGTAGAGCGTGCTCACCAACCAGCTCTGGACGACCCACGGATCCCCCGCCGCGGTGAACGAGAACGGATCGGTGGTGGGGATCGACCCGTCGGCGAGGGTCAGGCGTCCGGTGGCGAGGTGGGTGAACAGGCTGTTGTCGGTCAGCCGCCGCGACCCCACGAGGAAGCCGCCGAGAACGAACAACGTGCCGAGGAGCCCGGCGACGCTCGGCCAGCGCGACGGCGCGGACCGCGGAGGCCGAACGGTCGGGCCGCTCGCGTCACCATCAGCGTCGCCGGAGACGTCCGAGGGGTCCTCCGTGCGAGCGGACGAGGGATCGCCCACCCGATCAGGCGCCGAAGGCCTTGCGGATGTTGATGAAGGCCGGGCCGATGATGATGACGAAGAGGGCGGGAAAGATGCAGAACACCATCGGGATGAGCATCTTGACCGGTGCCTTCTGCGCTCGCTCCTGGGCGAGCTGGCGGCGCTTGATGCGCATCTCCTCGGACTGGGCCCGCAGGACCCGGCCGATCGACACACCGAAGGTGTCGGCCTGGAGCACCGCGAGGACGAACGAGCGGACCTCGGGCACGTTCGTGCGCTGGTCGAGCGCCCGCATGGCCTCGCTGCGACTGGCTCCCGCCCGCACCTCGCCCAGCATCCGGGCGAACTCGTCCGACAGCGGCCCGGGAACGGCCGAGATCGTGCGGTCCAACGCCTGCTCGAAGCCGAGACCGGCCTCGACCGAGATGGTGAGGAGGTCGAGGACATCCGGGAGCATGATCCGGAGGTCGTGCTGGCGATCCTGGACCCGGCGGCTGAGGATCGAATCGGGGCCGAGCAGGCACACCGCGAAGAAGAGGGCGAACACCGCGAACTGGGTGAAGCCCTGGAACTTCAGCGGGTTCCAGATGTAGCAGAGCCAGAACAGGGGAACGATCGCGAGGAACGAGATCATCCGGACGGCGAGGAACCGGTCGACGGCATCGGCCGACCCGTTGCCCGAGTTGATGAACTTCTTGCGGACGTTGTCGACGTAGCCGACGGGGGTGAAGCGTCTCCCCAGGCTCGTGAGTCCACCCAGCACCGGCATGAACGCGCGCTCGGTGATCGGGGCGAGCAGTTCCTGGTCACGGACGTTCTCGACCTCGTACCCGTCGAGCTGGCGCAGCGAATCGCGCACCACGGCCTTCTCGTCCACCTGGGCGAGGATCGTGTAGATGATCACACCGAGGGCGACCGCCAACAGGACGCCGCCGATGAGAAGGATCATTTTGTTGTCCATGGATCAGTCCTGGTCCTCGATCAGATCTCGATGTTGATGATCTTGCGCATCCAGAGGAAACCGATGATCATCGACACGATCGCGGTGACGAGCATGCCGATGCCCACGGGGTCGGTGAAGAGCACCCCGACGTATTCGGGGTTGAGGATGTACATGATGATGCCGAGACCGGCCGGGAGGGCGCCGAGCACGATGGCGCTCATGCGGCCCTCAGCGGTGAGCGAGGCGACGTCACGGCGCAGCCGTTCGCGCTGCACCATCGTGTCGGCGACGGTCATCAGGAGCTCGGACAGGTTGCCGCCGACTTCGCGCTGGATGCGGATGGCCATGACGGCCCACCCGAAGTCCAGGCTGTCCATGCGATCCGCGGACGCCTCGAGAGCCTCCTCGAGCGGGCGACCGAGACGGGCCTCGGTGACCACCCGGCGCAGCTCGAGGCCCATGGGCTCGGTGACCTCCTGGGACACGGCCTCGACGCCCTGCATGAGC
>Ga0105044_10016014_pt1 | contig 10127 bp, 10 predicted proteins | sample MAT01_FD_78092 | JGI IMG/M metagenome (GOLD analysis project Ga0105044, IMG submission 78092) | Freshwater microbial communities from Lake Fryxell liftoff mats and glacier meltwater in Antarctica - MAT-01 | ecosystem: Environmental > Aquatic > Freshwater > Ice > Liftoff microbial mat | place...
AAGTGGGACAGTGCTCTCATGTTCCTCACCATGCGGGGTCGCTGCGGAGCGTTTCGCCGCAAGCGGGGGAAACCCATCGGCTTTGTTCCTGGGCGGTTTTCTCAAGCTGACCGTCAATCGCCGCCCTTTCCCTCAAGAAATCTCGCAAGTTATGTGACATTCTTCAGGAGCATGAACTAGGCTACGTGCGTGACTCGATTTCAACGTCGGTAGGGCGACACATGGCCTTTCCACCTCGAACTTCGGGGGCGATTCCCGCGCCTTCCGGTCGGACGCCGTCGCTGAGCACGGCCGAGGCGATTCGCCAAAGGGTGCTGGTACGAATGGCGGAGAAACTGGAACCCGCTCGGCTCCGCCGGATGCCGCCCTCCTTTATGCAGCAGGAAGTTCGTCGCACGATTGAGCAGCTGGTGGAGGCCGAGGGTTCGCGTCTGGGCCGGCTGGAACGCGAGATTCTCATCGAGGATCTGGTTCGGGATGCCAGCGGATACGGCCCCCTGGAAGAGCTTTTCCGCGACCTGAGCGTGTCGGAAGTGCTTGTGCTGAATGATCAAACGGTCCTCTGCCATCGGGAAGGGCGGGGCGATCAGGGCTGGCTGCCGACGAACGTGAAGTTCCGCGATGCCGAGCACTTATGTCAAATCGTGGCAAAGGCCTCATTGCACGCGGAACCAATCGGTGGCGACAAACTCCCGACCGCCGCGGTGGACGGCCGACTCTCGACGGGCTTCCGGGTCATCGCCGTGATCCCGCCGTCGATCCTTAACCTGCCGCCGTACGTTCTCTTCCAGCGTGGCGAACCTGTGACGGGGACGTTCTCCCAGTCGAGCTCGATCGGACTTTCCTCGGCAAGCCGCACGCCACTGGCTCAGCCCGCCGCCCCGGCCGCAACACCTGTCCCGAAAACTCCCCCCGTTGATCCTGCAATCGAGATGCTGGGCCGCCTGAAAACGCGGATTACCGAGCACATCTCCTCGCGCTTGGCTTTGCTGGGAGTGTCCAACACCAGTCGAGTGGGAGTTGGAGAACTCCAGAAGGCCATCACAGCTTACGTTCGCGAGTTCTGCTCAGCCGAGAAGGTGAAACTCAGCGAAGCCAATGAGACAAAGATGATCCAGGAAATTCTCTCCTCGCTTCGGCCCGTGTGAGGGTGTAAGGCTGCGGGCCCCGCTAGAGCGATCCCTGCGACTTGTGGAAATCGCAGTAAGGGAATCGCCAGGGGATGACCGGAACGCCGCCGGCGAAGATTTTCAACCAGCCGCGACCTCGCACCGTCGCGGGGCGATCGCAAAGGATGCACCGAATGATGGTTCCGTCACGGCAAGTCAAGGCCGTGGCCCGGCGTTGCTCCTCGAAGTCGGCGATCTCCTCTCGCGAGTAGCCCCGGCGGTCGAGCTCGCCCTCCATGAGGTCCAGGGCTGCCGGTTCCATGCCGTCGCGGTAAACGGTGACACGGTCCAGGAGCTCCTCGGATTCGGCCTTACGGACGAATTCCGCGACCTTCCGGATATCGAATTGCATGTCCGCTCCAAAACCTTAACCAGGGAGTTCACGAGAATTTGGGAACTTCGCTGCCGTCCACGTCGTCAGAATGGACGAAAGAGGTCCAAGATCAGGTTTCACCATAAATCCAGTGGACCCAGGCTACCGAAGTAGTCTACACTAAACATCAATCTCGTCTCGGCTCTCGCCGATTCGGTTGGCCTTGCTGGTTCTCATCTCTCGTTTGGGGGTATTTCGGATGATCCGCCTCACTCTCGGGCGCACTGTCTTGGCCGCTGTAATCCTCGGGATTGCCGGCCAGCACGCCTCCGCTCAGACACTCACGCCACAGGCCGAGAAGATCAATGAACTGATTCGGGAAGGTTACAAGAAGGCCGACATCAAGAAGCCGGCCGACAAGTGCTCCGACACCGAGTTCATTCGTCGGGCGTTCATCGACATCATCGGTCGGATCGCCACGGTCGAGGAAGTGATCGACTTTGAAAAGGATGCCGCGACGAACAAACGCATCAAGCTGGTGAAGCGACTGCTGCACGAAGAGAAGTTTACACCCAAGGCCAGCGGACGCAGCTCAGTCGCGTTCGACTATAACTCCGAATACGCCGAACACTGGGCCAACCTCTGGGGCGTCTGGCTGATGACGCGCTCCACCCACCCGCTATATCGCGATCAGATGCAGATGTGGCTTGAGATCGAGTTCCTGAAGAACACGAACCACAAGGAACTCGCCAGCAAGCTCCTGACCGCGACAGGCCGATCCAACGAGAACGCCGCCGTCAACTTCATCATTCACCACCTTGGCGAACCCGTCCCCGCCGAGGAATCCGCCAAGCTCGGCAAATTCGACGCCGTGCCGATCACCAGCCGGGTCACCCGTCTGTTCCTGGGCTTGCAAACGCAGTGCACCCAGTGCCACGACCACCCATTCAACAAGGAATGGATGCAGTCGGACTTCTGGGGCGTCAACGCCTTCTTCCGCCAGACACTTCGCGACCGCACGATGACGCCGGCCCCAGGCACGGGACAGCGGATGGTCGAACCGGTCCAGGTCGAACTCAGCGACGACAAGTCACAAAATCCGATCGGCCTCGTCCTTTACGAACGCCGTGACGGCAAGCGCATGGCCTCCAAGCCGAACTTCCTTAAAGACCTGGCCCAGGCCGAGAAGGGCGAAGTCTCCGGCAAAACGCTCAGCGGTAGCGATACCGGCGGCAAGAGCCGACGCGAAGTGATGTCCGAATTTGTGACCAAGCACGATAACTTCGCTCGCGCGTACGTCAACCGAATCTGGGGCCACTTCTTCGGCCGCGGGCTTAACAAAGACGCCACGGTTGACGACTTCGGCAGCCACAATGACGTGATCCATCCAGATCTGCAGAACTACCTCGCCGAGGAGTTCATCAAGTACAACTACGATCAGAAGGCCCTCATGGAATGGATCACGACCAGCGAAGCCTACTCGCTGAGCCATGTGGGCAACAAGGAATACACCGATCCGAAGTACGATGCTTACTTCGCCCGCATGTCGCTCAAGGCCATGTCCCCCGAGGTTCTCTTTGAAGCCATCACCGTGGCTGCAAAGTCGGACCTCCGGGGCACACCCGAGCAACGGAAGCAGTTCCGCTCGGACTTCACCAGCAAGCTTGTTCGCAACTTCGGCGATGACGAAGGCAACGAACTGAGCTTCAACGGCACGGTCGTCCAGGCCCTGCTGCTGATGAACGGTCGCGAGATTAACGACCAGGTCAGCGGCGGCGGCAAGGGCATCGCACCGGCGAAAGTGAAGGGGGCGAAGGGCAAGGGAGGTGCGACAACGCTGGGCGGGGTGAGCTCCATTGCAGGTGTGGTAAACGCCATGGGCAGCCCGCCGAAGATTTACGACGAGCTTTTCCTGATGGCCCTGAATCGCCATCCAACTCCGATCGAAATCGGCAAACTGGAACAGGTGCGCAACGGTCAGGCCCCGGTCACCCTGGGCAGCGCCGCACCTCCCGCGACGACATCCAAGAAGGGACCCACTCCCAAGGCGGGCTCGAACGTCAAGCTCGCGCCCGGAGCGGGGCCGACTGACGTGGCGTTCTATCAGGACGTGTTCTGGGCACTGCTGAACACCAACGAGTTTATCCTGAACCACTGATCGTTGAGTGACCCCGAAACGCACAAGGCCCGCGAGATACCTCGCGGGCCTTGTCTTTGAATCCCACATTCCTTCGCGACCGACCGACTCCTCTTTGACTCCCACTCACTCTTTTTCGCCACTCGCGGGCGTTGCGTTCCCGGGCAGCGGCGCCGCCTCGGGTTCCAGCACCCTGGGTCGTGCCGTGAGCTTGATGGCTTTGGGTGCCATTGGTGGCACCGGCGCCGGTTGCTGGCCCTCAATGCGAGCCATCTTCTCGCGGATCTCCTGCACGGCCTTGTTCAACTCCTTCACGGTATCGTCGAACTGCCGGGCCTGATTATCGCGGAAGGACTTGCGTTCCAGGTCGAAGGCGCGATTCTGGGCGATCTCCTGATTCACCTTGCTGAAGTCATCCCGCAGCGTCTTGACATCCAGGGCAAGGGCGGCCAGCTTTTCCTTCGCCACGTCCAGACCGGCGAAATCCTTCTTGATCGTTTCCAGTGTGACGATTCGCTCGCGAATCGAATCCAGAGCGGCAGCTTCCTTCTTCACGGCCTCCACCGCCGCAGCGTTTGCCTTGACCGCTTCCTTGAGCCCATCATGCTCGCTTCGCAGGGCGGCCAGCGTGTTTTGCATCGATTCCGCCGCGCGGATACGTTCGTACTGACTCGTGATCCGCGTATTGAACTCGTCCTTCTTCACCAGTTCAGAGCGAGCCTCGCGTTCCTTGTTGATCTCGGCGCGGAGCTCGCCGATGGTGCCATAGAGGTTATTGAAAAGGTTGATGACCATCAGGGCGATGATGCTGAGGATCGTGCCGCCGAAGACTCGCCAGAAGATGGAAAGTTTTTCCTCGTCCCGTTTGGATGTTTCGCCCTTGTCGTGGGCTGCCTGAACAGCCGTTCGCATCGTCTCGGCCGCGGCCAGCCCCGAGACCAGTTCCTCAGAGCGATCCTGTTCATTCTCGCGGTCGAGGCGCTTCATGACACATCCCCCATTCGGACACCGGCCAAGGCCAGGCCATCGGTTGCTCGTGTTTGGAGCGGGGCTATAACCCGGCTCCACAGGCTGTTCAAGTGAGATAACGCGGGACGGGGAGTCAAAATCGAGAAGGGCCGCGTCCATGCGTTGGTCCTCGAACGCGAGCAGGGAAGAGAGTTGCGCTCGAATTCTCCAGGATCGGAGGGACTTTGCTTACGCGCGAGGGCGAAACTCTCTCGGACATCCCGGGTTTAACACTTTATCGCCCTGGAATTCTTACTTGAGGTTCCCACCATGCGTCGCTTGCTTCTACTGGCGGCCCTGCCCGCCCTGGCGCTTCTGACAATCTCTGCGAACTCCGCCGATTCGCCTCCTGAGGCCCCGCGGACTCTGATGAACACGCCTGGCAAGTTGCTCATGAGTGACTCGCTCGGTTCCGGCCTCGGGAAGAGCTGGAACGTCGCCAAGGGCAAGTACGAAGCCGTGGACGGGGGCACGCGTGGAGCCGAGGTGAAGAGCGACATGCACGGCGCCGTCGCCCGACTTGCGATTCCGATGAAGGATGTCGTGGTGCAGTATTCCTTCAAGTTCGATGGAGCAACAACCAGTTCGCTGAGCTTCAACGGCGAGAAAGGGCACATCGGCCGCGTGGCGATTCGCCCGACCGGGCTGACAGTGCAGAAGGACGATCAGGACGGCAAGAATGGCAAGGACAAGAGCGAGGTGCTCGACACGAAGGCCATCTCACTGAAGCCAGGCGAATGGCACACGCTGGTGGTGGAACTTCGCGGGCCGGACATCCTCGCCACCCTTGACGGCACCACGACCGCCTACGGGACCCACGCCGCCCTTGACAAGCCGAAGGCGAACGTCGGCTTCACGGTTGCGGGCGAGAGCGTCTCGTTCAAGAATCTTTCAATCTGGGATGCGACGCCTTCAAAGGAATGGGACGCCAACAAGGCCAAGCTGCGGAAGTAAGGATCTGTCCACGAGCGAGTCGGTGGCGTAACTGCGGAAATGTCGCCCAACCTCTCACGGCAGCCTGCGCCAAACCGTGCGGTCCAGGACGTGTGATAGCAGCAAGACCACGGCGGCGGCCCCTGCGAACCAGGGATAATACTCGAAGTATCGACGATACAGAAAGCTCGCGGCGGGCTGCTTCTCGCGGGTATCGATCTCGCGATAGGCGTCCAGCAGATCTTGACCGCTCGTGGCCGCGAAGGCCTTTCCCCCGGTCATCGCCGCGATCGCTTTCAGCACTTCCTGCCCCGTGCGGCGTTGCTCCCGCTCTTCTGGCGTTGCTGTCGGTGCGGGCTCCCCTGCTGTGTCGATGGTGTGGATCGTGATGCCAAGGTTCGCGGCCAGTTGCGCGGCCTGCCGGGGCATGAGCGTGGCATTCGGCCCATCCCGGAAGACGTTGTGTTCTCCATCGCTCAAAAGGATCAGCACCTTCGGGCGCCGGCCCGCCTCTTGAAGCCTTAGCACGGCTTCGGCAATCGCGTCCCCGATATTCGTCCCCGCATCAAGCCCTTCCCGCGGTTTCTGCTCGTCAAGGATTCGCAGCAGCACCGAGTGATTCAGCGTCAGCGGGCAGGGCGACTGAGGCACGGCCGCGAAGGTCACGAGCCCGACCTGGTCCGACGTTCGCGGTTCAAAGCGTGTGCCATCCGGAGCCATCCCCCCCGCGATGAACAGGCGAAAGGCCCTCTTGGCGGCACCGAGTCGGGTGATCGGCTCGTTCCCGCCGGGCCAGGCGACATCACGTTCCGCCATGCTGCCACTGACATCGAGTGTCATCAGGATGGCGATGCCGTCCGCGGGCAAGCGTGTCTGTTCGTCCGGTCGCCTTGGCCCCGCACAGGCGATGAGTAGCAGCAGAAACGCCAGCGAGCGAAGCACAGCCCCGAGCCAGCGCACTCGTCGGACACGGCCCGCGGGCAAGCCTTCGAAGAGTGTGAATCGCGAATACCGCAGGGCAGGGCGGCGACGCAACGACCACCATGCCGCGAGCGCGATCGCCAGCGGCGAGAACCAGAGGAACTCAGGATTCGCGAACGAGAGCATGAGAACAGAGTATCCCGGCCCGCGCCGGTGCCCATCGTTCCGTCCGTGCAACCGGGGACATTCCGGACGAAGTGCCGTGGCGTGAGCCGCACAGGTCTTCCTCGCAATCGAGCGAGGGCGTGCCAGGTCTCACCTGGACAGCTTGCATCGCTGACGGCACAATATGGCCCATTCCATGCCAGGTGCGCCAGGGAGAATGTGGTGTCAAAAAAGACTCGGGATTATGTGATCGGAACGTTGAAGTACGGGTTTGGATTCGGACTACTCACGTACATTATCGCCACCAACTGGGCGCCACCCGGCAAAAGAGGCCTGAAGGATCTCCTTGATCATCCCATCGATTACTCCGCCCTCGGCCTCGCTGCGGTTCTGATGGCGTTCACCGTGAGCCTGCAAATCTTCCGCTGGTACCTGCTGGTGCGTGCCCTGGATCTGCCGTTCACTCTGCGAAACGCCTATCGGCTGGGGCTCATCGGGTACTATTACAACACCGTGCTTCCCGGCTCGATCGGCGGTGACTTGCTCAAGGGCTACTTCATCGCGAAGGAACAGCCCAGCCGTCGGGCGGCCGCGGTGGCGACGGTGATCATCGATCGTGCGATGGGGCTCTTCGGCCTCATTCTCTTTGTCGCGGTCAGCGGTTCGATCGCCTGGAGCCTGGGAAATGAGCAGATCGACAAGGAACCCGCGCTTCAGCAACTGGTGAAGGTGACGGGGGTTCTGGCGTCCTCGGCGATCGTGGGGTACCTGCTGCTGGGACTGCTGCCGACGCGCCGGGCCGATCGCTTTGCGGGCCGACTCAAGGCGATCCCGAAACTCGGGCACGCGCTCGCGGAAGTCTGGTACGCGGTCTGGATGTATCGCCAGAGGATGGGCACCGTCGTGATGGGCGTGGCCGTCACGGCCGTCGCGCACCTGGCGATGATGTCGTCCTTCTATTTCGCATCACGCTCGTTCGTCGCGGATAATCTGCCCTCGTTCCCGGAGATCATGATCATCGCGCCGATCGGCTTCATCGTGCAGGCGTTGCCGCTCTCGCCGGGCGGCGTCGGCGTGGGGGAAGCAGCCTTTGCCGAGCTCTTCAGGATCGCCGGTCGGAATTCCGAGGACGGCCTCGCCGCTCGACTGGCCCTGCGAATCGTCGAGTGGGCTCTGGGTTTCCTGGGCTTCCTTGTCTATCTGCGCATGAAGACGGAACTGCCGATGGGCGACCTGGAAGCCGCGGAGGAGAAGAGCACCCACGGCGGCCACATGGTTGACCCCCCGATGGGCGACTCCGTGAAAGTGTAGGAAGGCTCACCATGACGCGCCGCACGGCTTTGCTCCTCGGAGTTCCACTATTCGCGAGACTGTCGCTGTCGAGCGCTCACGCCTCGGCGCCGGCGGCCACGATCGAGAAGGGCCGTGTTCATTTCGACTGCACGGACGACGTGAAGTGCAACGTGCCGGAGTGCTATCGACTCGACGCTCGCGACTTCGAGTACGAGCTTCAGCCGAAGGTGAACCTGCGCCAGAGCGGCGTCGAGATCTCGACACTGACGTTCCCGTCGCCTGTGAAGACCGCGATTCCCGAGAATAATACCGTCCACGCGGAGTACTTTCGGCCCTCGGATGCGGGGCCCTTTCCCGCCGTGCTGGTGCTGGACATCCTGGATGGTCAGCAGGTGGTCGGCCGCGGCCAGGCGATATGGCTGGCGCAGAATGGCGTGGCGGCGCTGGTCGTACACATGGCCCATTATGGGCCTCGCCGACCGCCAGGCAGCAAGGTGAAGTTGCTCTCGTCCAATGTGCCGCAGACTCTTGAGGCCATCCGCCAGTCCGTGCTCGACTGCCGCTGCGCCACGGCCTGGCTGGCCTCGCGGCCTGAGATCCTTGCGAATCGCCTGGGCATTCTCGGCACCAGCCTGGGGAGCTTTGTGAGCGCTCTCACTGCAGCGTCTGAGCCGCGGCTTGGCCGGGCGTGCCTGCTGCTTACCGGCGGCGGGCTCGTCGATGCCTATTACGATCACCCCAAGGCCGAGCTTTATCGGCCGATCATCGACCTCTTCGACGGCAAGGCTTACTTCCGCAAGCAGATCGCCCCGGCCGACCCGATTACGTACTCCCCGCAGTTGAGTCAGAAAAAGCTACTCATCGTGGCCGCCAGCCGGGATGATGTGGTGCCGCCTGCCGCCGCGAAGGCCCTGTGGCAAGCGACCGGTCGCCAGAAGATCGTGTGGTACGACGCAACTCACGTGAGCGCGGCCCTGCACCTGCTGCCCATGATGCGTGTGGTGCTGGAGCACATCAAGGGCTGAGGCTTCCGCGTCGACGAAGTCGCGGTGTTTTCGTCATCCTGATTCTCCTCGAGGCTCATTCATGAAACTCCTTCTCTCCGTGCTTGTTCTCGCCATTTCGCTTGCCGCCTTTGCTGCGAATCCGCCGAAGTCGGACCCGGCACGACTCAATCGAATCAAGGCGGCAAAGGCGATTCCGGTGACGACGCCGACGCCTTACAACACTCCCGAAGCGGATGCGATCGTTTCGGGCCTGGAGATCTTCCCGCAGGACAATCCCTGGAACACGATCATCGAAGACTGGCCCGTTCACCCGAACTCGAAGAAGATCATCGCGTCGATCGGTGCTGAGAAACCGCTGCGATACAACTCCGACATGACCTATGTGCTCGTGCCGCCGGGCCAGAAGAACGTCGATCTCGTCTCCGTTCATTACAAGGACGAATCGGACCGCGGGCCGTTTCCCATCCCGGACAACGTCCCCATCGAGGGCTGGCCTGCGGACTTCCAGCGAAATCCGAAGACGAAGGATCTGACGCTCGACGACGTGCAGCGCGACAAGCTGAACCAGAACTCCGATCGTCATGCATCGGTCGTGGACCCTGCTGCGAAGAAGCTATACGAGTTCTACCAGTTGAAGAAGACCGACGCGGGCTGGCAGGCGTCGCAGGCCTCGGTCTTCGATTTGACGTCGAACAAGCTGCGCCCGGACGGCTGGACCTCGTCGGACGCCGCGGGGCTGCCGATCTTCCCGGCGATCATTCGGTACGACGAATTGAAGCGGGGCATGGTCGATCATGCGATGCGATTCACCGTCCGCCGCAGCCGACGGGCTTACGTTTACCCGGCGACTCACTATGCCAGCCGGCTCAAGGATGAGGATCTGCCGCGGATGGGCGAGCGTTTTCGCCTTCGCGCGGACTACGACATCTCGAAGCATTCGCCCGAGGTGCAGGCGATTTTGAAGGGCTTGAAGACTTACGGAATGTACATGGCGGACAACGGCCAGGACTGGGGCATGTCCTGCTCCGCGGACCCGCGAATCCCCGTGCTGCACGAGGAACTCCGCAAGATCAAGGGCTCGGACTTCGTGGTGGTGACGGCCCCCGAGGGGTACGTGCCGCCGAGGTGAGCGGGCGTGGTCGCAGGGCACTCGCACCGCGAGTGCTCCTGATCGGAGACAT
>Ga0105044_10016021_pt1 | contig 10125 bp, 4 predicted proteins | sample MAT01_FD_78092 | JGI IMG/M metagenome (GOLD analysis project Ga0105044, IMG submission 78092) | Freshwater microbial communities from Lake Fryxell liftoff mats and glacier meltwater in Antarctica - MAT-01 | ecosystem: Environmental > Aquatic > Freshwater > Ice > Liftoff microbial mat | place...
GCTTCCAGCCCTAAACTATTTGCGGCTTCTAACCCTGGGGCGTTGCCCCAGGCTGTAATAGTTCGCGCCGTTGGCGCTTTAAAATTTAACTGGGCTTCTTAACGTTCGACACGTCAATCAGGAAAACGCGCGCCCGCCCACCCAAAGTGCGGCAGGCAAGTCGCCCAACCAATAGACCAACTCGGCCGGATGCGCCACTGGCCACAGCGCAAAATCTGCGCGCAGCCCGGCTTTTAATTGCCCCCGATCCGTTAAACCCAGCGCCGAAGCGGCATGTTGGGTCGCCCCACACAGCGCTTCTTCAATGCTCAAGCCAAACAGCGTACACGCTTGGTGCATCGCCAAGCGCAGGCTAAATTGCGGGCTGGTGCCGGGATTGCAATCACTTGCGACCGCCATCGCCACGCCAGCCGCGCGCAAGCCTGCAATCGGTGGCAGCTTGGTTTCTTTCAGGCAATAAAAAGCCGCCGGCAACAATACTGCCGTGGTACCGGCCGCGTGCATCGCCGCGATGCCAGCATCATCTAGATATTCCAAGTGATCCGCTGACAGCGCAGCAAACTCCGCCGCGATCGCGCCGCCGCCCAAATTACTCAACTGATCCGCATGCAGCTTCACCGGCACGCCCAAATTGCGCGCCGAGCTAAATAGCTGCCGAACTTCATCTGGACTAAAGGCAATGCCTTCACAAAAAGCGTCGACAGCATCAACCAGACCTTCTTTTACAAGCGTGGGCAGCCATTCATCGCATACGCACGCGATCCAAGCGGCGCGCTGTGCTGCATTTTCCTTTGCCTCAGGGGGCAACGCATGCAGCGCTAAATAGGTGCGTATGACCTGCAGGCCGGTCTGTTCGCCCAGCGCAGTTGCGGCTTGCAGCATGGCGCGTTCAGCTGCCAAGCTCAAGCCATAGCCACTTTTGATCTCAATTGTCGCCACGCCCTCGCGCGCCAAAGCGCGTGCGCGCGGCAAGGCGCTAGCAACCAGTTGTTCTACACTTGCCGCCGCAGTTTGGCGAACGCTGCTCATAATGCCACCACCCGCCTGCGCAATTTCCTGATAGCTAACGCCACGCAAACGCGCCGCGAATTCGTCTGCACGGTTGCCCGCAAACACCAAATGCGTGTGGCAATCAATCAAAGCCGGGGTCAGCAGCCGCGCGCCACCATCGATCGCATCGGGCACGTGCAAAGCTTCGGGTAAATCCGAACGCGGGCCAAAGTAGGTAATCACGCTATCACGCCACGCGAGCGCTGCGTCGTCCAGAACTTCTAGGCCCATGCTGGCTGGGTCGTAGGCGCGAATGTTGAGCAGTAGTTGGTTTGTCATGCGCTTGATGGTGGTCTGCGTGGGGCGTTCGGTCAATGCTTAGCGCCGCGCTTGGCGTTTCTAAAATTTGGCGCACAACCTATTGAGCTGCCACCGTCGGCAACGTAGTGGAGCCGTTAAAGTGCTGAAGTCGACAGACGCACTGGCGCATAATTGTAAAGCTTATCTCACTGTAAAGCCTACCTCATTGTAAAGCCTACCTCATTATAAAGCCTACCTCGGCACCACCTCTGGCGCGTCAGGTTTTTCCGCACCGGGCGTGGCTTGTTTGGTGACCAGCGGCTTTTCCCAGCTGCCGGTAATTTTGTATTTGGCTGCCAATGCGCTTTCGCCTTCTAAAACACGCTGCGCGAGCAAGCCTGCCGCAGCACCCGCAGGGCCGCCGGCAATGGCACCCACCATGGGCAGCACGCCAATTTTGGGCTTCACTAACGCGGTTTGGTCATAGTCGCGGGCGCTCAAGCCGGTGCGGCCAATCACGGTAATGTCGGCAGCTGGGGCTTTAATTTTTAGCCCTTCCGTGTAGGCGTTGCCCGCATCGAAGCTAAAATCGCCGCGAATTTCGGTAAAGCTCATGCCAGTTTGAAAAAAGTCGCGAAAATCGAGCGCCAAGCGGCGCGGCAGTTCGCGCACGCTGAGCAAGCCAAATAGCCGTCCTGCACCTGGATCAAGCTCTAAAAAGCGCCCGCTGCCGACCCAGACGTTGAGCTGTCCATGCAGCCGAGCCAAAGCAAATTCAGTCGGCGCACCTGGCCAGTCAGCGTCTATTTCGGCCAACGTTTGCCCGCCCGCAACGTGTCCGGAAAAGCCTAATCCGGCTAACATTCGCCCTAGATCTTGCGCGGAAAAACGCAGCTTAAAGCTCGATAGCCCTTGCGCGCCAATACCTTGCCAGTCGCCACTACCGGTTAGCGTCAAATCGCTGGATTTGCTTTCCAATAAATCAATGCGCATGCCTTTGGGCGTGGGAAAACTTTCCCAGCGGGTCGCGCCCAACTTGGCGCTGCCTACGCTTAAATCTTCGACATACAAATGCAGGGTCGGTATCGCGCGTGGGTCAATCTGGATGTGCGTTTGTTCAAGTTCCGCAGCAGCTTCTGGTGGCGTCATTTCGCTGGCGGGCAGATACAAATGGGTGAACTGTGCGGTAATCGCCTGTGCCGCTAGGTCGGTACGCCAAGTGATTTGCCCGGACGCGGCCGTGCTGTCCAGCTTTACTTTCCAGCCTTGGGCGCTGGGTGTTGCGTTAAGTCGCATGGCACCTGGAAATTGTGCGAGCGCACCGGTTAACCGGCTGGCTTGCAAGGACACATCGGCTAAACTTACCGAGCCTGCGGCACTAGCAGTGGAGCCCACGAGGGCCGCCCACTCGGCAAAATTCAGCTCTTTCAATTTGCCGATAATGCGCAGGCCGGCCTTTGGCAATGCGCTGGCATTTTGCACGCCGCCCGCATCATCGAAAGCGCTCATATTTTCCGAGGCGTCTGCATTCTCGGCGCCTTGTGCACCCAAAACGAGGGTGCCGCGAAATTCCCGAGCGGCCCGTTCAATACCCTCTGGCCCTGTTGCCGCTTCGCGGCCCAATTCCGCAAGAAAACGAACGCCGCCCGCAATTTCTAACACGAGCGCGCGTTGGGAGTTTTCCTCCGTGGGCAGCGAAAAGCGCAGCATCCGCTCGGTTTCTGCGCGTTTTCCCAATGGTGCCGGTAAGTCAATTGCCACACCTTTTAGATCGCTGGTCAATTCTGTTGTGGTCAAGGATTTTCCCGCTGCGCCGCTAACGGTGCGAACGCGCACTTGCCACTGCGAGGTACCACTTATTTTTGCCAATATCGGGGCCAGCACAGCTTCTTGCCCAAATAGATGATTGGGCTCCATCTCGCCACTGAGCGAAGCATCAATGACCACGTTTGCGGCACCGGTATGGCTGGCACCTACCGCAGCGCTAAGCGCAATCGGCAAAGCGTTTTGCACGCCAACTATATTTTTCGCAGCAAAGCCCTGGCGGTCAAAAACAATCTGACCATCAAGCGCGCTTAAATTTAACCGCCAATCTGGGTTGTGCAAGCTCGATTGCCTTAACGTAGCGACTCCATCGACGACACGTTCACCCAAATCAGGGCGCAGCGGCAAGCTGAGCTTGAGCGCAACTTTGGTATCGCCTGACGCACTCAAAGCACTAAAATTCGAGCCGAAATCGCGCCCGATTGGGCTTGCCCGCAAAAGCGCCAGCAACGCAGCGGCGTCTTTACCACCCGAAATTTGAAACTGCGCGATCGGATCACTGAAACGCGCGATGCCACCCGTAAGGTTCGCAATCGGATTTTTAGCAATCTCGCCCCGCCCTTGATACACAACTAAGCTGTCGTTAATGAGGCTAAAGTCACCCGCTGCGATCTGGATTGCAGGCCACTCTGGCGCAAACTTAATTTCCGCGTTATTGAGCTCAAAAGCGGCCTCGAAGCGGCCTTGCGCTTGCCGAAAAGGGAACTCAAAACGCTTCAACGGGCCGCGATATACCGCGCGTGCACGTCCGGTTTGCCCACGAATAAGTGCCGTATCTAGCCAAGCAATCACCTTAGGCGGCATTTTGTCGATCGCCCAAAATTGCCCGGCCTGCGCAATGTCGCCCCGACTGACATCTAGGGTGACAAAAAATTGTGGCACCTCCTGGGCGATTTTCTCGATGGATGCAAATGCGGTCGCGTCATAGCCGGGTGCGCTTAGTGCAATATCCGACACTTCTGCGGTATAGCCCTGCGCCCATCCCGTTGGCACCGACCAAAGCGCTGCCTTAAGCGAGATTTTTTCGACGTGGATGGGCTTGCGAAAGCTAATCGGTGCATTCAGCACGAAGTCTTTGCCAGACAGGTTAAGTGTTGCCGCTTGCGCATCGGCTTGTAGGTGAATGTCGGCATTGTTAATGCCTGGGATGCGGCCGTTCGGCAAAATACTGAGCGCTTGCGCCTTTATTTCCGTGCGCCACGGGCGCTTGGGGCCGAACTGCGCACGGAGTTCGATCAGTTTGCCGCTGAGCGCAAATTCCGCCAATGTGCGCGCTTGTTCAAGCGCCAAATGCGCACCGGCGGCCTGGGTAAATGCCGCCAAGTCAATTCCTGCCTCGGCAGTATCCGCAAGAAGTGGCGGAGGGTTTTTGTCGCCAGCAACTATAGACACCGCACCGGAAGCGTCCAAGGTGGCGGCGAAGGGCAGTGAGTTACCTACCGATCCAGGAAACAAACCTGCAATCCCAGTGGCTTTTGCAGGCATTCCAGGCAAGCTGAGCGCGCCTAGCCAATCATGGCCGTTGCGGCTGCCAAACTCTAAGCGCATCGTGGTTTGCTGGCGCGCATTTAGGGTGCTTATCTTTGCATAACCCTGACTGGGCTTACTGTCGCTCAGGGTCAACCAAAGCTTGCTGTCTAGGGTGCCAGCCAGCGTCTGCGGAGCAACACCGCCATCAGTGCCGACATCAACGTCACCATTAGCGTGATGAAACAACGCGGCGAAGCCCTGCAGGTCATCGAGCGTCGTTGCAACCGTTTCACCGTAAAGCATTAGCGTGCTGGTGCGCTCAAGCCATTGCGCGCGCAGTGCAATTTGTCCGCGCGATGCCAAGCCATTGCGCGTGGGTGCGGAAAACTGTAGTGCAGCGCGTAAAACTTCCCCTTGACGCCGCAAAATCAGCGATACCCCGTCAAAATGACTGAGTTTGCCCGACAGTGGGCGCACCGAGATGGTGGCGTTGCGGATCGACAATTGGCCGACCGAATTTAATAGCGCAAGTCGCTGCGCATTGGATAGCGTAACGGGTTCACGATGACCGAGCCCTTCAAGCTGCCAGCCGGTACTGGTCTGCGCTAACGTTAGCTGAGCACCCATTACCGAGAGATCCTGCACCCACCGTCGGCCTGGGACAAAACCAAATGGGTCTAGTTCTATTTCAGCGTTTTCAATATTCAATCCGCCGTTTTCGGCGCCGCTGTTTTGGTTGGCTCCAATGGTTAACGTGCGCACCTTCAGCTTTGGGCGCACCTGCCAGTCTGATTGCACGCCGTCTATTTTTACCTCAGCGTGTAACCAGGCGCTGAGGTTGCTTTGCACCACTTCTGGATGTGCAGCAAGCCACGGCAGCGCCAGTTTGGCCAAGGAAATTACCAGCGCGCAAGCGATGATTCCTAGCGCAATTATCCGCACCAGAAATCGTCGAAACCTGCCCCGAACTTTAGCCGCTGATGTCACAGAAGTACGACGTCATACTGCTCGGGTGGATACTGCTCTTCAGCTTTGAATCGAATGGTTTTCCCGATGAACAGCTCCAATTCGGCCAGCGCTGCGGACTCATCATCGATAATGCGATTCACCACATCGGTGGCAGCGACCACGAGCAGGCTTTCGGCTTCAAATTGCCGCACTGAACGCGTAATTTCGCGAAACACTTCATAAACCATGGTTTCGACCGACTTCACCGTGCCGCGCCCACCGCAGGCGCTGCACGGGTCGCACAGTTGGCGTTCCAAGCTTTCGGTCGTGCGCTTGCGCGTCATTTCCACCAAACCGAGCGGGCTCATTTCATAGACCGTGGTTTTCGCGTTATCTTTTGCCAGCGCTTTTTCTAATGTTCGCAGCACTTGGCGGCGGTGTTCTACATCATGCATGTCGATAAAATCGATGATGATGATGCCGCCCAAATTGCGTAGCCGCAGCTGCCGCGCAATCGCTTGCGCCGCTTCCAGATTGGTTTTGTAAACCGTTTCTTCTAAATTGCGTGTACCTAAAAAGCCGCCCGTATTGACGTCCACCGTGACCATCGCTTCGGTTTGCTGAATCACCAGATGGCCGCCGCTTTTCAGCTGCGCGTTCTTGCCCAGGGCGCGCTGAATTTCATCTTCAACGCCATATAGATCAAAAATGGGCCGTTCACCCGGATAGTGCTCGATGCAGTTGGCAAGCTCGGGCACGAATTGCTCAGTAAATTTTTCTGCGCGCTCTAAGGTTTCGCGCGAATCGATGCGTACCTTTTCAATATGGGATTTGCGCATATCGCGCAGCACGCGCAAAAACAATGGCAAATCTTCGTAAATTCTGGCGCCGACTTTGCTGGTTTGCAGGCTTCCGGTGAAGGAAATCCAAAGTTTTTCCAAGTACGCTACATCGGCGCGTAGCGCTTCCTCACCAGCACCTTCGGCGTTGGTACGCACAATAAAACCATGCGTGGAAGTACTTGCTACATCCGCCATAATCGTTTTCAGCCGCGCGCGTTCAAGCTCATCTTCGATGCGCGCGGAAACGCCGGTCATTTTGGTGTTCGGTAACAACACCAAATAGCGCGAAGGAATCGAAAGGTGCGTGCTTAAGCGAGCGCCTTTGCTGCCGATTGGGTCTTTTACGACCTGCACGATTACTTCTTGGCCTTCGCGTACCAATTGCTCGATCGCTAAATTTGCTGGTGTGTTTGCGGCGCTGTCGCCAAGTTCATTTTCTAAGCTGCCGCGCAAAATGTCCGAAGCGTGCAAAAACGCGGTGCGTTCTAAGCCCACCTCAACAAATGCTGCCTGCATGCCGGGCATCACGCGTTGAATTCGGCCCTTATAAACATTGCCGACAAGCCCACGGCGCTTTGCGCGCTCAATAAAAACTTCTTGCAGCATGCCGTTTTCGACATGCGCGACCCGCGTTTCTCTAGGTGTGACGTTGATTAAAATTTCTTCAGACACTGTCAGATTCTTTCAAGCAGAAACATTCGTTTGCCATGGTTTACCCCGGAAGATCAGCGTATTTAGATAACGCGCAAGGCGCGCACACTAACCCGAGCCGCGTGAAACGTGGTGAAACAGGCGGCAATTCCGCAATTGTTAGCACTTTTGCCGCACCCTTGTTCAGCTCTAAATGATGAGCAGGCTTGCACTGAGTAAAATGTATGCTGAATTTGTTTAGCGAACGTAAAACCGCACGACGCATGATCTAGTCTTTGTGCTGCAATAAAACTGCCACAAATACGTTTTAGAGTCGTCACAATTCCTCCACACGAGCGCGCAATGAATATCAAGGTTAAAACCACATTATCCAATACTGTCCTCGCCGGATCCCTCCTGATTGGCATCGTCGGCCACGCGCGTGCAGACCTCAACGTGGGAACTATTGGCGATTACAAAGTCATCTTTGAAAGTTTGCTTCAGGCCGACGCGAACTACTTCAGCAATGATTTCGGCAGCCGTACCGGCACAGCTCTAACCCCCGCGCAGCGCACCAGTAATACCTTTATAGACGGCACTGAGTTGCGCCGGGCGAGGCTGATTTTCAAAGGTAAGAATGCACGCAGTGATTGGTCGGTTGCCTATGAGGCCAATACGAATCGCTGGTTGGACGTGTTTTTCCGGCATAAAATAGGCGCATTTTCCAGTCTGCGGCTCGGCCAATACAAACAGCCCAACAGCATGGAAGAGCTTTCGTCAACTAAATATAACGACTTTGTTGCCAAATCCGTGACGACCAGCGCGTTTGCGATCGCGCGTCGTTTGGGGGTGGAATACAGCACCGGCGGTGTGCCATGGACCTTGACGGGCTCAGCATTTAGCCGCGAACTGACCAATAACGGGCAAAAATCTGCGGGTTACGGCGTCCGCGCTACCTATGCGCCGATCATGAATATGTCAGACACCGTTTCTGGACAAGCCGATCAAGTGCTGCATCTAGGGATTTCGATGATCAGCTACGATCCCTCGAAAGACACTGTGCGCTTAAACGTGCGCCCGGAAGCTGATTTGGCCAATATTCGCTTGATTGATACGACCAATCTTACCGATGTCGATGGTGCCCGTCAGCTGGGTTTGGAAGCAGCGTTTTTACAAGGGCCGTTGAAAATCAACGCTGAATACGTCGATGCTAGCTATAGCCGTAAAACCCATAGCGAGTATTCACCGAATTCTTGGTACGTCTCTGGCGTGTACAACTTAACGGGCGAAAAATTTGGTTACGCCGCAGGGATGTACTCGGTTCGGGCTGCCGATACTCAGGCAGGGCTTTGGCAGCTAGCGGCGCGCTACTCAAAAATAAACGCGAATGATGCGGCTGTTTTGGGTGGCGAACAGAACATTATGACCGTGGGCGTCAATTGGTATTGGCGCGCAAACTTTAAGTTTATGGCGAACTACAACATCACCCGCAGCTCTAGTATTCGCACCGGTATCGACAATGACCCAAATATCGTCGAATTGCGCGCGCAAATTATGCTGTAGCCCTAAATTGTTAAAATTTTGAAATATCTTCCTCAGTCGCCCTTTCTTAGCACTACTTATGCTGTATCCCTCGCGCTCAGGATTAAAAATGCTGCCCCCACACTTTCGTCGCAACACCTTGTTTTTCGCCCTATTCGTTTTAATACCAACGTGCTTTAGTGCCCAGCTGTTGGCCCAAACAACCACCAAAGAGCCGCGTAGCGACACGCTAAAAGAAGTCGTGGTTACCGCGAATCGGCGCGCCGAGAATGTGCAGAAAGTCGCCTCATCAGTATCGGTGATTGAACGCGAAACGGTGCAAACGATCGGCGCATCCGGTGACGATGTGCTGGTGCTCGGCGCGCGCAGCCCAAGCTTGCAGGCGGAATCTTCTTTCGGCCGCACCTTTCCGCGCTTTTACATCCGTGGCTTAGGCAACACCGATTTTGATCTTAACGCCAGCCAGCCGGTATCGTTTGTGTATGACGACATCGTTTTGGAAAACCCAACTTTGAAAGGCTTTCCGCTGTTTGATTTGGACCGAATCGAGGTCCTGCGCGGGCCACAGGGCACGCTCTTTGGCCGCAATACCCCCGCTGGCGTGATCAAATTTGAATCCGTGCGCCCATCGCAAGACCAAGACGCCTATGCCATTTTGGGCTATGGACGCTTTGGCACCGCGAATTTAGAAGCGGCGGTCGGTGGCGGTGTTTCGCAAGCCTCTTCATTGCGCTTGTCGGTGCTGTATCAACATCGCGATAATTACGCCGATAACTCGGCGATTGCTGGCGATTCGCGCGGCGGCTACAACGAACGTGCGGCGCGCGCTCAGTGGTTGATAGAAGGCGACCGCTTCGAGGCGCTCATGCAAGTTCGGGCGCGCAAGCTTGATGGTGGCTCGGCAATTTTTCAATCCAATCTGTTTGTGCCAGGCAGCAATCAGCTCGTGCCGGACTATCGATTTGACGCCTTGGCGCAAGATGCCAAGCCTGGCTTGTTTGTCGATACCGTGGGTGCCAGCGCACGCTTACGCTTTGATTTGCCGGGCATGCGTTTGTTTTCGATTACCGGTTACGAGTCAGTCGAGATGTTTGCGCGCGGCGATGTTGACGGCGGGTTCGGCGCTAGTTTTGCGCCACCATTTGGGCGTGGATTCATTCCTTTTCCGGCTGAATCCGGTGATGGCATTCCTGAGCACTATCAGTTTACGCAAGAATTCCGTCTGCAATCAGACACGGAATCGGTGCTGGATTGGCAAGTTGGCGGCCTGTATTTCGACGAGAAACTTAAACTCGACAACGTCAGCTATGACACCTTGAACAATAGCGCGCGCAACGGCTACGCGCGCCAAAGGCAAGACAATCGTTCTTACGCGGTATTTGGTGCCTTGGGCTATCAGCTTAATGACAATTGGCGCATTCGGGGCGGTTTGCGCTACACGAATGACAACAAAGATTTTTATGCCGAGCGGCTGATTTCACCCATTGGCGCCGGTGCGCTGGCGCGCATAGATGCAAATCCTTCGGTCAACAAACTCAGTGGCGACATTTCTTTGAGCTACCAAATCGGCACGGACGCA